>Ga0075270_1000065_pt1 | contig 10105 bp, 7 predicted proteins | sample SF_Rice_5C_0N_20_FD_69774 | JGI IMG/M metagenome (GOLD analysis project Ga0075270, IMG submission 69774) | Rice paddy soil microbial communities from Twitchell Island, California, USA - SF_Rice_5C_0N_203 | ecosystem: Environmental > Terrestrial > Soil > Paddy field/soil | place: USA: Twitchell... | reverse complement strand
GCGGCGTCTGGACGCCGGCGGCCCGCGTCGTCGCGGCCCGCCGCGCCGGCGTGACCGACGCGGCGCTCGTGACGGCGTCGATGCTGCTCGAGGCCGGGATCTCGGCGGTCGCCGGCGTGATCGTCTTCGTCGTCAGTCTCGCGTTCGTGGACGGCGCCGACGCGCCGCTCGCGCCGCTGATCGCCTTCGGCGTCGTCGTCGCCGTGCTCGTCCACCCGCGCGTCTTCCGGCCGCTCGCGGCGCGGATCCTGCGCCGGCTCGGCTACGGGCAGGAGCTCCCCGAGTTGCGCGGGGAGACGCTCCTGCTCCTGCTCCTCTTCTACTCCGGCACCTGGCTGATCGGGGGGTTCGCCCTCTGGCTGCTGCTGCGCTCCGTCGGGGCGCACCCCGACGCGAAGTCGATCGTCTTCCTCGGCGGCACCGCCGCGGTCGGCGCGATCGTCGCCGTGCTGTTCGTGCTCGCGCCGTCGGGGCTCGGCCCGCGGGAGGCCTCGATGTACGGGCTCATGCTCGCGGTCGCGACCGAGGGCCAGGCGCTCGGCGCCACCGCGTTGAACCGGGTCGCGATCACGCTCGTCGAGGTGATCCTGCTCGTCGTCGGCGGCTTCTTCCTGCGCGGCCAGGGCGAGGCCGAAGAGGACGAGCACGTGCTGCGCGAGCCCGAGGCGCGGACGAGTCTCTAGAGCAGGGCTCGCGCGACCGCGTCGCGCCAGCCGGCGAGGAGCGCGGCCGCCGCCTCGGCGTCGAGCCCGGGCTCGACGCGACTCGCGCTGCGGCGCATCCCCGCGAGCTCGTCCTCGCGCCAGCGGCCCGTCGCGATCCCCGCGAGCGCCGCGGCGCCGAGCGCGGTCGTCTCCTGCTCGGCGGCGACCTCGACCGGCACGCGGCAGACGTCGGCGAGGAACTGCGTGAGGAAGCCGTTCGCCGCGGCGCCGCCGTCGACGCGCAGCGCGGGCGGCGGGGCCGGCAACGCGTCGAGGACGTCGCGCGTCTGGAACGCGATCGACTCGAGTGCGGCGCGGACGAGGTGCCCGGCCTTCGTCCCGCGCGTCAGGCCGGAGACGAGCCCGCGCGCGTCCGGCGCCCAGTGCGGCGAGCCGAGCCCGGCGAGCGCCGGGACGAAGTGGACGCCGCCGCTCGAGGGCACCGACCGTGCGATCCTCTCGCTGTCGCGAACGTCGTCGAGGAGGCCGAGCCCGTCGCGGAGCCACTGGAGCGCGGCACCGGCGACGAAGATCGAGCCCTCGAGCGCGTAGCGAGGCTGCGCGTGCAAGGGGAGCGCGGCGGCGGTCCGGACGAGCCCGTGCGGGGGCGGCGAGCAGTCGCCGCCGCACGCGGTCAGCACGAACGCGCCGGTGCCGTAGGTCGCCTTCGTCTCGCCGGGCGCGACGCAGCCGTGGCCGTAGAGCGACGCCTGCTGGTCGCCCGCGAGCCCGGCGACGGGAGCCCGGATCTCGCCGAGGACTCCGTCCGCGACCGGCTCGGCCGAGCGGCGCAGCTCCGGCAGCAGCTCGCGCGGAACCGAGAAGCGCTCGAGCAGCTCCTCGCTCCAGGCGAGCGAGGCGAGGTCGAGGAGCATCGTCCGCGACGCGTTCGAGACGTCGGTCGCGTGCACGGCGCCGCCGCTCAGCCGCCAGAGCAGCCAGCTGTCGACGGTGCCGAAGGCGAGACCTGCCGCGTCGCCGCCGCGCTCCCGGAGCAGCCACTCGAGCTTCGTCGCCGAGAAGTACGGGTCGGGGGTGAGGCCGGTGCGCGCGCGGATCTCGTCGGCCGGCAGCTCCCTGCAGCGCGCGGCGGTGCGCCGGTCCTGCCACACGATCGCCGGCGCGACCGGCCGTCCGGTGGCCCGCTCCCAGAGCACCGTCGTCTCCCGCTGGTTCGCGACTCCGATCGCCTGCACGTCGCGCCCCGTGCGGCCGGCGTCGGCGAGCGCCGCCGCCGCCGCCTGCTCGACGCTGCGCCAGAGCGTCTCCGCGTCCTGCTCGACCCATCCGGGGCGCGGCGTCGCGACGGGAACGGGCACCGACGCGCGGCCGAGCACCTCCAGCCCCTCGCCGACGGCGAGGCAGGTCGTCCCGGTCGTGCCCTGGTCGATCGCGAGGATCACGACCGCATTCTCCATCGTGAGACGACGTACCCCTCGTTCGAGGGTGGGACGGAACCCGATGCACGTCGATACATCGGATTGCGCGCCAGATGGCGCGTCCTGCGATGGAACAACCGAAGAGGCGAATTCTCGGCAGAATCCGCGACGAGAGCGGCGTCGCGCTCATCGTCGCGCTCGGGCTGCTGTTCGTCCTCTCCGCGGCCGGCACCGGCGTCTACGTCTTCGCGACCTCGAACCAGACCGCCACCTATCGGGCGCGCTCGCAGTTCTCGGCCCTCGAGGTGGCAAAGGCGGGCGTCGACCAGGCCGTCAGCGTCCTCGCCGCGGGCGACGTGCTCAACGTCTACACGCTTCATCCCCAGGATCCGGACGCGCCGAGCCCGAACGAGTGCGTCGATCCGCCGCTGAACACCGGCCAGGTCGAGATCGGCGACGCCTGCTCGCCGTTCACGTTCACGACGAGCGAGGGCACCGCGACCGTATGGGGCTGGCTCAGCGCCTCCGACCTCTGGACGATCCATTCGACCGGCACCGTCAACGCCGTCGGCGGCGGGCACGACGAGCGGTCGGTCACGGCGACGGTGCAGATCACCCCGGGCAGCGGCAGCTTCAACACGACGACCTGGAACTACGCGATCTCCGCCGGGACCTCGGACGCGACGACGTGCGACATGACCATCGACCAGACCGTCACCGTGACGATGCCGGTGTACGTCGAGGGCAACCTCTGCCTGGCGAACACGGCGTCGATCCAGAAGGGGACGAAGCCGGTGCGCGTCTCGGTCGGCGGACAGCTCGCGCTCTTCAACAGCTCCTTCGCGGGTACGAGCGCCGCGCCGATCGACGAGGTCCACGTCGCCGGCGGCTGCACCGCCGCGCTCGGCACGGCCGGGCACGTCTGCACGAGCGCCGACCGCGTCTACGCGACGACCTCGGACGAGACGCTGCCGGCCATCCCGATTCCCGACGCGGACTACGCGACCGAGTACGCGGACGCGAGCCCCGGGCCGATGCACCCGTGCACGACGACCTCGGGCTCGCCGCCGAGCTTCGACAACGACGGCTCGATCGACCTGACGACGTACCCGAACGGGAGCCTGCCGAGCACCGTCGACCTGACCCCGAGCAAGAGCTACACGTGCGAGACGAGCTCCGGGAAGCTCGACTGGAACGCGTCGACGCAGGTCCTCACGGTCTCGGGGCTCGTCTACTTCGACGGCAGCGTCTCGATGTCGAAGAAGGCGACCGCGACCTACTCGCAGGACAAGGGCACGATCTACATGAGCGGCAGCTTCGCGATCTCGAACCAGGCGAAGCTCTGCGCCAACTCGAGCTGCGACTTCTCGAGCTGGTCGCCGGACTCGCAGATGCTCCTGATCGTCGTCCACGGCTCGGACGGCGTCTCGTTCGGCCAGCAGACCGAGTTCCAGGGCGGCGTCTTCTCCGACCACGCGCTGGACATGGGCGAGGGCTCCGCGCTCGACGGGCCGATGATCGGCCACCCGATCTACGTCGGCCAGGGCGTGACGATCAACCCGCTGCCCCCGCTCAGCTCCCCCCCGGAATACGCACCCACACCCCCGAACACGCACGCAGCGATCGGCCGCCCCGTGTACACCAGCGGCGGCTGAGACCCGAAGTGACATAGCCGCCCCGGCGGCGTCGAGTCCAGGAGTCGGCAGGGTCCCATCCCGCCTCGTCCGCGCGAACCCTCGTTCGAGGGGTCCCCTTCCGCTGCGCGCACGCCGACACTCCCCGGTGCGGGGCCGGTTGCGGGCGCCGCGACGCGGATGAAAGTGACTCTTCACAGACTGCGGCAGCGGGCTCGCGACGAGAGCGGGGTGGCGCTCGTGGTCGCGCTGGGGCTGATGATCGTGCTGACGACCGCCGCAGCGGCCGCATTCGAGTTCACGACCTCGACCACGCGGGCGACGGCGCGCGAGGCGAACACGACCTACGCGCTCCACTACGCCGAGGGCGGCGTCAACGCGGCGTACTCGGTCCTCAGCCAGACGCTGCGAAGCGGCAGCAACCCGACGGACGCGAACCTCCTCGGCTGCGCCGGCGCGACCGGGGCGACCGACAAGACCGGCCCCTCGAACTGCGCCACGGTCGCGCCCCGCGTCTACTGCCTCGACGGTGCGTCGACCTGCACCGCCGAAGCGGCCAGCACGGCCTCCGTGTTCGGCTACTTCAGCGGCACGAGCGCCGGCAGCTACGGCGGCGTGCCCGTGCCCGCCTCCTCGTGGCTCCTCGTCTCGACCGGCTACGGCTGGAACCCGGCGACCCAGACCGTCGTCGCGAAGACGCTGATGAGCATCGTCAAGGTGAACCCGCTCGGCGCGGGAGCGGTGGCCGCGGTCTGGAACCACGTCTTCATCACGTCCCCGCTGACGCCCAACGTCTGCTCGCTCAGCTTCTCGGGGAACAGCGTCACGATCACGACGCCGCTGTACGTGATCGGCAACCTCTGCCTCGGCTCGGGCGGCACCGGCGGAGTCGTCAAGGAGACGACGCAGCCGGTCGACCTCGAGGTCGGCGGGAAGCTCGTCCTCTCGGGCGGCTCCTCGGTCGGAGCCGACAGCCAGCACGGGATCACGAGCGGCGTCGTCGTCGGCGGCTGCACGACCGTCTCCGTCTCGTCGGCGACGACCTCCTGCAACCCGACAGGCTTCAAGTACTGGGTGAAGAAGAGCGAGGCCTTCGTCGACAACAACGCGCCGACGCTCACCGCCGCCGACATCGCGGCGAAGTACGCGGGCGCCAACCCCGGGCCGAAGCACGCCTGCGCGGCCGGCGGCACGCTCTCGTCGACGGCGTTCGACAACGACTCGACGCAGAACGCCTCCGCCTCGTCGTTCGAGTTGACGCCGGGGTCGAGCTACACGTGCGTCTCGACGAGCGGGAGCTCGACCGGCCAGCTCAGCTGGAACAACTCGACCAAGGTCCTCACTGTCCAGGGGACGCTCTTCTTCGACGGCAACGTGACCATCTCGCAGACCGCGAAGTACGTCGGCACCGCGGTGCTCTACGCCGCCGGGAAGGTGACCTTCAACGGGAACGCCACCGCCCTCTGCGCGACCTCGCCGTGCAACACGAGCGCGACGGCGTGGCAGGGGAGCAGCTCGAACACGTCGATGCTGACGCTCGCCGCACTCGCGGCGAACACACAGGCGATCACCTTCACGAACAACAGCCAGACCTTCCAGGGCTCGCTCTGGACGCAGCCGAGCTCGAGCATGACCTTCGTGAAGAACGGCGTCACGGTCGAGGGTCCGATGAGCATCGGCACCTTCGACGCGTCCTTCAACAACGCGACCCTGATCCCGCTGCCCGTGATCAAGAACATGCCCGCCGGCGCGCCGCTGCCCCCGAACTCGAGCGCGAGTCTCGGCGACCCGATCTACCAGAACTGACCGGGGCTCAGCCGCCGCAGCTCCTGCGCAGCCGGTCGATCTCCGGGCGGTGGCCCTGGATCGCCCGGGACGCGTCGAGGAGTTGCAGCACGCGCGACGAGCAGCCCTGTGTCTTCGCGAGCGCGAACGCGAGGTTGTAGTCGTTGTACGCCTCGGTGAGCGAGTTCGCGCCCTGCAGCTTCTGCGCCGCGCTCCGGAGGAGCGGGACGGCGCCGGCGAAGTCGCCCGCCTGGATCTTCCGGTAGCCCGCCGTGGCGAGGGCGGAACCGCTCTCGCCGCCGCCGCTCGAGCCGCCGGCGGAGCTCGACGCCGTCGTCGGGGGCTGCTGCGCGGTGACCGTCTCGTGGACGGTCGTCGGCGGCTGGGTCACCGTGACCCGTCCGCCCGCCGTCGTCACCGTCACGGGCTTGCCCCGCGTCGTCACCGTCATCGTCCCGGCGACGCCGCTCGTCGCGCCGCCGCCGCGGGTCGCGAGGGCGGCGGTGCCGATCCCGGCGGCGAGCAGGAGCGCGAGCAGGAGCGGGTACGTCGGTCGGCGGCGGCGCCCTGCCGCGACCGGAGCCGCGACGACCGTCGTGCCTGCGTCGGCGGCGTAGGCGGCCCTGAGCGCCGCGACGAACGCGCCGCAGGTCGGGAAGCGCGCGGCCGGCTCCTTGGCGAGGCCGCGCTCGAGCACGGCGTCGGCGCTCGCCGGCACGGAGCCCGCGCGGGCCGAGATCGACGGGATCGGCGCGTGCAGGTGCGCGGCAGCCTCCGCGGTCGGGTTCGCGTTCTCGTAGGGCCGGGAGCCGGTGAGGAGCTCGAAGGCGACGACGGCGAGCGCGTAGCGGTCGGTCGCGGCTGTCGTGCCCGTGCCGTCGGCCTGCTCGGGCGCGAGATAGCCGGCCGTCCCGAGGACCGTTCCGGTCTGGGTGAGCGTGTCGAGGCCGGCGGCGGTGGCGACCCCGAAGTCGGCGACGTGGACGTTGCCGCTCTCGTCCAGGAGGAGGTTCGCCGGCTTGACGTCGCGGTGGACGATGCCCCGCTCGTTGGCGCGGTCGAGCGCCCGCGCCGCCTGCTCGAGCCACGGCAACACGCGATCGGGCGGCTGCCGCCCTTCCCGCCGCAGCACGTCCTGCAGTGAGCCTCCGGCGAGGTACTCCATGACGATGTACGGACGCTCGTTCCACTCGCCGACGTCGTAGATCGTGACGGTGCCGGGCTCGCCCGAGAGGCGGGCCGCGGCATGCGCCTCGCGCGTGAAGCGACGGCGCACGTTGTCGTCGCCCGCGTAACGAGGGTCGAGCATCTTGACGGCGACGGGTCGGCCGAGTCTCGTGTCGGTCGCGCAGTAGACCTCGCCCATCCCGCCGCGGGCGATCGGCTCGGGGTCGCGGTAGCGCTCCGGGAGGATCGTCGTGCCCACCGACATCGGCTGCCGTTACCCGCCCGTGCGGGATGCATTCACGCGTCGCGGCCGCGCAGGCCCGCTAGATCCGCCGGTAGCGCGCATCGCTGAGCGAGTAGGCGCCGAACGCGATCAGTCCGGCGGCGACGACGGCGAGCAGGAACGGCCCGTACGAGGCGTGGGCGAGCTTCGCCAGAGCACCGTCGAGGCCGACCGCCTGGCCCGGGTCGTACTGGATCGCGGCGACGATCAGGAAGATGCCGACGAGGCCGTAGACGACCATGCGGGCGAGGTGCCCGAAGGCGCCGATCCACTCGATCCAGCGGCGGACGCGCGGGCCCATCTCCTCCGTCTTCGAGTCCTCCAGGAAGTCCTTGCTGACGCCCTGGTAGCCCTGGTACAGGCCGATCCCGATCAGGACGACGCCGGCGATTCCGACGAGCCAGGTGCCGGCGGGCCAGCCGAAGACGCCGGCGGTCGTCCTGTGTGCATTCCCGGAGCCGCCGCCGGCGCCGACGAGGATCTCGACGGCGATCGCGCAGAGGCCGGCGTAGACGACGCCGCTGCCGAGCGCGGCGACACGGTCGAGGCCGCTGTCGGAGTCCTCGGGCCCGTGGCCGAGGGCCGCACGGACGAGGCGCCACAGCGAGTATCCGCCGAGCCCGACCGCGACGAGGATGAGAAGCACCTTCCCGAACGGCTCGGCGGCGAGCGCGCGCAGGGCGCCCTGCTGGCTCGCCGCGTGACCGCCGCTGCCGATCGCGAGCCGGATCGCGAGGATGCCGACGATCGTGTAGATCAGTCCGCGCGCACCGAAGCCGGCGCGGGCGAGCCACTCGAAGGCGTCGCTGCGGACGACCTGCTCGCCGCCGCTGCGCGCCTGCCGGACGGGCCCGGCCTCGATCGGGTTTCGAAGAGCCATCGCGGACTTCAACGGTCCGGTCGACCGCCCGGATACGCGTAACCGGACGACAGGCGCTGCCGTTGCATCCCGAGCCGCGCGCGGCGCGGCCCCGAGCGAAGGAGGTGGGCAGATGCCCGCATGGGTGTGGATCGTCGTCGCCGTCGCCGTCGTGGCGGCGATCGGCGCGGTCGTATGGCAAGCGGTGGCGCAGCGGCGGACGTCGAGGCTGCGGGGGCGGTTCGGCCCGGAGTACGACAGGGTCGCAGAGCAGGCGGAGAGCACGAAGGACGCCGAGGCGGAGCTCTCGGCCCGCGAGGAGCGGCGGCGGCGCCTCGAGATCAGGCCGCTCTCGCAGACGGCGCGGGCCGACTACGTCGAGCGTTGGCGGCTCGTCCAGGCGGAGTTCGTCGACGACCCGCGCGGCGCCGTCGCGACTGCCGACCGCCTGATCCAGTCCGCGATGGCGGATCGCGGCTACCCCGTCGAGGACTTCGAGCAGCGCGCCGCAGACGTCTCCGTCGATCATCCGCGGGTGGTCGAGAACTATCGCGAGGGCCGGAGGCTTGCCGGTGCGAGCGCCGACGGGACGGGCTCGACCGAGGACCTCCGCCGGGCGATGCGGCACTACCGCGCGCTCTTCGACGAGCTCGTCGAGCCGGGCGCCGACGAGCCGCTCGCCCGGGGCCGGGCCGCCGAAGAGGAGGCCGCCGCAGGCGACCTCGACACGACTCCCGAGAGGACGGTGCGCGAGCGATGAGCGAACGCGACGAGACGACCACGAACGACCTGAGCACGAAGGATCTGGCGACGACGCCGGAGGCGCCGGCCCGCGACGAGCCGCTGGCCCGCGATCTCGACCAGGAGCCCGCGACGGAGGCGGAGACGCCTGCGCGCGAGCGGCTGCTTCCGGATCGGCAGGGGGAGGACTTCTCGAGCCGCTGGCTCGAGATCCAGTCGGGCTTCGTCGACGAACCGCGCGAGTCGGTCGAGCGCGCGGACGCGCTCGTCGCCGACCTGATGCGGCGACTCGCCGCGACGTTCGCCGAGGAGCGCGAGTCGCTCGAGGCGCAGTGGGACCGCGGCGACGACGTCTCGACCGAGGACCTGCGCGTCGCGCTCACGCGCTACCGCTCGTTCTTCGACCGGCTGCTCTCGGCGTAGCGCTCGCCGGGCCCGCCTCCCGTGCGGCGCGGAGGCGGGCCCGGACGGCTCAGGCGGCCCCGGCCCGCTCCAGCCCGAGCCAGGCGGCGAGCGCCTCGATCTCGCTGTGAACGGCTCCGCGGATCGGGCGCGTGAACGGGACGTCCTCGTGGATCGCGTGCACTTCGAGCACCGAGCTCTTCCGGTCGGCGGTCGCGTCGAGCTTCCCGACGAGGCGGTCGCCGTGGAGGATCGGCAGCGCGAAGTAGCCCCAGCGGCGCTTCGCCGGCGGCTTGTACATCTCGAGGAAGTACTCGAACTCGAACAACTCGAAGGCGCGCAGGCGGTCGTGCACGAGCCGGTCGAAGGGCGAGAGCAGTGCGGTCCGGCCCTCGAACGGCTGCTCGAGCGCCTGCGGGTCGACCCGCCACTCGCCCCCGATGCCTTCCACCTCGGCGGGCTCGCCGCCCACGTCCTCGACGTTCCGCTCGCCGGCGACGCCGGTCACCTCCGGGCGCGCGATGCCGAGCGCACGCACGCGGCGCTCGGCGAGGATGCGACGTGCCTCCTCGAGCGACGGAACGTCCCCCGGGGGCGGATAGACGCGCTCGGCGAGATCCCAGAGGCGCCGGCGGCCCTCGCGACGCGCCGTGGCGACCTCGCCGCGGGCGGAGAGGAACTCGAGCATCTGCGTGACGTTGCGGTTCCCCGTCCAGCCGGTCGACTGCCACGGCACGACGCTCGTGTCGGGGATGTCGCGCGAGAGGAGCGGGCCGGCCTCGCGGAGCCGGGCGAGGACGTCGCGGCGGAACGGCTCGTTCGCCTCGAGCCACCGCGCCGCGCCCGCGCCCGGCACGGCGCGCCGCCGGTTCGGCTCCGCGGGGAATGGCCAGGCGGCCATCGCGGCGCGGTGCAGGTCGAGGTCGGCCGTGGGCCGGACGATCGCGCGCACCTCGTACAGCGTCCGTTCGCGCTCGAGGGCGTCGCTCAGCTGCTCCGGCCGGTACGCGTCCCCGAGCCGTGACCAGGCGACGAGGTCGGCGCTCGGCGCGATCGCCGCGGTCGGGTCGAGCTGAAGGAAGCCGAGCCGGCCGACGAGGTCGAGGAGCCCGCCCGGGCGGCGCGCATCGAGAAGCTGCGCGCGGACCGCG
>Ga0075270_1000064_pt1 | contig 10455 bp, 11 predicted proteins | sample SF_Rice_5C_0N_20_FD_69774 | JGI IMG/M metagenome (GOLD analysis project Ga0075270, IMG submission 69774) | Rice paddy soil microbial communities from Twitchell Island, California, USA - SF_Rice_5C_0N_203 | ecosystem: Environmental > Terrestrial > Soil > Paddy field/soil | place: USA: Twitchell... | reverse complement strand
GGTGGGACTGGGAGCTCGTGGAGAAGCCGCCGGTGCTCGTGCGGGCCTACGAGGCGCTCGTCGACGTCGTCTCCGACCCGCCGCCGCTCGTCCTCGGCGCGGTCCACGGCGACGTCTACCGCGGCAACCTCCTCGTCCACCACGGGCACATCGCAGGCCTGCTCGACTGGGAGGACGCGCGCGTCGACTGGCCCGCGTGGGAGCTTGCAAACGCGGCCTGGGAGGTGTGCAAGGTCGAGGACGGGCTCGACCCGGCGCGGACCGACGCGTTCCTGGGGGCGTACGAGGACGCCGGAGGGCCGGGGGAGCACGAGCCGTTCTCCCTGCTCCTGCGCAGCCGGCTCACAGCCGATCTCCTCTACTCGCTCACGAGCAAGGCGCGAGGCGAGGCGTACGACCCGGTCTACGTCGCGCACCTGCTCCGCGCGCTGGAGCTGGTCGATGGCTGACGTCCGCATCGGCACCTCGGGCTGGTCGTATCCCTCCTGGCGGCCCGACTTCTACCCGGCCGGGCTCGACCCCTCGCGTTTCCTCGCGTTCTACGCCGAGCAGTTCGCGACCGTCGAGCTCAACACGACCGGCTACCGGCTCCCGGCCGAGGAGCAGTTCCGCAGCTGGGCCGACCAGGCTCCGGACGGCTTCGAGTTCGCGCCGAAGCTCCCCGGCGAGCGGCTGCGCGGCCTCGACGCCTTCCAGGAGCGCGTCCTCGCGCTCGGCGACCGGCTCGGGCCGGTCCGCGTCTCGCTCAAGTCGAAGCGCGACGAGGGCGCGCTCGAGCTCCTGCTCGGCTCCCTCGATCCGTCGCTCCGGCTCGCGTTCGACCTCGAGCACTCGTCCTGGGACGGGATCGAGCCGAGGCTCGCCAAGGCCGGCGCCGTGCGCGTGAACGATCTCGGCCACCCGGCGCCGTTCCGCTACCTGCGCCGCCGCGAGTCGCCGGACGAGACGTTCGCGGCCAGGATCCGCGCGGCGGACGAGCCGGTCTACGTCTACTTCCGCCACGAGGACGAGCCGACGGCGCCCGCGTACGCCGAGCGTCTCCGTGAGCTGCTCGGCTAGGACGCGAGCGAAAGCGCCTGGAGCTTCAGCGCGTCGAGCTTGGCGGGCGTCGAGGCGTCCTGCGACCACGTCGGCCACGAGAACGGCGTCTTCGTCTTGATCGGACACCCGATCGTGCAGCCCAGCGTCGCCCCTGCGGCCGTCGTCGAGAACAGCGAGCCGAGCGCCTTCCGCACCGCCGGCGCGCCGTGCTTGCGGCGCGCGACGGCGAGGATCTCCCAGTCCTCGATCCCGTCCCGGATCTGCTCGAGCCGCGCGCTCGCGACCGGGCCGTCCTTGCCGGGATAGACGAGGACGAAGGCGCCGTTCTGGCCGACCGAGTCGAGCGGGCTGCCGCTGCCGGTGTAGGTCGTCGTGCCCTCGCCGTAGAGCACGCCCTGGATGTTCTCGAGAGCGGCCCACTCGAAGAAGAGGCGGGCGTTCGAGAGCGGCTCGGTGGCGGTGAACCCGGGCGTGCTCGTCTTCGGGTAGGTGTACGTCCAGACCATCGCCCCGCGCTTGCGCGCCTGGTCGATCAGCCTCAGCTTCTCGGTCGCGTTCGACATGCCCCTGCGGGAGAGCGCAGGGACCGTGTACTTGCCGTAGTAACGGTTCGCGAGCACGACCCAGTCGTCGACGTCGTCGCTGCCGCCGTTCCAGAGGAAGCGGTTCTGCGTGGACGGGTTGCCGGTGACCATCACGTGCCCGCCCGGGAAGCACTGGTGGACGGCCTTCGCCTGGCGCGCGACGAGCTCGAACCCGGAGAGGCCCGGCTCGTCCTGGCCGTAGAGGTACGGGTAGGAGCCGAGCCAGTCGTGCTGCTGCCAGAACGCGTGCACCGACTGCAGGTACGAGCACCACGTCTCCGGCTGCGCCGGTGAGAGACCGGCGATGTAGTTGTGCGCGGCCGTGCGGTTGTTCGAGACCGGGATCGACATCGCGGCGAAGTCGCCGTTGCCGACGGCGGCCGTCATCTGGTCCTCGGGATCGAGCCACCAGCGCTTGTCGCTCGTGTAACCCGAGGTCGAGCTGGGCGCGCCGTACCCCCACGAGCTCGGCGAGATCCGGTACGAGGCGAGGAAGTGGAAGAGCTCGGGCACCGAGGTGCTGCCCGGCACGCCGTAGAGGGAGTTGACTGCGTTCCCGTACGACTGCGCCGCGACGTGGAACGCGGTGAGGAGGCTGCCCGCGACCTGGTTCCGGGCCGGTAGCGCCACGGGGAAGACGCGCACCGAGAGCGGGATCTGCTGCGCCGCACCGTCGGCGACGACGGTCACCCGGCCGTGGTAGACGCCCGGCGCTGTCCCGGCGGGCGCGGTGACCTGCAGCCAGAGTGGCTGGTTCGCGTGCTCGGCTGCGCGGGCGCTGCCGTCCCAGGGGAGGAGCGCGTCGGGGACGAGCGTGCCGCCGAAGGAGACGTAGTGGGCGAAGCGCAGCTGGAGCTGCAGCGGGGCGTCGATCGTCGGCGCGTCGAGCTGCACGCGTTGGGCTCCGCTGACGACGAGAACCGCATCCTCCTGCTCGTCGACCGCCATGTTCAGGGAGACGCTCGTCGCCGCCCTCCCGGGTACCGCGCCGGAGGCGTGGATCGTCGTGGACGAGGGGTAGACGCCGACGGCCGCCGCCTTGCGCGCCTGCGGGGACGCCCCGGCCGCACCGGCGACGGAGAGCACAACGGCGATGACCGCCCCGAGAAGCCCTACCCGCTTCATGGAACAAACGTCGTCAATTGCAAATCGCACGCATACCCCTCGGAAGGGGTAGGTCAGGGGTCAGAAGCGGGCAGCCGCTCCGCTGTGACGCCGGTACGCGCCGCTCTCGACGATCTCGGCGAGCTCGGCGACGGCGTGGCGTACCTCGTCCTCGGTCGTGAAGAAATGTGGGCCGAGGCGAATGCCCGCGTCGGGGCGGAAGTCGCAGACGATCCCGCGCTCGCCGAGCTCGCGATGGCAGCCTGCGTGGTCGGGCGTGGCGACGACGACAGAGCCCCCGCGCCGGGCGGGCTCGCGCGGGCTGACGACGTCGAGCCCTGCGCCGTCGCAGAGCCCGATCACCAGCTCGGTGAGCGCGAGCGAGCGCTCGCGAATCCGCTCGACGCCGATCTCCTCGATCACGTCGTAGCCCGCGGTTGCGGCGTAGAGGGCGGGCACGTTCGGGGTGCCGGTGAGGAAGCGGCGGGCGCCCGCGGCGTACTCGAGCTCCGGCTCGAACGCGAACGGCCGTGCGTGCCCCTGCCAGCCGACGAGCGTGGGCTCGAGGCGCTCGGCGAGATCGGGCCGCACGTAGAGCCAGCCGGCGCCCGGGCCGCCGCAGAGCCACTTGACGCTGCCGCCGACCGCGAAGTCGACGCCGATCTCGGTCAGGTCGAACGGGACGACCCCCGCGGACTGGTAGCAGTCGAGGACGACGAGCGCTCCGGCCTCGTGGGCGCGACGGATGATCGGCTCGACGTCCTGGATCTCGGCGTTCCTGAAGAGGACGTGGCTGATCGGGACCAGCAGCGTCCTCTCGTCGATCGCGTCGACGATCGCTGCGTCGTCCGGGACCGCGACGACTGCGAGCTGCGGCTGCGCCTGGTAGAGGTAGCGCACCGACGGGAAGTTCGCCTCCTCGTAGATCACCCGGTTCCGTGCCTCCGGCCGCGGGAAGCAGGAGAGGACGATCGCCTCCGCGACGGTCACGTTCTGGTGCATGACGATCGATCCGGGGGGCGCGCCCATGATTCGCCCGAGCTGGTCGCCGACGGTGACCGGCATCTCCCACCAGCCCTCGCTCCAGGCGCGGATCCCGCGCTCCCGCCACATCCGCGTGTACTCGAGGAGGCGCGCCTCGGCGGCGGCGGGCATCGCCGCGAGCGAGTGGTTGATCAGGTACGTGCAGTCGCGCAGGATCGGGAAGCGGCCGCGGTACGCGAGCAGGTCCTCGTGCACCGGACGAGTATCGCTCAGGCGGCGCGCGGCAGCGTGGCGCGGTACTCGCGGAAGTAGCCGGGCCGCACGCGCAGGAAGCGCGCGCACTCCTCGAGCAACCGCGGGCTCGGGGCCCTCGTGCCCGCGACCGCCGTCGCAAGGACCGCCGCCGGGACGCCGTCGAGCATCTCGGCGAAGGTGCGGATCTTCAACCCGCGCATGGTCAGGAACGCGTCGTCCTCGACCTCGCGTACGAGCGCGGTCAGCGCCTCCCCGAACGGCAGGTCGGAGCGGGACAGGTCGAAATGCGCCACCGCCCACCAGTCTCGCCTCCGCTCCGGACGGCGCCGGACGCCCCCCGCCGGCCAGCCCGGATCCGCCCGGGCTTCCCCGAACCGACCCCAAGGGGGCCAGAGACGCCCCCCTGGGAACACGCTAGCCGCGCACCCGTGACGACGGGCTCGCGGCTTCCCGGCGACTGTGGTCAGACCTCCTGCAGCGAGCGCGCGGACGGGCCGACGTAGGTCGCCGACGGACGGACGAGCACGCCCAGCCGCTTCTGCTCGAGGATGTGCGCCGACCAGCCGGCGGTACGCGAGCACGCGAACATCGCCGGCGCGAGCGGGGGCGGCACCTCGGCCACGTCGAGGACGACCGCCGACCAGTACTCGACGTTCGTCCACGAGTGGCTCGGGCTCTTCTTCGCGATCGCCTCGTGGGCGACCTGCTCGAGCTCCTCGGCGACGGCGACGCGCGGCGAGCCGAGCTCCTTCGCAACCTTCTTGAGGACGCGCGAGCGCGGGTCCTCGGCGCGGTAGACGCGGTGCCCGAAGCCCATGATCCGCTCGCCGCGCGCGAGGGCCTCGGCGACCCACTTCTCCGCGTCGCCCGACTCGGCGACGGCGTCGAGCATCGGCAGCACGCGCGCGGGGGCGCCGCCGTGGAGCGGGCCGGAGAGCGCGCCGACCGCCGCGGAGAGGGCCGCGCCGGCGTCTGCACCCGTCGACGCGACGATGCGGGCGGTGAAGGTCGAGGCGTTGAGACCGTGCTCGGCGGTGCAGATCCAGTAGGTGTCGATCGCGCGGGCGTGCTTCTCGTCGACCTCGCCGCGCCATTCGAGCAGGAACCGCTCGGCCGCGGTCCGACCCTCGGCGACGGTCGCTTCGGGCACGGGCGGCAGATCGGCGCCCCGCGCGGACTGGGCCACGATCGAGAGTGCCCCGGCCGAGAGGCGGCGCAGATCGTCCCGCGCCTCGTCGTCGTCGATGTCGATGAACTGGCCGAGCTGCCACTCGCCGCCGAGGCTCGCGAGCGCCGTCTGGAGATCGGCGACGTAGCCGCCGGTGCGCTGCTCGAGGTCGACGTGCGCCGCCGGCAGCCCCGGCTCGAGCGACTCGTCCACGAGCAGGCCCCACACCTGCTCGAACGGGACGCTGCCCACGAGATCCTCGATGTCGACGCCGCGGTAGCGGAGCTCTCCCCCCTCCTTGTCGGGCTCGGCGATCTCGGTCTCGAACGCGACCACCCCCGCGAGACCCGGCGTGAACTCCGTGCTGGTCATGCGATGACCTCCTCCAGCTCGATCTCGTGGCCGGCGCCTCGACGCCGCGCGGCGTCGAGCACGAGCGCCGCGGCGGCGAGATCCTGGACGGCGACGCCGACCGACTTGTAGACGGTGACCTCCTCCGACGAGGTCCGGCCCGGACGGGTTCCGGCGACGAGCTCGCCCAGCTCGACGGCCCGCCCAGGCTCGACCCCGGCGAGCTCCGGCGCCCCGGCGGGCGCCGGCGAGAAGGCGGACTCTCGCGACTCGACGGCGAGAACGTGGGCGGCACGCACGAGCTCCGGGTCGAGCTCGGCGCCCGGCGCCGCATAGCCGACCGAGCCGACGTGCGTGCCCGGGGCGACCCAGTCCGCGCGCACCACCGGCTCCGGCGAGTGGGTGGTCGCGGCGACGACGTCGGCCTCGCGCACGGCGTCCTCGAAGGACGGGGCAGCCTGGACGCCGAGCTCCGCAGCGAGTGCGTCCGCCTTCGCGGGGTCGCGCCCGGCGACGCGGATCTCGGCCCAGTCGCGGATCCCTCTGAACGCGCGGATGTGCGCCTGCGCCTGGACGCCGGTGCCGAGCACGGCGAGCACGCGCGCGTCGGGGCGGGCGAGCAGGCGCGCGGCGAGCGCGGCCGCGCCGGCGGTGCGCGTGGCGGTGACGTACGTGCCGTCCATGAGGGCGATCGGCGTGCCGGTCTGCGGGTCGAAGAGGGCGATGAGGGCCTGGTGCGAGGGCCTGTCCGCGTTTTCCGGAAACACCGAGACGAGCTTGCAGCCGAGAACGCCCCCGGCGCCGGACGATCCCAGGCCCGGCGGCAGGTATCCCGGCATCGCGCCGAGCAGCCCGTCCGCCCCGGCGAAGGCGGCGACCCTCGGCGGCAGCGAAGCGTCGCCGGCCGAGAGCGCGGCGTGCGCGGCGGCGAGCGCGTCGAGGAGCGCGTCGAGGTCGAGCAGCTCCTCGACCTCGCTGTGGCTGAGCACGTGCATCGGACTGACGGTAGCGATCAGCGCGCGGCTCGCGCCGCCGCAGGCGACGGCGGGACGGGCTGGGGCGGCGGCTTCGAATCCACGAGCACCGCGGCGGCGAGCAGCACCGCGATCGCCACAGCGCTCTCGCCGACGAGGCTTCGACGCAGCCGCCCACCGCCGCCTTCCGCGAGCCGCGGGGCGACGAGCCAGCGATGCGCCGCGCCCCAGGCGAGCGCAAGCCCGACGAGCGCGAGCTTCACCAGCAGCACGTGGCCGTACCCGGTACGCCAGAGGTCGTGCAGGTGCGGGAAGCGCAGCACGCTCAGGTACGTGCCCGCCGCGAGCAGCAGGGCGACGAGCAGCGCCGCGAGCCGCGAGAAGCGGAGGAACGAGTCGCGCCGTAGCCCCGGCTCGGGCCATGCGACCGCGAAGAGCTGCACGAGCCCGCCCACCCAGAGCGTCGCCGCGGAGAGGTGGATCCAGTCCGCGAGCTCGGATGCCCACGAGTGCCCTGCGTCGGCCGCGGAGTGGCCCGAGAGCGAGAGGCCGGAGGCGAAGGCGAGCCCGATCGCGAACGCCGCCCAGAGCAGCCAGCGCCGTTCGAACAGCCAGGCGAGCACGACGAGCGCGAGCACGAGCGCGAAGCCGAGCGTCATCGCGATGAACGCCTCCCCGAAGCGCGTGCCGTCCGCGAGCGAGGAGAGGTCGCCGTAGACGAAGTCGACGAACGGCAGCTGGAGCGCGTCCTCGGCGCGGAGCATGAAGGCGAGGATCCCGACCTGGAGGACGGCGACGGCGCCGGTGCCGACGAGCTGGAAGAAACGGCGCTCGGCGCGTTCCGGCAGCGTCCGCGGCAGCACGAGCAGCCGGAAGCCGAGCCCGCCGACGAGCAGCGCGAGGGCGAGGAAGTAGAGCCAGCGGACGACGTGCTCGACCGAGGTCGGCCCCTGCGCCCCGACCGCGTCTGTCACCGGCGGCGCCGGCACGCGGACGCCGAAGGTGTACAGCCCCGAGACGACGTGGCCGTCGCTCGAGAGAGCGCGCCAGCGGACGGTGTAGGCGCCGGTCGGCAGGCTCTTCGGCAGCGAGACGAGCAACTGCCGCTTCACCTTCACGGCCCTCGGCGTTCCCGCCACGTTCTTGCCGTTCGCGTCGAGCACGACGAGCGCGTCGCGGACGGCGTCGACCGGCTGGTCGTAGGAGAGCACCACCTGGGTGGGAGCCGAGCCGAGCCGCTCGCGCAGGCCCGGCGACTCGTGGACGAGGGTCGCGTGGGCGAGCGCCGACGCGGGCGCGGCGAGTGCGAGGAACGCGACGGCGAGCAGGGCCGCGCGTCTCATCGGTGCGGGACGCCCGCGTAGAAGTCGAGGTGCCCGAAGATCGCCGCCGTGTCGCGATCGCAGTACAGGAGCACCGCGACGAAGAGGAGCGTCGACGCGAACCCGAGGGCCGCGGTCAGCGAGCGGGGCCGGACCGCCTGCACGAGCGGGAACGCCGCCGCGAGGAGCAGCGACCAGCCGAGCAGGTGATGGAGGAACGCCGCCCGCGAGAACAGCCAGTGGTTCTGCTCGTGGACGAGGAAGGCCGCGCCCGAGACGGCGAGCGCGAGCGCCGAGCAGGCGCGCCAGCGCGGCGACCGGAGCTTGCCGCGCGCGACACCCAGCTCCGCCCCGCCCGCGAGCAGGAGCACCTCGGCCCACGACCCGTGCGCGACCATGTGGATCGTCGAGCTCGTGAAGAACGTCATCACCGGAAACATGAGGACGCCCATCGCGAACGCGAACCCGGGCCAGAGGTAGCGCCGCCACGGCCGCAGCCCCCAGACCTCCGGCCCGACGACCGCCTCGGCGGCGAGCAGCAGCCCGAGGACGAGGAAGCCGGTGGCGAACCACCAGTGCACCATCTCGGCCGCCGGCTGGATGCCGGCGAGGATCACGGCTCTCGCTCCTCGACCCGGTGCAGGTCGGCGACGATCCCCGGCGCGAGCAGCAGCCGGAAGAGCACGCCGACCAGCACGGCGTAGAGCGGCGGCTCGGCGAAGAGCCACCAGAAGCCCTGCCCCGCCGGATGCAGCAGCGTGAGGCGCCACGGCTGTACGAGCGCCCAGCCGACGCCGGCGAGCGCGGTCGTCGGTCCCAGTGAGAGCACGATCCGGGCGCGCAGGCTCAAAGAGCGCGCGGCGGCAGCGTGCGTTTCCCTTGTTCGTCGAATCGTGTGGGCGATGTCCGCGCTCACGGGTCCTCCCTCGGTCGTCGGTCGTCAGGCCGACCGCGGGCGGACAGAGGCCCCGCGGTCTACGCGGCGAGCGGGGGCGGGCGCGACTCGAAGGCGAGGCCGAAGCGGCTGCGGGGGCCGTGCTCGCCGTCCTCGGTGCGCGGCCGGGCCGACGGGAGCGAAGCCCTGTCCACCAGGCGTCGCGCGAGCGCGAGCGCGTCGGCAGCGATCCGCTCGACCTCGGCGAGCCAGGTCTCGACGGCCCGGTAGACGACCGCGACGAGGACGGAGAGAACGGCGAAGACCGGCAGCGCGGAGGTGTGAAGCCACGGCGCGAGCAGCGGCCAGCGGCCCACGGCGATGCTCTCGGCATCGGTCTGGACGAGGTAGATCGTGGCCGTGCCGAGGAACGACGCGAGCCAGAGCCGCGGCGAGAGCTCGAAGCGCAGCCGCGCGGGTCTCGTCCGGATGCAACCGCCCACGAGCCGCCTCGCCGCGCGCGCCGCGAGCGTCGCCTTCGCGAACCGCCAGGCGAGCCGGGCGAGCATCAGCGCGACCGCCACCTTCACGCCGGCGAGCAGGAACGGGTAGTAGGCGTCCTGCGCGACCGCGACCGGGCCGACGTGGCTGCCGACGTCGAGGCGGTCGGTCAGGCTGCGGCCGCCGAGCTCGGCGACGAGCGCGAGCAGCCCGAGCGCGAGCCGGGCGAGCAGCTTCTGGTGGCGCCGCGCACGATCCACACCGAGAGTGTCGCTCCTGCGCGCCGTGCCGGTCAAACCGGCGGCTACGTCACCGGAAGGTCGCCGCCGTGCGTCACGCGAGGGTCAGCCGAGGAGCGTCAGCGTCCAGTCGGGACGATGCTCCGCGTCGAGCGAGAACAGCATCACCCGCTGCCACTGACCGAGGCAGAGCGCGCCTCCGGCGAACGGCACCTGCTCCGCGCGCGGGCCGAGGAGCAGCGAGAGCAGCCGCTCCCGCGAGCCAGCCTTCGCCGGCAGCACACGCTCGAGCAGGCACTCGAGATCCTCGAAGAACCCGGTCTCCCGCTCCTGCACGCGGACGAGGGAGCGGTCGTGCGCCGCATGGACGTAGGCGATCCCGTCGCTCTTGCCCGACGCGGCCACCTCCTTCGCGACATCGTTCGTGATGTCCATCACCGAGAGCGTCGGGAGGGCTGCGGCGATCGCGTAGGGAACCTCGATGCTCGTCATGCGCGCGCGACCTCCTTCGGGAGCCGGAAATGAACGTCCTCTCGGGCGACCGTCAGCTCCTCGGGGAGCCCGTAGCCGCAGGCGGCGAGCCGGTCGGCCGTTGCCCGGACGAGCTCCTCGGGGGTCGAGGCGCCCGCGGTCAGCCCGACGGTCCGGTGTCCGTCGAGCAGCGCCGCGTCGAGCGGGCTCTCGCCGTCGACCAGCGTCGCCTCCGAGCCGGCGGCCTGGGCGACCTCGACGAGCCGCTGCGCGTTCGAGCTCGTCTCGGAGCCGATCACGAGCACGAGCGTCGCACCCCGGTCGACCATCGCCTTCACGGCGTCCTGCCGGTTCTGGGTGGCGTAGCAGATGTCGTCCGCATGCGGCCGGCGCAGCGTGCCGAGGTGATCCTCGAGCGCGTCGACGATCGGCGCCACGTCGTCGAGCGAGAGCGTCGTCTGCGTGATCACCGCGACCGGCTTGTCGGTGACGAGCTCGCGGGCCTGCTGGGGCGACTCGACGACGACGGTCGACTCGGGCCGCTCGCCGAGCGTCCCGATCACCTCGACGTGGTTCTCGTGGCCGAC
>Ga0075270_1000063_pt1 | contig 10488 bp, 13 predicted proteins | sample SF_Rice_5C_0N_20_FD_69774 | JGI IMG/M metagenome (GOLD analysis project Ga0075270, IMG submission 69774) | Rice paddy soil microbial communities from Twitchell Island, California, USA - SF_Rice_5C_0N_203 | ecosystem: Environmental > Terrestrial > Soil > Paddy field/soil | place: USA: Twitchell... | reverse complement strand
GCGGAACCCGTTCGAGGCGCTCGACCAGGAGGGGGTCGGCGACCTGATGCGGATCGGTGTCGAGCGCGGCCGCGCGACGAAGCCCGAGATCAAGCTCGGCATCTGCGGTGAGCACGGCGGCGAGCCGTCCTCGGTCGAGTTCTGCCACCGGATCGGGCTCGACTACGTCAGCTGCTCGCCGTACCGCGTCCCGCTCGCCCGCCTCGCCGCCGCGCAGGCGGTGCTGAAGCAGGCGCACCGCGCGCAGTACGTCTCGGCTGGAGGCTGAAGCTGCCGCGCTTCGAGCTGCTCGTCGACGGGAGGCGGCGTCACCGCGCCGCCTCCGCCGACGAGGCGCGCGTGTGGCTGCGCGGGTACCGCACCGAGCACGCCGCCGACGACCCCGACGCGGCGCACGTCCAGGTGCGGCAGCTGAGCCGCGCCTCGTGGCTCACCGGCGGCAAGCTCGTGCCGCGCGAGCAGTTCCTCGACGACGAGCCGCTGCACCCGGTCGCGGAGTAGCTCCGGCAGACTGACGGCGTGCTACCGGTCGCGCTCGCCGTCCTCGCGCTCGCCGCACCGCGGCCGGGAGGCCACGCGACGATCGACGTCGCCGTGGCGACGCTCTGGAAGGCGCCCGGCCTCGCTCGCGCCGTCGACCGGCCGTCGCTCGGCAACCCGGTCGACCCGGTCGCCTGGAGCCGCAACCTCGCGACGACCGAGTCTCGCGTCTGGCTCGACTCCCACGTCCAGACGCAGGCGCTCTACGGCCAGGACGTGACCGTGCTCTCCGTGCGGGACGGCTGGGCCAGGGTCGCCGTCACCGACGAGCCCGACCCGCAGGATCCCCGTGGCTATCCCGGCTGGCTGCCGCTCCGCCAGCTCGCGACCGGCTTCGCAGGCGGCGGCCGCGAGGTCGTCGTCACCGCACGAACCGCGACGCTGCGGGTGGCGGGGAGGACGATCGCCCTCAGCTACGGGACGCGGCTGCCGCTCGTCCGCCGGGTGCGCGGCGGCGTGCTCGTGCGCACGCCCGACGGCGAGGGCACGCTCACCGGCTTCGCCACCGCGTCGCCGGCGCCTCCGACCGGCGGCGCGGTCGTGGCGTCGGCGCGGCGCTTCCTCGGTGTCCGCTACCTCTGGGGCGGTCTCGCCGCGTGGGGCTTCGATTGCTCGGGCCTCGTCTGGGGCGTCTTCCGCGCGCACGGCGTGACGATCCCGCGCGACGCCGACCCGCAGTTCCGGCACGGCCGCGCCGTCGCGCTCGACGCGCTGCGTCCAGGCGACCTCGTCTTCTACGGCACGCCCTCGTCTGTCGAGCACGTCGCGATCTACGCGGGCGGTGGGCGGATGATCGAGGCGCCCGACTCCGCCCATCGCGTCCGGCTCGTGCCCCTGCGCCGCGACCGCTGGCTCGTCGGCGCCCGCCGCTACACGACCGGCTAGCCGCTACGTCGTCTGCGGCAGCCGCCGCTCGAGCTCGGCGAGCTTGCGGAGCACGTCCTCGATGCCCGGTCTCGGCTTCGGCGTCGCGTTGAGGGCGCCCTCCGGCTCGAGTGCGACGCGCTCCACCTCGTCCAGCTCGAGGCCCTGGCGGCGCAACCCCGCGACGAGCTCCTCCCGCGTGATCGCCATCCGCCGCAGCGCGCCCTCGTCGACGCGCCCGTGCTCGTAGAGCGTGGTCGCGCCGCCCTGCAGCGCCTTCCCGAAGCGGGGGCTCATGAATGCGCCGCGGACGAGCACGACGTTGACCGCGAGCAGGATCACCGCGCCGAGCAGGCCGCCGGCGAGCGAGTTGTCGTTCCCGATCACCGCGTTCTGGACGACGTTCGAGAGCAGGAGCAGGACGACGAGGTCGAACGAGTTCAGCTGCGCGAGCTGCCGCTTGCCGGCGAGGTGCAGGAGCACGAGCAGCCCCGCGTAGACGGCGACCGTCCGCACCGCCTTCTCGCCGGGTGAGATGCCGAGGTGGACGAGGTCGTGCCACATGCCGCACCTGTTCGGCGTCGAGGCCGCTGCGCCTGCCGCCTGCTAGGCGTAGCCGCGCACGCGCCAGTAGGCGATCGCGACGCTCACGACCGCGACGACCGCGAGCCCGATCACCCCGCCGTAGCCGAGCTTCCCGTAGGCGACATGACCCCGTCCGAAGCGCGCGTAGGCGAGCGTCGCGAGGATCCCGCCGATCAGGCCGCCGACGTGGCCGCCCCAGGAGATGGCCGAGAGCGTGAAGCTGAGCACGAGGTTGATCACGATCCACGTCATCGCGTTTCCGGTCAGACGGCCGGTCGCCTGGTACTCGAGGATCAACATGGCGCCGAGGATCCCGAAGATCGCCCCCGACGCGCCGACCGTGACGAACGGTGTCTGCAACAGCGCGCCCGCCGACCCGGCGAGGCCGGCGACGAAGTACAGGCCGACGTAGCGTGCCCGCCCGAGGTACTGCTCGACCGGCGCGCCGATCCACCAGAGCGCGAGCATGTTGAACGCGATGTGGAGGACGTTCGCGTGCAGGAACGCCGTCGTGATCAGCCGCCACCAGCCGCCGTTGTGGACGTCGTAGGCGTCCAGCCAGAGAGCGGCGTAGATCCGGCCGCCCGGGTTGTTGAGGCCCGCGCCCTGCACGGCGCCGAGGAGGTACATGGCGACGTTGATCGCGATCAACGCCTTGGTGATCGGCGCGTTCGTCATCGTCCCCGAAGCACGCGGCACGCGGATCGCGGGGCGGCGCCGCGCGCCGCGCGGGCCGGAGCGGCCGCCCGCGTGATCGGGACAGCGGAGGCCGACGGGCGCCGCGGTCATGCAGTCGGTGCAGATCGGCCGGCCGCAGACCGAGCACGAGAGGCCGGTCGGACGGTCGGGATGGCGGTAGCAGTACCGGGTCTCCGTCGTCGACATCGCGGACTAGCCTAGCCCCGTGCGCGTTCACGTCGCTTTCACGCCGGGCGAACAGACGCCGGCTCCCGTCGGCGTCGTCGTCGACGTCCTGCGGGCCACCTCGACGATGACGCAGGCGCTCGCCGCCGGGTACGAGCGCGTCCTCTGCTGCGCCGAGATCGACGAGGCCCTGGCGCTCGCCGAGACGGAAGGCCCGGCAAAGCTCGCGGGCGAGCGCCGGCTCGAGCACATCGACGGCTTCGACTTCGGCAACTCGCCGCGCGAGGTCGCCGGCGAGCCGTCCGCTCCGACACTGATCCTGACGACGACGAACGGGACACGGCTGCTCGTCTCCGCGGCCGAGCGCTTCGAGCGCGTGTACGTCGGCTCGCTCCTCAACCTCGAGGCCGTGGCCGCGGCGGCGCGCGAGAGCGGGGAGGACGTCGCCGTCCTCTGCGCCGGGGTGCTGGGCGAGCTCGCGCTCGACGACGCCTACTGCGCCGGCCGGATCGCCCGGGCGCTCGGCGGCGACCCGCAGGACTCCGCGCAGGCGGCGATCCGTCTCGCGGCGAGCTTCGACCGCCCACTCGAGGGGCTCGGCGCGAGCCGCAGCGCCGCCAACCTCCGCCGGCACGGCATGGAGGCCGACATCGAGTGGTGCGCGCGCGAGAGCGTCCTCGAGGCGGTGCCGCGCTTCGTCGGGCGCGTGGGGCCTGCGGCCGAGGTCGCGCTCGGCCGGTAGGGAAGGCCGTCGGGGGCGGCACCTGCGGCGGTTGACCGCCCCCGCGGCTCAATTCGGGCGTCGCGGCTAGGCGAGCTACCAGCCGCTCAGGAAACGTGCGGCGCGAGCGGCCGGTCGATACCCGAGTCCTCATCATCCGCAGCGAGAGGCAACGGGGCTATCACTCGTAAGGGGGAAGGGCGTCCCCGGCTAGGGTGGACCTGTGGCGAGGATGATCCGGGCCGCCCTCGCGCTCGCGGCGATCGCGCTCCTCTGCGCGGCGTGCGGCGCCGGCACCCGCTCGCACACCGGCGCCGCGCACGCCGCCAAGCGCCCGTGGCTCTGGCAGTGCGCGGGCATCCACCTCGACCAGGCGAGGGACGAGTGCTACATCCGCCTGCTCCTCCAGGACATCGACCGCTCCGGCGACCCCGCCACCGAGCTGCCGAGGATCGACCGCCGCGCGAAGGCCGCCGGCACCGATCTCTACGCGCGCTGCCACCTGCTCATGCACGTCGTCGGCCGCCGCTGGGGCGCCGAGCACCACCTGACTCTCGAGGGGCTGCAGCAGGTCGTGCCCCAGTCCAACGACCCCGGCTGCTCGGCCGGCTTCGGAATGGGGCTCGTCATCTACCTCGGCCCGCAGATCATCCCGACGCAGGGCCGGAGCGCGCTGAAGACGTGCGTGAAGCTCCCGACCCGCTACCGCTCGTACACGTGCGTGCACAGCCTCGGGCACGCGCTGATGCGCGGCTACCACGAGACGCTCTGGCTGGCCGTGCGCGCGTGCGTCCGGCTCGGGGCCGCCTACGCGCCCGACTGCACCCAGGGCGCGTTCCACGACTACTGGATCTCGCTCCGCGGCGCCGACGACACGACCTCGCCCGTGCACGCCGTCCGTTCTGCGCGGACGCTCTGCGGCGAGCCGCAGTACGCCCGCTGGGCGGTGGGCTGCTGGTACCGCTACTTCATCGAGCAGGCGCAGGCTCCGACGATCCAGACGGGCGCGGACGTCGAGCGGACGTGCCGCGGGCTCGCCGGCCGGCAGCGGACGGGCTGCGTCGCCGGCGCCTCGCTCGAGATGGGGCTGCGGCCGCTCGAGCAGACCCGCATCTGTGCGACGCTGCCCGGCCGGGACGCCGTCGACTGCCTCCGCGGCGTCGGCGTCCAGTCGACCACCGGCCGCCCCGGCCGGCAGCGCGCGCTGCTCGCCGCGTGCGCGCGCTTCCGCGCCGATGCGCGCGCCGGCTGCGTCTCGTGGTTCGGGCTGACGCTCCAGCTCGTCACCGACGGCCGCTTCGCCCGGGAGGGCTGCCCGCGGCTCGCGAGCGCCGCCGACCGGGCGGCCTGCCTCGCCGGGACGCGACGGGCCCGCGGACCGATCGTGACGTTCTCGTGACGAAAAGTTCGCAAAGAGCGGACTCTTCCGGCGCGGCGCTCTTGCGCGGGTGCCGCCCCGCCGCGTAGGTTCTCCCTTGCCGAGCACGGGGCGCTGGAGGTTGAAGCCCCGCCAAGCGATCAGACAGGGCCTCGGCCCGGTCAGGTTGGTTGGTTGGGTGGACGAAGGCGCAACCGACTCGGCTTTTTCGTGGTCCGGGGAAGGCTCGCGGCACGGCTCCTCCCGCTTTCAGGCGGCGGCGAGCTCGGCCAGTGCCGTGACCGTGCGCCAGTTGCGCGCCGTGCCGCGGACGCCGAGGAGCCGCTCGAGTTGCGCCGCGCTCAGCCTGGCGCCTTGGACGCCGCGCGTGTAGCGGAGGTAGAGATCCGCGCCCGCGAGCTCGACCCGGTCCGGGCCGTGATCCGCCTCGAGCAGGCGTCGCGCCGCCTCGGGCGCCGGCTCGACGGCGAGGAAGGAGACATGTGTCTGCGAGGTGTCGCCGCCGAACGGGTGCGCCGCGACGAGGGTCGCCAGCTCGGAAGGCGTCCGCAGGATCGCGGTCGTCTCGACCCCGAACGCCTCCGCGACCAGCGCCTCGATCTCGCCGGCGACACGCGCCCGGCTCCGGCTCCGGGTCTCGAGGAGGATGTTGCCGCTCGCGATGTAGGTGCGGACGGAGCGGTGGCCGGCACGCTCGAGCCGCTCCCGCAACTCGGGCATCGGGACGCGGTTGCGGGAGCCGAGGTTGACGGCGCGCAGCAGCGCGACCCACGCCGTCATCCGCGGCGTCTCCTCTCGCCGCGGCGCAGGGCCTCGAGCCGCCGCCGGTCCTGCTTCGTCGGTCGCGCGCCGAGGTCGGCGCCGAGCGGCCGCGTGAGCTTCCGCTCGAGTCGCTGCTGCTCGCGGGCCGCCGCCGAGTCGGGCGTCTCCTCGTAGAGCTCCGCCGCCGCGCTCGCCGAGCCCCGCCGCTCCGCGAGCCCGGTCACGACGACGACTCGCCGAACCGCGCCGAGCCGGATCTCGATCGTGTCGCCGGGGCGCACCTCCTTCGCAGGCTTCACGCGCTCGCCGCCGACGTGCACGTGGCCGGCCAGGACGAGCCCCGTCGCCGCGCCTCGGGTCTTCGCGAAGCGCGCCGCCCACAGCCACTTGTCGATCCGAACGCGATCCACCGGTCGATTCTCGCGCACGGGCCGGCAGGAGGGCCGGCGGCGCTGCGTCCGGGCGGAACGGTCGCAACTCTGCGGGAAGATACGGAGGGGGATTCGTAGAGCGCCCCTTGCCGCGGCTCCGGCAGCGGCGGAGGATGCCTCCATGCGCCGGATCCGACTGACGACGGCCGCCGCCGAGGCGGCACTCGTGCTCATCGCCGTCGGGCTCGCCTTCGCCGCCGGCGCGGCCGGCTGGGTCGTCGGGCACGCGCAGGCTCGGAGCACGACCGCGCCCACGCCGGCCGTCACGGCCGCCGCGACCCCGACGCTCGACCCGACCGTCGCCGCCGGAGGCCACGTCTTCGTCCAGTTCGCGTGCTCGCAGTGCCACGGGGAGCAGGGCCGCGGCGGCGTCTCGGCGGACGTCCCCGCCCTGACGAGCGTCGGCAAGGCGCTGAGCGCGCAGAAGCTGCGCACGATCATCGACCACGGGCTCGGCGAGTCCGCGAACCCGACGAAGCCCTACATGCCCGTCTGGGGCCAGGTGATCTCGAGCACCCAGGTGAACGACCTGATCGCCTACCTGCGCGCCGGGCTGCCGGCGGTACCGACCGCGTCGCCGCCCGCGATCCCGAAGGGCCAGGGCGCGGCCGTCGAGGGCTCCGTGCTCTACGTCCGCTACGGCTGTGTCAACTGCCACGGGCCGAACGGGCTCGGCGGCGTGCCCAACCCGCAGTCGCCGGACAAGACGATCCCGCCGCTCTCCGGGCAGGACTTCCGGGGCGAGTTCAACACGGACGCGAAGATCATCGACGTCATCCGCAGCGGCAGCGTGATCGGCAAGGCGCCGATCGTGAGCATGCCGCACTGGGGCGGGATCATCCCGGACAACCAGCTCGTGGCGCTCGCCGCCTACCTCAAGACGCTCAAGTAGCCTCGCCGTGACGGACGACCGCTTCACCGCGGCGCACCGCGGCGGCGGGGGAGAGCCACTCGTCTGCCTGCACGGCCTCATGGACACCTGGCGGACGTGGGAGCTCGTGCTGCCCGCGCTCGAGCGCCGTCACGACGTGCTCGCGCCGACGCTGGCCGGCCACGCCGGCGGGCCGCCGCTCCCGGCCGAGCCGACGAGCGCGGCCGTCGTGGACGCGGTCGAGTCGGCGATGGACGGGGCCGGGTTCGCGACCGCGCATCTCGTCGGGAACTCGCTCGGCGGCTATGTGGCGCTGCGGCTCGCCGAGCGGGGGCGGGCCGTCTCCGTGGTCGCCCTGGCCCCGGCCGGTGGCTGGGCCGTCGCGGACGACGCCTTCGAGGGGTCGCTGATGGACGAGCTCCGCACCGTCCACCAGCTCGTCGGCGACGCGGCGGCGCACGCGGACGAGATCGTGGCGACCGTCGAGGGCCGCCGGCGCGCGACCGAGGACACGACGGTGCGCTTCGAGCACATTCCCGCCGGGCTGCTCGCGCACGAGATCCGCGCCGCTGCCGCCTGCTCGGTCGAGCCGCTGCTCGAGAGCGCGAGCCGCGACGGCTGGCCGCTCGATCCGGAGCGGATCGCGTGCCCGGTGCGGATCGTCTGGGGAACGGCCGACCGCGTGCTGCCCTGGCCGGAAGCGGCGGCGCGCCACCGCGAGCGCTTCCCGCACGCCGACTGGGCGATCCTCGACGACGTCGGCCATGCGCCTCAGCTCGACGTACCGCTCGAGACGGTGGAGCTGATCCTCGGCTTCACGGCGCGCTAGACGGCGGCTGCCCACCTTGACAGGGGAACGTGTGTTCGTGTAGAACATACGTTCCCTTGATCGCGTGTCTCTCCATCCCCGGGCTCGAGCTGAAAGCAGCGCTCAGGAGGACGCCGTCGCTGGCGCTCCGTCCGGCGGCGCTCGCGCCCGAGCCGCAGGGGGAGCCGCTGATCGGACCGGTCACCGCCGCCGCGGAGGCGCTCGGCGTGCGGCCCGGAATGCGGCTCGGGGAAGCGCTCGCCACCTGCCCGCAGCTCGTGCTCGTCGAGCCGGACCCGGCCGGCGTCGAGCTCGGCTGGGAGGAGGTCGTGCGGGCGCTCGAGGACGCGGGCTTCGCGGTCGAGCCGACCGCGCCCGGCGTCGCCTACTTCGAGACGCGCGGGGTCGAGCGACTCTACGGCGGCCTCGAGCCGGCGCTGCGCCGCGCGCTCGGCGCGGTCGGCTCGGAGTGGGACGCGCGGATCGGCGCGGCGGGCCGGCGCTTCGCCGCGCTCGCGGCCGCGTCCGTCGCCCGGCCGGGACAGACCGTCGTCGTGCGCGAGGACGACCTGCCGCAGTTCCTCGCGCCGCTGCCGCTGACGCTGCTGCCGCTCGAGCGGCAGCGCTACGAGGAGTTGGAGGCGCTCGGCGTCCGGAAGCTGGGACAGCTTGCCGGGCTCCCGGGTGGCGCCGTGGCCGAACGATTGGGGCCGGACGGCCGGCGCGCCTGGGGCCTGGCGAGAGGCGGGGCGGCCGCGCGGGTGCGCGGTCGCCGCCCGCCGGCCGAGGTGGCGGAGTCGCTCGATTTCCCGGAGGCGATCGCGAACGAGCTGACGCTCCGCCGTGCGCTCGGCGCCCTCGTCGAGACCGTGCTCGCGCGGCCCGAGCGGCGCGACCGCTTCGCCCGCAAGGTCGCGCTCGCCGCGCGTCTCGTCGGCGGCGGCTCCTGGCGGCGTACCCTCACCCTGCGCGAGCCGACCGCGGACGCGGACCGGATCCGCGTCGCGCTCGCCTCCCGGCTCGCCGACCTGCCCGCGCCCGTGCTCGAGCTGCGCATCGAGCTCGTCGAGCTGACCGAGCCGTCCGGCCAGCAGCTCGAGCTGCTCGCCGCCGGTGCCGAGGACCGCACCCGTCTCCGGGAGGGCCTGCGCCAGGTGCGGGCCAGCACCGGCTCCGGCTCCGTCTGCACCGTCGTGGAGGTGGCCCCGTGGTCGCGCATTCCCGAGTCGCGCGCGCTGCTCGTGCCGCGGGACGAGTAGGCCGCTTCAACGCCCCGCTCGCCGCCCGCGTCGAGGCGCGCGTCGACGGGACGCCGCGGGAGGTGAACCATCAGCCGGTCGCCGTCCTGCGCGAGGAATGGCGCGTCGTCGACCGCTGGTGGACGGAGGAGCCCGTCGTCCGCCGCTACTTCGAGCTGGTGCTCGAGACCGGCGAGAACACCGTCGTCTTCCACGACGGCTCCGGCGGCGGCTGGTTCACCCAGCGGGGCGCGTGAGCCCCGGCGGTTAGGGTTGCGCCGATGAACGGCTTCGAGCTCGCAGGTCGGCCCGTCGGCCCGGGGGCGCCGGTGCTCGTGATCGGGGAGGTGGGCCAGGCGCACGACGGCAGCCTCGGCCTCGCGCACGCGTTCGTCGACGCGATCGCAGCGGCCGGCGCCCACGCGATCAAGTTCCAGACGCACATCGCGCGGGCCGAGAGCACGCCGTCCGAGCCGTTCCGCGTCGCCTTCTCACACCAGGACGCCACGCGGTACGCGTACTGGGAGCGCATGGAGTTCAGCGAGGAGCAGTGGCGCGGGCTCGCAGCGCACGCCCACGAGCGTGGCCTCGTCTTCCTCAGCTCGCCGTTCTCGCTCGAGGCCGTCGAGCTGCTCGAGCGCGTCGGGGTGCCCGGCTGGAAGGTCGGCTCCGGCGAGGTCTCGAATCGTGGCCTGCTCGACCGGATGGCCGCCACCGGCCTGCCGATCCTGCTCTCGAGCGGCATGAGCCCGCTGGCGGAGCTCGACGCGGCCGTCGAGACCGTCGCCGGCCGCTCCCCGCTCGCCGTCCTGCAGTGCACGTCGGAGTACCCGTCGCCGCCCGAGCACGTCGGCCTGAACGTCATCGGCCGGCTCGCCGAGCGCTACGACGTCCCCGTCGGTCTCTCCGACCACTCGGGGACGATCTATCCGTCGCTCGCCGCGGTCGTCCTCGGCGCGAGCGTCCTCGAGGTGCACGTGACCCTGAGCCGCGAGATGTTCGGGCCGGACGTCCCCGCGTCGATCACGCCGGGCGAGCTGCGCCAGCTCGTCGACGGCGTCGACTTCGTCGAGCGGGCCCTCGCGAGCCCCGTCGACAAGGACGCGCTCGCCGCCGAGCTCGCGCCGCTCCGCGACCTCTTCACGAAGAGCCTCGTGTTCGCCCGGCCGCTCGAGGCCGGCATCGTCCTCGAGCCCGACCACCTCATGCTGAAGAAGCCGGGCACCGGGCTCCCTGCCGAGCGCCTCGACGAGGTTGTCGGCCGGACGCTGCGGCGCGACGTCGCTGCCGACGAGCTCGTCTCCGAGGACGCCCTCGACTGACGCCCGCGGGCGCGGTCAGGCCGCCGGCGAGGCGAACGGCCGCCGAAGGCTGCGTGCCGCCGTCTCGGGATCGTCGGCGTCGCGGATCGCGCGCACGACGGCGA
>Ga0075270_1000062_pt1 | contig 10537 bp, 7 predicted proteins | sample SF_Rice_5C_0N_20_FD_69774 | JGI IMG/M metagenome (GOLD analysis project Ga0075270, IMG submission 69774) | Rice paddy soil microbial communities from Twitchell Island, California, USA - SF_Rice_5C_0N_203 | ecosystem: Environmental > Terrestrial > Soil > Paddy field/soil | place: USA: Twitchell... | reverse complement strand
CGAGCGGCTCCGGCTCGAGGAGGGCGGCTACGTCGTCGCGACGATTCACCGCGAGGCGAACGTCCGCCCGGAGCGGCTCGCGCGGATCGTCGACGGGCTCGGCAGGATCGAGGAGCGCGTCGTCTTCCCGGCGCATCCCCGCACCCGCGACGCGCTCGGCGAGGTGCCGGCGAACGTCGAGGTCGTCGCGCCGCTCGGCTACCTCGACATGGCAGCGCTCGTCTCGCGGGCGCGTGTGCTCGTCACCGACTCGGGCGGCCTCCAGAAGGAGGCGTACTGGTACGGGGTCCCGTGCGTGACGGCGCGGCCGTCGACGGAGTGGGTGGACACCGTCGAGGTGGGCGCGAACGTGCTCGTGGACGACGACCCGCAGGCGCTCGCGGCCGCGACCGCGAACGCCCGGATGCCGGACGAACGGCCTCCTCTCTACGGTGACGGCGATGCTTCGTCCCGGGTCGCAGCTAGCCTTGCCGCGGCATGAGCGCTGACACGCACTACGACGTCGCCGTCGTCGGCGCGGGCTATGTCGGCCTCCCGCTCGCGACGACGTTCGCCGAGTCCGGCTGCCGCGTCCTCGTCGTCGACGTGGTCGAGAAGATCGTCGCCGGGATCAACCGCGGCGAGAGCCACATCGAGGACATCGCGGCCGAGCGGTTCGCGCCCCTCGTCGAGCAGGGCCTCGTCCGCGCGACCACCGACTACGCGGACATGCGCGACGCCGACGCGATCCTGATCGCGCTGCCGACGCCGCTCTCCCGCCAGCGCGAGCCCGACCTCTCGATCGTCGAGGCCGCGACGCGCGGCGTCGCCCAGGTGCTGCGCGAGGGCCAGGTCGTCGTGCTCGAGTCGACGACGTGGCCGGGGACGACGCGCGAGGTGCTGCAGCCGATCCTCGAGGGCGCGACCGGGCTGAAGGCCGGCCAGGGCTTCTACCTCGCGATGTCGCCGGAGCGCGTCGACCCCGGCCGCGAGGACTGGACGACGAAGACGACGCCGAAGGTGCTCGGCGGGATCACGCCCGAGTGCACGCGCCGCGCGGCCGAGGTCTACCGGCGCGCGATCGACACGGTCCACGAGCTCTCGACGCCCGAGGCGGCCGAGCTGACGAAGCTCCTCGAGAACATCTTCCGCTCGGTCAACATCGCGCTCGTCAACGAGCTGGCGATGCTCTGCGACCGGATGGGCATCGACATCTGGGAGGTCGTCGACGCCGCGACCACGAAGCCGTTCGGGTTCATGCGCTTCAGCCCGGGCCCGGGCCTCGGCGGCCACTGCATCCCGATCGATCCCTTCTACCTCACGTGGAAGGCGCGCGAGTTCGGCTTCTACACGGAGTTCATCGAGCTCGCCGGCAAGGTGAACGAGGAGATGCCGTACTTCTGCCGCTCGCTCGTCTCGCAGGCGCTGAACCACCACTCGGAGAAGGCGATGAAGGGCTCGAGCGTGCTCGTCCTCGGCGTCGCGTACAAGCCCGACATCTCGGACATGCGCGAGTCCCCGGCGGTGAAGCTGATCGGCCTGCTCTCGAACGCCGGCGCCGACGTCGCCTACCACGACCCGCACGTCCCCTCGTTCTCCGAGCACGGCCTCGCGCTCGAGTCGGTCGCCTACGAGCCGGGTGCATACGACTGCGTCGTCGTCGTCACGGACCACTCGGCGATCGACTACGAGCAGCTCGTCGACGAGGCGCGCGTGGTCGTCGACCTGCGCAACGCCACCGGCGACAAGGGCACGAAGGCCTCGAACGTGTTCAAGCTGTGAACGGCGACCTGCGCATCGGCCAGGTCGGGCTCGGCTACTGGGGCAAGAACCTCGTCCGCAACTTCGACGACCTCGGCGACCTCGCGTGGATCTGCGACGCGTCGCCGGAGCTGCGCGAGTCGTTCGGCCGGCGCTACCCGAACGCGCGTGCGACCGGCGACTTCGCGGAGATGCTCGCCGACGACTCCCTCGACGCGGTCGTGATCGCGACGCCGGTGCCGACGCACCACCCGCTCGCGAAGCTGGCGCTCGAGGCGGGCAAGCACGTCTTCGTCGAGAAGCCTCCCGCGATGCGCGCCGCGGAGATGGAGGAGCTCGTGGGGCTCGCCGAGGAGCGCGGGCTCGTGCTCATGCCCGGGCACCTGCTCCTCTACCACCCGGCGGTGCACAAGCTGAAGGAGCTCGTCGACTCGGGCGAGCTCGGGGACGTGCTCTGCGTCTACGGCAACCGCCAGAACCTCGGCAAGATCCGCAAGGACGAGAACGCGCTCTGGTCGCTCGGCGTCCACGACCTCTCGGTGATCCTCTACCTGATCGGCGAGGAGATCGTCGAGGCGACGGCGCACGGGCACGCCTTCCTCAACGAGGGCGTCGAGGACGTCGTCTTCTGCTACCTCCAGTTCGCGTCGGGCAAGATCGCGCACATGCACCTCTCCTGGCTCGACCCGCACAAGATGCGGCGCCTCACCGTCGTCGGCCGCGACAAGATGGCCGTGTTCGACGACATGGAGCTCGAGCGGAAGATCACCGTCTACGACAAGGCGCCGGAGCAGCCGTCCGAGACGTACGGCGAGTGGCGCACACGCACGGGCGACATCTTCAGCCCGAAGCTCTCGAACGCGGAGCCGCTGCGGCTCGAGTGCCAGCACTTCCTGCGCCTCGCCGCGGAGGGCTGGGACGGGCGAGAGATGCGCGACGGCCTCGAGGTCGTGCGGGCGCTCGAGCTCCTGACCGAGTCGCTCGGTGGCTGAGGCCGAGGTCCACCCGAGCGCGATCGTCCATCCGGGCACGGTGCTCGGCGACGGCGTGAAGGTCCTCGAGAACGCGGTCGTCGGCAAGCAGCCGTCGCTCTCGCCGCGCTCGACGGCGAAGCGTGAGCCGTTGCCGCCCGCGGTGATCGGCGCCGGCACGATCGTCTCGACCGGCGCGATCGTCTTCGCGGGCACCGAGATCGGCGAGCGCGTGATCCTCGGCGACCAGTCGTGCGTGCGGGAGCGGGTCGTCGTCGGCGACGACGTCGTCATCGGCCGGGGGTCGCTCGTCGAGAACGACACGACGATCGGCACGCTGACGAAGATCCAGGCCGAGGCGTACATCACCGCCTACTCGACGCTCGAGGAGCAGGTGTTCGTCGCGCCGTGCGTCGTGACGACGAACGACAACTTCATGGGCCGCACCGAGCGGCGCCACGAGTTGATCAAGGGCCCGACGATCCGCCGCGGCGCGCGGATCGGCGGCGGTGCCATCCTCTGCCCGGGGATCGAGATCGGCGAGGAGGCGTTCGTGGGAGCGGGCGCCGTCGTCACGAAGGACGTCGAGCCGCGGACCCTCGTCGTCGGCAGCCCGGCACGCGTCCTGCGCCAGGTCGCGGACGACGAGCTGCTCGAGAACCAGTAGACGGCCTAGCCGGTCTTGCGCTTCTTCTTCGGCTTCGCCTTCGGCGGCGTCGTCTTCGTGATCGCGAGGGCGTAGGAGCCGCCGCCGGGCGCGGCTGCCCGCGCCTCGACGTAGTACCAGCCGTGTGCGGGCGCGCGGTAGACGACGTGCTGCACTGCGCCCGGGGCGACCGACTGGACGACCCGCAGCTTCGACGCCGCGGTCGTCACGTGCGCGGTGCCCGGCCGCCAGACCGTGAGATCGACGTTCGCGCCCGTCCACAGCGCGGTCAGCCGCACCTTCAGCTGCTCGCCCCTGCCGAGCGCGATGCGATAGACGTCGACCGGGTCGTCGTAGAAGTCGAGCGTCGCGCCGAGCGCCCGCTTCTTGCCCCAGAGCGTGAACGCCTTGGTGCCGGCGTCGTCGTTCGTCTCGAAGTGGTCGGCGGCGGGGAGCTGCCCACCGGCGGTGATCTGCTCCACGGCCTTCGCGACGTCGAGGCGGCCCCAGCCGCTGTAGGCGTCGCGACCGAGCGGGCAGTCGCGGCAGCCGTTCGCGGCGTTCACGTCGTCAGTCGAGCGCTCGAGGATCGTCGCCACCTGGGTGCTCGTCAGGTTCGGTGCGACGGCGAAGAGGACGGCGGCGGCGGCGGCCACCTGCGGCGCCGCGAACGACGTCCCCTCCGGCTGCCGGTACTCGCCGCCGGCACAGCTCGTGTAGCCCTGCGGCGTGCAGCCCGCCTGCAGCGCCGTCAGCCCGAGCGGGAAGGTCGAGAAGATGTCGACGCCCGGCGCGGACAGGTCGACGAACGTCGGGTCACGATCGGAGAAGTCCGGCACGTTGCCGGCCCGGCCGAGCGCCGCCACGCCGAGCACGTGCGGCAGCGCCGCCGGGTAGCTCGCGTACGGCCACGGTGTCTGCGGGGCCTCGTCCGAGTTCCCGACCGCGGCGACCACGAGCGCGCCCTTCCGCACGGCATATGCGACGGCGTCGGCTTCGAGCTGCGAGTAGCTGTCGGTCGCCGGGTGCCCCGGATCGCGCACGCCGCCCAGGCTGAGGTTGACCACCTGGGCGCCCTGGTCCGCCGCCCAGCGGATCGCGTCCGCCTCCGCCTGGAGCGGGATGTTGCCGTCCGGGCGGACGACCTTCGCGACGAGCAGCTGTGCGCTGTAGGCGATGCCGACGATCCCGGTCGTGTCGAGGTTCGCCGCGATCTCTCCGGCGACGAGCGTGCCGTGCCCCTCGGTGTCGTTGCAGGGGTCGCCGCCGACGAAGCTCTGCGTGGCGAGGATGCGCCCGGCGAGGTCGGGGAGCGAGCAGTCGGCGCCCGAGTCGACGATCGCGACCTTGACCGGCGCGAGCGTCGCCGGCGGCGCGTCGGGCCAGGCGTCGAAGGCGTGATCCTGCGCGAGATACCACTGGTTCCCCGCGTACGGGTCTCCCGGCGCGAACGCGGCGGCGGGCGCCGCGCCGACGAGCGCCAGCGCGAGAGCCGCCAGCAGGATCGGCTTCATCAGGGCACGGTAGCCGCAGTCGACGCACCCGGCCAGAAACCGTGGCCGGGCGCGACGAGCGCGCGAACCGTGCCCGCGCCGAGCGAGACCGGCACCGAAAATGTGCCGTCCGTGTTCGCCGTGCCGCGTGCGACCGTCGTCCACGCGGGCGCGGATCCCGGCGGGTTCTGCTGCTGGATCTGGACGACCGCGCCGGGGAGCGCCGGCTGCTCCGAGCCGGAGACGGCGGCGCGTGAGGCCGCGGCGAGGGTCACGCGCGGAGTGACCCGGATCCGCACGAAGGCGGCCGCGGCTGCCGGGGTGGCGAGGCGGTAGTCAGTCGTGATCTCCGGCTTCGCGACGAGCCTGATCACGCCGCTCGGGCCGGGCACCGCAGCGGTCAGTTCCTGCCACGCGAGGTGGATGTTGCGCTGCTCGACCACGACACCGTCCGCACCGCGGACGAGGCCGTTCAGCGTCACCGTCGTCCCGTACGGCACGGGCAGGTTGCGGGCGGGCGGCAGCAGGGCGAGCACGCCGACGTCGAACCACGTCGAGCGGAGCCCGAGCGTCGTGCGCGCGGACGTCGCCGGCACACGCTTCACGTCCGGGGTCGTCGCTGCCGCGGTCCTGAGCGAGGAGACGTCGAGCGTCGCGGCCCGGCCCGTGGGGTTCGGCGTCGTCGCCGCGTCGACGACGCGCCCGGGCACTTTCAGCTTCTGGGCGATCGTCCGCGCCGTCACGGGGACGGGCCCCCAGTCGTGAAACGGCGAGATCGCGTCGAAGGGATCGGGGACCGAGATCAGGTACGGCACGGCCTGACCGCCCCAGACGTCGGCGGCCGACTCCGTCTGACCGCCCGAGGTCGACGAGAAGTACGTCGTCGCCACCTTGGCGCCGTAGTAGAGGACCTGGCCCGCGGTCGCGTCGACGGCGGCCGTCGTCGAGGGTTTCTCCGCCGCGACCCCGAGGTACATCTGGCTGCGCGAGTCGGCGTACACGTCGAACGGGGCCGCCGCCGCGCGCGTGGCGAGCGCGTACGAGCGGGCGGCGACGGCCTGCGCCTCGAGCGCCTGCGGCGCCCAGGAGGCGGGCATCTCCGCCGGCACGACGCCGTCGAGATACTGCTCGAGCCCGACGATGTCGACGGCGCGCAGCTTCCCGTCGACGACGTCGACGAGGATCTGGCCGCGGTACGCCCGTCCGAGCGTCAGCGTCGACCCGGAGGAGGCGGCGAGCGTGAGCGGGGCGGGGAGCGGCGCCGCGGGCTGCCCGTCGACGGCGACGCTGAGCGCCGGGCCGAGCTTCGTCTTGCCGGCGGGGAGCGTGTGGGTGGCGCCGAGGCCGTCGGTGACGAGGATCGGCTGGTCGGACGCGACCGTGAGCGCCTTCTTCTTGTCGGCCAGCAGGACGCGGATCGTCGACGTCGGCGCCGGCCCGAGCGTCGTCCCGGGGAAGTAGTGGGCGAGGATCTGGTCGTACGTCCAGCCGTTCTCGGCGTAGCCGTAGGCGCCGTACTGGCTCATGCCCACGCCGTGGCCCCAGCCGTGCCCGCTGAAGAGGAAGAGCGCGCCCGAGCCCGCGGGGGCCACGTACCGCGCAGCCGTGGCCGGCCCGGCCGCGACGAGCGAGCCCAGCAGGATCAGGAGGAGGGAGAAGCGGCGTGCCACAGCGGAAGTATCGGCCTGGTCCTTCGCGACCTCGACCGCGTGTTCCTCCTGTTTACGGCGACTTTACGCGGGGCGACTACGCTGCCCCGCGTGCGGCTCCTCGTCACCGGCGCGGCCGGGTTCATCGGCTCGAACTTCGTCCACTGGTGGCTCGAGCGGCATCCGGACGACCGCGTGGTCGCGCTCGACGCGCTCACGTACGCCGGCGACCGGCGCAACCTCGCCGGCCTCGAGGAGCGAGTGCGGTTCGTCGAGGGGGACATCGGCGACCTCGGGCTCGGCGAGCGGGTGCTCGCGGACGAGCGAATCGAGGTCGTCGTCAACTTCGCCGCGGAGTCCCACAACAGCCTCGCCGTCGTCGATCCCGGCCGCTTCTTCCGGACGAACGTGATCGGGACGCAGACGCTGCTCGAGGCGGCGCGCCGGACCGGAGTGGAGCGGTTCCACCACGTGTCGACCTGCGAGGTCTACGGCGACCTGCCGCTCGACTCGGACGCGTCGTTCAGGGAGGACTCGCCGTACCGGCCGCGGACGCCGTACAACGCATCGAAGGCGGGCGGCGACCACGCCGTTCGCGCCTACCACGAGACGTACGGCCTGCCGGTGTCGATCACGAACTGCGCGAACAACTACGGGCCGCGCCAGTTCCCGGAGAAGGTGGTACCGCTCTTCACGACGAACGCGCTCGACGACCGCGACCTGCCGCTGTACGCGTCGACGCAGAACCGCCGCGAGTGGCTGCACGTCGACGACCACTGCCGCGCGATCGAGCTCGTCCTCGAGCGCGGCCGCGAGGGTGAGACCTACAACGTCGGTTCCGGGGTCGAGAAGTCGGTCGAGGAGATCGCCGACGCCGTCCTCACCGCGACCGGGAGGCCGGAGTCGCTGAAGTCGATCGTCCCCGACCGGCCGGGCCACGACCGCCGCTATCTGCTCGACTCGTCGAAGCTCCGCCGCGAGCTCGGCTGGGAGCCCGAGGTCGCGTTCGAGACGGGGCTGCGCGCGACCGTCGAGTGGTACCGCGAGAACCGCGCCTGGTGGGAGCCGCTCCGGGAGCGGGCTCCCGTCCAGGAGTCCTCGGCCTGGCGCTCGTAGCCGCCGCGCCGCCGGCGTGGCCGGAGAGCAAGGTCGCCCGCGCGGCCGTGCGGGACATCGTCGCCGGACGGCCTGTGCGGGACCTCGTCGTCGGACGGCCCGGGCAGGACATCGCCGTCGGGCGGCCGGGTCTCGACCGCTGGTCGAAGCGCCGGGGCGCCGCTCCGGTCAAGGCAGCCGTCACGAAGGCGTGACGCTTTCGCTCCCTGCCCTCGGCATGCCGAAGGCAGGGAGGTGGGCTGCGGTGCGGTTGGTGGAGCGGGTCCGGCCTCGTGACCCGACTCGGTGCCGTGGGCGTGCCGAAGGCCGGTTACGGGAGTGTCGCGAGTGTGTGATGCGCGGGGACGGCTCGATCGCGGCCACCGTGCCCCCTTGCGCCGGCGGCGGGCGGCACCGGTTGATCGCGCCTGCCCGTGCCGCTCAGCGGCGCTCCTCGTGTCCGCCGAGCAACGGCGTTCGTGCCGGTGGCCCGGGCTCCGCGGCGGCCTCCCGCCGAGGCGACGCGAACGGCAGCCACCAGTTCCACTGCCCGAGGAGGCGCATCGCCGCCGGGACGATCACGAGCCGCACGAGCGTCGCGTCGAGGAGGATCGCGACGCCGAGCCCGACGCCGAGCTCCTTCAGCGCCGGCGCGCCCGCGACCGAGAAGGCGGCGAACACGGCGACCATCACCGCCGCCGCGCTCGTGATCGTCCGCGCCGAGCGGACGAGGCCCTCGCCGACGGCCCGCTCGTTGTCACCGTGCTCGATCCATCGCTCTCGGATCCGCGTCAAGAGGAAGACCTCGTAGTCCATCGAGAGCCCGAACGTCACGGCGAGAACGAGCGCCGGCACGATCGTGTCGACGTACCCAGGCGACGAATAGCCGGCCCAGTCGAGCCAACCCCACTGGAAGACGGCGACGAGAACGCCGTATGCGGCCCCGACCGAGAGCAGGTTCATCAGCACCGCCTTCAGCGGCAGGATCGCGCTGCGCAGAAGCACGAGCAGCACGAGATAGGAGGCGCCGAGGATGAAGACGAGGATCTTCCACAGCCCGCCGACGATCGCGTGCTCGACGTCCTGGTCGAAGACGGTCGAGCCGCCGACGAGCGCCTGCGGCCCTGCGGCCGCGCGGATGCGCGAGACGATCTCCCGCGCGGGCGTCGACTCCGGCTGCGCCGCAATCCGCGCGTCGATCAGCCAGCGTGAGCCGTCGCGGCTCGGCGCCGGCCTCGTCACCGAGTCGACGCCGCGCACCCGCGCGATCCGGCGCGCCGCCGCGGCCGCCCCGTCCGGGACGATCACGTGCACCGGCGCCGCGAAGCCCGGCCCGGCGAGGGCCATCGCGCGCTCGGTCGCGGCGCGCACCTCGGAGCCCTTCGGCAGCTCGTTCAGCCCGCGGTTGAAGGTCGTCATCGCGAGGAACGGCGACGCGAGCAGCAGCATCGCGGCCGTCCCGGCGAGGAGGAACGGCCACGGGCGGCCCATCACACGCGCCGCCCAGCTCGTCCAGAACGGGCCGCCCGCCTCGCCGCCCGCGCTCCACGGCAGGCGCAGGCGCAGCCGTTCGACGCGGCCGCCCGCGGCGGCGAGCAGCGCCGGCAACAGCGTCAGGGCGGCCAGCACCGAGACGCAGACGACGACGATCGCCCCGACGGCGAGCGAGCGGATCCCGTTCACGCCGATCGCGAACAGCCCGGCGAGCGAGGCGGCGACGGTCGCGCCGCTGAACGCGACCGCCCGGCCCGAGGTGGCGAGCGCCCGTCGGAGCGCCGCCTCCGGCACGGCGCCTTCGGCGAGCTCGCCGCGGAAGCGGCTGACGATGAAGAGCGAGTAGTCGACCGCGACGCCGATCCCGATCATCGACGCCATGTTCGTGACGTAGACCGACAGCTGCGTCCAGCGTGAGAGCCAGTAGATCGCGGCGCCGGCGAGGAAGACCGCGGCGAAGCCGAGCGTGAGCGGCGCGACCGCGGCGACGACCGTCCCGAATGCGGCGAGCAGGATCAGGAGGATCAGCGGGAAGCCGAGCAGCTCGCCGCGCGCGAGCTGCTGCTTCGACACCTCCTGGAAGTTCGACCAGACGGCGGCTTCGCCGAGCACGCGCGTCTGCACCGCCGCGCTCGTCTGCACGAGCTGGTGCCGCAGCGTGGTCGCCTCGTCGATCGACTGAGACGTCCCCCTCGGGTAGGCCACCGGCAGCAGCGCGGCGCGGCCGCCGTCGAGGAGATGCGGCACCCCCGGCCGGAGCGCCGGGCTCGCGCGCAGCCGCGGCGCGATCGCCGCGAGCCGCCGCTCGACGGCGTCCCGGCTCGCCCCCGTGACGAGCAGGGTGAACGCCGGCGGAGTCGTCCCCGGGAACGAGTCGAGAAGCCGCGAGACGCGCACCGACTCGCTGCCCGGCACCTCCCAGCCGCCGCCGGAGAGATGGTCGGTCTGGTGGAGCGTGAACCAGGCGCCGCCGGCGAGCAGCGCGACCCAGGCGAGCATGACGACGCGCCGGCGCCGCGAGACCGTTCCGGCGAGCCGGGCGAGCACTCCCTCGAAGTCCATCGAGGCGAGGGTAGCCGTGTCGGCTCAGGGCCCCCTCGGTTAGACTCCGCACGTCGAATTCGAGGCGACGTCGGCCTCGGTCGCCGCCGTTCGGTGCGGCGCCCGGGGCTTTTCGCATTGAGGGAGGAAGCCATGGCGCAGGTCGAGAGCAAGAACCGGGCGACGTCGGACCCCGGGGCGCGGAAGCAGGTCCTGCAGGAGCTCGAGGCGCGCGGGATCGAGGACGTGCTGCTCTGGTTCACCGATCTCGAGGGGCATCTCAAGAGCTTCTCGATCACGAAGAGCGAGGTCGAGGGCGCGCTCGACGACGGCATGGGCTTCGACGGCTCGTCCATCACCGGCTTCAACGCGATCGAGGAGTCGGACATGGTCGCGATCCCCGATCCG
>Ga0075270_1000061_pt1 | contig 10634 bp, 12 predicted proteins | sample SF_Rice_5C_0N_20_FD_69774 | JGI IMG/M metagenome (GOLD analysis project Ga0075270, IMG submission 69774) | Rice paddy soil microbial communities from Twitchell Island, California, USA - SF_Rice_5C_0N_203 | ecosystem: Environmental > Terrestrial > Soil > Paddy field/soil | place: USA: Twitchell... | reverse complement strand
GATGTCGGCGCCGGCGGCGAATGCGCGCTCGCCGCCGCCGACCACGACTGCGCGGATCTCCGGGTCCGCGTCGAGCTCCTCGAGGGCGCCGACGAGCGCATCCATCAGCTCGCCGGAGAGCGCGTTCAGCTGCTTCGGCCGGTTCAGGAGCACGACGCCGACGCGCCCGTCGCGCTCGACACGGACGAGGCCCTCGCTCACGAGAGCTCGAGGAACTCGACCATGGGCTGCGGGAAGCCGCGCTTGTAGGCGTCCTTGCCCGAGGCCATGAACTGCTCGCTGCCGACGAACGCGTCGAAGGCGTCCCTGTCGGCGAACTCCCACTCGGCGAAGTAGGCGTGGGCCGGCTCGCCCATCGGTGCGCCCGTGATGCGCCCGTGCCGGAAGACGCCGGCCGGCACGTTGCCGAAGAGCTCGACGTGCTCGGCGTACTGACCCGCGTCCGGCTCCTGCCCGTACAGCACGATCACCCGGTACATCGCTTCCTTTCGGTCGCTGGCTGGGAGAGACTACTCGGGTTCCCGACAGGAGGATTCGCCATGGCTGGGAGGCTGGTGCACTTCGAGATCCGCGCGCACGATGCGGATCGCGCGCAGGGCTTTTGGAGCGGGCTGTTCGGCTGGGAGATCGCCGACTCCGGCATGCCGGGGATGGAGTACCGCGTCTTCCGCACCGGCGAGGGCGAGGGCGGCGGCCTGTTCGCAGACCCCGGGAGCGTCGGGAACCTGAAGGTCTACTTCGACACCGACGACATCGACGCGTCGCTCGCCCGCGTGCGCGAGCTCGGCGGCGAGAGCGGCGAGAAGACGCCGATCCCGCAGGTCGGCTGGGCCGCGGACTGCACCGACAGCGAGGGCAACGCCTTCAACCTGTTCCAGTCGGACGAGTCCGCGACGGGCTAGTAGGCGGCGGCGAGCTCGGGCTCGGCGTCGGGCTCCGGCCAGGCGGGGACGCGCTGCTCGAGGTCGCGCAGCACGTCGCGCGAGGGCACGGGCCAGCCGTCCAGCTCGGAGGGGCGGTGCTCGTTCTGCTCGTTCATCCCGGAGAACAACGCGCGAGCCGCCGCAGCGGTTACGCGCGTACGTCGCGCACGCGAAGCGCCTTGCCCTCGCTCCGAGGGACGCTCCCCGGCTCACCGAGCTCGACGCGCGCCGTCAGGCCGAGCGCTCGCCCCAGCCGCTCCTCGACGAGCGCCTGCAGCCGCTCGCCGCCCGTCTCGCCCGCGCGCAGCTCGCCCAGCACCGTCAACTCGTCCAGATGGCCGGGCCGCTCGACGACGAGCTGGTAGTGGGGCGCAAGCTCCGGGATCGCCAGCAGGGCGCGCTCGATCTCGCTCGGGAAGACGTTCACGCCGCGGATGATCAGCATGTCGTCGGTGCGGCCGAGCACGCGGGACATGCGCGCGAAGGTGCGCCCGCACGCGCACGGCTCCCGCGTCAGCGAGGCGAGATCGCCGGTGCGGTAGCGCAACAGCGGCAGCGCCTCCTTCGTCAGCGTCGTGAAGACGAGCTCCCCCACCTCGCCCTCGGGCACCGGCTCGCCGGAGGCCGGGTCGACGGTCTCGGCGAAGAAGTGGTCCTCGTTCACGTGCGCGCCGCCGCGTCCCTCGACGCACTCGGCTGAGACGCCGGGGCCGATGATCTCGGAGAGCCCGTAGATGTCGAGCGCCGTCAGGTCGAAGGCGTGCTCGATCGCCTCGCGCAGACCGTCCGTCCACGGTTCGGCGCCGAAGACGCCGGCTCGGAGACTGAGCCGCGCCGGCTCGGTGACGTGGTCGGCGATCGCGAGGGCGTAGCTCGGTGTGCAGCAGAGGATCTCCGCGCCGAGATCCTCGAGCAGCTGCGCCTGACGCGGGGTGTTTCCGCCCGAGGCGGGGACGACGGTGCAGCCGAGCCGCTCGGCGCCGTAGTGGAGGCCGAGACCGCCGGTGAAGAGCCCGTAGCCGTAGGCGACGTGGACGACGGTGCCCGGGCCGGCGCCGGCGGCGGCGAGCGCGCGGGCGCAGCAGTCGGCCCAGAGCGCGACGTCGTTCCGTGTGTACGCCACGATCGTCGCCTTGCCGCGGGTCCCCGAGGAGGCGTGGATGCGGATGCACTCCTCACGCGGCACGCGCAGAAGGCCGAACGGGTAGGCCTCGCGAAGATCGGACTTGACCGCGAACGGGAGCTCGGGCAGCGCCTCTGGCTCGACGCCGAAACGCTCGCGCAGCCGTTCGCGCTGGAGCCGCTCGAGCTCAGGACGGGCCAGCGTCTCCAGCTCGGGCTGGAAGATCGGCACGTGAGTATCGTAGGCCCGTGTCCGGCGGCGCGCTCGCGACGGGACTGGCGGTCGCCGCCGGGCTCGCAGGATCGATCCAGGTCGCGCTCATGTCGCGGCTCGGCGAGCGCATCGGCGTTCTCGAGGCGCTGGGCTTCTCCGCCGCCCTGACCGCGGTGCTGGCCGTCGCCGTCCTCGCGCTCGCCCGCGGCAGCCTCGCGGGGTTCGAGCGGGCGGTCCACCAGCCGTGGTGGATGCTGCTCGGGGGCGTGATGGGCCTGCTGATCGTCTTCACGGTCACCTACGCCGGCCCGCGGATCGGCGTCGCCGCGACGGTCGGCATCCTCATCGCCGGGCAGCTCGTGATGGGAGCCGCCATCGACCGCTGGGGTCTCCTGGGCTCCGAGCGGATCCCGATCCACTGGCCGCGCCTGCTCGGGATCGTCCTGCTCGCGATCGGCGCGGCGCTCTCGCTGCGGAAGTAGGCATGGCGGAGCGACGCGCGCCGGCCGTCGCGCTCGTCCTCGGCGCCGCCTGCTCCGTGCAGGGCGGCGCGGCGGTCGCGAAGTCGCTGTTCCCGCAACTCGGCCCGCCCGGCGTCGTCTTCCTGCGCCTGCTCTTCGGATCGATCGCGCTCTGGGTCGTCGCCCGGCCGCGGTTGCGCGGGCGCACACGCGACGACCTCGGCCTGCTCGCGGCGCTCGGCGTCGTGCTCGTCTCGATGAACCTCGCGTTCTACGAGGCGCTCGACCGGGCACCGCTGGGAATCGCGGTCACGGTCGAGTTCCTCGGCCCGCTCGCGGTCGCCGTCCTCGGGTCGCGGCGCCTGCTCGATCTCGTCTGGATCGCGTGCGCGGGCGGCGGGGTCGCGCTGCTCGCCGAGGGCGGAGGTGGGGCGGCGCACCCCCTGGGTCTCGTCCTCGCGGCCGTGGCGGGCCTGTTCTGGGCGTGCTACATCCTGCTCGGAGTGCGGGTCGGTCGCGTCTTCCCCGGCGCGAGCGGCCTGGCTCCGGCGATGCTGCTGGGAGCGCTCCTGGCCGCACCGTGGGGAATCCTCTCCGCGGGCGGCCACCTTCGCGATGCGCAGCTGCTCGGTGCGGGAGTGGGCGTCGGCCTGCTCTCGTCGGCATTGCCGTGGTCGCTCGAGCTCGAGGCGCTCCGCCGCCTTCCCGCTCAGGTGTTCAGCGTCGTCCTCAGCCTCGAGCCGGCCGTCGCCGCCCTCGCCGGCGTGGTGTTCCTGCACGAGCACCTGCGCATCCGCGCCTGGGCCGCGATCTCTCTCGTCGTCGTCGCGAGCGCCGGCGCCGCCCGCCGACAGAAGCCGCCCCTACCACCGGATGCCTAGGCCGGAGGAGCCTCGGTGTGCCGGTGCACACAGGCACCTGTGGCTGTGTACACCGGCACACACCTCGGTTCCGGACGGGTCCCTACTCGCCGACGACGACGGGGACGGCCGCAGGTTCCGGGTGCGCGAGCGGCGAACGCCCGAGGAGCGCGAAGCTCGACTCGACCACGGGGCCGATCGCGAGCGCGAACAGCACCGTGCCGACGCCGAAGGTGCCGCCGAGGACGATGCCGACGACGAGGGCGCTCACCTCGAGCGTCGCACGCACGAGCCCGATGCGCACACCGGTGCGGCGTGTCCCGACGAGCATCAGCGTGTCGCGCGGACCGGCGCCGAGGTCGGCGCCGATGTAGAACGCCGTGGCGGGCCCGATCAGCCAGACGCCGACGAGGAGCAGCGGGATCCGCACGGCGAGCCCGTCGCCGGAGAGGGCGGTGACCGCGTCGAGCGCGGTCAGCGCCTGGATGAACGTCCCGACGAGGACCGCGTTCGCGACGGTGCCGATCCCGGGAGTCCCGCCGAGCGACCAGGCGAGGAGCAGGATCAGCAGCCCGACCGCCACGTTCGCCATGCCGAAGGAGAGCGGCGTGTGCCGGGCGAGACCCTGGTTGAGGACATCCCAGGGGGAGAGCCCGAGCCGCGACTCGAGGATCGCGACGATGCCGGCCGCGAAGAGGATCAGCCCGAAGAGCAGGCTGGCGCCACGTGGGGCGAGCCCGCCACGGACGCGCGGGTGTGCGCCGCGCACTAGAGGCCGAACGGATTGAAGGGCTTCGGGCTCGTCGAGACGAGCACGCCCTTCGTCTCGAGGTAGAGCTCGAGCGTGTCGATCGAGAGCTCGCGACCGAACCCGGACTGTTTGTAGCCCCCGAACGGGATGCCGGGGAACGCCGTGAAGGGCATGTTGATCCCGACCATGCCCGACTTGATCGCGCGCGCGACGCGGTGCCCGCGCGCCGGGTTCCCCGTCCACACGGTCGCGAAGAGCCCGTAGCGGACGTCGTTCGCGATCCGGATCGCGTCCTTCTCGTCCTCGAACGGGATCGCCGTGACGACCGGCCCGAAGATCTCCTCCTGTGCCACGGTCATCGAGCTGTCGACGCCGGCGAGCACGGTCGGCAAGTAGAAGGCGCCGCCACCCTCGCCGAACGCGCCGCCGACGAGCACCTCCGCGCCTTCCTCGCGTCCCTTCTCGACGAAGCCGTGCACGCGATCGCGGTGGCCCGCGGAGATCAGCGAGCCGACCTGGGTCTCGGGATCGAGCGGGTCGCCGACCCGCAGCTGCTTCGTGTACTCGGCGAAGCGGGAGACGAACTCGTCGTAGACCGACGCCTCGACGAGCACACGCGAGCGCGCCTCGCAGCTCTGGCCCGCCGCGTAGTAGATCGACCACACCGAGCTCGGGATCGCGTCGTCGAGGTTCGCGTCGGCGAAGACGAGGTTCGGGCTCTTGCCGCCGAGCTCGAGCGTCAGCCGCTTGATCGGCTCGGAGCAGAGCCGCATGATCTCGCTCCCCGTGCGCGTCGACCCGGTGAAGGCGACCTTGTCCACGCCCGGGTGCCTGACGAGATAGGAGCCGGCGGTCGGCCCGTCGCCCGGGATGACGTTGATCACGCCGGCCGGGAACCCGACCTCCGACGCGAGCTCGGCGATCCGGAGCACGGACAGCGGCGTCTGCGGGTCGGGCTTGAGGACGACCGGGCAGCCTGCCGCGAGCGCCGGCGAGAGCTTCCACACCGACATCAGCAGCGGGTAGTTCCACGGGACGATCTGCGCCGCGACGCCGACCGGCTCCTTGAGCGAGTACGTGAGCAGCGACCCGCCGACCGGGTTCGAGCGGCCGGCGATCGAGCCGACGACCGAGGCGAAGAAGCGGAAGTTCTCGACCGCGCCCGCGACCTCCGCCTTCACCGACGAGATCGCCTTGCCGACGTTGCGCGCCTCGAGCTCGGCGAGCTCCTTGCGGTTCGCGGCGATCGCATCCGCGAGCGCGTGGAGCAGCCGGGCGCGCTCGCTCGGCGGCGTCCGCCCCCAGGCACCGTCGAGCGCGGCCCGCGCCGCGGCGACGGCCCGGTCGACGTCGGCCTCGCCGGCCATCGCGGCGCGGGCGAGCGGGGCTCCGCTCGCCGGCTCGGCCAGCTCGCGCATCTCGCCCGAGGCGGGCTCGACGATCTCGCCGTCGATGAAGAGCCCGGTCTCGCGTTCGGCGGTCGCAGCCATCGAATGCGGAAAATACCGGTTGCCTTCATCCGGCGTCGCAGCGACAATCTGGATCCGAGAACAGGCCTCTGCGTTTGCAGGCGCCGTACGACGGGCACCGATCGGATCCGAACCGGCGAACAAGGAGAAACGACATGGCGACGTCGATCCACGTTGAGGCAGCCCGCATCCCCGATCGCGACCGGCTGCTGCGCGAGCTCGAGGATGCAGGCCTCGACGCGCACGCCGTCGACGAGGTCGGGATCGAGGTGCCGTACGGACAGGAGGCGGACCGCATCTCGGCCGACGTCTACTCGCAGGTCGAGGACGTGATCATGCGGATCGGCGCTCCGTTCGTCCCGATCAAGCACGAGGACGTCATCTACATCCGGCCGCCCGTCGGCTAGCCGCGTTAGCTGCGCCGGCGCGGGGGTAGGCACCCCGTCGTGGCGTCCCCGGAGCTCGTCGAGATCGCGCTCCTCGTCAACGGCGAGGAACACCGCCTCGAGGTCGACACGCGCGCCTCGCTCCTCGACGTGCTGCGGGAGCGGCTCGGTCTGACCGGGGGGAAGAAAGGTTGCGATCACGGCCAGTGCGGCGCCTGCACGATCCTGCTCGACGGCCGCCGCGCGAACGCGTGCCTCGCGCTCGCGGTCGCGCACGACGACTGCGAGATCGTCACGATCGAAGGGCTCGCACACCCGCTGCAGGACGCGTTCGTCGAGCGCGACGCGTTCCAGTGCGGCTACTGCACGCCGGGACAGATCTGCTCCGCGGTCGGGATGCTGCTCGAGCTCGAGCTCGGCTGGCCGAGCCACGCGACCGCGGACGTCGCGGCCGAGCCGACCCTCGGCCACGACGAGATCCGCGAGCGGATGAGCGGCAACATCTGCCGCTGCGGCGCCTACCCGAACATCGTCGCGGCGATCGAGGACGTCGCCTCGTGAGGCCGTTCCGCTACGAGCGGGCGACCGACGCGGCGTCGGCGCTCGCGGGGATAGCGGCTCCCGGCGCGACCTTCCTCGGAGGCGGCACGAACCTCGTCGACCTGATGCGCCTCGGCGTCGAGACGCCGGCGGTGCTCGTCGACGTGACACGGCTGCCCTTCTGCGAGATCGAGGACACGGACGCGGGCGGCCTGCGCATCGGAGCGGGCGTCCGCAACAGCGACCTCGCCGCCGACCCGCGCGTCCGCACCCGCTTTCCGGCCCTCGCGGAGGCGCTGCTCGCCGGCGCCTCCGGACAGCTCCGCAACCGCGCGACGACCGGCGGCAACCTGCTCCAGCGGACGCGCTGCCCGTACTTCCAGGACGTGACCGCTGTCTGCAACAAGCGCGAGCCAGGCTCTGGCTGCTCGGCCCGAGAGGGCGAGCACCGCAACCACGCCATCCTCGGCTGGTCCGAGCAGTGCGTGGCGACCCACCCGTCGGACATGGCCGTCCCGCTCGCCGCCTTCGACGCGGTCGTCCACGTGACCGGCCCGGACGGCGAGCGCGCGCTGCCCGTCGAGGGCTTCCACCGCCTGCCGGGCGCCGAGCCGCAGCGCGACACCGTCCTCGCGCCGGACGAGCTCGTCGTGGCGGTCGAGCTGCCGCCGCTGCCGGCCGCCGCACGCTCGACCTACCGCAAGGTCCGCGAGCGGGCCTCGTTCGAGTTCGCCCTCGTCTCCGTCGCCGCAGGTCTCGACATCGCCGACGGCTGCGTGCGCCAGGTACGCGTCGCGCTCGGCGGCGTCGCCCACAAGCCCTGGCGCGCGCACACGGCCGAGGCGGCGCTGCACGGCGTGCCCGCGACGGAGCAGAGCTTCCGGGCGGCGGCCGACGCAGAGCTCGCGCAGGCGCAGCCGCTTCGCGACAACGCCTGGAAGATCGATCTCGCCCGCGACGTGCTCGTCCGGACGCTCGTGGAGCTCGCCGGATGAGCGTCGCCGCGCGCTCGCTCGGGGCGCCGCTCTCGCGGGTCGAGGGCGGCGAGAAGGTGCGCGGCGAGGCCGTCTACGCATACGAGCACCAGGTCGAAGGCGTCGTCTACGCCGTCCTCGTCACCGCGGCGATCGCGAAGGGGACGATCCGTACCGTCGACGCCGCGGCAGCGCTCGCATCGCCCGGCGTCCTCGCGGTGCTGACGCACGAGAACGCGCCCCAGCTGGCGGAGCGCGACGGCGAGCTCGGCGTGCTGCAGTCGCCGCGGATCGCCTACCGCGGCCAGATCGTCGGCATCGTCGTCGCCGAGACCCTCGAGACGGCGCAGGAGGCGGCGTCCCTCGTCCACGTCGAGCCCGACGCCGAGGAGCACGACGTCGTCCTCCGTGCCGACCACCCGACGCTCTACAAGCCCGACACCGTCAACCCGGACTTCGCGACGGACACCGAGGAGGGCGACGTCGAGGGCGCGCTCACGGCAGCGGCCGTGACGCTCGACGAGACGTACACGACTCCGGCAGAGCACAACAATCCGATGGAGCCGCACGCGACGATCGCGCGCTGGCAGGACGGCGACCTGACCCTCTGGGACTCGAACCAGGGCGCGTTCGCGGCCGCGCAGGCGATCGCGAAGCGGTTCGGGCTCGAGCCGTCCCGCGTGCGCGTGCTCTCGCCCCACGTCGGCGGCGGCTTCGGCTCGAAGGGCACGCCGCGGCCGCACGTCGTCGCGGCCGCGCTGGCCGCCAAGGTCGTGGAGCGCCCGGTGAAGCTCGCGGTGACGCGCCGGCAGATGTTCACGCTCACCGGCTACCGCACGCCGACGATCCAGCGGATCCGGCTCGGAGCCGACCGGGACGGGCACCTCACCGCGATCGCCCACGACGTCGTCGAGCAGACGTCGACGGTCGAGGAGTTCGCCGAGCAGACCGCGGTCGTGACGCGGATGCTCTACGCCTCGCCCGCTCGGCGGACGACGCACCGGCTGGCGCGGCTCGACATGCCGACGCCGTCGTGGATGCGTGCCCCGGGCGAGACGCCGGGCATGTTCGCGCTCGAGTCGGCGCTCGACGAGCTGGCGATCGCGCTCGACCTCGACCCGGTCGAGCTGCGGGTCCGCAACGAGCCGGACGTCGACCCGGAGAGCGGCAACCCCTTCTCGAGCCGGAACCTCGTCGCGTGCCTGCGCGAAGGCGCGGAGCGCTTCGGCTGGGGACGGCGCGAGCCGCGACGCGAGGGCCGCTGGCTCGTCGGCACGGGCGTCGCCGCCTCGACCTATCCCGCGCGCCGCCGGCCCTCGACCGCGCACGGGCGCCGCGAGGAGGACGGCTCGGTCACGATCCGGATCGCCGCCGCCGACATCGGCACGGGCGCGCGCACCGTCCTCACCCAGATCGCAGCCGACGAGCTCGGCCTGCCGCCCGGGCGGGTGCACGTCGAGATCGGGGACAGCGGCTTCGGCCAGGCGATGCTCGCCGGCGGCTCGATGGGCACCGCCTCGTGGGGCACCGCCGTCGTCAAGGCGTGCCGGGAGCTGCGAGCCGGGCGCGACGAGGCGCATGTCGACACCGCCGACGGAGCGGAGGCGGAGGAGCCGCTCTCGAAGCACGGCTTCGGAGCGCAGTTCGTCGAGGCCCGCGTCCACGCCGACACGGGCGAGGTCCGCGTCCCGCGGATGCTCGGCGTCTTCGCGTGCGGCCGCATCCTCAACCCGAAGACCGCGCGCTCGCAGTTCGTCGGCGGCATGACGATGGGCCTCGGCATGGCCCTCCTCGAGGAGACGGTCGTCGACCAGCGCCTCGGCGGGTTCGTCAACCGCGACCTCGCCCTCTACCGCGTGCCCGTCAACGCCGACGTCGGAGACATCGAGGCGATCTGGATCGAGGAGGACGACCCGCACGTCAACCCGATGGGCGCGAAGGGGATCGGCGAGATCGGGATCGTCGGCGCCGCGGCCGCCGTCGCGAATGCGGTCCACCACGCGACCGGCGTCCGCGTCCGCGACCTGCCGATCCGGCCCGATCGCCTGCTCGGCCGGCTGCCCTAGCTCGAGGCTCGAGGCGCGTTGCGAGGGGTGCCCGGACGCCGGTTCGGCCCCGGCCGGGGCTCCAGAAGCGGCTAAGCCCGCTCGAACAGGGCCGCCTGGCCCTGACCGACGCCGACGCAGAGCGTCGCAAGCCCGTAGCGGCCGCCGCGGCGGCGCAGCTCGTGCAGGAGCGAGACGACGAGACGGGCGCCGCTCATCCCGAGCGGGTGTCCGAGCGCGATCGCGCCGCCGTTGACGTTGACCTTCTCGCGGTCGAGCCCGAGCTCGCGGACGACGGCGAGGCTCTGCGACGCGAAAGCCTCGTTCAGCTCGACGAGGTCGATCAGCCCCACGTCGACGCCCGTGCGCTCGAGCAGCTTGCGCACCGCCGGCACCGGGCCGATCCCCATCACGCGGGGGTCGACGCCGGCGACGGCGCTGCCGAGGAAGGTGCCGAGCGGCTCGACGCCGAGCGCGCGGGCCTTCTCCTCCGAGGCGATCACGAGGGCGGCGGCGCCGTCGTTGATCCCCGAGGCGTTCCCGGCCGTGACCGTGCCGCCCTCGCGGAAGGCGGGCCGAAGCGAGGCGAGCTTCTCGGCGCTCGTGCCCGGCCGCGGGTGCTCGTCGCGCACGAGGTCGCCGGCGGGGACGAGCTCGTCGGCGAAGCGGCCCGCCTCGTCCGCCGCGGCCCAGCGCCGCTGCGACTCGAGTGCGAACGCGTCCTGGTCCTCGCGGGAGATCCCCCAGCGCTCGGCGACGTTCTCGCCGGTCTCGCCCATCGCCTCGGGTGGGAAGAGCTCGACGAGCCTCGGGTTGGTGAAACGCCAGCCGAGCGTCGTGTCGTGGAGCGGCCGGTCGCCACGCGGGAAGGCCGTGTCCGGCTTCGGCG
>Ga0075270_1000060_pt1 | contig 10684 bp, 13 predicted proteins | sample SF_Rice_5C_0N_20_FD_69774 | JGI IMG/M metagenome (GOLD analysis project Ga0075270, IMG submission 69774) | Rice paddy soil microbial communities from Twitchell Island, California, USA - SF_Rice_5C_0N_203 | ecosystem: Environmental > Terrestrial > Soil > Paddy field/soil | place: USA: Twitchell... | reverse complement strand
GAGCCGTCCAGTCGACGATCTTCGCGGCGCGGGTCGGCGCGGCCAGCGGCTACGGCATTCCCGCCTCGATCGTCAGTCGCGACGTCGAGCGCGCGAACGGGCCGGTGTCGAGCGGCCCCTGTGCCGGCTAGACGCCGGGCTCCGGCAGCAGCTCGACGACGTTCAGAGGCTGCCGGAACGGCGCCATCACGTAGACGCCGTGCGCGAGCTCCCGGGCGCCTGCGATCAGCTCCTGCCCGAGCGCGAGGCCGACGTCGCGCGCGCCGGCTCCCGCGGCCCGGTACCGCTCCTGGACATGCTCCGGCACGACCATCCCCGGCGTCTCGTTGTGGACGCGGATCAGCGTCTCCGTCGTCCGGATCGGCCAGACGCCGACGAGCACCGGCACCGGCCAGCCGCCGATCCGGTCGCTGAACGCGGCGAGCGCGTCGAGGTCGAAGAGGATCTGCGTCATCGCGAAGCGCGCGCCGGCCGCGACCTTCCGCTGGAAGCGCTCCGCCTCGAGGCCGAGATCGGCGGCGGTCGGGTTGACCGCGACACCGGGGAAGAACGAGGTCGGCGCGTCGATGGCGCGGCCGTGCCAGTCCTCGCCGCGGTTCAACTTCCCGATCAGCTCGACGAGCCCGATCGAGTCGACCTCGTAGACGGCGTGCGTGCCCGGGTAGTCGCCCGCCTCGGGCGGGTCGCCGGTGACCGCGAGGACGTTGCGGACGCCCTCGGCGTGCGCGCCGAGCAGCAGGGACTCGAGGCCCGTGACGGTCGTGTCGCGCGGCGTCAGGTGCGGGATCGTCTCGACGCCGGTGAAGCGCTCGATCGCGACCGAGGCCATGATCCCGCTCATCCGCGCCCGCGCCCGCGGGTTGTCGTTGACGTCGACGAACTGCGCCCGGCCGGAGTCCCGCACGGCGCGGGCGGTCGCGATCAGCGCCTCCGGGTTCGCACCGAGCGGCGGGTCGACCTGGACCGAGACGGCGAAGACACCCTCGCGCAGCGTCCGTGCCAGCAGCGTCTCCTCGGAGGTCTGCACGAACGGCGTCGCCTGCTCGCGCTCGCGGACCAGCAGCCCGCCCGACGGGGCGCGGCCCTCGTCGACGGCGCTCCGAATCGCCGCGACCTGCGCCGGCGTCGTGCCGCAACAGCCGCCGATCAGCCGCGCCCCGAGCGCGCGCGCCTGGGCGGCGAACTCGCCGAAGTACTCGGGCGTCGCGTGCGGGAAGACGACCCGCTGGCCCGCCATGCTCGCGAGGCCCACGTTCGGCAGGGCGGCGAGCGGGGTGCCGTCGCCGCCCATGCGCGCGAGCGCGCGGAGCGCCGCCGTCGGCCCCGCCCCGTGGTTGGCGCCGAAGGCGGCGAGGCCGAGTGCGCCCAGTCGCTCGGCCGCGAGCTCGGCGGAGACGCCCGCGAGCGTCTGGCCGTCCGTGTCGAAGGTCATGAGCGCAACGACCGGCAGGGCCGAGACCGAGCGGATCGCCGCGACCGCCGTCTCGAGCTCGCCCAGGTCGAAGAACGTCTCGACCATGAACAGGTCGACGCCGCGCCCCTCGAGCAGCGACGCCTGCTCGGCGAACAGCTCGCCGGGGTCGCGACCCGTCAGCTCGACGTCCCCGAGCGGCCCGATCGAGCCGCCGATGAAGACCTCGCGGCCCGACACCTCGCGCGCCTCCCGGGCCACCCGGACGGCGGCGGCGTTGACCGCCTCGAACTCGTCCTCGAGGAAGTGCTGCGCGAGCTTCGGCCTGTTCGCGCCGAAGCTGTTCGTCTCGATCAGGTCGGCGCCGGCGCGGATGTAGCCGAGATGCAGGTCGACCACGCTCTCCGGCGCGCGCAGGTTCGCCTCCTCGGGGCAGCGCAGCCGCGGCACCGCGCTCGAGATCAGGGCGCCCATGCTGCCGTCGGCGACGACCGGGACGCCCGAGGCGAGCCGTTCGAGGAACCTGCTCATCCGCGGCGGAGGGTACCCCGGTCGGGCTCAAGTCCCTGCGGGGTTGTGCCGATAAGAGGAGGGACTTCCTGCGGCGGACTGACGGCACTCTCTCTGCGGCGGGGACTCGGACGGCGCCTTCGGGCGCCGTTCGTCGTTTCAGCCGTGGAGGGTGCGGCCCTCCATCCCGCCTGCGACGGTGACGAGCTCACCGGTGACGTGACCGGAGAGCTCGTCGGAGGCGAGGACGACGACGGCGCGTGCGACGTCCTCGGCGACGGCGACCTTGCGCAGCGCCATCGTCCGGCTCAGCCGCTCGACGAGCTCCGGGTCGAGCGCGCCGCGCGTCATCGGCGAGTACGTCCAGCCGGGCGCGACCGCGTTGACTCGGCCCGACGGCGCGATCCGCACGATCTCGTTCTTCAGGCTGAGCAGGAGCCCGACCTGGATCGCCGCCTTCGCGGCGGCGTAGTCGGCGTGCCCGGCCTCGCCGAAGCGGCCGGCGGTCGAGCCGACGAGGACGAGGCTGCCGTGCCCGGTGCGCTCCACCTCGCCGAGGAAGCCGCGGGCGGTGAGGAAGGTAGCCGTCAGGTTCGCGTCGAGCGTCGCGCGCCAGCGCTCGAGGGGCAGCTGCCGGACGGGCTCGTCGTCGCGCGGCCAGACCCCGGCGACGGCCGCGCACACCTCCACCTGCCCGAGCGCCTCGCGCGCGCCCGCGAAGAGCCGCTCGACGGCGGCCTCGTCGGTCAGGTCGGCCTGGAGCGCGACCCCGTCGACCTCGCCGGCGAGCTCCTCGGCACGGTCGCGACTGGTGTTGTAGTGGACCGCGACCCGCGCGCCCTCGGCGGCGAAGGCGCGCACGCAGGCCGACCCGATGCCGCCCGCGCCTCCGGTGACGAGCACGCCCTTTCCCGCGAGGCCGGTGTCCACGCGGAGGAGGCTACCCGGGTAGGCTCGCGGCGTGCGCGTGCACGTGATCAGCGACATGGAGGGCGTCGCCGGGATCGTCAAATGGGCCCAGACCGAGGGCGGCCTGCCGCTCTACGAGGAGGGGCGCGTCCTCTACACGGAGGAGATCAACGCGGCCGTGCGCGGCGCGCGCGCCGCCGGGGCGACGGAGGTCGTCGTCATGGACTGCCACGGCGCGGGCGGCGACTACACGTTCAACTCGCTGCTGCCGGAGCGGCTCGACCCGGGCTGCGAGTACGTCGTCCAGAGCGAATGGACCGAGTACACGGCGTTCCTCGAGGAGGGCTGCGACGCGGCGCTCTTCGTCGGCATGCACGCGATGGCGGGCACCGCGGACGGCGTCCTCTCCCACACGGTGTCCGGCCAGGCGTGGCAGAACCTCCGCTTCAACGGCGCGCTCGTCGGCGAGACCGGGATCAACGCGGCGCTCTGCGGCCACTTCGGCGTCCCGGTGCTGCTCGTCACCGGCGACCGGGCCACGTGCGCGGAGGCGACCGCGCTGCTCGGCGAGGGCCTGACGACCGTCGAGGTCAAGGTCGGGCTGGGGCGCTTCAGCGCCCGGATGAAGTCGCCGCAGCGGGCACGCGAGCTGATCGAGGAAGGTGCTCGCCGCGCGCTCGGGGACCTCGCCCGCGTGGCGCCGTACGATCCGGGCCGCCCGGCCGAGATCGAGATCGAGTTCTCCACCCCCGACCGCCTCCAGGAGTACGCCAACCGCAAGGGCGTCGAGGTGACCGGGCCGCGCAGCATCGTCGTCCGCGGCGACGACTGGTGGAGCGCCTGGAGCGGGTTCTACTTCTGAGACAGGTCTGAGGGGGACGGCGCTCCGACGATTCCGAGCCCCTCGACGAGGGCGAAGAAGGCTCGCCCGAACGGGGACGCCCCGGTGCGGTCGCGCACCTCGTCCCAGTCGATCTGCTCGCGGAGGGCGCGCGCGTAGTCGAGCACCTGGCCGTAGTCGGGTTTCTGCTCCGAGATCGCGAGCAGCTTCGTCGTCATCACGTCCTCGAGCGAGAAGACCCTGATGCGCAGCGCCGCCACCTCGAGCACCGGGGCGCGCTCGATCGTCTCGTCGGTGATCGGGCCGCCCGAGGGGTTGAAGATCAGGTCGATGAGGGCGCCGTTGTCGTGCCAGGCCTTGTAGAGCCAGCCCTCCGGGGGTCTCGCGGTGCGCATGCCCGACCCGTCGAGGGCCGCCAGCGCGCCCTCGGCGTCCCCGGGCCTGATCATGAAGTCGACGTCGTGCTCGCTCCGCGGGCCGCCGCGCGCCCACGCGGCGAGCCCGCCGCCGAGGACGAACGGGATCTCGGCGCGCTGGAGCGCGGCTGCTCCGGCCTTCATGGCGTCGAGCAACTCCTCGAAGGTCGGCTCCGGCACGCGCCGGTCCCGTTTCCGTTCTGCCTGAAAGCGCAACATCGCCCGGCCGTGGCCGCCGGGCTTGCATCGTGAAGCGATGTTCCCTAGGGTGACGGGGTTTCAAGGGGCCGTGCTGCTCGGGCGGCACGGAAATTGCGGAACGGGGGAGGCAGGCAGATGAAGAAGCTGCTCGTGCTCGTCGCGCTGATCGGGGCCTGCTCGGCCGTGACGGCCGCCGGTGCATCGGCCGATTACGGCCATGGAGCCGTCTATCAGATCGAGCTGTCGATGAACATTCCCGGACGACAGGGTGGCGGGGTCTGGCTCTGGTTCGCCCTGAAGAGCGACGGGACCGGCGACTACGCCGGCTCGGACTGCGGCCACGGCGGACAAGGTGCAGCCTCCGACCAGGGCGACGTGACGTGGACGCGGACGGGTGACGAGATCGTGATCTCCGGCGTCACCTACAACGGGCTACCGACGAACCCGATGGCGGGCGACTTCACGCCGTTCGCTCCCACCATCACCGTCCCGGCCGCCTACGGGCACTACACCGGTGCCGACGACACCTACACGACGCTGCCGGGCTGGATCCCGGCGGGCATCGGCTTCACGCAGCTCCAGGTCGCTCCCTGAGCATGCGGCGGCTGTGTCGGGGGAGGCCGGATCTCGCGGCCTCCCCCGCACGACCCGGTCCGCCGGTCAGAGCCGATCGCTCCGAACGGGCGGCTCCGGCCGGCCCGCGGAAGATCCTGCAAACGGGGGCTTTCAGCTCGAGCCGTCCGTCGCCGGCGAAGACGTTTCCAGAGTGTCGCAAAGCGCAACATCCACGCGTGTGATCCGGATCGCGGCAGCGGGTGACATCCACGCGTCGGCGGCATCGCGCGAGCGCGTCGAGCAGGCGTTCGCGCGGGCCGAGGACGACGCGGACGCGATCCTCCTCGCCGGCGACCTGACGACGACCGGCGAGCCGGAGGAAGGGCAGGTGCTCGCGGACGCGTGTCGCGGCCTGTCGATTCCCGTGTTCGCCGTCCTCGGCAACCACGACCACCACGCCGAGCGCGCCGGGGAGCTCGCGGCGGTGCTCGAGGACGCGGGGGTGCGCATGCTGGACGGCACCTGCTCGACCTGCGAGGTCGGAGGGCTCGAGCTCGGCGTCGTCGGCGCGAAGGGCTTCGTCGGCGGCTTCCCGGGATCGGCGCTGCCGGACTTCGGCGAGCCGCTGCTGCGGCGCGTGTACGCCGAGACGACGGCGCAGGCCGAGGCGATCGCACGCGGGCTGCAGTCGATCGTCCACTGCGACCTTCGCGTCGTCCTCCTCCACTACGCCCCGATCGAGGCGACGATCGAGGGCGAGCCACCCGGGATCCACACGTATCTCGGCAGCGAACGGCTGGCGACGCCGATTGCCGAGAACGGCGCCGACCTCGTCCTCCACGGGCATGCGCACGCCGGCTCGTTCGAGGGGCGGATCGGGCAGATCCCGGTCTACAACGTCGCCGTGCACGTCACCGGCCGCGACTTCTGGGTGTTCGAGCTGGAGGGGACGCGGGGGCGGGGCGAGGTCGAGGTGAAGGAGCCGGCAGGCTAGCCTTCACGACGTGGAGGGTCGCGTCGCGCGCATCTCGACCGCGCCTGTGAAAGCGCTCGGTCTCGTGCATCCGGAGGCGGTCGAGCTCGGCCCGGCCGGCGTCGCGGGCGACCGGCGGTTCTGGCTCGTCGACGCCGACGGCCGGCTCGTGAACGACAAGCGATACGGCACGCTCGTGCAGGTGCGCCCCGACTGGGACGAGGCGTCGCGGCGGCTCGCGCTCGCGTTCCCCGACGGCGAGGTCGTCGCGGGCGTCGTCGAGCCCGGCGAGCCGGTGGAGGCCGTGCTGTACGGCGCGCCGCATCCGTCCCGCGCCGTGCCGGGACCATGGCAGGAGGCGCTCTCGCGTTTCGCGGGGTCGCCGCTGACGCTGCTCTGGTCGGAGAGCGGCGCCGTCGATCGCGGCGTCCGGGGCGGCGCCGTCTCGCTCGTCTCGCGTGCGTCGCTCGAGCGGCTGCGCGTCGAGGCGGGAGCGGAGGAGCCCGTCGACGGCCGACGCTTCAGGATGCTCTTCGAGCTCGACGGGGTGGCGGCGCACGAGGAGGACGAGTGGATCGGCCGGCGCGTCCGGCTCGGAGGCGCCGTCGTCGCGCCGACGGGCGACGTCGGCCGGTGCGCCGTGACCACGCACGATCCCGACACCGGGATCCCGGATCTCGACACCCTGGGCGTGCTCGCGCGCTACCGGCGCGAGGGGCGGACCGAGCCGCTCCCGCTCGGCGTCCACGGTGCCGTCGTCGCCCCGGGCACGGTGCAGGTCGGCGATCCCGTCGGGCTCCTCGCGGCCGCGCCCGTCGCGACATAGCAGGGTTGCTATCCTGGTCGGCGATGGCTGCACGGGCGCGTCCTGAGCCGAAGCGACCGCTGGAGCGGCTGCACGAACGCATCGTCGCGGGCGACCGCGGCTGGTTCTTCGCCCAGATCGCCGACAAGGTCGCCGACCAGCGCGTCAGGCGGGGACTCTCCCAGCGCGAGCTCGCGGAGCTGTGCGGCACGACGCAGTCGGCGATCGCGCGCCTCGAGCGCGGCGGTCGGCCGCCGAGGATCGACACGCTGCTCCGCATCGCCGAAGCGCTCCAGTGCGAGCTCCTCGTCGAGCTCGTCCCTCGCGCCTAGACAGCTCTCGCCTCTGCCTCGCGTGGGCGTGGCTCCTCGAGCCACGTCCCGGGACCTGGTCCCGAGACGTGGCCGTTCCCGCCATCTGGAGAGCGGGTCGGCTTCGGCGTACGCTCGGCCCGTGGGACGAGTGTCGAGGCCGACCTTCGATCGCGCGATCGTGCACGCGTACACGCGCGGGAACAATCGCTCGCCCGTCTTCGTCGACGACTTCGACTACACCGCATGGCTGCGCCTGCTCCATCGCACCGTCCGCCGCTTCGGCTGGACGTGCCACGCCTTCTGCCTGATGCCGAATCACTACCACCTGCTCCTCGAGAGCTCGCGCGCGCGGATCTCGGCCGGGATGCGACACCTGAACGGCTCGTTCGCCACGCGGGTCAACCTTCGCTATGACCGGACAGGACACGTCTTCGAGGGCCCCTATCGCGAGCAGCTCGTCACCGAGCAGCGGCATCTCGCCGAGCTGGCGCGGTACATCCCGCTCAATCCGGTGCGAGCCAGGTTGAGCGCGACCGCAGAGGACTGGCGCCCCAGCAGCTACCGCGCCACCGCGGGGCTCGAGCGGCGGCCGCCGTACCTGACCGTCACCCTCCTGCGCTCACTGTTCGGTCGCGGCGAGGAGGGGATCGCCGGCTACCGCGCCTTCGTGGCCGAAGGAGCCACGACTCCCCGGGCCACGTCTCGGGACCTGGTCCGGGGACGTGGCGGTTTCGGCCGGTAGGGTCGGCGGATGGAGAGGATCGTGGTCGCGGCTCTCGGGGACTCGATCACCGCCGGCTCGCCGCTCTGGGACCCCGACCCCGCGGTGCGGGAGACGATCGTCGCGCCGGACGAGCGGAGCCAGTGGCAGTACTGGGCGGCGGGCCGCGATCCGCGCCTGCGCTTCCGCAACCACGGCGTCTACGGCGAGCGCACCGACGAGATCGCGGCGCGTCTCGACCCGGCCGCCCGCGGTGCGGGGGTGCTCGTCGTCCAGGGCGGGATCAACGACGTCGTCCAGGGCGTCCCCGTCGAGGAGGCGGCGCGGAACCTCGCCGCCACGGTCGAGCGCGGGCGCGCCCTCGGGCTCGCGGTCGCCCTGGCCGACGTCCTCCCCTGGGACGCCGGCGACGCTCGCTCGGCCGCCGGGATCGCACGCCTCAACGAGCTGATCCACGCGCTGGCGGACGGGCTCCGGGTCACGCTCCTGCCCTTCCACGACACGCTCGTCGACCCGGCCGCGCCCGCTCGGATGGCGCCCGGCCTCGGCGCCGACGGCGACCACCCGTCGGTCGAGGGCCACCGTCTCCTCGGCGAGCGCGCGTTCAGGCTGCCGCCGCCGTTCGAGAGCCCACGCTAGAGCTCGACCTCGAGGCCGTCCCACGCGCGCTCGACGCCCTCGGGGAGCGGCAGCTCGTCCGGGCGGTGCACCACGAGCAGCCGCCGCGCCCGCGAGGCTCGGAACGCGGCGAGCGCCTCCGATTCGGTCAGATGCCCTCGCACACCGGCCTCGGGCTTCGCGAGCGTCGCCTCGCACACGAAGAGATCGGCTTCCCGGCCGAGCTCGGCGAGCATCCCGTACGGTCCCGAGTCGGCGCCGTACGCGAGCACCGCTTCCGCCCCCTCGACCCGGAAGCCGAAGCTCGTCTCCTCGTAGTGGTCGGTTCGGAGCGGCGTCACAGCGAGCCCGGCCGCGGTGAACGGCGTTCGCTCCGCGTACTCGTGGACGTCGAAGACCTCGAGCACTGCGTCGGCGCCGATCCGGGAGAGGCCCCGCAGCTCGGCAGCCGCCCCCGGAGGGAGCCACAGCTCCGGCCCCGCGACCTCCCGCCCCGCGCCGTAGAGCACGCCGTACGCCCACGGCACGAGATCGCCCCAGTGGTCGAGGTGGAGGTGCGTGATCGCGATCGCGTCGACCCGCGGCCACGGCTCTCGTAGCCGCAACCGTGACAGGACGCCCGGGCCGCAGTCGAGCAGCAGCCGTCGGCCCGCCTCCTCGACGAGGTAGCCGGACTGGGCCCCGCCCGGATTCGGCCACGCGGGCGAGCAGCCGACGACATGAAGACGCATCGGCCCATTCTGGCCGCAGCGGCCCCGGTCGCGGCGGGGGCAGCGGTCTTGTATAAATCGGTGCCATGGCCCGCGCGTCCGTCAAGACTCTGAAGAAGGTGCCGCTCTTCGCCGGACTCGAGGACCGCGAGCTCGAGCAGATCGCCGACACGATGCAGGAACGGCGCTTCGCCGCAGGCTCGACCGTCACGCAGGAGGGCTCGGCCGGCGTGGGCTTCTTCGTCGTCGAGGAGGGGCGAGCCGAGGTCGCCGTCGGCGACGACCGGCGGGGAACGCTCGGGCCGGGGGACTACTTCGGCGAGATCGCGCTCCTCACCGACTCGGCGCGGACGGCGACGATCACCGCCGCCACCGACCTCGTCTGCTACGGCATGACACCGTGGGACTTCCGGCCGCTCGTCGAGTCGAACTCGGCGATCGCGTGGAAGCTCCTGACGGCGATGGCCGCGAAGCTCCGCTGACGCACCGGATCAGCGGATACGGCGGGCGCCGACGTAGCGCTGGCTGTACCAGCCCGCCATCGTCGAGATGCGGACGACGGTGCCCGTGTGCGGCGCGTGGATGAAGCGGCCGTTGCCGACGTAGATGCCGACGTGGCCGGCGCCGTCGAAGAAGACGAGGTCGCCGGCGTGGAGGTGCATCCGGCCGACCCTGCGGCCGAGGACGAGGTCGCCGAAGCTCGAGTGCGGCAGCGAGACGCCGAAGTGCGAATAGACGTAGCGGACGAAGCCCGAGCAGTCGAAGCCGCTGCGCGGCGAGGACCCGCCGTAGCGGTAGGGGACGCCGAGGAGATGCTTCGCGTAGCCGACCACGCGCCGGCCGAACAACAGGCTGTGGCTCGCGCGCCGCGAGGCCGCGAGCTTGCGGGCGTTCACCTTCGGCTTGAGGACGGCTGCGGTCGAGATGCCGTCCAGCGGCGGCAGAAGCGGCGGTTCCTCGGTGCTCGTCGGATTCGGCTCGGTCGGGGCGGGCGTCCCGCCCGCGCGTCCGGGCACGGGGCGAAGGAGCGCCAGCGCCAGAACGACGGCGATCGCAAGCAACAGAGGAAGGAAGCGAAGATGTCGCATTGAAAAGGGGGATCCCTCGGCAAGGGCGCGGCTGCATGGAAAGAGCGGCCGCTCTGTCGTTGGGCCGGCTCATTGGACCAGGCTTCTCCGCGCCGGGTATCCCCCTTTCGGGTGACGCGACACGAGATTTCCACACAATTACGGCTTGAAAGCGCAAAAAATGTCAGCCGGGCGCGTCGGCTACGCCGGCAGACGCAGGCTCTCCACGACCCTGCTGTCCGCGAGAATCGGGACCACGCAGCCGCCGACGGCCCAGAGCCGTCCGGCAGCCGCATAGAGCCCGAGCGCGTGCCGCGGCACGGCGAGGGGCGGCCCGAGACGCCAGCCGCGACTGGGCGTCCAGCGCTCGAACACGTTCTCGGAGGCCGCGTAGACGCCGGCGCCCGTCGCCGTCGCGCCGACCATCGCCACCGGCGCGGCGAGTCGGGGGCCGGCGCGCCAGCTCCGGTCGCCGGGGCGGTACGTCCAGACGCTGCGCACGGCGTCGCCGGCCGCGTCGAAGCCGCCGATCGCCCACAGCTCGCCGCCGTGCGGCACGAGCGCGAGCGTGTGGACGGCCTGCGGCAGCGACGGCGCACGGCTCCAGCGCCGCGTGGCGGGGTCGTAGGCGAA
>Ga0075270_1000059_pt1 | contig 10779 bp, 11 predicted proteins | sample SF_Rice_5C_0N_20_FD_69774 | JGI IMG/M metagenome (GOLD analysis project Ga0075270, IMG submission 69774) | Rice paddy soil microbial communities from Twitchell Island, California, USA - SF_Rice_5C_0N_203 | ecosystem: Environmental > Terrestrial > Soil > Paddy field/soil | place: USA: Twitchell... | reverse complement strand
CCGCGAGACGGCTATTCCTAAGCCACACTGTGGCGAGCCTAACGCGGCCTTCGCCCGCAATCACTCTGATGCGCGAGTGCCCTCTCGCCGGAGCTAGCGGCCGGAGCGGGCCTGGAGGCGGACGGCGAAGGTGTCGAGCGTCACGGCGCCCAGGAGGACGAGGCCGGTGATGATGTAGATCCAGCCGTTCGAGACGCTGAGGGTGTTCAGCCCGTTCTGGAGCGTGCCGATCAGGACGGCGCCGAGCAACGCGCCTCGCACCTCGCCGCGGCCGCCGAAGAGGCTGACGCCGCCGATCACGGCCGACGCGATCGCATTCAGCAGCAGGTTGCCGGGCGGGAAGGTGAGCGCGACCGAGTTCACCTGGGCGGCGAAGATGATGCCGCCCATGCCGGCGGTGGCGCCCGAGATCACGAAGACGAGCACGCGGATGCGCGGGACGTTGATGCCGGCGCGGCGCGCGGCCTCGGCGTTCCCGCCGACGGCGTAGACGTGCCGGCCGAACGTCGTCCACTTCGCGAGGAACGTCAGCAGGATGAAGAAGACGACGATGATCACGCCCGAGAGCGGCAGGCCGAGGGACGTCAGGATCACCTTGCCGTGGTTCGCGACGGCGACCGTGCCGAACGCGGCGACCGCGACTCCGGCCGTCTTCACCGCGAACGACGTCCAGTTGACCTTGGCGATCTGCGTGCCGCGCGCGGCGACCCTCTTGTAGAGGACGCTGAGCGGGTAGAGGCCCGTGATGATCGCCGCGATCAGGTAGCCGGCGTAGTGCGAGAAGGCGTAGCTGTCGGTGTAGTTGATCCAGCGGTCCTGGATGATGATCGTGCCGCGCTGCTCGAGCTGGTTCAGGATCACGCCCTGCCAGATCAGGAAGCCGCCGAGGGTGACGACGAACGACGGAACCCCCACGAACGCGACGATCGAGCCCTGCACGCCCCCGATCGCCGCGCAGACGGCGACCGCGAGCACCATCGCGAGGATGCCGTTCAGCTGGTGCCCGCTCCCGGGAAGCTGCAGCTCCGCCACGGTCAGGGCGCCGATGCCGGCGAGGTAGCCGATCGAGAGGTCGATCTCGCCGAGCAGGAGGACGAAGACGACGCCGAAGGCGAGCATCGCCGTGCCGGCGGTCTGGTTGATCAGGTTGGTGAAGTTGACGGCCGTGAAGAAGTTCGTCGCCGTCAGGCCGAAGAGGACGACGACGAGGATCTCGCCGACGATGATCGGGATCGCACCGAGGTTGCCCGTCCTGAGGTTGAACCAGACCCTGTGGTACAGGCCGGCGAAGCCGCTGGGAAGCGCTTCCGCCTCGGCCGGCTTCCGGCCGTCGGGGCCGACGACGTCGACGGACGTCATCCCCCGCCTCCGGCTGCGGGCGCGGCCGAGATGCCCGAGACCTTCGTGGGGACGCCGGCGGTGATCGCCTCGACGACGGCCTGCTGCGTCGTCGTCCGGCGGTCGAAGATGCCGACGTTCCTCCCGAGGCGGAGCACCGTGATCCGGTCCGCCGTCTCGAAGATGTCGTGGAGGTTGTGCGAGATGATCACGACCGCGAGGCCCTGCTCGCCGAGCCGGCGCACGAGCGCGAGCACCTGCTCCGTCTGCGCCACGCCGAGGGCCGCGGTCGGCTCGTCGAGGATGACGAGCTTCGAGTTCCACTGCACGGCCTTCGCGACGGCGACCGACTGGCGCTGGCCGCCCGAGAGTGTCGCGACCGGCTGCCGGATCGACGAGATCGTCGTCACCGCGAGACTCTTGAGGGTCGAGGCGGTGGTGTGCTCCATCGCCGCCTCGTTCAGGATCTGGAACTTGTTCGTCTCGCGGCCGAGGTACATGTTCTGGACGACGTCGAGGTTGTCGCAGAGGGCGAGATCCTGGTACACGACCTCGATCCCGAGGCGCGCCGCGTCCTTCGGTCCGTGGATGTGCACCTCGCGGCCCTCGAAGAGGATCTGCCCGCCGTCGTAGGCATGTGTGCCCGCGATGCACTTGATCAGCGTCGACTTGCCGGCGCCGTTGTCGCCGACGAGCGCCATCACCTCGCCGGCCCGGACCTCGAAGTCGACGTCGGTCAGCGCCTCGACCGAGCCGAAGGTCTTCGTGATGCCGCGGAGCTCGAGAAGTGGGGAGTCGCTCATCGTCGTTCAGTCGCGGTGGAGGCGCCCTGAGGCGCCTCCACCGCGGATGGTGCGTGATCCTACTTGCAGTACTTCTTGAACGTGCCGACGCACACGTCGCTCTTCTTCAGGAACTTGTCCGTGAAGAGCCGCTTGTAGTTGCTCTTGGTGATCCAGATGACCGGAAGGGCAAGCGTCGGCTCCTTCTTCTTGCCGTTCATCCGGTAGCCGTTCGTCTTCGGCTTCTGGCCCTTGATCAGCGCGACCGCGGCAGCAGCGGCGGCGTTCGCCTCGTCAGGCACGTACTTGTAGACCGTGCCCGTCTGCCAACCGGAGATGATGTTCTGGACACCCCCGACGCTCGCATCCTGTCCCGAGAGCGGGAGCGGCTTCAGGTGCTTCGCCTTCAGGTCGGCGATCACGGCGCCCGCGATGTTGTCGTTCGCCGCGAGCACGCCCTGGATCTTGTTGCTCGTCTTGACGAGCATCTGGCTGAAGATGGTCGCCGCGTTGTTCGCATCCCAGTCGGGGACGAACTGCTGCGGGCCCTTCTTGAGCGTGCCCTTCTTGAAGAGCGGGTTGAAGACGGCGTCGTTGCCGCTCTTGAACCAGAACGCGTTCTGGTCGGTCTGACCGCCCCAGAGCTCGGCGACGGTGCCGCCCTTGTAGGTGCCGTTCTTCTTCATCCCGGCGATGACGCCCTTGGCCTGCGCCTTGCCGACGGCCTTGCCGTCGAAGGTGACGTAGACCGACGCGGAGCCGCCCGAGACCTGGCGGTCGTAGTCGATCGCCTTGCCGCCCTTCGAGGTGAAGAGCTTCTCGATCGATGCCGCCGAGCCGTTGTCGAGCGACGTCTCGATCACGACCGTCGCGCCGGAGGCGATGCAGGCCTGCGCCTGAGCCTTCTGCTTGAGCGGGTCGTTCAAGGCATTGTTGATCGAAGCGGTGACGCCCGCCGCCTTGAAGGCCGCCTTCATCGCGGGCGCGTCGAACTGCACCCAGCGGACGGACGACTTCGTGTCCGGCAGCAGCACGCAGACCTGAACGCTCGCCTTCTTCGCGGCGACGCCCGCCGTCGCTCCTGCGGAGACGACCAGCGAGCCGACGCCGACGCAGAGCGCGAGCACGAGGCCCGTCCTTCCAGCACGCAACTTCATCACCCTTGTTGCCTCCTTCGTGCCATCTCCTGCACTTCGAGAGCGCCCTCCGGCGCCTCCTGGTTGGGCTGCTCTCTTGCAGGCCCAGGGGACTTCTCCACCACCACGACCGCTTGCGGCCGCGAAGTCGGCCCATACTACTCCCCTAGGGGAATAGTTCAAGAGGGCGCGAGCCGAAGCGCCGGGCTACTCGCCGACCGGGTACGCGTCCTTCGGCGAGCTGCCCTCGAAACGGCTCTTCGTCGTCAGATACGGGATCACGTTCGCGCGCGTGACGAAGTTGAGGCCCGTGTTCGTGTTAGCCGGCGCGACGAGGCCGCTGGTGTAGCGGTCGAGGAAGAGCTGGAGCACGGGCAGGAAGCCCTGCAGGTACGGCTGCTGGTCGATCGTGAAGTCGAGCTCGCGCGCGTGGATCGCCTGGAGCGTCGGCAGCAGCAGGTCGTAGCCGCCGGCCCGCACCCCGCGCTTGTGCAGCCCGTGCTTGCGCATCACGTCGGCCACCCCGGCCGTCGATCCGGCGTCGACTGCGAACAGCCCGCGCAGGCCCCTGTGCGCCTGGTAGGTGGACTCGACCTTGGTCCGCTCCTGCCCGACGGCCACGCCGCTCGGGACGACGTGCGCGCGGATCGGACGCCCGGAGTCTCGGATCGCGTCGAGCGCGCCGTCGATTCTCGGCTGGATGTTCCCCTGTCCCGGCGTCGCGATGAAGAGGTAGACGTCGCCGCCTTCGACCAGCCTGACGAGCCGCGACCCGAGCTCGAGCCCGGACTGGTAGTTGTCCTGTCCGATGTAGGCGAGCCGGGGGTTCGCCTTTCCCCCGTCGGCGTTGTAGGAGACGACGGGTATCCCGTGCTTCAGCGCCAGCGAGGTCGGCGCGTCGAATGCAGTGGGGTCGATGATCGAGACGGCGATCCCGTCGGCGCCCTCGGCGATCGCGCGACGCATGGCCTTCACCATCTCGCCGACGTCGCTCGAGGTGGAGCCGGTCCACTCGACGTTCGCGCCGAGAAGCGCGGCCGCGTCGCGGCTGCCGTACTTCGCCGGGACGAAGAACGGGTTCGTGAGCGCGTGGTTGACGAACACGAACCGCCACTTCGGATGCGGCTGGGGGAACTGCGTCGCGAGCGCGCTGCGGAGGCTGTCCGGGAGTGCGCCGACCGCGGCCGTGCCGGCCGCGAGACGCAACAGCGCCGCGCGGTCGAGCGGCGGGGTCACGTCGGCGTCCGCCGGACGAGCCACACGGCGACGAGCACGACCGCCGCCGCCAGCGCGACGAAGAGGCCGGCCTCGAGCAGCTGGAACGTCCAGAACCGGCCGGCCGGCTGATACGAGATCACGCGCTTCCAGCCGAGCGTGACGATGTACGAGTGGGGATCGATCCGCGCCTGCTGCGCGTGCAGGACGGCGAGATTCTCGCTGGCGGCGGTGATCTGGCGGCCGCCGCCGTCGACGAGCGTGTCGCTCAGCACCCAGTTGCCGGCGCCCTGGCTGCCGGTGGCGGTGGCCGCGACGATCCGGTGCAACGGCGTCAGGAAGTGCGGTCGCAGGAACTCGAGGACGAGAAACCGCGTCGCGCCGAACGCGACGAGCGTGGCGGTCATGGCTGCGACGCTGCGACGGAAGATCAAGCCGCAGAGCACGCCGAGGGCGAGTGCGAACAGCGCGTAGGCGGGCACGACCAGCCCCTCGATGTCGAAGCCGCTCGGCCCGATGCGGCCCTCCAGCGTGTCGAAGGGGCCGCGCCACCACATGACCACCCCGCTCGCGAGGGCGCCGAGGAGCAGCGTGCCGGCGGCGAGCAACGACGTCTTCGAGAGCAGCCAGCGGCGGCGGGTTACCCCCTGCGTCCAGGCGAAGCGGTGCGTCTCGTGCTCGAGCTCGCGCGCGAGCAGCGGCGCTCCGACGAAGAGCCCGGCGAGCGCGGGCAGCACGGCCAGCCCGCGGACGGCGGCCACCCAGCCGGCGAACTCGTTCTCGAAGTGCGGGACGATCAGGTCGCAGCCTGTCCGTGCCGCGGGCGGCAGGCAGGCCGACAGCGAGTCGCGGTTGAACGCCGACTGGATCGGCAGGCGCGTGATGAGCGCGGCGAGCGCGAGCGCGACGAGAAGCCCGACCGCGCCGACGAGCTGCGCGCGATGCTGGCGCCACGTCACCCATGCCATCGCAGCGGCACCTTCTCGCTCGTCCGGGGGGTGGGCAGGCGCTCGGGCGCCATGTAGGCAAGGAGCAGGTCCTCCAGGCCGACCGGCTCGACCGTCCACGAGGGGTCGACGATCGGGCCGTCGGTCACGACGAGCAGGGTCAGCTGCCGGCCGCTGTGCCGCTCGCGGACGATCTCGCGCACGCCGCGGATGGAGCCGAGCGGGCGCCGCGGGCCGGTCAGGAGCCGGTGCGAGTCGAGCAGCACCTCGACGTTGCTCTCGAGCCGGACGCCGCCGCCGGTCAGCAGCACGATGTGGTCGCAGACGCGCTCGATGTCGGCGATCACGTGCGAGGCGATCACGACCGTCGCCGCGGTCTCCGCGACGTGGTCCATCAGCAGCTGCAGGAGCTCGCGGCCCGCGAGCGGATCCAGACTGGCGAACGGCTCGTCGAGGAGCACCAGCCGCGGCCGCTTCCCCAGGACGAGCCCGAGTGCCAGCCGGGCACGCTCGCCCTCCGAGAGCGAGCCGACCTTCGCTCTGGACGAGATCCGCGTCAGCAGATCGGGGACGATCTCGTCGTCCCAGCCCGAGTTCGTCCGGCGAACGAACTCGATCGTCTCGGCGACGCTGAACGAACGGTAGAGCGGCGCGCCCTGCGCGACGAACCCGACGTCCGCGAGCACCGACGGGTCGCGGAGCGGGTCCCGGCCGAGCACCGAGACGGAACCCTCGCTCGGGGCGAGCAGGCCGGTCGCGAGCGCGAGGAGGGTCGACTTGCCGGCCGCGTTCGCGCCGGTCAGCCCGACGATCGCGCCGTCCGGGATCGTCAGCGTGCAGTCGCGCAGGCCCCAGTCGCGGCCGTAGCGCTTGCCGAGGCCGTCCGCCACGAGCGGCGCGCCGCTCATGCGACGCGGCGGCTCGGCGTCCCCCGAAGCGTTGCCGTGATCAGCGCGCGGATGCTCTCCTCGTCGAGGCCGGCGGCCTCGGCGCGGTCGAGCCATCGCTCGAGAGCGGCCCGCAGCTCGTCGTGATGCTGCATGGAGGGCGGCGCGAGCGTGTCCGCGACGAACGTGCCGCGACCCTGGCGGGCGACGACGAGGCCGTCACGCTCCAGCTCGCGGTACGCCTTCGCGACGGTGTTCGGGTTGATGGCCAGGTCGGCCACCACCTCCCGCACCGTCGGCAGCTGATCCCCGATCCCGATCGTGCCCAGCCTGAGCGCGTCCTTCACCTGTTGCACGATCTGGAGATAGGTGGCGACGCCCGAGCGCGGGTCGAGATGGAACTCGATCACGGCCGGATCGTACCCGCTTCCCGCGCGGCCGACAAAGCCCCGGTCCTGGCGGCGCGGGGTTGGTAGTAGGCTCGCGGACATGAAGACGAGCCTCGGAATCTGGGCCCTCGGCCCGATGGTCACCCGGTTCGTCCCGGGCGGCTACCAGCCGGAACACGCCGGCGAGCCGACCGCGACGAAGGTGGAGCGCGCGGTCGACGGCCTCGGCGAGCTCATGGACGACTACGAGTTCCACTACCCGAACGAGCTCTCGCACGAGAACCTCGACGAGGTGCGCGCGGCCCTCGACGGGCACGGCATCTACACGATCTGCTCCGGCCTCCATCTCGACCCGCGCTTCGGCAAGGGCGGCCTCACCTCGCTCGACGACGGCGTGCGCGGCGAGGCGCTGCGCCTCAACCGCGAGGCGGCGGAGCTCGCCGCCGAGGTCGGCGCGCACATGGTCGTCTGGCCGGGCGGGGAGGGCTACAACTACCCGTTCCAGGTGCCGTACGCCGAGGTGTGGGCGCGGCTGATCGACGGGATCGCGGACGTGGCGCAGGTGCTCGCCGACCGCGGCCGGCTGCTCTTCCTCGAGCACAAGAACTCCGAGCCGGCGATGAAGATCCACATGGGCAACATCGGGATGACGCTGCACGTGATCCACACGCTGCGCACCCGCGGGATCACGAACGTCAAGGTCAACATGGACTGGCAGCACCTGATCATGAACGGGGAGCACCTGCCCGAGTACGCGGCGCTGCTCGCCGCCGAAGGGCTGCTCGGCCACCAGCACGCGAACTCCGGCTGGGGCACCTTCGACGACGACAACATGGTCGGCGCGACCGCGTTCATGGAGACGCTCGAGCTCGCGCTCGAGCTGCGCCGCGCCGGCTACGGCGAGAACGGCGAGCGGCTCGGCTTCGACCTCTACCCCTACACCGAGGACCAGGTCGGGGCGGTGCGGCGCTCGGTGCTGCAATGGCGCTTCATCGACTCGGTCGCGGCCCGCATCGACGAGCAGGCGCTGCGCGAGGCGCAGTCGCGCAAGGACGCGGTCGCCGCCTACGAGCTCGTCTACGCCGCGCTCGGCGCCTGACCCGCGACGATCGAACTGGAGGAAGCGTGACCGCACTCGAAGGGAAGGTCGCCCTCGTCACCGGGGCGAGCCGCGGCATCGGCGCGGCCGTCGCCCGCTCGCTCGCCGAGCAGGGCGTGCACCTCGGCCTCGCCTCGCGCAGCGGCGACGACCTCGGGCTCGACGCCGTCGCGCAGCCGTGCGACGTGCGCGAGCTCGACCAGCTGGAGTCGATCGCCGCCGCCACCGTCGAGCGGTTCGGCCGTCTCGACATCCTCGTCGCGAACGCGGGCGTCGGCGCGTACGGTCCTTTCCTGGAGCAGAGCCGCGAGCACGTCGACGAGATGATCGACGTCAACCTCAAGGGCACTATCTGGGCCGTCCGCGCAGCGCTGCCTCACTTGCTCGAGAGCGACGCCGCCGACATCGTCGTGCTCGCCTCGGAGGCGGGCCGGCGCGGGCTGCCGAACGAGTCCGTCTACTGCGCCTCGAAGTTCGGTCAGGTCGGCCTCGGCCGCTCGCTCGACCACGAGCTCCGCGAGCGCGGCGTCCGGGTCACGAACGTGTGCCCCGGCGGCGTCGCCACCGACTTCGCGCTCGCGGAGGGCCGTGGGCGCACCGAGGACGCGCTGCCGGGGATGATGAGCGCCGAGGACGTCGCCGAGGTCGTCCTGTTCGTGCTCACCCGCCCGCGCGGTCACCGGATCCTCGAGACCGCGCTGCGGCCGATGACCGAGCCCTCCTGGGGCTGACCGGCCTCTACGTCCTGAGCACGACCTCGAGCGCGGTGCCGCGTCCGGGGGCGGTGCGGAGCGAGAAGCCGCCGTCGATCGACTCGGCGCGGGCGCGCATGTTGCGGAGCCCCTGCCCGGCCGGCGAGCCCTCGCCCTCGAAGCCCTCGCCGTCGTCGTGGATCGTGACGAAGCGCTCGCCGAACGGCCGCTGCCCGATCACGACCTCGGCCGTCGTCGCCTGCGCGTGCTTGCGCACGTTGGCGAGGCCCTCCTGCACGATCCGGAAGATCTCGATCTGCTCGTCGGGGGCGAGCTGGATCGACGGGTCGACGTCGAGCTCGACCTCGAGCGCCCCGTCCGAGGTGAGGAACTCGACGTAGCGCCGGAGCGCCGCGTCGAACGGCGCCGTCCCGCTCGCCGACGAGAGCGCGAGGATCGCGAAGCGCGCCTCCTGCTGCGCGAGCGCGGCAGCCTCCTTCAGGCGCGGCACGGCCTCCTCGAGCGGCGCCCCCGACTCGATCATCTGGGCGTGCGTCGAGACGGCGAACAGGTACTGCGCGAGCCCGTCGTGGATCTCGCGCGCGACCCGGGAGCGCTCCTCGGCGACTGCGCGCCCGAACTCGGAGAAGCGGATCGCACGCCATGCTCCCACGAGCATCAGCCCATAGGAGAGGACGCGCAGGAAGTCGCCCTCGGCGACGAACGTCGTGCCGCGAAGCGGCGTGAAGACGAGGTGGAGTGCCGCGAACAGCTGCAGCGTGAAGCCGAGCGCGAGCCACTGCGCGAGGTCGTCGCCGCGGCGCGCGAGCCGGCGCCCCCAGCCGAGCACGGCGACGAGGTCGATGAACGCCTGCAGGCCGAGGGTCGAGGTGAGCGCGAAGGTCTGGGTCTCGCCGGGATCGGGGGTCAGGCCGGGGAGCGAGTTGCCGCCCGCGCGCAGGAGCGTCCAGGCGACGAAGAGCACGAGCCCGGCCGCAGCGACGGCGTTCGCGATCGCCCACTCGCGGCGCTTCGTCCGGCTCGTCAGGAACGGCGCGGCCGCGACGAGCCCCTGGCCGATGATGCCGCCGATCAGCGCGGCCCAGCCCTCGGGGCGCTGCAGCTGCCGCCCGCCGAGCAGCGGCCCGACCGCGAACACCGCGGCCGAGAGCGACGTGACGAAGAAGCCGCTCGCAAGCAGCAGGTCGACGCGGCGACCCTCGACGGAGAAGCGGACGGCGGCGAGCACCGCCACGAGCAGACCGGCGAGCGCCATGCCCGTCTGGAGCACGAGCCGAAGCTGCGGCAGGTCGAACTGCGTGCGCACCACCGGATACGTGATGAAGAGCGCGAGGCTCGCCCCGAGCAGGCCGGTGAGGAGGATCTCCCCCCACAGCCATGCCTGAAAGTCCGTCCGGCGACGATTCACATTCACCCTTGTCGGCAGAAGCGCTCCTGCCGATAAGAGCCGCGATGCCGACCAGCGTTCTCGTCGTCGACGACCACCCACTGACCCGCGAGGCCCTCGCGTCCCTCCTCCGCGCGCACGGGTTCGAGGTCGCCGGTCTCGCCTCGGACGGCGAAGAGGCGATCGCGACCGCCGCGAGCGTCCACCCCGACCTCGTCCTGCTCGACCTGTCGATGCCGGGCATTGACGGGCTCGCCGCGCTCCCCCGCCTCCGGGACGCGGCACCCGACTGCGAGGTCGTCGTCCTCACCGCCTCGGGAACCGAGGAGAACCTGCTGGCCGCGATCCGCGCCGGCGCCGCCGGCTACCTGCTCAAGACCGAGCCGCCGGAGCGGATCGCGGCCTTCCTCGACGGCGTCGCCAACGGCGAGGCGGCGCTCTCCGGCCCCGTCGCGCGCAGGCTCCTCGACCAGGTGCGCGCCGGCAACGGGCGCGGCAGCGGCGTCCCCGACCGGATCGCCTCCCGGCTCTCCGCGCGCGAGGTGGAGGTGCTCCTCCTCCTCGACGAGCACCACGGCACCGACGAGATCGCCCAGCGCCTCTTCATCTCCGAGCACACCGTTCGCTCGCACGTGAAGAGCCTCCTGCGCAAGCTGAACGTCTCCTCGCGCCGCGAGGCGCTCGAGCAGCTCACGGTCGCCCGCTCCTGATCCCCCACCGTGAGGGATGCGATCTCCCCCGGGCCGGGTCACGAGCGATCGGCCGCTCCTGCCGATGGGGAGAGCAGACAGCGAGACTCCGCGCGAGGGATGGCAAAAGCAGCGGGCGGCCCAGGCGTCTGGGGCGCCCGTTTTCTTGCGACCGGGCCCTCGCTACGACGTGAAGC
>Ga0075270_1000058_pt1 | contig 10843 bp, 14 predicted proteins | sample SF_Rice_5C_0N_20_FD_69774 | JGI IMG/M metagenome (GOLD analysis project Ga0075270, IMG submission 69774) | Rice paddy soil microbial communities from Twitchell Island, California, USA - SF_Rice_5C_0N_203 | ecosystem: Environmental > Terrestrial > Soil > Paddy field/soil | place: USA: Twitchell... | reverse complement strand
GCTGAAGTTCAAGCGCCACATCGTCGACCCGCGGCCGGCGCTCGAGCGGCTGGAAGCCTGAGCGGCCGCACCGCGCTCGCGCTCGCCGGCGGGGTCGCCGCCGCCGGCCTCGCCTGGGGCGCGTTCGAGGCCTCCTGGGTGCGCCTGCGCGAGCTCGAGGTCGCATTGCCCGGGCTGCCGTCCGAGCTCGACGGGCTGCGGATCGCCCACCTCTCCGACTTCCATCTCGGCACGCCGTCGTCCGGCGCGCGGGCGGTCGAGCGTGCGGTCGACTGGACGGCCGCGCGGCGGCCCGACCTCGCGGTGGTCACCGGCGACCTGCTGACGCACCCGCGCGGCGAGGCCCGGCTGCGCGAGCTCGTCTCGCGGCTGCCCGTGCCGACGTTCGCGATCCTCGGCAACCACGACCTCGCGATCAGCCGCGACCCGCAGGCCCGCCGCTCGAGCCTGCGCGACCTCGACCCGGCCGTGCTCCTCCGCGACGAGAGCCGCCTCGTCGAGCAGCGCGGCCGCAGCATCCTCGTCGCCGGCTCGCATCCGAGGCTGATCGTGCGCGGCATCCGCAAGGTCGACCCGAACTCGCTCAGCCGCCCCGCCGACCTCCGCATTCTCCTCTGCCACTACCCGCGCGTCCTCGGGGAGCTCGAGCCGGACCGGTTCGACCTCGTCCTCGCCGGCCACATGCACGACGGGCAGATCTGCCTCCCCTACCCGGGCGGCAAGATCCGGCTCGCGCATCCGCGGGCGCCGTACCAGGTCGGCGTCTACCGCAGCCGGGCCGCCGTCATGCACGTCTCCGCGGGGCTCGGGACGACGTTCGTGCCGTTCCGGTTCGCCTCGCGGCCGGAGGCGACCGAGCTCGTCCTGAGGACGGCGCTACCCTAGGGCCGTGGCCGGGCAGGCCTCGATCTCCACCGACATCCTCGCCCGCTACGCCGCGGACGCGGCGCGCGAGGTCGCAGGCGTGCGCGGATTCGCGGAGAGCTCGCTGCCCGGGCGGCGCGGCGTCCGCATCGCGACCGAGGAGGACGTCCTGCGCGTCGAGCTGCACCTCGCGGTCGACTGGGGCACGTCGCTGCCGGAGCTCGGACGCAGCGTGCAGGCGAGCGTCCGCAACTACCTGCGCAGCATGGCCGACGTCGAGGCGGCGGTCGTCGACGTCGTCGTCGACGAGGTCGGGCCGCGGCCGTGACGCGGATCTCCGGCCTCACCGGCGCGACCCTCGAGACCGCGCCCACGGTCTGCCACGAGTGCATCTGGTGGCAGACGCGGAACGGGCGCAGCGTCGACAAGCGGAAGTGGATCCGCGAGGCCGAGAGCGGGTGGGGCTCGTGGGGGACGGTCTACTACGACGACGACGGCCGGCTGCTCGGCTCGATGCAGTACGGCCCGTCCGGCCTCTTCCCGCGTGCGTCGGAGCTGCCGGCGGGCCCGGTCGGCGACGACGCGGCCCTCGTGACGTGCGCGTTTCTGACCGACCCGTCGCGGCCCTGGGTGATGCAGTCGCTCTTCCTCACGGCGATCGGCGACGTGCGCGACCGCGGCGCCCGCGCCCTCGAGGCGTTCGCCTACCGCTATCCGGAGGGCGAGACGAACTTCGAGCGCTTCCACGTCCACCGCACGATCTTCCCGGCCGACTTCCTCGCCGACTTCGGCTTCCTCACCGTCCGCGCGCACGGTCGCGTCGAGCTCGCCCGGCTCGAGCTCGGCGGCCTGCAGCCGGCGGTGGAGGGGAAGCGCGAGGCGGTGCTGCGGGTCGTGCGCGACGCGTTCGTGCCTGCGCCGCAACCGCAGCGGCCGTGAGCCAGAGGGTTGATGTGAGATAGACGCCCGTTCATCCGGGCGACCCGGCTATCTCACATCGAGCCTCTAGCGTCCGCCGCCGAGCAGCGAGGAGAGGCCGCCGGCGAGGTTCGGCAGCGTCACGCTCGAACGCGGCGGCTGCTCGCACGCGACGGGCAGCACGCGCCGGCCGCCGATCGTGGGCGCGGAATGCTGGGCGGAGCAGGTGCGGAGGTGCGAGCGCCGCTCGACCGGCAGCACCGGGATCATGCGAGGCGTGCGCAGGAGCAGGGCACCGGGCCGCGGGGCGAGCCCCGGTGCCGGTGCGACAGCCGCCGCGAGGGCCGCTGCGAGCGCTGCGAGACCGTGCATCGCCCCGGAGCCTAGCGCGCGACGGGAGCGCCCGCGACCAGGAGCTCGGCGATCTGGAGCGCGTTGAGCGCGGCGCCCTTGTTCAGGTTGTCGCAGGCGAGGAAGAGCGCCAGCCCGTTGCCGTCCGCGGCCCGGTCCGGGCGGATCCGGCCCACCAGCACGTCGTCCGTCCGCGCGGCCGCGCCCGGCGTCGGCACGCCGACGAGCCGCACCGACGGCGCCGCTGCGAGCAGCGACTCCGCCTGCGCGGCCGAGAGCGGCTCCTCCGTCTCGAGCCAGACAGACTCGGCGTGGCCGACCATGACCGGCACGCGCACGGTCGTGGCGCTCACGGGCAGGGCGGGCAGCTCGAGGATCTTGCGAGTCTCGGCGCGCAGCTTCGACTCCTCGTCGGTCTCGTCGCCGTCCCAGCTCCAGTCCATGCCGAGGTCGTGGTCGGCGGGCGCCTCGTTCCGCAGCCGCTCCATCCGCTGCGCGCCGGCGCCGGAGACGGACTGGTAGGTCGAGACGCGGACGCGGCGGAGGCCGGCCGCCTCGTGCAGCGGCGCGAGCACACAGGTCAGGGGGATCGTGCAGCAGTTCGGGTTCGCGACGACACGCGTCGTCTCCACCGCCTCGAGCGCGCGGCGGCCGTTCACCTCGGGGACGACGAGCGGGTAGCCGTCCTCGAGCCGGTACGCGCTCGACTTGTCGACGACGAGCGCGCCGCCCTCGACGGCGTGCGGCACGAGCTCGCGCGAGGCCGAGGTGCCGACCGAGAAGAGCGCGACGTCGAGGCCGCCCGCCGCGAGCGCCTCCGGGGTCGCTTCCTCGACGACGATCCCGCCGTCGAGCTCGCCGCCCGCCGAGCGCGCGGACGCGAACGCCCGCACCCGCTCGTAGCCGCGCTCGCGCAGCAGCCGCATCGTCACCGCGCCGACCGCGCCCGTGGCGCCGACCACACCGATCCGCGGCTGCGGCGTCAAGCGGTCTCCAGCTCGAAGGCGTCGTGGAGCGCGGCGACCGCGCGCGCAACGTCGCCGGTGGCGACGTGGCAGGCGATCTTGATCGGCGAGGTCGAGATCACCTTGGACTCGACGCCGGCCTGCTCGAGCGTGGCGAAGGTCTTCGCGGCGATCCCGGGATGGCTCTTCATGCCGGCGCCGACGAGGCTGACCTTGCCGAGGTCGTCGCGCATCGACCACTCGACCCCGAGCCCGGCGAGCAGCTCCTCGCAGACGCCGCGATCCTCGAGCGGGGCGCTGAACACGATCTCGTCGCTCGAGACCTGCAGGATCGTGTCGACGTTGACGTTCGCAACCGCCAGCTGCTCGAACAGCCTCGCCGCGTCGAGGTCGCGGACGCGGTAGAGGGGCTCGCAGTCGGTGTGGGCGACGCCGCTGATGATCGCCTTCTCGAGCACCGGATCCTCCTCGTCGACGATCCACGTCCCCTCGGCGTCGGAGAACGTGGAGCGGACGTGCAGGCGCACGTCGTGGTTGCGCGCGAACTCGACCGAGCGTAGCTGGAGCACCTTGGCCCCGCTGGCGGCGAGCTCGAGCATCTCCTCGTAGGTGACCGCGGACAGCTTCCGCGCGCTCGGCACGAGGCGCGGGTCGGCGGTGAACACGCCCTCGACGTCGGTGTAGATCTCGCAGGCGTGTGCCCCGAGCGCGGCGGCGAGCGCTGCGGCGGTGGTGTCGGAGCCGCCGCGGCCGAGCGTCGTCACGTCGTGCGAGTCGGCCGAGACGCCCTGGAAGCCCGCGACGAGCACGATCCTGTCCGCGTCGAGCGCGTCGTTGATCCGGGTCGCGCGCACCTCGGCGATCTTCGCCTTCCCGTGGACGGTGTCGGTGACGATGCCGGCCTGAGAGCCGGTGAGCGAGATCGCCTCGTGGCCGAGGTCGTACACCGCCATGGCGCAGAGCGCGTTCGAGATCCGCTCGCCGACCGAGATCAGCATGTCGTACTCGCGCGCCTGCGGCCGCGGCGAGATCTCGTGCGCGAGCCGGATCAGCTCGTCCGTCGTGTCGCCCATCGCGGAGAGCACGCCGACGACGCGGTTGCCGGCCTCGCGCGCTGCGACGAGCCGCCGGGCGACGTCCTTGATCTTGCCGGTGTCGCCGACCGAGGTGCCGCCGAACTTCATCACGAGCAGGTCGCGGCCGCGTGCCTCGGCGTCCGCGGCGACCGCCGGAACCGCCTCGTACTGCGTGCTCGTCACGCCCACAGGATAGGCAGGGCCCCGGCTCGGCCGGGGCCCGTCGTGCCGTTTCTCGTCCGGTTCGCTCTAGTAGCGGCGCTCGTGGACGACGGTCTCGCGGCGTGCGCCGCCGAAGCCGCCCCACGAGGACCAGAAGACGAGCGAGAGCACGATGCCGAACACGCCGACCGCGAGAACGATCCAGCCGATCGTGACGGCGGTGGTTGCCCAGACGAGGATCGCGCCGATGGCGATCAGGATCAAGCTGACTCCGATACCCATGAGGTTCTTCGCCTCCCTCGGGATTGGTTTCCGGTGAGGAAACGGAGTTCGGCGTCGTTCGGGTGCGGCTACATCTCGCGGCGTCCGGCGAGCGCGCGCCCGAGCGTGACCTCGTCGGCGTACTCGAGGTCGCCGCCCACGGGCAGGCCGCTGGCGAGACGCGTGACCCGGACCCGCCCGCGCAGCCGGTCGGCGAGGTAGGCGGCGGTCGCCTCGCCCGTCATGTTCGGGTTCGTCGCGAGCACGACCTCGGCGACGCCCTCGCGCTCGACTCGGTGCAGCAGCTCGTCGATCCGCAGGTGCTCCGGCTCGACCCCGTCCAGCGGCGAGAGCGACCCGCCGAGCACGTGGTAGAGACCCCGGAACTCGGCCGTCCGCTCGAGCGAGACGAGGTCGACCGGCTGCTCGACGACGCAGATCGTCGTCCGGTCGCGCCGGGCGTCGAGGCAGATCGCGCACAGCTCCTCCTCGGTCAGGTTGCCGCACTCGCGGCAGAAGCGGACGCGCTCCTTCACTTCCCGGATCGCGTCGGCGAGCGCGAGCGCCTCCTGCTGCGACACCTGGAGCAGGTGGAACGCGAGCCGCTGCGCCGTCCGCCCGCCGATTCCGGGCAGGCGCGTCAACTGCGCGACGAGGTTGTCGACGGCCGGGCTCAGCACGGGCGGAGCGTAGCTTGCGGAAACCGCGCCTTCCGCCGAGCGCAGGTCCGCCGGGCGCACGGGAGGCGTCGCTTCCTCTAGCTCCAGAAGTCGAAGGCCCAGCCCCAGACGACGATGCCGATCAGGGCGAGCACGATCAGTGCCCACAGCCAGTTCGAGATGAGGTACCGGCCCCGGAGCCGGCGGCGCTCGTCGGGAGGGCTGCTCACGGCCCGGCGACTCGGGGCTAGCCGCCCAGCCCGGGGAGGCCGAGCCCGCCGAGGCCCATCTGGCCCATCATCTGCTGCGCCTTCGCGTCGACGGCCGCGTGGGCCGCGCGCAGCGCCTCGTTGACGCCGGCGAGGACGAGGTCGGCGAGCGCTTCCGGGTCGTCGGGGTCGATCGCGTCCCGCCCGATCTCGATCGCGAGCACCTCACCCGCGCCGTTGGCCTTCACCTTGACGAGGCCGCCGCCGACCGACGACTCGGCCGTCTCGTTCGCCGCCTCTTCCTGCAGCCGCTGCATCTGGTCCTGCATCTGCTGCGCCTGCTGCATCAGCTTGTTCATGTCGAACGACATCGTCTACTCCCCCCGTTCGCGGGCGTCGAAGGTCTCCTTCAGGAGCTCGAGGATCTTCTCCTCGCCCGCCGGCTCCCGGTCGGCTGCGGCGGGCGCCTCGCGGGCCTCGCCGACCGCGAACTCCACCGTCAGCCGGCGGCCCGTCACGTCGTAGAGGGCGTCGGCGAGCAGGGCGGCGTTCTCCGGGCTGCGGGCGAGGTCGAGATGGAACCGGGCCGTCGGCGGGAACTCGAGCGTCAGCGTGTCCTCCGCGAACTGCGCCGGGTGCGCCTCGCGCAGCAGCGACGCGGTCGGGATGCCGCCACGCTCCTCGACCGCCGGCAGGACGGTCCGCACCCAGGCCTCCTGGAGCTGGCCGAGGTCGAGATCCGGTTCCGCCGGGCCGACAGCGACCGGGACCGGCGCCGGCTCGGGCTTCGCCTCCGCTTCCGGCGCCGCCGCGGCCGCCGGCTGCCGCTCCGGCGCCTGCGGGGCGACCGGGCGGGTCGGCGCCGGCGCGGCGGGGGCGCCCTGCTCGAGGCGCTCGAGGCGGAACGCGACCGACTCGCGCGAGAGATCCGCGGCAGGGCGCGTCACCTTGACGAGCGCCAGCTCGAGCGGCAGGCGCGGGTCGCCGCCCTGTCGCATGTCGTCGACGGCGAGCGCGAGCAGGTCGAGCAGCCGGATCACGGTCGCCTCGCCCAGCTGGTTCGCCTGAGCACGCAGGCGTTCGCGGGTCTCCTCGGTGACCGGCACCGCCTCCGGTACCTCGCCCATGTGCTGGACGAGCATCAGGTGGCGCAGGTGCTCGATCAGCTCCGAGACGAGGCGGCCGAGGTCGTGCCCCTGCTCGGACAGCTCCTCGACGAAGGTGAGGGCGCCGGCCGTGTCGCGGTCGATCACGAGATCGCAGAGCCGGAAGAGCGCCTCCTCCTCGACCGTGCCGAGCAGCTGCAGCACCGCCTGCACGCCGACGTCGCCGCCGGTGGCCGAGGCGAGCTGGTCGAGGGTCGAGACGGCATCGCGGTAGGCGCCGCGCGCGCCGCGCGCGATCAGCGCGAGCGCCTGGTCGGGGGCGTCGATCCCCTCGGCGTCGGCGACGCGGCGCAGCACCTGCAGCAGCTCCTGCAGCCGCGGCCGCTGGAAGACGAAGGTCTGGCAGCGCGAGCGGACCGTGGGGAGGACTTTCGAGAGGTCGGTCGTGCAGAAGACGAAGACGAGATGCGGGGGCGGCTCCTCGATCAGCTTCAGGAGCGCGTTCCAGGCCGCGTCGGTGAGCTGGTGCGCCTCGTCGAGGATGTAGACCTTGTAGCGCCCCTCGACCGGCTGGAGGACGACCCGGTCGCGGATCTCGCGGATGTCGTCGATGCCGCGCTGGGAGGCGGCGTCCATCTCGATCACGTCGAGCGATGTGCCGGCCGCGATCGCCCGGCAGGCGTGACAGGTGCCGTCGGGAGTGGGGGTCGGGCCGTGAGCGCAGTTCAGGCTCTTCGCGAGGATCCGGGCCATCGAGGTCTTGCCGGTTCCGCGCGGCCCGGCGAAGAGGTAGGCCTGGCGCACGGCGTCGCCCGTGATCGCGTTGCGGAGGGTGCGGACGACCGCCTCCTGGCCGACCACGTCCTCGAATCCCTGGGGGCGGTGCTTGCGGTAGAGGGCGGCCACATCGGCGATTCAAGCAGAACGGGTGCGTAACCGTGTAGGCGATTTTCCCGTTTGTAAGCAGTAAACATTCTGTGGACGAGGAGGAAGCGCCTCATGAAAGCATTGCTCAGAACGATCGCCCTGGCCGCTGTGACGGCTCTCTGCATCGCCGCCCCGGCGGCGGCGACCGTGAACACGACGCCGCCGATCGTGCACCCGGTCACCGGGAACCTGATCATGCACCCGGGCATCACCGTCAACGCGTCGGGCACGGTGCTCAGCCGCGGGGCGAACGGAACGCCCGGCTACTTCCGGGTCGACCTGCACAAGGGCCCGGGCTGGAAGGTCGTCTACCACGACCCGGCGACCGGCATGTTCTTCCGTGCGGTCGCGTTCAAGACGATCTCGTACCTCCCGAACGCCGTGAAGATCACCGGCGTCGGCATGGTCAACGGTCACAAGGTGCCGTTCACCGCGACCGCGATCGCGCATGACGGCAACACGCTGACCGACCGGTTCGGCATCAGCTGGAACCACAAGGCGCGGGTCGGCGGCGCCCTCGAGAAGGGCAACGTCATGATCACCGTCCTGTCGGTCTGACCGGCGCGACGGCGCACCACGGCAGCGGGGCGGCGGCTCTTCGGAGCCGACCGCCCCGCGGCACGTCGAGCCAAGTGACACCGTGTTACAAGGCAGAGGCGCGGCGAGGAGGGTTCGGGCCGGGCGAGCCGTGCACCTGGGAGGGAATGCTTAGCGCTGCTTCCTCCCGGACCTGACGCGGTTCGCACGCTCCCACTGCACGGAGCCCGACCCGCGGGCAGTGTAGCTCTGGAAGACTCAGGCCATGCCCGACGACGCCCGGCGCGCGCTGCTCAGCGAGCTCTTCGACCACGCCCCGCTCTTCCCGCCGGCGAGCCTCGATGCCGAGGAGGCGGTGGTGGAGGACCGGCGCGCCCGCGAGAGCGCCCATGCCTGGATGCTCGGCCGGCTCGTCTGGCCGGCGTCGCGGCTCCCGGAGCTCGACCCGCGGGAGCGGCGGGCGCTCAGCCTCGTGGCGGACGGGGCCGTCGACGACGAGCGCGTCGAGGCGGTCGAGCTGCGCTGGGGCGGCGGCGATCCGCAGTACACGGGCGAGGTCTACGTCGAGGAGGCGCCGCTCGAGCGCGTCGCCGGCTGGGGGCACCGCGCGAAGATCCGTTGCGGGGGCGAGCACGTCCCGACGACCGACGAGCTCGCGGAGTTCGTCCGCGGCTGCCGCGAGCGCGGGCTCGTCTTCAAGGCGACCGCCGGCCTGCACCACGCCTACCCGACCGACGCGGGTGAGCACGGCTTCCTCAACCTGCTCGCGGCGTGCGTGTTCGGCGACGAGGAGGAGGCGCTCGCCGCCGGGCCGGGAGCCTTCGAGCTCGACGAGCGCTCCTTCCGCTGGCAGGGCCGCGAGGCCGGGGCGGGACGCCTCGCCGACGCGCGCACCGGCCTCCTCCACTCGATCGGCAGCTGCTCCTTCTTCGAGCCGGTCGAGGAGCTCGAGCGCCTCGGGATGCTCGCGTGAGCGGCTTCGGCGTCTTCTCCGTGGCGGGCGAGCCGCCGCGCGTCGGCTTCCTCGCCGGCGACGAGATCGTCGACCTCGCCGCGGCCGGTCTCGGCGACCATCTCGCCGGGCCGGCGCTGAACCCGCTCCTCGCCCGCGGCCGCGGCGCCTGGGAGGAGGCGACCGGACGCGCGCTCGAGCTCGTCGAGCGCGGCGAGGGGCCGAGGGTCCCGCTCGAGCACGCGACGCTCCACCTGCCGTTCGAGGTCGCGGACTACGTCGACTTCTACTCCTCCCTCGAGCACGCCACGAACCTCGGCCGCCTGTTCCGCCCCGACCAGGAGCCGCTCCTGCCGAACTGGCGCTGGCTGCCCGTCGGCTACCACGGCCGCGGCGGCACCGTCGTCGTCAGCGGCACCGACGTCGACCGGCCGCGCGGCCAGCTGAAGGCGCCGGACGCCGAGGTCCCGGTCTTCGGGCCGAGCCGCCGCCTCGACATCGAGCTCGAGCTCGGCTTCGTCGTCGGGACGCCGAGCCGCCGCGGCGAGCCGGTGCCGGTGGACGCATTCGAGGAGCACGTCTTCGGCGTCGTCCTCGTCAACGACTGGAGCGCCCGCGACATCCAGGCGTGGGAGTACGTGCCGCTCGGCCCGTTCCTCGGCAAGTCGTTCCAGACCTCCGTCTCGGCCTGGGTGACGCCGCTGTCGCTCCTCGCCGACGCGCGCGTCGAGGCGCCGCCGCAGGAGCCGCCGCCGCTGCCGCACCTCGCCGGTGGGCGCGACTGGGGGCTCGACCTCGCGCTCGAGGTCGAGCTGAACGGCGAGGTCGTCTCGCGCGGGAACGCCCGCACGCTCTACTGGACGATGCCGCAGCAGCTCGCCCACGCCACCTCGAACGGCGCCTCGCTCCGCACCGGCGACCTGATGGCGTCGGGGACGATCTCCGGCCCGGAGCCCGGCTCGGAGGGGTCGCTGATCGAGCTGTGGCGGAACTCGCGCTTCCTCGAGGACGGCGACGAGGTCGTCCTGCGCGGGCGGGCCGGTGCGCTCGCGCTCGGCGAGGTGCGCGGCCGCGTCCTGCCCTCCCGCGCCTGACGAGCGGGGTCACACCGTTTCCATACCGAGCGGCATCGCAGTTCCTCCGGCGCGCCGCGATGGTCAGGGAGCTGTGGCGAGCATCCTGTTGAGCGAAGAGGACCCGGACGTGCGCCGGCTCCTCGTGATCCTGCTCGAGCGTCTCGGGCACGAGGTCGCGTCCCTCGACGCAGGCGACGAATTCGAGCTCGAGGCGCTCGACCTGGTCGTGCTCGAGCCGGCGGGACGGGAGGGGCTCTCGCACGTGCGGATGCTGCGGGGAGAGCGCTCCGACCTGCCGATCCTCTGCGTCAGCGTGCTGCCGGAAGAGGCGCGCCACCTCGAGATCGGCCCGCTCACGTACCTCGCCAAGCCCTTCGCGCTCGACGAGCTCCGCGACGCGGTCGACCGCACGCTCGCACTCGCCTTCTGTTCCTGATCCGGGCGTTGCCGGTTCCCCGTTTCGGGTGAGCCCGGGTACGACGAGTCGCCGATGCGGCTCCGCGCGCGCACAGCCGATCCTGAGGACATGCCGGCCCGCCCGTCCGCAACCGCCTACGGGTACCTCGCCCTCGGCCTCGCCGGGATCGTCGCCTATGCGCTGACGGCGGGAGGAGCCGTCGGCGCCGGCCTCTACTCGGGCGTCGGCCTCAGCGGCGTCCTCGCGCTCCTCGAGGGAGCCCGCCGCGCGGTCGGACGGGGACGCCTGCCCTGGCTCGCCTTTGCCGGCGGCGTCGGGCTGCTCGTGGCCGGCGACACGGTCTACGACGCGCGCGACCTGCT
>Ga0075270_1000057_pt1 | contig 10854 bp, 12 predicted proteins | sample SF_Rice_5C_0N_20_FD_69774 | JGI IMG/M metagenome (GOLD analysis project Ga0075270, IMG submission 69774) | Rice paddy soil microbial communities from Twitchell Island, California, USA - SF_Rice_5C_0N_203 | ecosystem: Environmental > Terrestrial > Soil > Paddy field/soil | place: USA: Twitchell... | reverse complement strand
ACGGGGCCGTCGTGGAGGAAGAGCGCGATCCGCCGCCGCTCGTCCTGCTCGGCGGCGAGAACCTGCTCCGTCAGCTCGCGCCGCGCGTCCTCGCTCAATCGATGATCGCCTCGCGCAGCGCGATCGCGACCGCGTGCGTGCGCGTGTCGGCCTCGAGCTTCGCGAGGATGTGCCGCACGTGGCTCTTGACCGTCTCCTGGCTGATGAACAGCTTCGAGGCGGCGTCCGCGTTCGACATCCCGTCCGCGAGCAGCTGCAGGATCTCGCGCTCGCGGGCCGTCAGCATGTCGTCCTTGTCCCGACCGGTGAGGAACGCCGGCATCAGGGCCGGATCGACGTAGCCCTCGCCCGACGCGACCTTCTCGATCGCGCGCAGCAGCGTCTCGTGCGGTGCCTCCTTGAGCACGTAGCCCTTGGCCCCGGACTCGAGGCCGCGGCTGAGCAGGCTGCGCTCGCTGTAGGCGGTGAAGATCAGGACGGCGCTGTCCGGCACCTTCTCCGTCAGCTCGCGCGTTGCCTCGAGCCCGTCCATCCCGGGCATGCGCACGTCCATGATCACGACGTCGGGACGGCGCCGCTCCGCGAGCGCCACCGCGCTCTCGCCGTCGGCCGCCTCGCCGATGACGCGGATGTGCGGCGCCCGGCTCAAGGACAGGCGCAGGCCTTCGCGGACGACCTCGTGGTCATCGACGATCAAGCAGGTGATCTCCGAGGTGCCCAACCCGGTTCGGGGATCATATGCTGCTTTGCCGGAAGTCACACAGCGAGTCGCAGCTGCTCGGCCTCCGGCGGCGGCTCCGGGCGCGCCCGCCGGCGGTCGCGGATTGCCGCCCGGCGGGCCAGCTCGCGCACCTGCTGCCGCACCGGTGCCGTCTCCGCGGCGGGGAGGTAGGCGCCGCGCGCGTAGCGGCGCTCGTAGTCGGGGACGAGCTCGGGCCAGTCCCGCTCGAGCGCCGTGAGGAAGTGCTCGCGCGTGCCCGGCCGCAGGTAGAGCAGGTTCGCCCAGATGCGCGTTGCGCCGGCCTCGCGGGCCGCGCGCACGACGTCGGCGAGCAGCTCCGGCCGGTCGCTCAGCCCGGGCAGGATCGGCGCCATGCCGACGCTCGCGTCGATCCCCGCCTCGACGAGCGTGCGGAGCGCGCGCAGCCGCTGGTGCGGCGGCGCCGTCCCCGGCTCGGTGCGGCGCCAGATCTCGACGTCGAGGGTCGGCACCGAGAACGTGACCGAGACCTGCGTGCGCGCCGCCGCGGCCGCGAGGGCGTCGACGTCGCGGACGACGAGCGGGCCTCGCGTGATGATCGAGAACGGGTTCGCCGCGCCGGCGAGTGCCTCGACGCACGCGCGCGTCAGCCGGTAGCGACCCTCCGCCGGCTGGTAGGGGTCGGTGGCGGCCCCGATCGCGACCGGCGCACGCTGCCACGAGGGCCGCGCGAGCTCGCGCCGCAGCACCTCGGCGACGTTCGTCTTCACCCGGATGCTGGCGCCGTAGCGGTCGTCGAAGGGCCGGTCGGCGCGCGCCTCGAAGGCGCGGACGTAACAGAACGTGCACTGGTGCGCGCAGCCCATGTACGGGTTGAGCGACCACTCGAACGGCATCCCGCGCACACGGTTGAGCGCGGAGCGGCACGGCTCTTCGCGATACTCGGTGCGCATCCCCGTGGCGAACCTTACCGAACAGACGTTCGTACCGGTCGAGCTCGAGCCGGGAATCCTTCGGCTGACGCTGCCGCTTCCCACCGGCCCGCGGCACGTCCACTCGTACCTGCTCCGCGGCGAGGAGGGCTGGACGCTCGTCGACACCGGCCTCGGGATGCCGCTGCCGCCGTGGGCCGAGATCGCCGCCGGTCTCGACGCGCCGATCGTGCGGATCTTCGTCACGCACATGCACCCGGATCACGTCGGCGGCGCGGAGGCGGCCGCCGCGGCGACGGGCGCTCCCGTGCTCCAGGGGCGTCTCGACTACGAGCAGTGCGAGCGCGTCTGGGGCTCCGCAGACTGGCCGCGCCGTATCGCCGACTGGTTCATCCACCACGGCGTCCCGCGCGACGCGGCCGAGGAGCTGATCGAGTCGGGGCACGTCTTCGCCGACTTCGTCCGCTTCGCCTGGAACCCGCAGCCGGTCGAGCCGGGCGAGCGGGTGGGGGAGTGGCGGGTACTGGCGACGCCCGGGCACGCCGACGGCCATCTCGCGCTGCTCCGCGACGACGGCGTCCTCGTCGCCGGCGACAGCATCTTGACGCCGATCACTCCCGCGGTCGGCCTCTACCCGGAGAGTCGCCCCGACCCGCTCGGCGACTACGTCGGGACGCTCGCCCTCGTCGAGAAGCTCGCCCCCCGCGTCGCCTACGGCGGTCACGGCGAGCCGGTGCTCGCGCCGGCGGAGAGGGCGCGCGAGATCGTCGCGCACCACGACCGCCGTCTCGACGAGGCCCGGGCCGCCCTCGACCGCGAGCCGCGCAGCGGCTACGAGCTCTCGCACGCGCTCTTCGGCCGCGAGCTGCCACCGATCCAGCGGCGCTTCGCCGTCGCCGAGACGCTCTCCCATCTCGAGCGGCTCGTCGCCCTTGCGCGCGCGGTCCGGCACGAGGACGACCGCGGCGTCTCCTATACTGGCGTCTAGCCGGTGGACGAACTGCCGCCCAGTACCTGCGCCCCGGAGAACGGGGCGTGAGACTTCTCCTCGAGCTCGTCGGCGTCGGCGTCCTGATCCTGCTCAACGGCTTCTTCGTCGCCGCCGAGTACGGACTGGTCACCGCGCGCCGGACGCGCATCCTCGAGCTGCACCACCAGGGGAACCGGCGCGCCCGCGACGTGATGCGGATCACGGCCGACCCGGGCCGCTTCATCGCGGCGATGCAGCTCGGCGTCACGCTCACCTCGCTGGGCATCGGCGCCCTCGGCGAGCACGCGCTCTCGCAGGAGTTCGACAACTGGATGGCGGCCGCGCTTGCGATCGTGCTCGCGTACGCGATCCTCACCTTCTTCCACGTCGTCGTCGGCGAGCTCGTGCCGAAGGGGGCGGCGCTCGACCACGCCGAGCGGACGGCGCTCGCGGTCTCGGCGCCCGTGCGGGCGTTCTTCACGGTCTTCCGTCCCGTGATCTGGCTGTTGCGGCGCTCGACCGAATTGATCCTCGGCGTCTTCGGGCTCGAGCCGCCCGGCGCCGAGCGCGACGTCCACTCGGAGGCGGAGCTGCGCATGCTCCTCTCGCGCTCCTCGCAGGAGGGCGAGATCGAGGAGGGCGAGCGCGAGATGATCGACAAGGTCTTCGTCTTCGGGGACAAGGACGTCGCCGACGTGATGGTCGCCCGGCCCGACGTCGCCGCGGTGTCGATCGACCTGCCGGCGGAGGAGGCGCTCGCCGTGGTCCTCGACTCGCCGTACACCCGTTACCCGGTCTACCGGGAGTCGCTCGACGACATCGTCGGCGTCCTGCACGTGCGCGACCTGTTCACGGCGATCCACGACCGCGGGCTCGCGGACGTCGACATCGAGGGTCTGCTGCGATCGGCGTACGTCGTCCCGGAGACGAAGGATCTCGCCTCGCTGCTGCAGGAGTTCCGGCGCACGAACAACCACTTCGCGATCGTCGTCGACGAGTACGGGGCCACCGTGGGGATCGTCACGCTCGAGGACCTGCTCGAGGAGATCGTCGGCGAGATAGAGGACGAGTTCGACGTCCCGGACGAGCCGATCGAGCAGATCGACGACGAGACCTACCGCGTCGACGGGATGTTCCCGATCGACGAGTTCAACTCGCGCTTCGGCACCGACCTCCCGGACGAGGACTTCCACACGGTCGCGGGCTTCGTCTTCGGCCAGCTCGGCCGCGCGCCCGAGCCGGGCGACGACGTCGGCTACAACGGCCTGCGCTTCGACGTGCTCGAGGTCGAGGGCAACCGGATCGAGCGGATCGTCGTCACGTTCGTCGAGCGGCCGCGGCCCCGTGCCATCGACGAGTTCGTCGACGAGGACGACCTGGAATAGGCGGGGCTCCGGTCGACCGAGTGGCGCGCCGGGTCCCGCAGCCGTAGGGTCGGTCGATGGCGAACGAGCAGACGCCCGCCTTCACGCCAGAGCCCGCGACGCGCGAGTCGCCGCTCCTCGCCGGTCTCGTCGGCTTCGAGCTCTTCCTCTACGGCGCGGTCGCGGTGCTGCTCGCCGCCGCGGCGGTGCTCGTCCTCAGCGGCACCGTCCACGAGCTCGCCGACGCGATCTCGGGCGGCAAGGGCGCCGTCGACACCGCCGTCGTCGTGCTCGACCGGATCCTGCTCACGCTGATCATCGCGGAGCTCGTCTACACGCTCCGCTTCGTGCTGCGGACGCACGAGATCGCGGTCGAGCCGTTCCTCTTCATCGGGATGATCGCGGTCGTGCGGCGGATCCTGATCGTGACCGCGCAGTTCGAGCGCCTGCCCTCCGGTGGGCGCGCGCTGACGAACCTGCTGCTGGAGCTCGGCCTGCTCGGGTTCCTCGCGCTCGCGCTCGCCGTCGCGGTCTGGCTCGTGCGCAGCCGCCGCGCCCCGGTGTGAGCGGGACCTACGAGGCGAGCTCGAGCGGGGCGATCTCGCGGCCGGTGATCGTCCACGCCGCGAGCTCGTCGCGGGCGACGCAGTAGATCAGGTACGGCTTGCCCTGCCAGAGGCCGACGTTCTCGACGTCGGTGCGCGACGGTCGCGGCGGCGAGGAGAGGTGCGAGTGGACGACCGCCAGGTCGAAGCCGTCGTCCTCGAGGAACCACAGCTCCGGGTCGACCTCGAGCTCGAAGCGGTACGGGGAGGCGGCGGCGTTGCGGCCGCGCTCGTACCGCTCGGCGACGCCGTCGCGGAGCACGAGCAGGCCGCAGCTCTCGTTCGGCTCCTCGTCGCGGGCGTGCGCCACGAGCTCCGCCCGGACCGCCGCCGGGACGACTACCACCACAGGGTGCTCTCCATCGACCCGGTGACGTCGTCGGCGCCCCAGAAGTCGGCGGAGAGGTACTTCCAGCCGCCGTCCGCGAGCACGCAGACGACGACGCCCTCGTCCAGCTCCGCCGCGAGCCTGCGCGCGACGTGGACGACGGCTCCCGCGGAGACCCCGGCGAACAGGCCCTCGCGGTCGAGCAGGTCGCGCACCGAGGCGACCGCCTCCTCGTTCGAGACGAGCACCTTCCGGTCGAGCTTCGAGACGTCGAGGATCGGCGGCACGTAGCCGTCGTCGAGCGAGCGCAGGCCCATCACGGGGTCGCCCGGCAGCGGCTCGGCGGCTGCGACGACGAGGTCGGGGAAGCTCTCGCGCAGCCGCTCGCCCGTGCCCATCAGCGTCCCGCCGGTGCCGAGGCCCGCGACGAGGACGTCGACGCGGTCGAGCGCCTCCGCGATCTCCGCGCCGGTGCCCTCGTAGTGGGCGCGCGGGTTCGCCTCGTTCGCGTACTGGAACGGCATGAAGTAGCGCGGCTCCTTCTCGGCCAGCTCGAGCGCGAGCCGTACGGCGCCGTTCGAGCCCTGGTCGGCGGGAGAGTCGACGATCCTGGCGCCGTAGAGCCTCAGCAGGCGGCGGCGCTCCTCGGTCGCGTTCGCCGGCAGCACGCACGTGAGCGGATAGCCCTTCAGCTTCGCGATCAGGGCGAGCGAGATGCCCGTGTTGCCGCTCGTCGGCTCGAGCAGCTCGCGCCCCGGCTCGAGCTCGCCGGAGGCCTCGGCCGCCTCGATCATCGCCTTCGCGACCCGGTCCTTGATCGAGCCGGTCGGGTTCTGCCCCTCGAGCTTCGCGTACAACCGCACCGACGGCTTCGGCGCGAGGCGCGGAAGCTCGACGAGCGGCGTCGAGCCGACGAGGTCGAGGAGCGACCCTGTGACGGCGACCCTAGACACCGCCGGCCATCGCCGGGAGCAGGATCACGGTCGAGCCCTCGCGCACCGGCGTCTCGATGCCGTCGAGCGTGCGCACGTCCTCGCCCTCGACGTAGACGTTGACGAACGGGGCGAGGTCGCCGTCCTCGACGAGCTGCTCGCGCAGCCCCGGGAAGCGCTGGGTCAGGTCGTCCAGCAGCTCGCGCACCGTGCCGCCGACGGCGGTCACCTGGCGCTCGCCGCCCACCTCCGGCCGCAGCGTCGGCGGGATTCTCACTGTCGCGCTCATGCGTGCGCGGGCCTCCCGGAGCAGAACTCCACGTAGTCGACGTACTCGGTGATCGTCGGGTGCTCGCCGCACACCGGGCAGTTCGGGTCGCGGCGGAGCGTCACCTCGCTGAACTCGGTCGAGAGCGCGTCGAACAGCAGCAACCGGCCGGAGAGCGAGTCGCCGGCGCCGAGGCAGAGCTTCAGCGCCTCGGCGGCCTGGAGCGAGCCGACGATCCCGGGCAGGACGCCGAGGACGCCGCCCTCGGCGCAGCTCGGAGCCAGCTCGGGCGGCGGCGGCTGCGGGAAGAGGCAGCGGTAGCAGGGGCCGTCGTGGGGCTTGAAGACGGTCACCTGGCCCTCGAAGCGGTAGATCGAGCCGTGGACGAGCGGGATGTCGTGCCAGACGGCCGCGTCGTTGACGAGGTAGCGGGTCGGGAAGTTGTCGGCGCCGTCGACGATCACGTCCCAGCCGTCGCCGAGGATCCGGTCGACGTTCTCGGAGGTGAGCCGCTCGAGGAAGGGGATCACCTCGACGTCGGGGTTGAGCGCCTCGATCGTCCGCTTCGCCGACTCGGCCTTCCAGTCGCCGAGGCGCTCGGTCGAATGCGCGATCTGGCGCTGCAGGTTCGACTCGTCGACGCGGTCGTCGTCGACGATGCCGATCCGGCCGACGCCCGCCGCCGCGAGGTAGAGCGCGGCCGGCGAGCCGAGGCCGCCGGCGCCGATCAGCAGCACCCGGGAGTCGAGCAGCTTCAGCTGCCCCTCCTCGCCGACCTCGGGGATCAGCAGGTGCCGGCTGTAGCGCTGTCGTTTCGCGGCGTCGAGCGAGCGCGGGTGCTTGACCTCGCCGCCGTTGCGCTTCCAGTCGGTGAAGCCGCCGGCGAGCGAGGCGACGCTGTCGTAGCCGAGGTCGAGCAGCGTCTTCGCCGCGAACGCCGAGCGGGCGCCGCCGGCGCAGTAGAGGACGAGCGGGCGCTCGCGATCGGGCGCGACCTGCTCGATCCGGGACTCGAGGAAGCCGCGCGGGACGTGGACGGCGCCCGGGATGTGGCCCTCGACCCACTCGTCGTGCTCGCGCACGTCGACGAGGAGCGGCGCGTCCTCTGCGGCGAGGAGCTCCTGCGCGGCGGCGGCGTCGACCTCCTCGATCTCCGACTTCACCTGTTGCAGCAGTTCGCGATAGCTGGGCATGACTTTCAGGAATATAGCGACGGCGCCCTGGTCGACGCCGGCCCCGTCCGGCGCCGCTACTCTCGCCGCGTGGGCCCCAGGGCACGAGTCCTCGCGATCGTCGGGCTCGCGGCGGCGGCGGCGGTCGCCGCGGTCGTCGGCGTCACGCTGCTCCAGACCCGCGGCGAGAGCACCGTGCCCGCGGCCGCCGTCGGGAGACCGCGCACCGGCAGCCCGCCGCTCCAACTCGACTTCGGAGTGCGCGCGGACGCAGCGGCCCGCGCGCTCGCGCAGGCGCAAGCCGCCTACAACCAGGGCAAGGTCGCGCAGGCGGCCGCCGTCTTCCGCCGCTACGACTCGCTCGACGCCCGGATCGGCGCCGCCTTCGCCGCCTGGAAGCAGGGCGGAGGCCTGGACGCGCTCAAGAGCATCGTCGCCTCGCATCCGCGAAGCGCGCTCGCGGAGCTTCATCTCGGCTGGGCCTACTACTGGGCCGGGCGGAACGCCGACGCCGTCGCGGCCTGGCAGAAGACGGCGACCCTGCAGCCCGACACGCCGTATGCGGTCGACGCGCTCGACGCGCTCCATCCGTCGCTCGCAGTCCCCGGGCTGCCGCCGATCGTCACGACGCTCTCCCTCCCGGGCCCGGAGCAGAAGCTGCCGGCGGCCCGCCAGCTCGCCCTGCTCCGCGCGCGGGCGGCCGCACCGGGCGCGGGCGCGGACGCGAAGCTGCTCTACGGGCTCGCGCTCTGGAACCTGCGGCGCCCCGTGTCGGCCGAGCGGGAGTTCTCGGCCGCCGCGAAGCTCGCGCCCGACGATCCCGTCGCGCGCACCGCGGCGGCCGTCGGCGCGTACTCGAAGGCGAGCCCGGTGAACGCGTTCGGGCGGCTCGGCCCCCTCACCGGCGTCTTCCCGACCTCCGCCGTCGTCCGCTTCCACCTCGGACTGCTCCTGCTCTGGAACGGCGAGCCGAAGAAGGCCGCGGCCCAGCTGCGGTTGGCCGTTGCGGACGGCCCGCAGACGATCTACGCGAAAAACGCGAAGGTGCTTCTCGCAAGTCTCGCCAAGAATGGGACCAAGTAAAGAAAATATGAGCCGATCGGCCTATGGCGGCACGCCCGCTGCGCATGGCACAGTGCGGCATCTTCGGCGTTGTAGAACCTGATACGAGCGGGGCGGGCGACCCGCCGGGGGAGGCAGTGGCGTGACGACAGGGGTTGGGCAGGACGGCACGCGCGAGCTTGCGGAGATCCTCGAGACGGCCGAAGCGCGCACGCTGATGGAGGGCGCGCAGGCCGCGGGGACGGTCACGACGGACGAGATCGCGATCGCCCTCGACGAGCTCGACCTCGACGCGGCGCAGATCGACGACGTCTACCGCGCGCTCGAGGAGCTCCAGGTCGAGGTGGTCGGCATCGCCGCCGTCGAGGCCGACGAGAAGCAGGAGCGGCGGATCGAGGAGCAGGCCCGCGAGATCTCGACCGACTCGCTGCAGCTGTTCCTCAAGGACATCGGCAAGGTCGACCTGCTCACGGCCGCGCAGGAGGTCGAGCTCGCGAAGCGGATCGAGCGCGGCGATCACGGGGCGAAGCAGGAGATGGTGGAAGCGAACCTCCGCCTCGTCGTCTCGATCGCGAAGCGCTACCGCAACCAGGGGCTGCCCTTCCTCGACCTGATCCAGGAGGGCACGATCGGCCTCGTCCGCGCCGCCGAGAAGTTCGACTACCGCAAGGGCTTCAAGTTCTCGACGTACGCGACCTGGTGGATCCGCCAGGCGGTCGCGCGGGCGCTCGCCGACAAGGCGCGCACGATCCGGATGCCCGTCCACGTCGTCGAGAAGCTGAACAAGATCGTCCGCTCCGAGCGCAAGCTCCGGGCCGAGCTCTGCCGCGAGCCGAGCGCCGAGGAGGTCGCCCGCGACCTCGACCTGCCCGTCGAGGAGGTCGAGCAGATCATGCGGAGCGCGCAGGCCCCCGTCTCGCTCGAGAAGCCGGTCGGCGACGAGGAGGAGTCCGAGTTCGGGCACTTCCTGACCGACGAGAACGCCCCGCTGCCCGACGAGGCCGCCGACACGACGCTGCGCAAGGAGACGCTGCGCAGGATCCTCGAGACGCTCTCGCACCGCGAGCGCCGAGTCCTCGAGCTGCGCTACGGGCTCGACGGCGAGCATCCGCGCACGCTCGACGAGGTCGGCCGCACGTTCAACGTCACACGCGAGCGGATCCGCCAGATCGAGAACCAGAGCCTGAAGAAGCTGCGCGCTCTGGCCGACTCGCACGCGCTCAAAGACGTCGCCTAGCGGCCCTTGACCGCCGGGTCGCCGGAGTTCATGCTCCGGCGATCGCAGGCGTCGTCAACCAGAGGGGGTCCTTGTGAATCGTCTGCTGCTCGTGCTCGCTGCGGCCTTCGTCGTGCTCGGGGCGGGCGCCGCCTCCGCAGCCCCGCCGTCGCCGGGCGACCCGGCCGGCCGGGACCTCGGCATCTACGGCGTGGTGCCGGTGCAGAGCCAGGCTCACGGGGCTCACGGCGGCGGCGGTGGCGGCTCCAGCGGGGTGAACCTGAGCTACCACGGCGGCAAGGTCCTGCGGACGAACCGGACGTTCGCGATCTACTGGCAGCCCTCTGGCTGGACGATGGCGGGTGGCTACACCTCGACCATCGACCAGTACCTGCAGGACGTGGCGGCCGCGAGCGGGCGGACGGACAACGTCTACTCGGTCGAGACGCAGTACTACGACTCCACCGGCTCGATCGCGTACAGCTCGTCGTTCGGCGGCTCGATCGTCGACACCAACCCGTACCCGGCGAGCGGATGCAGCGACAGCGTCTCGCAGACCTCGAACTGCATCAGCGACGCGCAGATCAGGTCCGAGCTGCAGCGGCTCTACGCCGCGGGCCAGCTCGGCGCGGCGAGCGCGAGCACGACGTACTTCGTCTTCACGGCGAAGGGCGTCGGCAGCTGCTACTCGAGCGGGAGCTGCGCGTTCTCGAGCTACTGCGCGTATCACTCGAACGTCTCGCTCGGCGGCACGACCGTCCAGTACGCGAACCAGCCCTACACGGACACGGTGGCGTCGGCGTGCGACGCCGGCTACTACCCGAACGGGCAGTCGACCCAGGCCGACCCGACGATCAACGTCGTCAGCCACGAGCACCGCGAGTCGATCAACGACCCGCTCGGCACCGCCTGGTACGACAAGCGCGGCTACGAGGGGTCGGACAAGTGCGCCTGGAACTTCGGCTCGCTGAACGGGAACTACAACCAGACGATCAACGGCCACCACTACGCGCTGCAGCAGGAGTGGAGCAACGCGAGCTCCGGCTGCGTCCTGCACGGCTAGCGACCGGACGACGGGGGAGGGGTGCCGCGGCGGGCGTCCCTCCCCCTGAGGATCCGGTCCCGGCCCCGGGCGGAGATCAGCCGGGGCGACGCCACGTCAGGTGGCCGTCGGGCCCGGGAGGAACTGCTCGAGCGCGGCGCGGATGCCCGCCGCGTCGAGGCCGTGCGCGCTGCGATGCTCGGCGCCGCTGCCGTAGCGGCGGATCTCGGTGTTCCGGACGCCGAGGGCGAGCAGCCGGTGCG
>Ga0075270_1000056_pt1 | contig 10922 bp, 11 predicted proteins | sample SF_Rice_5C_0N_20_FD_69774 | JGI IMG/M metagenome (GOLD analysis project Ga0075270, IMG submission 69774) | Rice paddy soil microbial communities from Twitchell Island, California, USA - SF_Rice_5C_0N_203 | ecosystem: Environmental > Terrestrial > Soil > Paddy field/soil | place: USA: Twitchell... | reverse complement strand
GGGAAAGGCCACCACAAGGGCCACGGAGACCATTGATGGCCGCCACGCTGGTCGCCGGACGCTACGAGGTCGAGCGCCCGCTCGGGCACGGCGCGATGGCGGTCGTCGACCTCGCGCACGACTGCGAGCTCGGGCGGCCGGTTGCGCTCAAGCGCCTCGCCGAGAACCTCGCGCGCGACGACGGCACCCGCGGCCGCTTCCTCCGCGAGGCGCGGCTGGCCGCACGTCTCTCCCATCCGAACGTCGTGCGCGTGTACGACGTCGGCGAGGCGGACGGGCTCCCGTTCATCGCGATGGAGTACGTCGACGGCGAGACCCTCGCGGAGGTCGTCGCGCGTCGCGGCGCCCTGCCGCCGCCCGAGGCCGCCGCGCTCGCGATCCAGGCCTGCCGTGCGCTCGCCGCCGCCCACGCCGCGGGGCTCGTGCACCGGGACGTGAAGCCGCAGAACCTCCTGCTCGCGAGCGACGGCACGCTCAAGCTCGGCGACTTCGGGATCGCCGTCGGCCTCGAGGGCACCCGCCTGACGGAGGCGGGCACCGTGCTCGGGACGGCCGCGTACCTCGCACCGGAGCAGGCCCGCGGCGACGACGTGACCGCGGCCGCAGACGTCTACGGTGTCGGCGCCGTCCTCTACGAGCTCCTGACGGGCCGCCCACCGCGGACGATCGGCTCGCTCTCGGAGCTCGGCGGCTTCGAGCCGTTCCGCATCGCCGACGTGCGCGAGGCCGCCCCGGGCGTACCGCCGGAGCTCGCGGCCGCCGTGGCGCGCTGCCTCGCCTTCGCGCCGGAGGATCGGCCGAGCTCGGCAGCCGAGCTCGCGCGCGAGCTCCTGGCCGCGTCGGCCGCCGCGGAGACGCTGCCTCTGCCGGAGCCGCCCTCCGAGCGCGCGACGGAGATCAGGGCCACGCCGCGCGCCGCGTCACGGCGCCCGTCCCGCCGCACCGCCCTGGCCGCCGGGGTCGCGGTCGCGTGCGCCGCCGGCGGGGCAGCCGCCGCCGCCGCCCTCAGCGGCGGCGGCTCGCGCCCCATCCCGGCCGCGGGATCGACTGAGCGTGTGGTGCCACCGGTCCCGGTCGCGACCGGCCCTGCGCAGCAGGCGCGCGACATCGCCGCGTGGCTGCGGCGGAACTCGGGCTAGGCGAGCTGCGGCGCGACCGGGGCCGGCGCCGCTTCGGGCACGGGCTCGCCGAAGAGGTGGATGCCCTCGCGGGCGAGCGCGAGCTGGACGTCCTCGCGGGCCTTGTAGATCCGCCACTTGACGGTTGCGAGCGTGACCTCGAGCGAGTCGGCGATCTCGGTGTAGGAGAGGCCGACGATGTCGCGCAGCAGCAGCGCCATCTTCAGGTCGACGCTGAGGTTCTCGACGGCCCGCCAGACGGCGTCGATCGCCTCGAGCCGCTCGAACGGCGCATCGAGCACCTCGAGCGGCGGCACGTCGTCGATGTCGACGACGGCACGCGGCCGGCGCTCGACGGCGCGGAGCTCGTCGAGGACGCGGTTCTTCGTCACCTGGAAGAGCCACGTCGTGAACTTCGAGCGCAGCGAGAACCGCGGCAACCCCTGGAACACGCGCAGGAAGACCTCCTGCGTCAGGTCCTCGGCGAGCGCGCGGTCGCCGACGAGCCGCAGCACGTAGTTGTAGACCGGCACCTGGTACGCGCGCACGATGATGGAAAAGGCGCGCTCGTCGCCTCGCTGCGCCTTCCGCAGGACGCCGAAGTCAGGCTGGGGCAGCGGCAAGGTGGCGCAGTATAACCTGATTTTCAGACGGGAAAGAGAAGATTTTCGCCGGTCATCTCCGGCGGCTGCTCGACGCCGAGCAGAGCGAGCGCCGTCGGGATCACGTCCGAGAGCTCCCCGTCGCTCACCCGGAACCCTCTCGCGGTCACGATCACCGGCACCGGATTCGTGGTGTGGGCCGTGTGCGGGCTGATCCCGTCCTCGGTCAGGAGCGTCTCGGCGTTGCCGTGGTCGGCGATGACGATGCACACGCCTCCCGCCTGCTCGACGGCGGCGGCGACCCGCCCGAGGCACGCGTCCGTCGTCTCGACCGCCCGCACCACCGCCGGGATGACGCCGGTGTGGCCGACCATGTCCGGGTTCGCGAAGTTGACGACGACGAAGCCGTAGCCGCCGCCGGCGATCTCGGCGCAGACACGGTCCGCGACCTCGGCCGCCGACATCTCGGGCTTCTCGTCGTAGCCGGCGACGTCGCGCGGCGAGTCGACGAGCACGCGCTCCTCCCCCTCGAACGCCTCCTCCCGGCCGCCGTTGAAGAAGTAGGTGACGTGCGCGTACTTCTCGGTCTCCGCGGCGTGCAGCTGCCGGATCCCGTGCGCGGCGAGCACCTCGGCGACGACCTGCGGCACCGCCTGCTCCGGGAACGCGACCGGGAAGTCGAAGTCGTCGCGGTAGCGCGTCATCGTCGTCAGGTCGACCCCCATCGAGCCGAGCCGCTCCGAGAGCTGGCGCGTGCGGTCGGGGCGGAAGTTGAAGAAGATCGCCGTGTCGCGCTCGTGGTCGAGTCGCGGCCGGGCGGCGAGGGCGACGGGGACGACGAACTCGTCGGTGACCCCCGCGTCGTAGCTCGCCTGCACCGCGGCGACGGCATGCTCGGCAGGGGCGTCCGTGCCGTGCACGATCGCGTCGAGCGCGAGCTGCGTCCGCTCCCACCGCCTGTCGCGGTCCATCGCGTAGTAGCGGCCGGCCACGCTCGCGATCCGCTCGTCCGGCAGCTCGGCGAGGTCGTGCACGGCCGAGGTCGGCGAGACGTCGCGCCCGTCGGTGAACGCGTGCAGCCACGTGCGCTCGGCCATGTCCTCCCGCGCCGCGAGCTCGAGCAGGGCCCGCACGTGCTCGATGTGCGAGTGGACGCCGCCGTGCGAGACGAGCCCGAGGAGATGCACGTCGCCTCCGCGCTCGCGCGCGCGCCGGAAGGCGGCGACGAGCTGCTCGTTCGCGAAGAACGAGCCGTCGCGAATCGAGCGGTTCACGCGCTGGAAGTCCTGGTCGAGGATGCGGGCGGAGCCGATCGTCAGGTGCCCGACCTCCGAGTTGCCCATCTGCCCCGCCGGCAGGCCGACGGCCTCACCCGAGGCGGCGAGCTGCGCGTGCGGGTACTCGGCCTCGAGCCGGTCGAAGACGGGGGTGTCGGCGAGCTCCACCGCGTTGCCGGGACCGGGCGGCGCGATCCCCCAGCCGTCGAGGATGACCAGGGCGACGAGCGGGACGGTCATCCAGCGGCCGCGCCGGCGGCGCAGATCGCCGCGAACGAGGCCGGCTCGAGCGAGGCGCCGCCGACGAGGGCGCCCTCGACGTCGGGCTGGGCGAGCAGCTCGGCCGCGTTGTCGGGCTTGACCGAGCCGCCGTAGAGCACGGGACGCGCGAGCAGCGAGCGGATGAAGGCATGCGCGTCCTGGGCGAGCTCGGGCGTCGCGGTCTTGCCGGTGCCGATCGCCCAGACCGGCTCGTAGGCGACGACGAGCCGCTCGTCGTCGGGCAGGACCGAGACCTGCCGCCGGAGCACGTCCTCGGTCTCGCCGCGCTCTCGCTCCTGCTCGAGCTCGCCGACGCACGCGATCACGCGCAGTCCGGCCGCAAGGGCGGCCTCGGCGCGGCGAGCGACGGTCTCGTCCGTCTCGCCGAAGTACTGCCGCCGCTCCGAGTGTCCGACGATCGCGCCGACGACGCCGAGCTCGAGCAGCATCCGCGGCGAGATCTCGCCGGTGAAGGCGCCCTCCTCGGCCCAGTGGACGTTCTGGGCGAACGTCGTCAGGCCGCCCTCCACCGCCGCCGCAAGCGAGACGAAGGGCGGCGCCAGCACGGCCTCGGCGCCGGCCTGCGGGGAGAAGGCCGCCGCGAACTCGCGCGTCTCCGCAGGGCCCTTGAACATCTTCCAGTTGCCTGCGACGAGCATCGGATCGAATCGTACGGGCATAGGCCGAGGCGTGAAGGGAGAGCGGAAGACCGTCCTGATCGCGCTCACCGCGAACGGCGTGATCGCGATCGCCAAGGGCCTCGGCGGCCTCGTGACGGGTTCCTCGGCCATGCTCGCCGAGACCGCACACTCGATCGCCGACACGTTCGACCAGGTGCTGATGCTCGTGTCGCTGCGGCTCGGCGAGCGGCAGCCCGACGAGGAGCACCCGTTCGGCTACGGCAAGGAGCGCTTCTTCTGGACGTTCCTCGTCGCGGTCGTGATCTTCCTCGCCGGCGCCGTCTTCTCGATCGGCGACGGCGTCCTGCGGCTGCTCGGCAAGGACGTCGTCACCGGGAGCCTGCTCGGCGGCGGCGGCGCGACCCGCTACTGGATCGACTACGTCGTGCTCGGGATCGCGCTCGTCGCGGAGGGAACCTCGCTCGCCCGCGCCTACCGGCAGACGCGAGACGCGGCGCGCGAGGCCGGCTACGGGCTGATCGCGTTCGTGCGGATCAGCAAGGAGCCGACGACGAAGATGGTGCTCTCCGAGGACGCGGTCGCCGTCGCCGGCGTCGTGATCGCCTTCGCCGGAGTCGGCCTCCAGCAGCTGACCGGGAGCGACGTGTACGACGCCTCCGCCGCGATCCTCGTCGGGCTGCTCCTCGTCTACGTCGCCTACGCCCTCGGCCGGGACATCCGCGGCCTGCTGATCGGCGAGGCGGCCCGCCCCGACCAGCGCGAGACGCTGCGCCGGACGATCGAGGAGCGACCGGAGGTCGACGGGGTGATCGAGCTGCTGACGATGATGGTCGGCCCGAAGTCGCTCCTCGTCGCGGCGCGGGTCGACCTCGCGGACGACATCGACTCCGCCCGCGTCGAGACGGTCTCGAACGAGATCGACGACGCGCTGCGCGAGGCTGTGCCGGAGGTCGACCAGGTGTTCCTCGACGCGACCCCCGGCTCCGGCCGCCGGCGGTAGAGGCTACCCGGACGGGATCGCGGCGACGCCGGGCAGCTCTCTGCCCTCGAGCAGCTCGAGGCTCGCGCCGCCGCCGGTCGAGACCCACGAGACCCGGGCGGCGAGGCCCGCCTCGTTGATCGCGCGCACGGAGTCGCCGCCGCCCACGACCGAGTACGCGGCGGCGTCCGCGACCGCCCTGGCGACCATGGTCGTCCCGGCGGCGAAGCGCGGCCACTCGAACACGCCCATCGGACCGTTCCAGAAGATCGTGCGGGCGTCGCCGAGGATGCCGGCGAACCGGGTCGCGGTCTCGGGGCCGATGTCGAGACCGAGCCAGCCCTCGGGAACGGCGTCGTACGGCGCGACGGTCGTCTCGGCGTCCGCCTCGAACGCGGCCGCGGCCACGACGTCGACGGGCAGCTCGACCGGGAAGCCGAGCGGGTTCTCGTCCCGGAGCTCCTCGGCCATCTTGCCGCCGATCAGGACGGTGTCCGCCCGCCCCCCGAGGTGCTGGAGGACGCCGACCTTGTCCTCGACCTTGGCGCCCCCGGCGACGAGCACGAAGGGACGATCGACCTCGCCGAGCAGCCGGCCGAGATGCTCGAGCTCGTCGAGCAGGAGCAGCCCCGCGTAGGCCGGCAGCAGGCGCGCCACGCCCTCGGTCGATGCGTGCGCTCGATGGGCGGAGCCGAACGCGTCGTTGACGTAGAGGTCGCAGCCGTCGGCGAGCTCGCGGGCGTACGCCTCCTCGTTCTTCGTCTCGCCGGCGTGGAAGCGCGTGTTCTCGAGCACGCGCACGCGCTCGTCGGGAAGCAGGCCGCGCAGGTGCTCGCGCACCGGCGCGATCGAGAACCGCCGGCGATCCTCCTCGGTCTTCGGCCGGCCGAGGTGGGAGCAGACCCGCACCTCGGCGGCGCCGCGCTCGAGCAGCAGCTCGAGCGTCGGCAGCGAGGCGCGGATGCGGGTGTCGTCGGCGACGCGGCCGTCGGCGAGCGGGACGTTGAGGTCCGACCGGACCAGCACCGTCTTGTCCGCGACGTCGGCGTCGCGAACCGAGCGCGGCATGCGCATGGAGCTCTCCTTCCCTACGCCGTGACCGCGGCCGGGAGCGTCTTGCCGATCTTCGTCACGAGGTCGACGAGGCGGCAGCTGTAGCCCCACTCGTTGTCGTACCACGAGAAGACCTTGACGAGGTTCCCGTTCACCATCGTCAGGCCGCTGTCGAAGATCGAGGAGTACGGCGAGTGGACGATGTCGGTCGAGACGAGTGGCTCGTCCGTGTAGAGGAGGATCCCCTCGAGGTCGCCGGTGTCCGCCTTCGAGCGGAACAGCTCGTTGACCTCCTCGACGCTCGGCTCGGCACCGACCTGCACGGCGAGGTCGACGATCGAGCCCGTCGGGACGGGGGCGCGCATCGACATGCCGTCCACCTTGCCCGCGAGGTCCGGCATGACGACGCCGATCGCGCGCGCCGCGCCGGTCGAGGTCGGGATCAGGTTGATCGCCGCCGCGCGGGCGCGCCGCAGGTCCTTGTGCGGCAGGTCGAGCGTGCGCTGGTCGTTCGTGTACGCGTGGATCGTCGTCATGAAGCCGCGCTCGATCCCATAGGCCTCGTGGAGGAGCTTCGCGACCGGCGCGACGCAGTTCGTCGTGCAGGAGGCGTTCGAGACGATGTGGTGCCGCTCCGGGTCGTACTCGCGGTCGTTGACGCCGAGGACGACGGTGAGGTCGGGATCGGTGGCCGGGGCCGAGATCACGACCTTCTTCGCTCCGGCCTCGAGATGCTTCTCGGCGGCCTCGCGCTTCGTGAACAGCCCGGTCGACTCGATCGCGACGTCGACGCCGAGGTCGGCCCAAGGCAGGTCCGCGGGGTCGCGTTCGGAGACGAACTTGATCTCGTGGTCGCCGACGCGAATGAAGCCGTCGCCCGCCTCGACCGGCGCCTGCAGCTGCCCGAGCACCGAGTCGTGCTTGAGCAGGTGGGCCATCGTCCTCGTGTCGCCGATGTCGTTGGCGGCCACGATCTCGAAGTCCCCGCCGCGCTCGATCTGCGCGCGCAGGAAGTTCCTGCCGATGCGGCCGAATCCGTTGATCCCGACCCTGATCTTCGCCATCGTCTCAAGACCTTTCTGTTCGTTTTCAGGTCGAGTCTAACGAGGCGCCCGTAGCCGGAAATCGGCACTCCGCCGCATCTCGTCCGGGTTTCGCCGCAACGGGTCCAGGCGGGCGGACCGGGAAGCTCCGAGGACGACCCTCCCGGTCCTTCAACCACGCTCGAGACCCGACTGCGGACGGGGTCTGAATCCACCGCCGGACGAGCACGGACCCGCCTCGGCGAGTATGACGGAGGGCCTGTTGTCGCGCTAGACGACTTGTAACGAATATCCCCGGCGTCAGTGCTCGGAAAGTTCCTGCAAACGGCGGAGTCTGCGGTACGCGCTCGCCTTCGTGAGCGGCGGTTTGCAGCGCCGCGCGAGCTCCGCCGTCGAGGCTGTCGGATGGCGCAGGCGCAGGCTTGCGAGCTCGTGCAGGTCGTCCGGGAGCGCGTCGAGGTCGAGGCGGCGGACGGCCTCGAGCTGGGCGTGCGCGGCGCGGCTCGTCCGGACGAGGTTGGCGTGGTCGGCGTTCGCCAGCCGGTTGGCGTCGGCACGGATCGCCGCCAGGACGGCCTGCTCCTCGAGAGCGAGCGTGACGCCGCTGCCGCCCGCGGCGACGAGGACGTCGGCGATCGCCTCGGTGCCCTTGGCGTAGGCGATCGCATGCGATCCGCGCTCGTGGACGTGGAGCTCGCCGCCGGCGCGCGCGGCGAGCTCGGCCAGGTAGCGCGCGCCCTCGGGCTCGGCGGCTCGGATCTCGAGGTGCGCATCCCGCGGTCCGCTGAGCGAGCCGGCGCCGAGCAGGGCGCCGCGCAGGTACGCGCCGACGCAGCACCGGCGCGCGACGACGCGGCGTGGCGGGTGGTCGAGCGGCCGGTGCGACGCGTCGAGGACCCCGGCGCGATGGAGCGTCGCGTAGGCATGCGGCGTCCCCTCGACGTGGAGCTGGTAGCGCGTCGAGTGGTCGAAGGCGGCGCGGCGGTACGTGCGGATCTCCGAGTCGACGCCGAAGGCGCGAAGCAGCGCGAATGCCCGGCGGGCGACCCCCGAGCTGACGAGGTCGAGATGGACGTCGACGCTGCCGCGGCCGCGCAGGTGCGCGCTGCCGGCGACGTGGAAGAGGCCGGAGAGCTCGGCGAGGCGGTCGCAGTCTCGTTCCGGCGCGATCGCGGCGAGCTCCTCGCGGAGATCCTCAGAGAGCACCTTCGAGCTCCAGGAGACGGCGCTTGTAGGCGAGGCCGAGCGAGCCATAGGAGCCGAGGCCGCCCGCCGAGACGACCCGGTGGCACGGCACGAACAGGCCGAGCCGGTTCCGCGCGCAGAAGCTTCCCGCCGCGCGCGCGGCCCCGGGAGCGCCCGCGAGCGAGGCGAGCTCGCCGTAGGTGACGACCTCGCCGGCCGGCACAGCCCGCAGGGCGGCCGCGCAGCTCGCGGTGAACGCCGAGTCGTACTCGAGGTCGACCGGCACCTCCGCGAGTGCAGCCGCAGGTGCGTCGCCGGCGAGGAAGTCCTGGACGAGCCGCACGACGTCCGCTGCGAAGCCGCGACCGCCGCGCGACGCTTCTCGTGATACGACATCCCCGTTCCCCGGGTGGGAGGGGGTTTGGGACGGGCCGGACGAGGCGCGCCGCGGCCACGGCAGCTCGTGCCAGACGACGCGGCCGTCCTCGGCGACGAGCTCCCCGACGCCCCACCCCTCCGCCTCGTAGACGACGTGCGTCACGGCCACGGCCTCCAATCCTAGAATCGCCGCATGAGCACCCACGGCATCTTCCGCGTCCCCGACCCGGTGAACGAGCCCGTCCGCGGCTACGAACCGGGCAGCCCCGAGCGTGCCGAGCTGCGCTCCCGCCTCGACGAGCTCGCGGCCGACACGCTCGAGATCCCGCTCGTGATCGGCGGCGAGGAGGTGCGGACCGGCGACACGGTCGAGGCAGTGATGCCGCACCGGCGCTCGCACGTCCTCGCGACCGTCCACAAGGGCGGCGCGACCGAGGTCGAACGCGCGATCGCGGCCGCCGGCGAGGCCTGGCACGACTGGTCGCGGACGCCGTGGGAGGACCGTGCGGCCGTCTTCCTGCGCGCCGCCGAGCTGCTCGCCGGCCCCTGGCGGCAGACGCTGAACGCGGCGACGATGCTCGGTCAGTCGAAGACGGCGCACCAGGCGGAGATCGACGCGGCGTGCGAGCTGATCGACTTCTGGCGCTTCAACGCGAAGTACATGACGCGGATCTACGAGGAGCAGCCGATCTCGTCGCCCGGGGTCTGGAACCGGCTGGAGTACCGGCCGCTCGAGGGCTTCGTCTTCGCGGTCACTCCGTTCAACTTCACCTCGATCGCGGGCAACCTCCCCACCTCGGCCGCGCTCATGGGCAACACCGTCGTCTGGAAGCCCGCGTCGACCGCCGCGTACAGCGCGCACTTCCTGATGAAGCTGTTCGAAGCCGCCGGGCTGCCGCCGGGCGTGATCAACCTCGTCTCCGGCTCGGGCGCCGCGATCGGCGACCCGGCGCTCGCGAGCCCCAACCTCGCCGGGATCCACTTCACCGGCTCGACGGCGGTCTTCAACGGCATGTGGAAGGCCGTCGGGGACAACGTCGGCGGCTATCGCAACTACCCGCGCATCGTCGGCGAGACCGGCGGCAAGGACTTCATCGTCGCGCACGCGTCCGCGGACGTCGAAGCGCTCGCGACCGCGATCGTCCGCGGCTCCTTCGAGTACCAGGGGCAGAAGTGCTCCGCCGCCTCGCGCGTGTTCGCGCCGTCGAACCTCTGGCCTGAGCTGCGCGAGCGGCTCGTCGAGGAGGTGCGCGGCCTGCGCATGGGCGATGTCGCCGACTTCACGAACTTCGTCGGCGCCGTCATCGACGGCGGCTCGTTCGCGACCCAGAAGAGCGCGATCGACGAGGCAAGCGCTTCCGACGGCGCCGCGAGCGTCCTCGTCGGCGGCGGCTACGACGACTCCGACGGCTGGTTCGTCGAGCCGACGGTGATCGAGACCACCGACCCGGGCTTCCGGACGATGAAGGAGGAGCTCTTCGGCCCGGTCGTGACGGCGTTCGTCTACGACGAGGGCCGCTACGAGGAGGCGCTCGACCTCGTCGACTCGGGGGCGCCGTACGGGCTCACGGGTGCCGTGTTCGCCCGCGACCTCCGCGCGGTCGAGGCGGCGCGCGACCGGCTCCGCTACGCCGCAGGGAACTTCTACGTCAACGACAAGCCGACCGGTGCCGTCGTCGGTCAGCAGCCGTTCGGCGGCGCCCGCGCGTCGGGGACGAACGACAAGGCCGGATCGATGTGGAACCTGATCCGCTGGGTCAGCCCGCGCGCGATCAAGGACACGTTCGCGCCGCCGACCGACTGGCGCTACCCGTTCCTCGGGCCCGAGGCGGACGCGGGACGCTAGTCCGCGGCCGCCTTACGGGCGGCGACGAACTCCTCGAACGCGGCCCACCGGGCGGCGTAGGCCTGAGCGTCCCGGACGGTCTCGCGGACGAGCTGCTCGTACCAGACGTGCTCCTCGAGGTCGTCGGCGATGCGGTGCAGGCCCTGCGGCGTCATCGGGTGAGACGCTACGCCGTCCCCGTTAACGATCTCTGAGCGTCGTGTAAGAACCCCGTCACGCGTTCCGGCCCGGCGGCGTCGAGGCCCGAGCGGCGCGCCGCCGCCCGACCACGAGCACCACGGCGGCGCCCGCGAGCTCAGGGAGGGCCAGCACGACGCCCGCGGTGCGCACCCCGAGCGAGCCGGCGAGCGCTCCGTCGAGGAGGCTCGCGGCAGGTCGCAGGCCGAGGAAGGCGACGCTCCACAGCGCCATGATCCGTCCGCGTTGCTGGTCGGAGACGCCGAGCTGGAGGCGGCTCGTCGCCGACGCGTTCGAGGCCAGGTAGCCGAAGCCGGCGAGCGCGAGCAGCCCGTAGCCGGCCGGTAGCAACGGCACGACGG
>Ga0075270_1000055_pt1 | contig 11087 bp, 11 predicted proteins | sample SF_Rice_5C_0N_20_FD_69774 | JGI IMG/M metagenome (GOLD analysis project Ga0075270, IMG submission 69774) | Rice paddy soil microbial communities from Twitchell Island, California, USA - SF_Rice_5C_0N_203 | ecosystem: Environmental > Terrestrial > Soil > Paddy field/soil | place: USA: Twitchell... | reverse complement strand
CTTCGGGAACTACCTGCTGCCGCTGATGATCGGCGCGCGGGACATGGCCTTCCCACGGCTGAACGCGCTCTCGTTCTGGGTCTTCCTCGGCTCGGCGCTCTTCCTCTACACGAGCCTCTTCATGGGGCTCGCGCCCAACGCCGGCTGGTTCGACTACGTGCCGCTCGCCTCGGGGAAGTTCGATCCCGGGCCGCCGATCGACTTCTACTGCCTCGCGATCATCTTCAACGGCATCTCGTCGACGCTGAGCTCCGCGAACTTCATCGTCACGATCTTCAAGCTCCGCGCGCCGGGGATGTCGTTCAACCGGATGCCGCTCTTCTGCTTCGCGTTCCTCGCGGCGTCGTTCGGGCTGCTGTTCGCGCTGCCGGCGCTCTCGGCCGACACGATCTTCCTCTTCCTCGACCGCAACGTCGGCACCCACTTCTTCGATCCCGCGCACGGAGGCGCGACGCTGCTCTGGCAGCACCTGTTCTGGATCTTCGGGCACCCGGAGGTCTACATCCTGATCGTCCCCGCCTTCGGGATCGCGACCGAGATCCTGCCCGCGTTCACGCAGCGGCGCGTGGTCGCCTTCCCGCTCGTCGCGATCGCCGAGCTGCTCGTCGTCTTCATCGGCTTCGGCGTCTGGGCGCACCACATGTTCGCGACCGGAATGCCGATCGTCACCGTCGTCTTCTTCGCGGCGGCGACCGCGATCGTCGTCATCCCGAGCACGATCCAGGTGTTCGCCTGGTGCATGACGATGATCACGGGCAACGCCCGCTTCAAGACGCCGCTGCTCTTCATCGCCGGCTTCATCTTCATGTTCGTCGCCGGCGGGCTGACCGGGATCATGTTCCTGGCGGTGCCGTTCGACCAGCAGCTGACCGACACGTACTTCGTCGTCGCGCACTTCCACTACATCATCTTCGGCGCCGCCGTCTTCCCGATCTTCGGCGGCATGTACTTCTGGTTCCCGAAGGTGACCGGGAAGCTCTACTTCGAGCTGCCGGGCCAGATCAGCTTCTGGATCATCTTCCTCGGCACCAACCTCCTCTTCTTCCCGATGCATCTCGTCGGGCTGGCCGGAATGCCGCGGCGCGACTACACCTACCCGTCGGGGCTCGGGTGGGGCTCGATGAACCTCGCCGAGACGATCGGCTCGTACATCACGGCGGCCGGGATCCTGCTCCTGTTCGCGAACCTCGTCGTCAGCTGGTTCCGCGGCATGCCGGCCGGGCCGGACCCGTGGCACGGGGCGACGCTCGAGTGGACGATCTCCTCGCCGCCCCCGGACTACAACTTCGCGGTCATCCCGACGGTCTCGAGCGCGTACGCGAACTGGGACGTCGCCGACCGCGAGCTCGACCGGCGCAAGCTCGCCGAGGGAGCGATGGTGCTGGACGAGGGCCACCTGCAGCCGGTCAGCTCGCCCGTCGACGGCTGGTGGGCGGAGATCGTCGAGATGCCGCACGACTCGCCGTGGCCGATCCTGCTCGCGACGGCGCTCTCGCTCGTCTTCACGACGCTCGTCATCCACAAGTTCGCCGTCGCCGGGGTGATGGCGGTGCTCGTCGTGCTGACGCTGCTCGGCTGGCACTCGAAGGAGCCCCAGGAATGAGCGACTTCGTCTCCGGCGGCAGCTCCGAGCGGCTCGTGCCGCGCACGACCGAGGCGCTGAACGCGCGCGAGGTCGTCGCGCTCGCCCGCGTCCGCCGCGGCCCGAGCGTCGCCCTCTGGGGGATGGCCATGCTGATCGCGAGCGAGGGAACGCTCTTCGGCTGCTTCATCGGCACCTACTACTACCTCCGCTTCAAGAGCCCGCACTGGCCGCCGCTCGGGACGCCCGAGCCGAAGGTGCTCGTGCCGCTGATCCTCGTCGGCGTGCTCGCGGCGACGAGCGGGCCGATGCAGCTCGCCGCGCACGCCGCGAACCGCGGCCGGCTGTGGGCGGCGCGGTCGCTGATCGGTCTCGCCCTGTTCGTCCAGTCCGGCTACTTCGCCTACGAGATGCACGACCTGATCGACCAGCTCGCGATCTCGCAGCCGACCGACAACGCGTACGCCTCGATCTACTACACGCTGCTCGGGGCCGACCACGCGCACGTCTTCGTCGGCCTCCTGCTCGACGTCTGGCTGCTCGCGAAGCTGGCGCGCGGGCTGACGATGTACCGGCTCAACGCCGTGCAGGCGATCGCCTTCTACTGGCACGCCGTCAACTTCGTGACCCTGCTCGTGATCGGAACCCTCCTCTCCGCCTCGGTATGAGCCCACGCCTCCGCACCCTCTCGATGCTGCAGTGGGCCGGCGTGCTCGCGGCGCCGCTCGTCTGGGCCGCGCAGCACGTCGTCGGCTACGGCATCGGCCAGGCCGAGTGCGCGTCCGGCGGCATGCACTGGCACATCGCCAACGACCTCTGGCAGCTGACGATGCTCGCCTGCGCCGCCGCGCTCGTCGTCGGGGCGGAGGTCGCGGCGGCGGTCGTCTTCCTCGCGACGCGCGAGGCCGACTACGGCGACGGCCCGGCCGAGGAGGGCCGGTGGGAGGGGAAGACGCCGTACGGCCGCCTGCACTTCTTCGCCACCGCCGCGCTCGTCTCCAACCTCCTCTTCCTCACCGTCATGTTCCTGGACGCCTTCGGCTCGGCGTTCGCGACCCTCTGCAGGCAGTCGTGAGCGGGCGTCTCCTCCTCGCCGCGCTGCTCGTCCTCGGCCTCGCCGCCGGCTGCGGCCGCGGCACGACCCGGCCCGACCTGCCGGCGTCGGCCTCGCCGGCCCGGGGCAAGCAGCTGATCGAGTACTACGGCTGCGGCGCCTGCCACGTGATCGGCGGCATCGCGACGGCGAACGGGCACGTCGGGCCGGCGCTCACGAACTTCTCCGCCGACCGGCAGATCGCCGGGACGCTGCCGAACACCGCCGCCAACGTCGTCCGCTGGATCCGGAACCCGCAGAAGATCGCGCCGAAGACCGACATGCCGACGCTCGGGATCGGCCGGCAGGGAGCCCAGGCGATCGCCGCCTACCTCTACGGACAGTGACCCGACGCAGACGACATCTCGGCGGCCTCGCCGCGCTCGCCCTCGCGCTCCTCGCCGCGGCCCCGGCCGCCGCCGCGCCGGTCGGGAAGGGGACGCTCGCCGCCTACGGCGACCACCTGTACGGCGAGTACTGCCTCGCCTGCCACGGCGGCAACGCCGCCGGGCACGTGAGCGAGCCCTCGTACTCGGCCGGCTACTCCCCGGGGCGGATCACGAGCCGCCAGGCCGGGATCGCGCCGTCGCTGCAGGGCGTCGGCCCGCTCGCCGCCGACTTCTATCTGCGCACCGGCTACATGCCGCTGCCGCACCTCGGCGTGCAGCCGCGGCGCGGCCGCGTCTTCCTGAGCGAGAAGCAGATCCGGGCGCTCGTCGCCTACGTCGGCACCTTCGGCGGCCCGAAGATCCCGACCCCGCACCCGGAGCGGGGGAACATCTCCGAGGGCCTGAACCTGTTCACGGAGCACTGCGCGGGCTGCCACCAGGTCGTGGCGCAGGGCGGTTACGTCACCGGCGCGCTGCCGCCGCCGCTCGAGGACGCGAACGACACGCAGATCGCAGAGGCCGTGCGGATCGGCCCGTACGTGATGCCGAAGTTCACGAAGAAGGACCTCAGCGACGCCCAGCTGAACTCGATCATCCGCTACGTCGACTACGCGAAGCACCCGCAGCACCCGGGCGGCTGGTCGCTCGGCTACCTCGGCCCCGTGCCGGAGGGGCTCGTCACGTGGTTCCTCGCGGCGACGGTGCTGATCGTCTTCTGCGTCGCGATCGGGAAGAGGCTGCGCTCGTGAGCCGCTTCCGGGACTGGCTCGTCTCCGGCGCGCTCCTCGTCGTCGGACGCCGGCCGCGCCGGCCGCTCGACGACGCCCGCCGCCTCGTGCCGAAGGCGCCGCCGAACCTCGCCGCCGAGACGCTCGTGCTGCTCCTGTTCGGGCTGACCTCGCTGTCGGCGATCGGCTTCGTGCTCGTCTACGCGCTCGACCCGCCGGCCCAGACGCAGCTGCTCGGAGCGACACTCGGGCTCGCGCTCCTCTTCCTCGCGCTCGCGCTGATCGTCGTCGGCCAGAAGCTCGTCGTCACCGAGGAGCTCGTGGAGGAGTACCCGGCCCCGGAGCACCCGCACGAGCAGGCGCTCGTCGGCGAGTTGATCGAGGAGAGCGGCGACCGGCTGACGCGCAAGGGGCTGTTCAAGCTCGGCCTGCTCGGCGCCGGCGGCACGCTCGGGCTCGCGCTGCTCGCACCCGTCGTCTCGCTCGGGCCGGTCTTCCGCGTCCGCGAGTATCTGACGAGCCCCTGGCGAAAGGGGCGGCGGCTCGTCGACGACAAGGGCAAGCCGTACAAGGCGTCCGACATCGAGGCCGACAACTTCTATTCGGCGTTCCCGGAGGGGATCACCGAGACGCAGAAGGAGGCGATCGAGGCGCCGGTGCTCCTGATCCGGCTGCCGGAGTCGGCGCTGAGCCTGCCCCCGGAGCTGCAGGGCTACGACGCCGGCGGGATCCTCGCCTACTCGAAGATCTGCACGCACGCCGGCTGCGCGATCTCGATGTACCGCGCGCCGCTCTTCCAGCCGGACGAGCCGAAGCCGGCGCTCGTCTGCCCCTGCCACTACTCGACCTTCGACCCGACCGACGGCGGCAGCGTCGTCTTCGGCCCGGCGGGACGGAAGCTGCCGATGCTCCCGCTCACCGTCGACGCGCGCGGCTACCTGCGCGCGAACGGGGACTTCGACGAGGCGGCCGGCCCGTCGTGGTGGGGCGTGCGGATCTGGAAGGACACGAGCTCGTGAGTCGTGGCGCCCCGATCACACGCCGCGCGGTGCGCTGGCTCGACTCGCGCAGCGGCAGCGCGCCGTTCCTGCGCAAGACGCTCCGCTACGTCTTCCCGGACCACTGGTCGTTCCTGCTCGGCGAGGTCGCGCTCTACGCGTTCACGGTCCTCGTCGCCACCGGCATCTACCTGACGCTCTTCTACGTCGACAGCACGAAGGAGATCGTCTACCACGGCTCCTACGCGCCGCTCCAGGGCCAGAAGATGAGCGAGGCCTACGCGTCGGTCGTGCACATCTCGCTCCAGGTCAAGGCGGGGCTCCTGATCCGGCAGACGCACCACTGGGCGGCGAACATCTTCCTCGCCGCGATCGTGCTCCATCTCTTCCGCGTCTTCTTCACCGGCGCCTACAGGAAGCCGCGCGAGCTCACCTACGTGCTCGGCGTGACGATGCTGATCGTGTCGCTGCTCGAGGCGTACATGGGCTACTCGCTCGTCGACGACCTGCTCTCCGGGATGGGGCTCGTGATCGGCTACTCGGTCGGTCTGTCGCTGCCGTTCGTCGGCGCGAACCTGATGGCGCTGATCTTCCAGGGGCCGTTCCCCGGCGGGCCGGAGTTCTTCCCGCGCATGTACATCGCCCACGTCTTCCTCTTCCCGCTCCTGATCGCGACGCTGCTCGGGGCGCATCTCGTGCTCGTCGCGTCGAAGCACCACACGCAGTTCAAGCGGAAGAGGTCACAGACCGAGCGATCGCTCGTCGGCGTGCCGATGTGGCCCGGGCAGGCTCCCCGCTCGCTCGGGCTCGCGCTCGCGACCGCCGGCCTCCTCTTCCTGCTCGGCGGGCTGGTCGAGATCAACCCGATCTGGCTCTGGGGGCCGTTCCACACGTACTCGTCGACGAACGGCGCGCAGCCGGACTGGTACCTCGGCTGGCTGATCGGCGGCCTGCGCCTCGTGCCGAGCTTCGACTGGACGATCGGCCGCTACACGGTCGTGCCGAATCCGTTCTGGGGCGGCGCCGCCTTCCCGCTGATCGTCTTCGGCTTCCTCTACTTCTGGCCGTGGCTCGAACGGAAGGTGACCGGCGACCACGCCTTCCACAACATCGTCGAGCGGCCGCGCGACGCGCCGGTGCGGACCGCGATCGGGGTGGGCATGATCGCCTGGGTCGTGCTCGTCTTCATGGCGGGTGGCTCCGACCGCGTCTACGTGCTGTTCGGGATCACGTACACCTCGCAGATCTGGGTCTACCGCGTGCTCGTGTGGGTCGGCCCGCTCGTCGCCGCCGGCATCGCCTGGTGGACCTGCACCGCGCTGCAGGGCGTCGAGCGCGTCGACGGCGCCCGGCACGAGGCGGAGGCGCGGGCACGCCTCGCGCGGGCCCGCCGCGGCGAGGGGCCGCCCGGCGACCCGGGCGCGGTCGAGAGCTAGCGGCTTGATGTGAGATAGAGGCCTCGCGCCGTGCCCGGGGCGGCATCCGGGCGACCCGGCTACTTCACATCGAGCTCAGGCGTAGCCGCGCTCGAAGAGGCGGCCGCCGGCGGCGATCGCCTCCTCCTTCGTCAGCCCCTGCAGCGAGTGGGGCCGGGCGCCGATCGTGTCGGCGAAGCGGGTGATCAGGTTGAAGCCGGCGGCCACGTCGATCGCGTCGCGCAGGCCGTCCTTCGTCACGCCCGTGGCGAGCACGCGCGCCGCGTCGTCGGGGCCGAGCGACCCGGGCTCGAGCGTCATCGTGCGCAGGAACCGCAGCGTCTCGCGGAGGCGCTCGCCGATCGGTGCCGTCTCGAAGTCCGCGAGCACCGCGTCGACGAGATCCGGGTCACCGAGGGCGTACGACGCGACCGCGCCGTGGGCCTCGGTTCAGAAGGGACACTGGCTCTGCCCGGAGACGAAGGCCGCGAACAGTTCGCGCTCGCCCTCCGTCCACTCGGACGGCGCCTTCATCACGTCCTGCAGCAACTCCGAGAACGGGCGCCCGAACAGCTCCGGCCGGTAGCGCAGCCCCAGGGCGATGTCGGAGACGTAGCCCTGCGCGCGCATCGCGGCGACCTCGGCGGCCGCCTCGCCCGTGTGGCCGTGCTCGATGCAGGCGAGCCTCATCCGGCAGCCTCGACCGCGGCGAGCGCCGCCTCCCGACGGTCGAGCGAGACGCCGAGCGCGGCCGCGAGCGCCGCCTCGATCACCGCGTCCTCGTCGAGCCCGGCGACGTCGCGGTCGACGACCCGGTAGGCGTGCCGGCGCACCTTGTCGAGCAGCGCGGCGAGCTCCGGCGGGTCCTCGCCGCGGGCGATCGCGCGCCGGCTCTCCTCGCTCAGCGTCCCGGGCGTCCCGAGGATCGCCTCGGCGACGCGCTGCCAGCCCTCAGTCCGCGAGGAGGCGGCGGATGACGTAGGGGAGGATGCCACCGTGACGAAGGTACTCGCGCTCGCGCGGCGTGTCCAGGCGGACGCGCGCGCGGAACTCCGTCCCGTCGGCCCGGACGGTGACCTCGTCGGCCTCACCGTTCTCGATCCCCTCGATCGCGAACACCTCCCTGCCGGTCAGCCCGAGCGACTCGCGGCTCTCGCCGTCGCGGAACTGAAGGGGGAGCACGCCCATCATCAGCAGGTTCGAACGGTGGATCCGCTCGTACGACTCCGCGATCACCGCGCGGACGCCGAGGAGGTTCGGCCCCTTCGCTGCCCAGTCTCGCGACGAGCCGGAGCCGTACTCCTTCCCTGCCAGCACGATCGTCGGCACGCCCTCGTCGCGGTAGCGCAGCGCGACGTCGTAGATCGAGCCCTCCTCGCCGTCGGGGAGGTGCACCGTCCACGTGCCCTCGCTGCCCGGGACGAGCTGGTTCTTCAGGCGGACGTTCGCGAAGGTGCCGCGCATCATCACCTCGTGGTTGCCGCGCCGTGAGCCGTACGAGTTGAACTCGCGCCGCTCGACGCCGTGCTCGACGAGGTAGCGCCCGGCGGGCGAGTCGGGGCGGATCGAGCCGGCCGGCGAGATGTGGTCGGTGGTGACAGAGTCGGCGAGCGAGACGAGGCAGCGCGCGCCCTCGACGTCGGCGAAGGCGGCCGGCTCGCGGGACATGCCCTGGAAGTACGGCGGCAGCCGCACGTACGTCGAGCCCGGATCCCACTCGTAGAGGTCGCCCTCCGGGGTCTCGAGGCCGCGCCAGCGCTCGTCGCCGGTGAAGACGTCGGCGTAGATGTCGCTGAACATCTCGCCGCGCACCGACTCGCCGATCACCGCGTCGATCTCGTCGCGGCTCGGCCAGATGTCGCGCAGGAAGACGTCCTCGCCGTCCGAGCCCTGCCCGAGCGGCTCGGTCAGCAAGTCCAGGTCCATCCGGCCGGCGAGCGCGTACGCGACGACGAGAGGCGGCGAGGCGAGGTAGTTCGCCTTCACGTCGGAGTGGATCCGCGCCTCGAAGTTGCGGTTGCCCGAGAGCACCGAGCAGACGACGAGGTCGCCCTCGGCGACCGCGGCGCCGATCGCGTCCGGCAGCGGCCCGGAGTTGCCGATGCACGTCGTGCAGCCGTAGCCGACCGTGTTGAAGCCGAGCTCGTCGAGGTAGCGGTCGAGGCCGGAGGCGGCGTAGTACTCGGTGACGACCTTGGAGCCCGGCGCGAGCGACGACTTGACCCACGGCTTCCGCGTCAGCCCGCGCTCGACCGCGTTCCGGGCGAGCAGGCCGGCGCCGATCATCACCGACGGGTTCGACGTGTTCGTGCACGAGGTGATCGCCGCGATCACGACCGAGCCGTGCTCGAGCGCGTAGTCGGAGCCTGCGACCGGCACCCGCTTCTTCTCGACCGTCGCGACGTGCGCCGGGACGGCGTCCGTGTCGGCGGCCGCGTCGCCGGTCGGCGGGTCGCTCGCCGGGAAGGAGTCCGCGATCTCCTTGTCGTAGGTGCCGTTGCCGTAGGCGACGCCGAAGGTGTCGAGCGTCTCGATGAAGCCCTGCTTCGCGGAGGCGAGCGGGACGCGGTCCTGCGGGCGCCGCGGTCCCGCGATCGACGGCTCGACGTCGGCGAGGTCGAGCTCGACGACCTGCGAGTAGGTCGGATGCTCGTCGGGGTCGTGCCAGAGCAGGTTCTCCTTGCAGTACGCCTCGACGAGCGCGATCCGGTGCGCGTCGCGCCCCGTCAGGCGCAGATAGGTGAGGGTCACGTCGTCGACGGGGAAGAAGCCGCAGGTCGCGCCGTACTCGGGGCTCATGTTGCCGAGGGTCGCGCGGTCCGCGAGGGCGAGCGAGCCGACGCCCGGGCCGAAGTACTCGACGAACTTGCCGACGACGCCGGTGCGGCGCAGCATCTCGGTCACCGTCAGGACGAGGTCGGTCGCCGTCGCCCCCTCCGGCAGCGCGCCCGTCAGCCGGAAGCCGACGACCTGCGGCACGAGCATCGACAGCGCCTCGCCGAGCATCGCCGCCTCCGCCTCGATCCCGCCGACGCCCCAGCCGAGCACGCCGAGGCCGTTCACCATCGTCGTGTGCGAGTCGGTGCCGACGAGCGTGTCGGGGAAGGCGAAGCCGTCGCGCGACTCGACGACGCGGGCGAGGTACTCGAGGTTCACCTGGTGGCAGATGCCCGTGTTCGGCGGCACGACCTTGAACGCGTCGAACGCGCCCTGGCCCCAGCGCAGGAAGGCGTAGCGCTCGCGGTTGCGCTCGAACTCGAGCTCGACGTTCCGCCCGATCGCGAGCCGCGACGCGAACTCGTCCACCTGCACCGAGTGGTCGATCACGAGCTCCGCGGGGATCTGCGGGTTGATCAGCTTCGGGTCGCCGCCCTGCTCGCGCATCGCGTCCCGCATCGCGGCGAGGTCGACGATCGCGGGAACGCCCGTGAAGTCCTGCAGCAGGACGCGCGCCGGCACGAACGAGATCTCCTGCGACGGCTCCGCGTCCGCGACCCAGCCGGCGACCGCCTCGACCTCGGCATCGGTCCCGTTGCGAAGGACGTTCTCGAGCAGGATCCGCAGCGTGTACGGCAGCCGCGCGACGTCCCAGCGCGCCTGCAGCTCGTCGAGGCGGTAGATCGAGTACGTCTCGTGGCCGACTCGGAGCTGCGCAGGCTGGGCCATGACTCGATTCAAGCAGAAGCGCGCTTGCGCTCCCCCTGCTTGCCCTGCGTCAGCCGGTTGACCGTGACGAGGCCGACGCCGCCGATCAGGTTCCCCGCCGTCGCGAGGAAGAAGTTCCAGACGACGAACCCGGCGGGCACCGGCGCCCCGAGGCGGAGCCCGAGCACGAGCGCGAGCGTCTCGACGATCACGTGGTCGAAGTAGCCGAGCACGATCAGGACGCCCATCGACCAGCCGATCACGACCCGGACGAGCATCGACTCCTGGCCCTCGACGAACCAGGTCATCGCCGTGATCAGCGCGCCCGCGAAGACCGCGCTGAAGAAGAGCGAGACGGCATCGTGCCCGTGAACCGTCACGGCGGCCTGCGCCAGGGTCGCGCCGGTGCCGTGCGGGAGCACGCCGTGGACGGTGACGACCAGGATCACGAGCGTGCCTCCGAGGATGTTGAAGACGGGCGAGATCGTCCACAGCCGCGCGAGCCCGAGCCACGAGCCGCGGCTGCGGTGGTCGAGCCCGGCGATCGGGACGAGGAAGTTCTCGGTGAAGAGCTCGCCCCGGCCGACGACGAGGAAGGCGAACGCCATCCCGAAGGCGAGCGACCCGAACACGTGCTGGGCCGTCGGGCCGACCCAGGGGCGGAGCTGCGCGCCCACCAGCCCGAGCGCGACCAGGCCCGCGACGACGTCGAAGCCGGCCGCGAGCGCGGTCGACAGCATCTCGAGCGCCGGCCGCTCCAGTCGCCGCGCGCCCTCCTCCCTCGTTCGCCGGTAGATGTCCTCCGGCTGCGGGACCGGGCTCACAGTCTCGGCATCAGCTCACGGGCCGCGAAGTCGACGAACTCGTCCTGGTTGTCACCGATCTGGTGCACGTAGACGTGGGTGAAGCCGGCGTCGGCGTAGCGTCCGATCGCGTCGAGGTACGGCTCGGGATCCGGCCCGTGCGGCGTGATCTCGGCCATGTCCTCCTCGGTCACCATCGCGACCGAGGCCTCGAAGTCGGTCGGCCGCGCGAGGTCCTGGCCGCCCGGCCCCTGCAGGCCGGTGTTCGGCCAGAGCCGGTGCGCTCGCTCGAGCCCCGCCTCGGCGTCCTCGTCGTACGCGACGTGGAGCATGCCGATCTTCTGCTTGCCGCTTCCGCCGGACTCCTCGAAGCGGGAGACGATCTCACCGTCCGGGCTCGTCGAGACGAGGCCGTCGCCGACGCGGCCGGCGAG
>Ga0075270_1000054_pt1 | contig 11102 bp, 11 predicted proteins | sample SF_Rice_5C_0N_20_FD_69774 | JGI IMG/M metagenome (GOLD analysis project Ga0075270, IMG submission 69774) | Rice paddy soil microbial communities from Twitchell Island, California, USA - SF_Rice_5C_0N_203 | ecosystem: Environmental > Terrestrial > Soil > Paddy field/soil | place: USA: Twitchell... | reverse complement strand
CGGCGTTCCGCTCGGGCACGGCGAGCCACTCGGCGGCACCGAGCTCCTCGGCGACGGGACGCACCCACTCGAGCAGCTGCTCGAGCCGCGCCCGCGCGGGGACGACCTCGCCGCGCTCGAAGTCGATGAGATCGCCGGAGAGGCCCCAGCGGATCGCGCGCCAGAGGTTCTCCTCGAGCAGCCGGTTCGGCAGGTCGGGGAGCGGCTCCCCCTCGTCGAGCGCCCGCGCCACGCGCGCCGTGAGCGCGTACGAGAGGGCGGCGAGCGCCCGGGACTCCGCGAGGTCGGGCTGCGCGTCGCAGATGCGGATCTCGACGGTCGGGAAGGCGAGGTGCGGGCGGACGCTCCACCAGATCTGCGTGTGCTCGGCGATCGAGCCCGTCTCGTAGAGGAAGCGCACGTAGCGCTCCCAGTCCTGCCAGCTCGCGAACGGATCCGGGATGCCGCAGCGCGGGAACATGCGTGTGAAGATCTGCGTGCGCGCCGAGTGCAACCCGCTGAACACGCCCTCGACGAACGGCGAGCTGGCGGAGAGGGCGAGCAGCTCCGGCAGGTAGGCGCGGAGGGCGCTGCAGACACGGATCGCCCTGTCGGGGCCGTGGACGCCGACGTGGACGTGGAGGCCGAAGCTGTTGTTGCGCCAGACGACGTAGCGCAGGAGCTCGTCGTTGCGGCGGTAGTGGGGCGTGTCGATGATCCGCTGCTCCTGCCAGGGGCTCCAGGGGTGGGTGCCGACGGCGGAGAGGCCGATCCCGAGCCCGTCGGCGAGGCCGCGCAGCTGCTCTCGCCGCTCGCCGAGGCGGGCGGCCGCGTCGGCGAAGGTCTCGCAGCGGCCGGTGCGCACCTCGACCTCGGAGGCGATCAGCTCCCCGACGAGGTGCGGCTCGAGCTCGGTGCCCTGCGCCGCGAGCTGCAGCTCCTCGAAGCGGTTGACGAGGTCGAGGGTCGCCGGATCGAGCAGCGCGAACTCCTCCTCGACCGCGACGGTGAAGTCGGGCACCTCCTCGAACGAGACGCGCGAGCGCTCGAGCAGCTCCTCGTAGCCGACCTTTTGCTCCTCTCCCACTTCAGAAAGGGTAGTTGGTCAGGCGACGTCGGCGTGCGGCACGTCGGGCAGCTCGCGGTCGAGCGTCTTCACCTGGGGGACCGCCGCGAGCGCGGGCCCGATCGGGAGCCAGAGGGTGAAGACCCGGTAGACGAGGGTGGCGAGGAGAGCCGGCGCAAGCGCGATCCCGACCGCGTGCAGCGAGAAGGCGAGCCCGGCCTCGACCCCGCCCGCACCGCCGGCGGGCAGAGGCAGCGCAGTGACGACGTACGCGGTCGTGTACGCGAGCACGAGCGCTCCGAGCGCGGCGTGCTCGCCGAACGCGCGCAGCGCCGCGTACAGCGTGAGGATGTCGCCGGCCCAGTAGACGGGGAAGCCGAGGACGGCGCCCAGGTGGCTGCGCGGGCGGCCGAGCAGGTGGCGGACGAGCACGACCCCGCCGACGGCGTCGGAGAAGCCGGCACGCGCCGCGTGCCAGAGCCAGCGCGGCCAGGTGTGCGGGTCGCGCTCGAGCTCGACGTCCTCGTGCGGGAGCGCGGCGAGGCGGTCGGCGCGCGCCGGCGCGCTCACCCACAGCGCAGCCGCGACGCAGCTCGGGACGACGATCAGCCAGGCGAGCTCCATCGCGAGCGGCGCGCCCGATCCCGGGCGGACGAGCACGAGCACCGAGCTGAGGCAGGCGAAGGTGGCGAGCACCGCCCACTCGATCGTGTTGAGCGCGAGCACGCGCCGGGCGGCCACGTGCGGCCTCTCGCCCGCGCGGTGGAGCGCCCAGTAGTCGAGCCCGAGCGTGCCGGCCGACGAGCCGGCGACGAACGCGCCGAAGCCGATCGCGACGATCCGCGTCGACGTCCAGAGCGTGAAGCACGGGCCGCCGTCCACGCGGGCGGCGTCGCGGTAGGCGACGATGTAGCCGGCGTACGCGAGCAGCTCGCCGCCGAGACAGACCGGGAACCAGGCGCCGTCGCCCTTGCGGAGCGCACGCACCATGTCGTGGAAGCTCGTCACCTGGCCGACGACGGCGACGAGCCCGACGATCAGCACGAGGGCGGCGGCACCCGTCAGGATCGCCCTGCGCCTGTCGATCCCGAAGATCTCGCCGTCGCCCGCCACGAGAACGCCCTTCCGCGGCGGGGCGGTCCGGAATCACGCCCGGAGCAGACGCTCGGCAACCGCGGCCCAGCTCCAGCGCCGCTCGACGGCGCGCCTGGCGGCGAGGCCGAGCTCGCGGCGGCGCTCCGGGGGCAGCTCGAGCAGCGCGGCGAGGCGCTCCCGCAGCGCGCCTGCGTCGCCGCTCGGGAAGGAGACGAGCCCCTCCGCCCCGGGCGGATACTCGGCGGCGATCCCGGCGGCGACCTCGGCGAGCCCGGAGTGGTTCGCGACGAGCGGCGGCGTGCCGGCGGCGGCGGCCTCCGCGGCGACCATGCCGAACGCCTCCGGGAAGATCGAGGGCACGACCGAGAGGTCGCAGAGCGGCAGGAGGTGGACGAGATGCCGGTGCTCGAGCGGGCCCGTGAAGAGCGTGCCCTCGGGCGCGAGCGCCTCCAGCGCGCGGCGGTGGTCCCCGAAGCCGACGACCACGGCACGCGCGTCGAGGCCGCGGAGCGCTTCGAGCAGGATCTGGACGCCCTTGTTCTCGATCAGCTTGCCGAAGTAGACGACGGTCGACCGCTCGTCGGCGAAGAAGGCCGCGAAGCGCTCGGCATTGCCCTCGTCCGGCCGGCGCTCCTCGGCGTTGCCGGGGTTCGGGGGGTCGCGGCGGGCCTCGGCGAGGAGCGCGGCGAGCGCCTGCCCGCGCGGCTCGGGGCGGAACTCCTCCGGGTCGACGCCGGGCGGGACGGTGCGGACGCGTTCGACGTGTCCGACGACGTCCTCGAGCACCTCGCGGATGTGCTCGGAGCCGACGTAGACGGCGTCCGCGCGGACGAGCGACTCGGCCCCCCAGCGCCGCAGCTCGGGGTCGCCGCGCATCGAGTACTCGAGCTCGGAGCCGTGCGCCTTGACGGCGAAGCGTGCTCCGCTGGCGGCGCCGACCGGCCCGCCGAGGACGACGTGGTTCGCGAAGACGAGGTCGGCCGGCAGCAGCTCGCGCAGCGCGGCGGCGTTCGCCTCGACGAAGGCTTCCCGCTGCGCCTGCGTCAGCTCCTGGACCAGGCGCGCGTCGAGGCCCTCGTAGCGGTCGAGCACGAAGACCGGCAGGATCCGCTCCGGCAGCTCGGGCACGACGACGCGGGCGCGACCGAGGTCGTAGCCCTCCGGATGGCGCTCCTGGCAGACGACGGTGACGTCGTGGCCGGCGAGGCTCCACTCGCGGGCGAGCGCGCGCGTGTAGACGTTCGACCCGGTCCCGCCGAGCAGGTAGCCGTGCCAGAGGAGGATCCGCACGCGGCGGAGGCTACGTCAGGTGGAAGTAGAGCGCGTAGAGCAGCTCGACCGCCGGGTTCGACGTGTGCACGGTCACGTCGGCGGGCGTCTCGAGCAGCGCCTCGGAGTAGTTGAAGATGATGCGGACGCCGGCGGCGACGAGATCGTCGGCCGCGCGCTGGGCGGCGGTCGCCGGGACGGCGAGCACGCCCACGACGACGTTCTTGTCGCGGACGAGGTCGCCGAGCCGCTCGTACGGCGCGACCTCGACGTTGCCGATCGGCGTGCCGGCCTTGGCCGGATCCGTGTCGACGACGGCCGCGATGTTGATCCCGTGCTCGGCGAAGATCGGCGAAGAGGCGATCGCCTGGCCGAGACGGCCTGCGCCGACGAGGGCGATGTTGTGCTGGCCCTGCGTCCGCAGGATCTTGCGGATCTCCTCGAGCAGCGAGTCGATCGAGTAGCCGACGCCGCGCTTGCCGAACTTCCCGAACGTGGACAGGTCGCGGCGGATCTGCGTCGCGTTGATGTTCGTGTACTCCGCGATCTCCTGCGAGGAGATGCGGGTCTTGCCCATCTTGCGCGCCTGGGTCAGCACCTGCAGGTACCGGCTCAGACGGGCAGCGACGCCCACGGTCAGGCGATCCGCCACACGGCCTCCGTTCGTCGAGTTCGTAACAGCGGGCCTGTTGTAGCAGCGCGCGCCGGCCGCGCGCTTGTGCAACGAACGCGTCGCTTCGCGCGTGAACCCCCGGTTTCCCCGCGGGCCCCTCCGCTCGCGCCGCGGAAGGCCGGCGGATTCGCGCGCCGCCGGGGAGCGCGCGGTCTCGCCTCCACGCGGCTGAGGGAATCCGTCCCCTCAGCCGGAGACGGCGCGCCGAAGGGCGTCGGGATGCACGTGGTAGGTGAAGCGGCGCCGGCCGTCGATCTCGACGACGGGGATCCACTCGCGGTACTCGGCCTCGAGCACGGGGTCGCCGTCGATCAGGACCTCGCGCAGCTCGAAGCCGACCTCGTCCCGGAGCGCGCGCACGTGCCCGAGCGCCCGGTCGCAGAGGTGGCAGCCCGTCGCGTGGTAGACGACGACCTCCGTCACCGCGCGAGCGTGGGCAGGGGGGCGAGCGGGCCGCCGCGTCGGCGGCGGCCCGCCTCGCTGCTACGGATAGATGCCCCGGGTCACGGTCGCCTCGGCGACGCGCTCCACGGCGAGGCCGTAGGCGGCGACCCGCATCGGGAGGTTCCGGCTCTGCGCCGTCTCCCAGGTCTCGTCGAACGCGCGGCTGACGATGTCGTTCAGCTTCGCGTTCACCTCGACCTCCTTCCAGAAGTACTCCTGAAGGCCCTGCACCCACTCGAAGTACGACACCACGACGCCGCCGGCGTTCGCGAGCACGTCGGGGAGGATGAGGACGCCGCGGTCCTCGAGGATCGCGTCGGCGGCCGGCGTGACCGGGCCGTTCGCGCCCTCGCAGAGGATGGAGGCCTTCACCTTGTCGGCGTTCTCCTCCGTGATCACCTGCTCGAGGGCGCACGGCGCGAGGATGTCGCAGTCGAGGAGCAGCAGCTCCTCGTTCGTGATCGTCTCGGCGTCGCGGAGGCCGGCGAGCGTGTGGTGCTCGCGCTTGTGGGCGAACGCGGCCGGCACGTCGATGCCCTTCGGGTTGTACAGCGCCGTCGTCGAGTCGGAGATGCCCACGACGATCGCTCCCTCCTGGTGGAGGAAGGTCGCGAGGAAGCTGCCGACGTTGCCGAAGCCCTGGACGACGACCTTCTTGCCGGCGATCGTCGTGTCCTGCTTCGCGACCGCGTCGCGGATGCAGAAGAGGGCGCCGCGGGCGGTCGCCTCCTCGCGTCCGAGCGAGCCGCCGATCGTCAGGGGCTTGCCGGTCACGACGCCGAGGACCGAGTGGCCCTTGTTCATCGAGTACGTGTCGAACATCCAGGCCATCACCGAGCCGTCGGTGCCGACGTCGGGTGCCGGGATGTCCTTCTCCGGGCCGATCTCGTTGATGATCTCGCTCGTGTAGCGGCGCGTCATGCGCTCGAGCTCGCCGCGGGACATCTTCTTCGGGTCGCAGACGATCCCACCCTTGGCGCCGCCGAAGGGGATGCCCATGAGGGCGCACTTCCACGTCATCCACATCGCGAGGGCTCTCACCTCGTCGACGGTGACGTCCGGGTGGTAGCGGATGCCGCCCTTCGAGGGGCCGCGCGCGACGTTGTGGGTCACGCGGAAGCCCTGGAAGACACGCGTCGTCCCGTCGTCCATGCTGACCGGGACGGAAACCTCTACCGACTTCTTGCAGCGCCCGAGCACCTCGACGAGGTTCGGGTCGATGTCGAAGGTGGTCGCCACGCGCTGCAACTGCTGCCGCGCGAGGTCGAACGGGTTCTCGCGCAGATGCGAGACCGATGTGTCGACTGTGGTCACAGCCTGCTCCTTTTTTACGAGCAAACGAAGCGGAAAACCGCTCGTGCGCGGCGAGTATACGTCCGCTCAGCGGAGGTCAAACCGTAGTTTCCGCCGAGCCGGGCTGCCTCTGTCTACGGGGATCGCGACCACCTCGACGGCGTAGGATCCGTTCCGGAGGACGGCTCCGTCGGGGCCGCGTCCGGTGAGCCCGAAGCGGTAGCGGCCGGGCAGCACGTCGCGGAGCCGCGCCAGCACGCCGAGCCGTCTCCCGCCCCGCAGAAGCACGAGGTCGAGCCGGGCGAGCGGCACGACTCCGCCCCGCCCTCCGGCGCTGCCGGCCGCGACGGTCAGCGTGGCCGGCGCGGTGTCGGCGGAGGAGAAGACGCGCGCCGAGAGGGAGACGCGGCCGAGCAGCGCGACCGGCCGCTGCGCGGCGCGGCGCGACCACGGGACCGCAATGGCGGCGCGCCCGGAGGCGCGGACGCGCACCGCGCCCTGCGCGGTCCGGGCCGAGCGGACGGCGACCTGGATGCTCGCGCCGGAGGCGAGCGAGGCGGCCCGGGGAGCGACGCCCGCGCCGGGCGCGTCGAGGGTGAGCTCCTGCGCCGACCGCGAGACGTTCGTGAGGGCGAAGGAGCCGCGGCCGTCGCGGTCGAGCGAGACAAGCGCCGGCGTCGCGGCGACCGGGGCGGTGGCCGCCGCGGCGGTGCGGACGGCGCCCGCTCCCTCCACCGCGAGCGGAACGCCCGGCCGCGCGCTCGCCGTTCCGGCGAGGAGCCCGCGGAGCGCCTGCGCCGAGAGCCACCGCCGCGCCTCGACGAGGCTCGCGGCGGCTCCCGCGACGAGCGCGGCGGCGGCGCTCGTGCCGCTGACGGCGACCCAGCCCCGGCCGGGGGCACTCGTGACGAGGCCGATCCCGGCGGCGACGACGTCTGGGCCCGTGCGTCCGGACGACGGCCCGGTCGACGAGAACGGCGCCACGGCACCGGCCCGCGGGCTCGCGCCGGCGGCCGCGGGCGCCAGGGAGGCCTCGACGTCTCCGCCGCGCGCCAGCCGCCGGCGGATCGCACCGGCGACCTCGCGCGGCAGCGGCACGACGAGCAGCCCGTCCACGCCGTCCGCGCCCTCGGGCACCGGTCCGTCGACGAGCGCCGCGACGGCGCCCGCGGCCGCGGCGGCCGCGATCCCGGCCGGCCGGACGAGCGCGGCGGCAGCGCCGGCGGCGGGCACGGCGCGGGCGACCCGGAGGCGGAAGGTGCGGCGCGGCTCCGCGGTCCCGGCGAGCGGGACGACGCCGCGATACGTCCCCCGCCCGGTCGTGACCGTGACCCGGGCTCGCGGCGTCGTGGTGCGGGTGTCGCTTGCGCCGACGCTCAGTGCGGCGGCGGCGGCGCCCGGAGCGGCGAGGTCGCCGCCTGCGAGGGCGGCACCGTCGTTCCCGGCGGGCGCGACGACGAGCGTGCCGAGCGCCGCCGCTCCGCTGACGCCCCGCGACTCGGGCGAGTCGGGAAATGCGGCGAACGGCTCGGCGAGCGGCACGAGCGCGACGCGGAGGGCGTCGTGGGCGTCGCCGTTCCCGTCCGGGTCGACGGCGTGCTCGAGCCCCGCCAGCAGCTGGTCGGTGCGGGCGAAGACGGCGCTCCGGCCGCGCGCGTCCCGCTGCAGCCCGGCCACGCGGATCGGCAGCACCTGCGCTCCCGGCGCTGCGCCTGCGATCCCCGACGGCCCGCCCCGTCCGACGAGCAGGCCTGCCATCTCGGTGCCGTGCGGCTCGGCCGTCGCGTCGCCGCCGCCGCCGACGAGGTCGATCTGCGGCAGCACGGCTCCGTGGAGGTAGCGCAGCGACCGATCGACTTTCGAGTCGAGCAGCGCGATCGTGACGCCGCGTCCGTCGAGCCCGGGCGGCGGTGCGGGCGCGCGCTGCGCGGCGCCGGCCTCGAGCGCCGCCGTCGCCTCTGCGGACAGGAGCGCGGGGAACGCGGCACGCACGGGGTACACCCCGGCGACGTCCGGGTCGGCCTCGACGCGGGCGGCCGCCGCGGGAGCGACGTTCGCGGCGAAGCCGTCGAGGACGCGGGCGAACCGGAGCCCCGGACGCAGCCGGATGCCCTCCCCGGCGAGCCGCGCGAGCAGCGCCTGTTGCGCCCCGAGGGCTGCGGCCGTCCAGGAGCGCTCCTGCGCGGCGCTCGCCCGGCCGCCCGCCCCGGCGAGCCGCCGCGCGAGCGACGGCGTCCGCAGCACGACGATCGCCCGCGGTGCCAGCTCCACCCGCGGCCGCGGCGCGAGGAAGCCGCTCCAGGACGCGGCGCCGGCCGTGACCGGTTCGAAGCCGAGCGTGTGCGAGGGGCGGCCGGCGAGGAGGACGGTCGCCGCCGAGGCTGCTGCGGCGGCGGCCAGCAGCGCGACGGCGCGTCGCCTACCGGGACGCATAGGCGTCGAGGCCGAGATATCCCGGGTACGGGACGGCCTCCACGTACCGCGCGGCCGAGGCGATCATCGCCGCGTTGTCGGTGCAGAGCGAGAGCGGCGCGAGGGCGGCGCCGGGGAGCGACTCGCGGAGCTCCGAGTTGGCCGCGACGCCACCGACGACGGCCACGCGCTCGAGCCCGGAGCGCTCCACGGCCTCGCGCACGCGCTCGACGAGCGCCCGCACGATCGCCCGCTGGTACGAGGCGGCGAGGTCGGCGCGCCGCCGCTCGAGCTCCGCCGGGTCGAGGTCGCGCACCGCGTAGAGGAGCGCGGTCTTCAGGCCCGAGAACGAGAAGTCGAGGCCGGGAACGCGGGCGACCGGGAAGTCGTGGGCAGCCGGGTCGCCCCGCCGCGCGAGCAGGTCGAGCTCGCGCCCCCCCGGATAGCCGAGCCCGAGCAGGCGCGCGCCCTTGTCGAACGCCTCGCCGGCCGCGTCGTCGCGCGTCGTGCCGAGCAGCTCGTGCTCGCCGTGGCCGCGCACGGCGAGCAGCATGGTGTGGCCGCCGCTAGCGAGCAGGCAGAGGAACGGCGGCTCGAGCGGATCGGGCTGCAGGTAGAGGGAGGCGACATGGCCGTCGAGGTGGTCGACCGGCACGAGCGGGAGCCGCCGCGACCAGGCGACCGCCTTCGCCGCAGCGAGGCCGACGAGGAGCGCGCCGATCAGGCCCGGCCCGCGGGTGACGGCGATCGTCGCGACGTCGTCGAGCGTCGCGCCGGCCTCGTCGAGCGCCTCGCGGATCACCGGCGTGACGAGCTCGAGATGCCGGCGCGAGGCGACCTCGGGGACGACGCCGCCGTAGCGCGCGTGCAGCTCGGCCTGCGAGGAGACGACGCTCGAGAGGATCTCCCCGCCGCCGCCGACGAGGGCCGCCGCGGTCTCGTCGCACGAGGTCTCGATCCCCAGGATCGGTCCGGCCCCGGCGCTCACGCCTCGTCGGCCGGCCGCGGCTCCGGGTCCTTCCACATGATCACGGCGTCCTCGCGGTTGTCGGTGTAGTAGCCGCGGCGGATGCCGCGGGCGCGGAAGCCGAGGCGCTCGTACAGGCCGATCGCCGTCGCGTTCGAGACGCGCACCTCGAGCGTGTAGCCGCGGCGGGCGTCGCGCTCCGTCAGCTCGAACAGGCGCTCGAGGAGCATCGTCGCGATCCCGCGGGCACGCTGCTCCGGCGCGACCGCCACGTTCATCACGTGCCACGCGTCGACGTAGCGCGAGACGATCAGGTAGCCGCAGAGCGCGCCGGACTCGTCGTCGGCCGCGAACGCGCCGAGGCAGATCGAGCTCGGCTTCGCCAGCTCGCCCGCGAACATCGACCGCGACCAGGGGGTCGGATAGCAGCGGCGCTCGATCTCCTCGATCGTCTCGAGGTCGGCGAGGCCGAGGCGGCGAAGCTCGATCGTCGTCACGAGCCGAGGCTCCGGTCGGCGTCGGGGACGCGGAGGTAGAGCGGCTCGAGCGACTCGACCGGCCCGGGCTCCCCGGCGAGCTCGGCGTGGAAGCGGGCGCGCGGCAGGTGCCGTTCGTCGCCGTCGGGAGGGACGAACGCACCCCGTTCCTCGAGCAGCTCCCGGTAGCGGACGGCGCCGTCGCCCACGCAGACCGCCCCGGCGGCGAGAGGCAGCTCGGCCGGCGCCAGCACGCGCGGCTCGCCGTCGAGGAGCGCGAACACCTCGCGCCGGCGTGCGTCGACGACCGGCATCGCTCCCGGCGCGCCGGCGGCGAGCGCGGCAAGCGTCGAGACGCCGGCGCCCGGCAGCTCGAGCGAGAGGGCGAGCCCGCGCGCGACGGCGAGCCCGATCCGGACGCCGGTGAAGCTTCCCGGCCCGATGCCGACCGCGAGCAGGTCGAGGTCGCCGGGGTGCGCGCCGGCCTGGCGAAGGAGCGCGTCGACGTCCTCGAGCAGCGTCTGGGCCCGCGAGACCCGCTCGGCGAGCACCTCGCCGCCGTCGACGAGCGCGCTCGTCGCCGCTCCGGTCGCCGTGTCGAACGCCAGCGTCAGCACTCGTCGATCGCCACCGATCTCCCGCCGCCAGCATGACGTAAACGGACGACGAAGCGGGCCGGCGGCAGCACGCCCTCCCCCGCCTCGGGCCACTCGACGAACGCGATCGTCCCGTCGAAGTACGGCTCGAGGTCGCCCCACTCGGCCGCCGACACCCCCTGGAAGCGGTAGAGGTCGAGATGCGCGACCTCGATCCCGTCGCCGTGGTAGCGGTGACCGATCGTGTAGGTCGGGCTCGTCACGCGCTCGCGCACGCCGAGCGCCTCGCAGGCGCCGCGGACGAAGGTCGTCTTGCCGGCGCCGAGCTCGCCGGCCACGGTGACGACGTCCCCGGCCGCGAGGCGCCGCGCGAGCGCGGCCGCGAGCGCCTCGGTCTCCTCCGGCGAATCGGTGAGCGTCTCGGACACGGCCCAAGCGTAGAGTCCTCGACATGCCTGCATACGTGATCGTCGAGACGAACGTCCACGACCCCGAGCAGTACGAGCAGTACAAGGCCGCCTCGCCGGGCGCGGTCCATGCGGGCGGCGGCCGCTTCGTCGCCCGAGGCGGCGAGCTCGCCGTCCTCGAGGGCGACTGGGAGCCGAGCCGGCTCGTGATCCTCGAGTTCCCCGACCTCGAGACGGCACGCGAGTGGTACGCCTCGGAGGCGTACGAGGGGGCGAAACGGCTCCGCGAAGGGGCTGCGAGCCTCCGCATGGTCGCCGTCGAGGGCCTCGAGGAGCCGCTCTAGAACAGGCCGAGCTGCTCGGCGGGCGCCGGCTCCGCGGACGACGCGCGCGCAGGCTCGGGCTCCGGCTCCGCGACGGCGACC
>Ga0075270_1000053_pt1 | contig 11102 bp, 11 predicted proteins | sample SF_Rice_5C_0N_20_FD_69774 | JGI IMG/M metagenome (GOLD analysis project Ga0075270, IMG submission 69774) | Rice paddy soil microbial communities from Twitchell Island, California, USA - SF_Rice_5C_0N_203 | ecosystem: Environmental > Terrestrial > Soil > Paddy field/soil | place: USA: Twitchell... | reverse complement strand
GACGCGGTCGGGATGGAGGCGCACGGCGCCCCGGTCGCGAAGGCGGTGCAGACGCTGTCCGGCTACCTGCCCGACCCGCTGCAACGGGCGCTGATGCAGAAAGCCGGCGTCGACCGGCTGCACGCCCTCCATCTCGCGGTCGACCTCGTGCGCCGCGGCGGCACGATCTCGATCATCGGCGTCTACGGCGGCATGGCCGACCCGCTGCCGATGATGACGCTCTTCGACAAGCAGGTGCAGATCCGGATGGGGCAGGCGAACGTCCTGCGCTGGATGCCCGACCTGCTGCCGCTCGTGAGCGACGGCGACCCGCTCGGCTGCGAGTCGTTCGCGACGCATCACGTCCCGCTCGAGGAAGGGCCTGCCGCCTACGAGCAGTTCCAGAAGAAGCAGGACGGCTGCTTCAAGGTCGTGCTCCAGCCCTAGAGGCTCGATGTGAGATAGACGCCCGTTCGGGGCCGTCTCAGGCGCCGTGCCCGGGGCGGCATCCGGGCGACCCGGCCGTTGCACATCAAGCCTCTATTGAGGCTCGACGCGCGGTCGCGGTGTCACCCGTCGGGGTGACGGGGGGCACCCCGTTTCCCGTCACCCGCGCGCCGCCGGGAGGATCGAGCGCGCAGTCTCGCGTGCCGAGACCGACAGCGTGGAGCGTGTCCGCCCGCTGATCCTGATCGCCGACGACGACGAGGACATCCTCGAGCTCGTCAAGCTGAGGCTCTCCCGTGCCGGTTTCGACGTGCTCGCCGCGAGCGACGGCGGCGACGCGCTCCGGCTCGTCCGCGGCCGGCGCCCCGACCTCGCGGTGCTCGACGTGGCGATGCCCGGCCTCGACGGGCGCGAGGTCGTGGCGAGCCTGCGGGAAGACCCGGAGACGCGCGCGATCCCGGTGATCCTGCTCACCGCCCGAGCGACCGCGGGCGACGTCGAGGCGGGCCTCGCCGCGGGCGCCGACGACTACGTGACCAAGCCCTTCAGCCCCGAGCTGCTCCAGGGGCGCGTCGCCGCGCTGCTCAAGGCCGCCGAGCTGCGGCGGCTGCCGCAGCCGCTTCGGCTCGCATCCCCCGGCGGCGAGGCCGCGTGACCCTCGCAGTCTCGGGAGGCGCCGAGCTCGCGCGCGCGAGAGCTCTCGCCGACCGCGCGGGGCTGCAATGGCTCGACCTCGACGGCGAGCAGATCGATCCGCGCGCCGCCGACCTCCTGCCGCTCCCGCTCGCCCTCTCGGCGCTCGCCGTGCCCGTCCGCTTCGACGGGACGTCGCTCGTGGTCGCGGTCGGCGACCCGTCCGTGCATGACGAGATCGTGGCGAGCGTCGACGTGCCCGTCCGCGTCGTGGTCGCACCCCGCGTCTCGGTCGCGAACGTGCTCGGCTCCCTGCAACAGGCGCGGCGCCGCGGGAGCGTCCTGCGCCTGCCCGGGATCGCGGCGCCCGAGATGGAGATGGAGGCGCTGCGGCGCGCGGCCGCCGCGGGCGCGACCGACCTGCACCTCGTCCCGGGAGAGGACGGGCTCGCGCTGCGCGTCAGGATCGACGGAGCGCTCCGCACGATCGGCGCCCTCACTGCCGACCAGGGGCCGACCGCGGTCTCTCGCATCAAGGTGCAGGCGGGGCTCGACATCAGCGAGAGCCGGCGCTCCCAGGAGGGCCGGCTGCGGCTCGAGCTGGCAGAGGATCGCGTCTTCGACGTCCGCGTCACGACCGTCCCGACCGTCGCCGGCGAGGGGGCGACGCTGCGCCTGCTCGAGCGGACGCGGCGCGCGCCGACGCTCACCGAGATCGGCCTCCTGCCCGAGCTCCAGCTCGCGCTCGAGCGCCTCGTCAACCAGCGCCGCGGGGCGCTGCTCGTCACCGGCCCCACCGGCTCCGGCAAGTCGACGACGATCCACGCCGCGCTCGCCGGCATCGCCCACCCCGACCTCAACCTCGTCACCGTCGAGGATCCGGTCGAGTACAGGGTCGAAGGCGCCTACCAGATCGAGGTCAACCCGCACACGAGCGTCACCTTCGAGTCGGCGCTCCGCTCGATCCTGCGCAGCGACCCCGACGTCGTCGCGGTCGGCGAGATGCGCGACAGGGAGACGGCGGCGGCGACGCTGAAGGCCGCGCTCGCGGGCTCGTTCGTGCTCAGCTCGCTGCACACGGACGACGCGCCGAGCGCGATCACCCGGCTCCGCGACATGGGCGTCGAGCCGTACGTGACGGCGGCGACCGTCCGCGGCGTGCTCGCGCAACGGCTCGTGCGACGGCTCTGCGTGTACTGCCGCGAGCGCCGCGAGCTCGCACCCGACGAGGCCGCGGAGCTCGGCCTCGAGCCCGGCGAGCCGGCGCACCTCTTCCAGGCCGGCGGCTGCGACCACTGCGACCGCGGCTACCTCGGGCTCGTCGCCGTCCACCAGCTGCTGCTCGTCGACGACGAGCTCCGCCGGCTCACGCTCGCAGGCGCGCCGCAGACGGCGCTCGTCGAGGCCGCGTTCGCCGCAGGCATGCGCACCCTCTGGGAGGACGGGCTCGCGAAGGCGCTCGCCGGCCTGACGACCGTGGACGAGCTCCACGGCGCGCTTCCCGGCGAGGGCTGAAGCTCAGGCGGGGGCGCCGCCGAGGTAGAGCTGGGCGACGCGCGGATCGTCCAGCAGCTGCGCGCCCGGGCCGGTGAGCGCAACGCGGCCGCCGTCGAGCACCGCCCCCTGGTGGGCGATCGCGAGGCCGGCGCGTGCGTTCTGCTCGACGAGCAGCACCGTGCGGCCCTCCTCGTTCAGGTCGCGCACCATCTCGAAGATCTGGTGGCGCGCCTTCGGGTCGAGGCCCATCGTCGGCTCGTCGAGCAGGATCAGGCGCGGCTCGAGCATGAGGGCCCGCGCGATCTCCACGAGCTTCTGCTGGCCGCCCGAGAGCGATCCGGCCCGGTCGTCGCGCCGCTCGTCGACGAGGACGAACCGCTCCGCGATCGACGCCGCCCGCTGCCGCACGAGCGCGCGGTCGTCGAGGACGTAGCCGCCCATCAGCAGGTTGTCCCAGACGGTCATGAGCGGGAACAGCGTCCGCTCCTGCGCGACGTGGACGATTCCCCGGGCGAGCACCTGCGCCGGGGCGAGGCGGCAGATGTCCTCGCCCGCGAACAGGATCCTGCCCTCGCGGGGGTGGAGCAGCCCGCTCAGCGTCTTCAGCACCGTCGACTTGCCGGCGCCGTTGGGTCCGACGAGGCACATGACGCTGCCGTCGTCGAGCGAGAAGTCGACGCCCTGGAGGATGTCGCCGCGGCCGTAGCCCGCGATCACGCCCTCGAGCTGGAGCAGCGCGCTCATCCGCCGAGGTACGCGTCCAGCACGCGCGGATCGTTCCGGACAGCCGTCGGCGGGCCCTCGGCCAGCTTCGTGCCGTGGTCGAGGACGACGATCGGGTCGCACAGGCGCATGACGAGGTTCATGTTGTGCTCGACGACGAGGAAGGTCAGCCCACGCTCGTTCAGCTCCCTGATCCGGCGCTCGATCTGCTCGACGAGCACCGGGTTGACCCCCGCAGTCGGCTCGTCGAGGAGGACGAGCTGCGGGTCCGCCATCAGCACGGCGGCGAACTCGAGCAGCTTCTTCTGCCCGTAGGAGAGGTTGCCGGCGCGCTCCTCGGAGAGCCGGGCGAGGCCGAACTCCTCGAGCAGCTCGAGCGCCCGCGCCTGCTCGTGGCTGCGCACGGCGCGCCGGAGCAGCGCGTGCCACGGCTGCTGCAGCGCCGCGACCATGTTCTGCACGAGCGTCAGGTCGGGGAAGATGCGCGCCTGCTGGAAGGTGCGGGTCAGCCCGCGGCGGGCGAGCCGCGTCGGGTCGGGCCGCGACACCGAGGCGCCCGCGAAGCGGATCCGGCCGGCGTCCGGGCGCATGTAGCCGGTGATCAGGTTGAAGGCGGTCGTCTTGCCCGACCCGTTCGGCCCCACGAGCGCGGTGACCGTCCCCGCGGGCACGGAGAACGAGCAGCCGTCGACCGCGGTGACGCCGCCGAAGCGCTTCGTCAGGCCGTCGATCTCGAGCAGCGCCGAGCTCACGCCGGCGCTCCCTGGCGTGCGACCCGCTTGCGGTGCGTCCGTCGCCGCTCGCGCAGCGCGTCCGCCCCGCTCCGGAGCGACGGCAGGATCCCGCGCGGCAGGACGAGGAGCACGACCATGAACACGGCTGCGTAGCCGACGAGATAGAGCTGGCTCGCCCCGAGCTTCGTGATCATGTACTGCTGCGCCGGCACGAGCACGAGCGCCCCGATCGTCGGCCCCCAGAGCGTGCCGCGGCCGCCGAGGAAGGTCATCAGCACGGCGCCGATCATCACGAGCGGGTCGACAGACGACTCCGGGTAGATGAAGGTCAGGTAGTAGGCCCAGACGCCGCCGACCATCGCCGTGATCCAGACCATCAGCGACCAGGCGACGAGCTTCGCGCCGGTGACGCGGATGCCGACCCCGCGGGCCTTCTCCTCGTCCTCGCGGATCGCGAGCAGCATCAGGCCGAGCTTGCTCCGCAGCGTCAGCCAGCAGAGGCCGAGCGCGAGCAGCGTCAGGGCCAGCATCGCGAGGTAGAAGGGCGTGTCGTAGCTCGAGATCGGGAAGCTCGGCGTCGGCAGCATCAGGCCGGTCGAGCCCTTCGTGAGCGAGTGGAGGTTGAACGCGAGCTGCTGGACGACGAAGAGCAGCGTCAACGTCACGATCGCGAAGGTCATGTGACGCGTGCGCAGCGCGATCCACGCGACGGGGATCGACGCGATCGCGACCCCCGCGCCGACGAGCGGCAGGGCGTAGAAGGGGTTGTAGCCCGAGCCGGCCCCGAAATGCTCGAACGTGATCCCGAGCGAGTAGGCCCCGAGCCCGAAGAAGGCGATCTGCCCGAGCGTGATGTAGCCGGTGTAGCCCGAGAAGAGGTTCCACGCCGTCGCGAGCGCGGCGTACATCAGCGTCAGGACGCCGATGTTGACGATCCAGGCCGTCGAGAAGACGAAGGGGAAGGCGATCCCCGCGCCGGCGAAGGCGGCGCCGCGGGCGAGGCCGAACGCGGCGGCGCGGCTCATCTCCCGCTCCGCCACCGGCGAAGCCGGCGGATCCGCTTCCGGGTGAGCTCCGTCGAGCCGACGCTCACAGTGTCCGCTCCCGCACGCCGAAGATCCCTTGCGGTCGGACGAGCAGGAACGCGATCAGGACGACGAAGAACGAGAAGGCGGCCCAGATCGGCGAGATCTCGACCGCCACGACCGACTCGACGATCCCCATCCCGACGGCCGCGAAGACGGCGCCGCCGAGGCTGCCGAGGCCGCCGAGCACGACGATCGACAGCAGCCGCGAGATCAGGTCGTAGTGGCTGCCCGGGTTGAACGGGTAGATGACGCCGTACACGGCGCCCGCCGCCGCGGCCATCGAGACGCCGAGGCCGAAGCTGAGCGTCTGGACCCGGTTCGCGTCGACGCCGAGCAGCTCGGCGGCCGTCGGGTTCTGGACGGTCGCCCGCACGGCGCGCCCGAATCGCGTCCGTGTCAGCAGGACGGAGAGGAGCACGAGCAGGACCGCGGAGGTGACGAACCCGAGCAGTCGCACCTCGTTGATCTGGTAGCCGGCCACCGTCCAGGTCGTGTCGGAGTAGGAGGGCAGCGAGACGCGGTACGTGGTCTTGAAGACGACGCTGAGGACGCCCTCGATCCCGAGCGCGAGCGCCCACGTGACGAGCAGCGACAGCTCCGAGGCGTCGGGGCCGCGGAGCGACCGCACGAACACGAGCTGCACCGCCACGCCGAGCACGAACATCGCCGGCATGACGATGAAGATGGAGAGGAAGGGGTCGACGTGCAGGTGCGACCAGAGCGCGTAGCTCAGGTACGCCGCGAGGATCACGAGCGCGCCCTGCGCCACGTTGATCACCTTCATGATCCCGAACACGAGCGTCAGTCCGCTCGCCATCAGGGCGTAGACGCCCCCGATGAGGATGCCGATGATGATCGCCTGGATGAGCTGATGCACGTCGGGCCCCTTCCTCGGCCGCTAGTCGATTCCTAGCCGCCCCAGCCGGGCTTCGGGAACGTCGGCTTCCTCGTCGCGACGCCCTTCGGGAGCACCGGGTAGAGGTTGCCGCCGAGCCACTCCATGAGCAGGAACTTGCCCGTCGGCTCGCCGATCGCGTTCCAGTGCAACGTTCCCTCGACCGTCGGCCACTTGCCCTTGTGCAGGGCGGCGATGATCTTCGCGTTGTTCACGCCGACCTTCGAGATCACCCGCTGGGCGACCTGGCCGACCGCGTACGCCTCGGCCGAGCCGGGGTCGATGCCGCCGGCGGTGCCGCCGTACGTCTTGACGAACTGCCTGACGAAGTAGGGGTTGCCGTAGGTCTTCGCCTTCGGGAACCAGTCGCTCGCGCTGAAGATGCCCTGCGTGTTCGACGCGCCGACCTTGCTCGGGAACTCGCCCGGGCTGTTCGGCCCGTTCGCCTCGAAGAGGAACTTCGGGCTGAAGTTCGCCTGCACGAGCGCCTTGACGAGCGCATAGCCGTCACCCGCCTGGGTGCCGCCGACGATCATGTCCGGCTTCTTCGAGGCGATCTTCGAGACGATCGGCGTCATGTCGACGGTCTCGGAGGGGTAGATGGTCTTGTAGACGGTCCGGATCCCGGCCTTCTCGAACTGCTGCCGCATCCGCTCGGCGATCGGCGACGAGAACGGGTCGTCGAGCTCCGGGTACGCCGCGGTCTTCGGCCGCTTCGCCTTCGGCAGCGAGAGGACCCATCTCACGAACACGTCGCCGCTCTCGACGATCGGCGCCGGCTGGGTGAAGAAGACGTTGTTCAGCTTCTGGTCGAAGACGGCGGGACCACCGCCGGCCGGCTCGATGAAGGCATAGCCGTAGCGATGGGCGACCGCCGCGGACGGTGCCGTCAGCAGTGTCGAGAAGGGGCCGAAGGTCAGGTCGACCCGGTCCTTCGTGATGAAGTTCTGGTAGTTCGTCGCCGCCTGGGTCGGGCTGCTCGCGTCGTCCTTGATGTCGAGGACGACCTTGCGGCCGAGGATCCCGCCCTTCGCGTTGACGGTCTTCGCCCAGAGCTTGTACCCCTGCATCGCGAACTTGCCGGGGTCGGAGAAGTCGCCGGAGAGCGACAGCGAGATGCCGATCTTGATCGGGCCGGCCGACGCGGCGGTCGTACGTGCCGCGGCGGTGCCGGCGGTCGCGGCCACCGCGGCGAGCGAGATCGTCGCTGCGAGGGTCGCGAGACGAGCGGGGGAGTGCTTCATGGCCCAGCCTCCTTCGTGCCTTCCGGGGGGACGGACGGTGGTGCGGACGCCAATTCTTCGTCAGACGATCAGACAGCGGGCGAGTCAACCAGATCGTGGCCTTCGATGCAAGTCGCGCGCTATACGGCATGAGGAGCCTCTTGCCTTCGGTGGGGCAGACACGTATGGTGCCGCCCGAACGTCTGCTTGTCGGACAACGATCGAGGTCGCGACCATGGAGCAGGTGACGAACTACCAGCCCGTCGAGCGCCGCAAGGTCTACGCGCAGATCGCGGAGCAGCTGATCGGGCAGATCGGCAGCCGGCGCCTGAAGCCGGGCGACGTGCTCCCGCCCGAGCGCGAGCTCACGCAGACGTTCGGCGTCGGCCGCTCCTCGATCCGCGAGGCGCTGCGCATGCTCGAGTCGCAGGGCGTGATCGCCCCGGCGAACGGCGGCACGTTCGTCGTCGCCGACGCGGCGAACCCGCTCGAGAGCTCGCTCCGGCTCCTGTTCGCTCTCGACGAGCGCGCCGGCATGCACGACCTCTTCGAGCTGCGGCGCATCATCGAGTGCGAGGCGGCGGCGCTCGCCGCCGACAGGCGCGGAGACCAGCACCTCGCCGAGATGGACGCCGCGATCGCCGAGATGGCGGCGTCGCTCGAGGGCCCCGGACGGGGCGAGGCCTTCATCGAGGCCGACCTCCGCTTCCACCTCGCGCTCGCGGGCGCGACCGGCAACCGGCTCGTCCTGCACAGCATGCACGCCGTCCGCGACGTGCTCCGCCGCGCGCTCGGCACCGTCTTCCACATCCCGCAGAGCCCCGAGAGCGCCGTGGTCGAGCACCGGGCGATCCGCGCCGCGGTCGCCGCCGGCGAGGCCGACCGGGCCCGCGACGAGATGCGGGCGCACCTGGCCCGGGTCGAGAGCGACGTCCAGAAGGGAGTGCTGCATGACTGAGCTCGGCTACGTCGGCCTCGGCGTGATGGGCAGCGCGATCGTGCGCCGCCTGCTCGACGCCGGTCATCCCGTCACGGTCTGGAACCGGACGCGCGAGAAGGCCGAGCCGCTGCTCGAGGCCGGGGCGCGCTGGGCGGACAGCCCGCGCGAGGTCGCCGAGCGCAGCGAGATCGTCTTCACGATGGTCACGAACACGGCCGCCGTGCGCGCCGTCACCGACGGCGACGACGGACTCCTGGCGGCGCTCGGCCCCGGGAAGATCTACGTCGACATGTCGACCGCCGGCCCGGAGAACACCCGTGAGCTCGCCGAGCGGGTCGCCGCCGCCGGCGCCGAGATGCTCGACTCGCCGGTCTCGGGCACGTCGATCACCGTCGAGCAGGGAAAGGCGTCGCTGATGGTCGGGGGCGCCGACGACGCGTTCGAGCGCGCCCGCCCGGTGCTCGAGGCGATCGGCCCGCGCGTGATCCACGTCGGCCCGAGCGGCTCCGCGGTGACGATGAAGATCGCCGTCAACCTCTCGCTCGCGGTCCAGATGCTCGCCTTCAGCGAGGGCGTGCTCCTGGCCGAGAAGACGGGCATCTCCCGCGAGAAGGCGGTCGAGGTGATGCTCGCCTCGGTGATCGCCTCGCCGATGGTCGCCTACCGCGGCCCGCTCGTCCTCGGGCACCCGGACGAGGTCTGGTTCGACTGCCACATGATGCAGAAGGACATGAACCTCGCCCTCGAGCTCGGCCGCGAGCTCGAGGTGCCGCTGCCGACGACCGCGGTCACGAACGAGCTCCTCAGCGCCGCGAACGGGATGGGCATCGGCGGCCGCGACTTCGCCGTGCTCTTCGACGTGCTCGCCGCGATGAGCGGCGTGCAGACCGAGATCCTCGAGGCGGCCGCCGCGTGACCGCAACCGCGCCCCGCACCGGGATCGACGCCGAGCTCGCGCTCGGGATGTACCGGCGCATGACCGCGATCCGGCTCTTCGAGGAGCAGGCGAACGAGCTCTACCGCAGCGCGAAGATGCCCGGGCTGACGCACCTCTACATCGGCGAGGAGGCGGTCGCCGTCGGCGTCTGCTCCGCATTGCGCCGCGACGACTGGATCACCTCGACCCACCGCGGCCACGGCCATTGCCTCGCGAAGGGGGCCGACCCCGGCCGCATGTTCGCCGAGCTGCTCGGCAAGGAGGCCGGCTACTGCCGCGGCAAGGGCGGCTCGATGCACATCGCCGACCACGAGAACGGCAACCTCGGCGCGAACGCGATCGTCGGCGGCTCGGCCGGGATCGCGACCGGCGCCGCCTTCTCCGCGAAGCGACGCGGCACCGACCAGGTCGCCGTCTGCTTCTTCGGCGAGGGCGCGCTCGGCCAGGGCCTCGTCTACGAGGTGATGAACATGGCGGCGCTCTGGTCGCTGCCGGTCGTCTACGTCTGCGAGAACAACCTCTACAACGAGTACACGCACTACCTCGAGGCGACCGCGGGCGAGATCCTCGCGCGGCCGCGCGCCTTCGGGATCGAGGCGCGCCAGGTCGACGGCCAGGACGTGCGCGGCGTCTACGCCGAGGCCGCCGAGCTCGTCGAGCGCGCCCGCTCGGGCGGCGGCCCGGCCTTCCTGCTCGCCGACACCTACCGCTACCACGGCCACCACGTCGGCGACGTCGACCGCGCCTACTACCGTTCGAAGGACGAGGAGGAGCTCTGGCGGAGCGACCGCGACCCCCTCGCGCTGCTCGGCCGCTGGCTCGAGCAGCAGAAGCTCGCGGGCGGCGACGACCTCCGGCGCGTCGAGGACGAGGTCCGCGCCGAGATCGAGCAGGGGCTCGCGTTCGCCCTCGAGGCGCCCTTCCCCGACCCCGGGCAGGTGACCGAGGATGTCTACGCCTAGCGCCGTCGACGCCGCGCCGCGGACGCTCACCTTCGCGCAGGCGATCAACGAGGCGCTCGCCGAGGAGCTGCGCCGCGACCCGACCGTCTTCGTCCTCGGCGAGGACGTCGCCGAGGCGGGAACGCCGTTCAAGGTGCTCTCCGGCCTCGTCGAGGAGTTCGGGCCCGAGCGCGTCGTCGACTCGCCGATCTCCGAGGCCGGGATCACCGGGCTCGGCGTCGGCGCCGCGATGACCGGCATGCGGCCCGTCGTCGACATCATGTTCGGCGACTTCCTGACGCTCGTGATGGACCAGCTCGCGAACCAGGCGGCGAAGACGCACTACATGTCGGGCGGACGGCTGAGGGTGCCGCTGACGCTGCGCACGACGATGGGCGCCACCCGCCGCTCGGCCGCGCAGCACAGCCAGAGCCTGCACGCGTGGGTCGCGCACGTCCCCGGCCTCAAGGTCGTGCTGCCCTCGACCCCCGCCGACGCGAAGGGGCTGCTGAAGACGGCGATCCGCGACGAGAACCCGGTCGTCTTCATCGAGGACAAGATGGACTACACGGTGAAGGGCGAGGTTCCAGAGGGCGAGCTCGAGATCCCGCTCGGCGTCGCCGACGTCAAGCGCGCCGGCGAGGACGTGACGATCGTGGCGACGAGCTCGATGGTGCGGGTCGCGCTCGCCGCCGCCGAGCAGCTCGAGTCGGAGGGGATCTCGGCGGAGGTGATCGACCCGCGCACGCTCGTCCCGCTCGACCGCGACGCGCTCGTCGCGAGCGCGCAGAAGACCGGCCGCGCGATCGTCGTCGACGAGGGCCACCGGAGCTACGGCGCGAGCGCCGAGCTGGCGGCCGTGATCGCGGACGGCGCCTTCTGGAGCCTCGACGCTCCCGTCAAGCGCCTCGCCGCGCTCGACGTGCCGATCCCGTTCTCGCCGCCGCTCGAGGACGTGACCGTGCCCACTCCCGACCTCGTCGCGCAGGCGGCGCGCGAGCTCTGCGGCAAGGCCTAGGAGGCGAGATGGCGCTGCGCACCTACGGGACGATGCAGGTCGACTGG
>Ga0075270_1000052_pt1 | contig 11124 bp, 9 predicted proteins | sample SF_Rice_5C_0N_20_FD_69774 | JGI IMG/M metagenome (GOLD analysis project Ga0075270, IMG submission 69774) | Rice paddy soil microbial communities from Twitchell Island, California, USA - SF_Rice_5C_0N_203 | ecosystem: Environmental > Terrestrial > Soil > Paddy field/soil | place: USA: Twitchell... | reverse complement strand
GCATGTCAGTCCAGGTCGGCGAGGGCGGCGGCCAGGAGCTCGCGGAGACGAGCCGGGGAGTGCTCCCGCACGACGTGGTCGCGCCCCCGGCGCCGCATCGCGGTGAGGGTATCAGCGTCCTCGAGCAGCGAGATCGCGGCGGCGGCGAGCTCGGCGGCGCTCCAGCCGGCTGTGACGACGCCGCCGCCCGAGGCGCGCAGCAGCTCCTCGGGGCCGCCGCTCGGCGTCGCGACGACCGGGACGCCGCAGGCGAGCGCCTCCGCCGCGGCGATGCCGAAGCCCTCCTGGCGGGCGGGCAGGAGCAGGAGCGCGCACTCCCGCAGCGGCTCCGCCACCGACGGCACGTGGCCGAGCGCCTCGACGCCCTCGGCGGCGGGAACGCGGCCCGCGCCGATCACGCGCAGGGTCGCCGCGGGGAAGCGCTCCCTGATCAGCGGCAGCGCCTCCAGCGCGAGCGGGAGGTTCTTGCGCGGGTCGTCGGCGCGCCCGAGGAAGGCGAGCGCCGGCCGGGTGAGGCGCGCGCGCCAGTCGTCGTCGGCCAGCGGCACGAAGCGGTCGGCGTCGACGGGGAGCGGCAGGACGCCGACGCGGTCGGCGGGGAGGCCGGCGGCGTGCGCGATTGCGGCGCGGCTGCCGGCGCCGGTCGCGTACAGGCGGGACGCGCCGCGGAGCACGCGCCGCTCCAGCCACTCGAGCGCGGGCGCGTTCGCGCGCTGGGCGAGCCGCCGCGAGAGGCGAAGCCCCTGGGCGCGTCCGCGCCATTCGTCGGCGAGTGACGTTCCCGCCCAGCAGCCGTAGCGCCGGTCCGCGCGGAGTGCCGCCCAGCCGTGCATCGCAAGCGGCCCCGCCACCCAGACCGTCTGCGCCTCGCGCACGGCGGGCAGGAGGGCGCGCGAGCCGCGGAGAAGCCGCAGCGGCTCGATCCGGTCGAGCGCGGACCTCGGCTCCCCGGGGCGGAGCGTGGGATGGGGCACGAAGACGACCTCCGGCTCGCGGCCGAGCGCCGCGGCCGCCTCGACGAGGGCCTGCACGTGCGCCTCGGAGCCGCCGCCGAAGCGCGGGTCGGGCGCGACCACAACGAGGTCACGCACGGGCGATCGCGGCCCGGTAGATCTCCAGCTGCCGCTCGACCACGGCGTCCCACGTGATCGAGCGCGCCACCTCGCGGGCGGCGGCGCCGAGCCGGTCGCGCAGGCCGGCGTCGGCGAGCAGCCGCGCGATCGCCTCGCGGGTCGCGCCGGCGTCGAACGGGACGACGAGCGCGGCGTCCGTCAGCAGCTCGGCGACGCCGCAGCGGTCGCTGACCACGATCGCGCGGCCCGCAGACGCCGCCTCGGCGACGACCATGCCGAAGCTCTCGTCGCGCGAGGAGAGGGCGAAGACGTCCGCGTCGGCGTAGACGTCCTCGGGGCGGCCGGTGTCGAGCGGGCCGACGAGGTGGACCCGGCCGGCGATCCCGAGCGCGCGGCCCTGCTCCTCGAGCCGGCGGAAGGTGCCGTCGCCGTCGTCCGGGCCGACGATCGCCACGTGGACGCCCTCGAGCGGCGCCACCGACTCGAGCAGGACGTCGAGCCCCTTCTTGAAGGCGATCCGGCCGACGTTGAGGACGAGCGGGGCGTCCCGGCCGAGGCCGATCCGCTCGCGCAGCCGGCCCGATCCCTCGCCCTCGTACACGGGCGGAAACCCGTTCGGGCGCGCCTCGATCAGCTCCTCCGGCAGGCCGGCCGCCGCGAACTGGCGGCCCTCGAACGCCGAGTTGGCGACGATGGCCGACGCGTGGCGCACGACGCCCGCCCCGAGCGTGCGGTCGAAGGCCCGCTTCAGCGCCGCGCTGCGGAACTGTGCCACGAGCATCCCGAGCGGCTCGAACACGTACGGGATGCCGGCGCGGCGCGCCCAGCCGGCGCTCAGGGTGGTGACGACGTCGCGGTAGCCGAACACGTGCACGACGTCGGGGCGGCGCCCGCGCCAGGCGAGCGGCAGCGTCGGCGTGATCCCCATCCAGCGGAAGCGCAGCGGCGTCGCGAGGTAGCTGACCTGGACGCCGCCGACGGTCTCGGTGCGCGTGCGCCGCCGCGACGCGGGCGGGCGGGTGGCCGACTCGAGCGACGTCGTCAGCACCGAGACCTCGTGGCCGGCGCGCACGAGTCCTTCCGTCAGCTCCTTCGCCATCGGCACCGGCCCGCCGAACTCGGTCGCGGGCCAGTACGCGGGCGTGCAGAAGAGGATGCGCAGGGGCCGCGCGCGCGTGTTCATGCGGCTACGGTAACCCCGCCCGCGGCCGTGCCGGCTCCCGAGCGGGGTACCATCGGGCGGCGTGGCGGTCGATCTCAGCAGGCCCGACGTCCGCGGCTACCGCCCGGGCCGGTCGTTCCTCGTCAGGGTGCTCTGGCTCGTCGTCGAGGCGCTCGTCCTGCGCAACCCGGTCGTCACCTCCTACGGTCTCAAGCGCGCCACGCTACGGCTGTTCGGCGCGCGCGTCGGCCGCAACGTCCTCGTCAAGCCCGCGGTCGCCGTCAAGTACCCGTGGCACCTCGAGGTCGGCGAGAACTCCTGGATCGGCGAGCGCGCGTGGCTCGACACGATCGTGCCGGTGCGGATCGGCAGCAACGTGTGCGTCTCGCAGGGGGCGTACCTCTGCACGGGCAACCACGACTGGAACGACCCGCGCATGGGGCTCGACGCGCGCGAGATCGTGCTCGAGGACGGGTGCTGGGTCGGCGCGTTCGCCCGGATCGGGCCGGGCGTCACCGTCGGCCGGGAGGCGGTCGTCGCGCTCGGGGCGGTGCTCGTCGACGATGCCGAGCCGCGGGGCGTCTACGCCGGCAACCCGGCCGTGCGCGTGGGCGAGCGCAGGCTGCGGGAGCCGGGCGCCGAAGCCGTGACGGCCGCCGCCGGCACGCACTAGGTTGGGGCGCATGGCGTCGGATCCGCAGGCGCGGCGGCCGCGGCTGCTCGTGCTCAACCAGTACTACTGGCCCGGCCTCGAGGCGACCGCGCACCTCCTGACCGAGCTCTGCGAGTCGCTCGCCGGCGAGTACGACGTCCACGTGATCACGGGCGCCCAGCGCAGCGACGAGGGCGCCCCCGGCGACGTCGTCCGCAACGGCGTCCGCGTGGAGCGCGTCCGCTCGACCACCTACGAGCGCGCACGGCTCTCCCTCCGCGCCCTCAACTACCTGACGTTCCTCGCCGGCGCCCTCCGCCAGGGCCTCGCGGCGCCGCGCGCCGACGTCGTCCTCTGCATGACCGACCCGCCGATGATCGGGGCCGTCGCCGTCGCCGTGGCGCGGCGGCACCGCGCTCCGCTCGTCGTCGTCAGCGAGGACGTCTTCCCGGAGATCGCGACCGCGCTCGGCCGCCTCCGCAACCCGCTCGTCGTCGCGGCCCTGCGCGGGATCGTCGGCTTCTACCTCCGCCGCGCCGACCGGATCGTGGCGATCGGCGAGACGATGCGGCGGCGGCTCGTCGAGAAGGGCGCGCCGTCCGACCGGATCCGCGTGATCCCGAACTGGGTCGACGCCTCGCGGATCGTGCCGCTCCCGCGCGACAACGACTGGGCGCGCGAGAACCGTCTCGACGGCAGGTTCGTCGTCATGCACTCCGGCAACGTCGGCCACGCGCAGGACCTCGACTCGCTCGTGCTCGCCGCCGAGCGGCTGCGAGACCTCGAGGACCTCGTCGTCGTGATCGTCGGTCTCGGCGCCCGCCGGGCCGAGATCGTCAAGCTCTCGAAGCAGCTGCGGCTGCGCAATGTCCGCTTCCTGCCCTACCAGCCGCGCGAGCGCCTCTCCGAGTCGCTCTCGACCGCGAGCGTGCACGTCGTCGGCCTCGCGCCCGGCCTGGCCGGATACGTCGTGCCGAGCCGCCTCTACGGCATCCTTTCGGCCGGGCGGCCGGTGATCGCGGCCGTCGAGGCGGAGAGCGAGACGGCGCACCTCGTCGCCGCCGCCGACTGCGGCATCCACGTGCCGCCCGGCGCGCCGGACCAGCTCGCCGCGGCGATCCGCGCGTGTCACGACGGCGACGTCGACCTCGAGCGCCTCGGCGCCAACGGCCGCGGGTACGTGGAGCGCGAAGGCGATCGCTCGATCGCGTTCGCGCGCTACCGGGAGCTGCTCGAGGAGGTGCGGGCGGAGGCGCCTGCGAACGGCGCGATCCGCGTCGTGCGCGTGATCGCACGCCTCAACGTCGGCGGGCCGGCGCTCCACGTCTCCTACCTCACGCGCGGGCTCGCCTCTCGCGGCTACGCGACGACGCTCGTCACCGGGCGCGTCGGCCGCAGTGAGGGGTCGATGGAGTACGTCGCCGAGGAGGCGCACGTCCAGCCCCTCTACGTCGACGCGCTCCAGCGGAACGTCTCGCTCTTCGACGACGTGCTCGCGCTCGGCGGGCTCGTGCGGCTGATCTGGCGCGTCCGCCCGCACGTGGTGCACACCCATACGGCGAAGGCCGGCGCACTCGGCCGCGCGGCGGCCGTCCTCGCGATCGGCGCGCGGCCGCCCGTCGTCGTGCACACCTTCCACGGCCACGTCCTCACGGGCTATTTCTCGCGGACGGCCTCCCGGGTCTTCCTCGTGCTCGAGCGGCTGTTGGCGAAGGCGTCGAGCACCCTGATCGCGGTCAGCCCGGAGGTGCGCGACGACCTCGTGAGGCTCGGCGTCGCGCCCGCGTCGAAGTTCACGGTCGTGCGGCTCGGCCTCGACCTCGAGCGGCGCACCGAGGCGCCCGAGGGTGCGCGCGAGCTGGTGCGGGAGGAGCTCCGGGTCGGCGAGGAGCAGCTCCTCGTCGCCTGGCTCGGGCGGATGACCGAGATCAAGCGCGTCGACGACCTGCTGCGCGTCCACGCCGACCTGCGCGGGCGCGGGGTCGACGCCGTCCTCGCGCTCGTCGGCGACGGCCCGGACCGTCCCGGCCTCGAGCGGCTCGCCGCGCAGCTGGGGATCGCCGACACCGTTCGCTTCACGGGCTTCCGCGGCGACGTCGGCTCGATCTACCGCGCCGCCGACGTCGTGGCGCTCACCTCCGCCAACGAGGGCACGCCGGTCTCGCTGATCGAGGCGCTCGCCGCGGGTTGCGCGGTCGTCACGACCGACGTCGGCGGCGTCGCCGACGTCGTCGACTCGGGACGCGCGGGGATCCTCGTGCCGGCCGGCGACCTCGCGGCCTTCGCCGGAGCGCTCGAGGAGCTCGCGCACGACCCGGACCGCCGGCGCGCGCTCGGCGAGGCGGGCGCGCACCACGTCGGCACGCGCTACTCGGTCGAGCGGCTCGTCTCGGACGTCGACGAGCTCTACCGCTCGCTGCTCGCAGCCCGGAAGCGGCCGTGACGGCGCGTACCATCGGTCGCCGGTGATCGCCGCACGGATCCTCTTCTGGGGCTCGCTCGGCGGGCTCGTCTGGACACACGCCGCCTACCCGCTCGCGGCGCGCCTCGCGGCAAGCCTGCGCACGAGGAGCGTCCGCCGCGACGAGGACGAGCTGCCGTCGGTCGCGCTGATCGTGACGGCGTACAACGAGGAGGCCGTGATCGAGCGCCGGCTCGAGAACCTGCGCGCCCTCGACTACCCGTCCGAGCGGCTCCAGCTCGTCGTCACCTCCGACGCGTCCACCGACCGCACCGAGGAGCTGGCGGCGGCCGCGGGCGCCCGGGTCGTCCGCAACCCGCGCGGCGGCAAGGTGGCGGCCCAGGATGCGGCGGTGCGCGAGACCGAGTCGGAGGTCGTCGCCTTCTCGGACGCGAACGCGGCCTGGGCTCCCGACGCACTCCGGAAGCTCGTGCGCAACTTCGCCGACCCCGACGTCGCCTACGTCTGCGGCCGCCTGAACATCACGAACGAGGACGGCCGCAACAAGGAGGGCGCGTACTGGCGGTACGAGCTCGCGCTGCGGGCGGACGAGTCGCGACTCGACTCGGTCACCGGCGGCAACGGCTCGATCTACGCGGTGCGGCGCTCCGACTACGTCGAGGTCGATCCGCGCTTCGGGCACGACCTCTCGTTCCCGTACCTGATGGTGCAGCGCGGCCGGCGCGCCGTCTACGACCCCGACGCCCACGCCTTCGAGAAGGCGACGCCGACGACCGAGGACGAGTACCGGCGCAAGGTGCGGATGTTCGAGCACTGCTGGGCGATCGTCTTCGAGGGGAAGATGCTGCGCCGGCTGCGGCCGCTCTACGCGGTCGAGCTCGTCTCGCACCGGCACCTCCGCTACGCGAGCGGGCCGCTTCACGTCGTCCTGCTCGCCTCGACCGCCGCCCTCGTCGCCGAGGGGCCGCTCTACCAGGTCGCGCTCGGGCTCCAGCTCGGGCTCGTCGGCGCGGCCTCGCTCGGCGTCGGGGTCGCGCGCTACTACGTCCTGATCAGCTGGGCGACCGTGCAGGCGCTCGTCAACTACCTGCGCCGCGGCGTGCCCGCGACGTGGGAGGTCGCGGAGGGGACGCGCTGAACCGCGCGGCCGACATCGCGATCGCGGGCACGGCCCTGCTCGTGTCCGCGCCGGTGCTCGGGCTCGCGGCGCTCGCGGTCAAGCTCGAGGACGGCGGCCCGGTGCTCTACCGGCAGACGCGCGTCGGCCGCGACGGCACCGACTTCGAGCTGTTGAAGCTGCGCACGATGATCCAGGACGCCGAGAAGGTCGGTGCCGGGTACGCCGTCGACGAGGGCGACCCGCGCATCACCCGAGCCGGGCGGCTCCTGCGCAAGCTCTCACTCGACGAGCTGCCGCAGCTCTGGAACGTGATCCGCGGCGAGATGAGCGTGATCGGGCCGCGGCCGACGCTCCGCTACCAGGTCGAGCGCTACGACGCGCGCCAGCGGCGGCGGCTCGAGGTGAAGCCCGGGATCACCGGCTGGGCGCAGATCCACGGGCGCGCCACGCTCCCCTGGGCCGAGCGGATCGAGCTCGACGTCTGGTACGTCGACCATCGCTCGCCGCGGCTCGACCTGAGGATCCTGGCCCGCACCCCGCTCGCGCTCTTCCGCGGCACGTACAAGGGCGAGACGGGCGGATGGCGGACGCCGTCCTGAGCCGCGCCGCGGCGGCCGCTCGGGTGACGCCGGAGCGGGCGCTGCGAGCGGTCGTCGCCGTCGCGGCCCTCGTCGCGCTCTGGAACGCCGCCCGCTACCCGGTCGGGAACGGCTACGACGCGATCTGGCACGAGCGCTACGCGGACTTCCTGATCCACCACCACGCGCTGCCGACGCGTGCCGACACGCTCGAGTACTACTCGCCGCCCCTCTACTACCTGCTCGCCGGCGCCGCGGACTGGGCCGGGACGCAGCTCGGGCTCGGCGAGCCGCACCGGCTCGCGGTCCTCCTCAACGTGCCGTGCCTCGCCGGGACGGCGCTGCTCGTCGCCGCGCTCGCGCGGCTGCTCTGGCCCGCACGGCGCTGGCCGCCCGTCGCCGCGGCGGGCTTCGTCGCGCTCTCTCCGGTGCTGCTGCGGATCTCGGCGATGTTCCAGCCGGAGCCGCTCGACCTGCTCCTGCAGACGCTCTCGCTCTACCTCGCCGCGCGGATGCTCGTTCGCCGCAGCTACGGCGCCGGCGCCGCGCTCGCTCTCGGCGTCGCCCTCGGTGCGGCGCAGATGGTGCGCCAGTTCGCGCTCTGGGCGCTCGCGACGGTCGTCGTCGCCTGGCTCGCCGCCGCCTGGGCGCGCCCGGAGGAGCGGCGGGCGCTGCTCCGCTCGCTCGCGGTCGTGCTCGCCGCGGTCGTCGTCGTCGCAGGCCCCTGGTACGGCTGGCGCGCGGCGACGTACGGCAACGCGGTCTTCGACCGGCCGCAGACCGCGAAGCCGCTCTGGGACCGGCGCCCGGCGAGCTTCTACGTCGGCACCGGCCTGCCGCAGGTCTTCACCGCCCCCCACCGCCCGCATTTCGTCAACCGGGTGTGGCCGGTCACCTATGCCGACGTGTGGGGCGACTGGTACGGCGTCTTCGCCTGGGACGCGACGAGAGGCAGCCCGACCCCGGCGCGCAACGCCTGGCTCGTGGCGCAGGACGTCGTCGGCATCGTCCCGACCGCGCTCGCGCTCGCCGGGTGGCTCGCGCTCCTCGTCCGCTCGGCGCGCCGCCGCGACGGGCCGCTGCTGCTCGTCTCCGTGCTGCCCCTCGCCGCGCTCGCCGGCTACCTCTACTTCACCGTCGGCTATCCGACCCCGGACGGCGACACGATCAAGGCCGTCTACCTGCTGGCGAGCCTGGGCGGCTGGGCGCTCTGCTTCGCCGCGGCGGCGGCGTGGGCGGCCGGCCGCGCGCCCCGGCTCGTCGGGCCGCTGCTCGCGCTGCTCGCGCTCGTCGACCTGCCCTTCCTCGTCTACCGCTAACAGGCACGCTCGGCCGTCTCCTGCACGAGCAGCTTTCCGGTCTCGACGGCCCACTGCTCCGGCAGCCGCCACCACGGGTACGGCGCGCCGACGAACGAGAGCGTCCCCGCCCAGCAGCGGTGGAAGAGGATCGAGGCGCGCGTCAGGTGGAACGTCGAGGAGACGACGACGACCGAGTGCCAGCCGCGCCCCTGCGCGATCCGTGCCACCGTCTCCGCCTCGCCGCGTGTGCTGTACGGGGACGCCTCGAAGCAGATGACGCGCGCCCCGGCGTACGAGCCGCGCCGGCAGACGGCGCGGGCGGTCGTCCACTGCGGCGTCTTGGCGACGCTCGAGAGCGCGAGGACGGGCGCGACGCCTCGGCGGATCAGCGACTCGGCGGTCGCCAGCCGCTCGCGCGCGCCGGAGAGCATCACGACCGCGTCGGCGTGCCGCGGGGCGCCCGTCTCGGCCGGCGGCCAGACGAAGAGGACGAGCGACGCGGCGACCCAGGCGGCCACCAGGAGGCCCAGCGCGAGGAGGAGGCGGCGCCGCACTGCCACGAGTGAAGCAGAGGCCGGTACCCTCTCGGCCGGTGAGCGGCGTCCTCTTCACCTGCGCGGGGCAGCGCGTCGACATCGTCACGGCCTTCCGGCGGGCCGGCGCGCGGACGCTCGCGACCGACCTCAACCCGCTCGCCCCGGCGCTCTACCACGCCGACGCGCACGCCTTCGTCCCGCCCGTCGGCGACCCGGGCTACGTGCCGGCGCTGCGGGAGCTCGTCGAGCGTCACGAGATCTCGCTGGTCGTGCCGCTCACCGATCTCGACCACGGCGTGCTCGCGCGCGGACGCAACGAGCTCGGCGGCGCGCTCGTCCTGCTCCCCGCTCCGGAGATCGTCGACGCGCTCGAGGACAAGTGGCTCGCGCACCGCCTCTTCGAGGAGCGCGGCATCGGCTCGCCTCGGACCTGGCTGCCCGGCGCGCTCCCGGACGACCTCGCGTTCCCCGTCTTCGTGAAGGCGCGACACGGCTTCGGCTCGCGCGGCATCTACCGCTGCGCCGACCGGCGCGAGCTCGAGTTCTTCCTCGACTACACCGACCACGACTCGATGGTGCAGGCGCTCTGCGCCGGCGAGGAGTTCTCGATCGACGTCTTCTGCGACCTCGAGAGCCGCTGCCTCAACGCGGTGCCGCGGACGATGATCGAGTCGAAGGGCGGCGAGTCGATCAAGGGCATGACGATCCGCGACCCCGAGCTGATCGAGGTCGGGCGCCGTGTCTCGGAGACGCTCGGCCTCGTCGGGCCCGCGAACATCCAGTGCTTCCGCGAGCCGGAGGGCGGCCACCTCGTCACCGACATCAACCCGCGCTTCGGCGGCGGCTTTCCGCTTCCGACGGCGGCCGGCAGCCGCTACCCCGAGCTCGCGCTCGCGCTCGCGGCCGGCGAGCGGCCCGAGCCGCGCCTCGGCGACTTCCGCGCCGGTCTGCTGATGACCCGTTTCTTCTCCGAGCTCGTCCTGGCCGCCGACGAGAGCGGTACGCTCTCGCCGTTCGCGGAAGAGCTCCCCGAACCCGTCGTTCCCCCGTTGGAACCGTCGGAGCGCGCGGAGCCGTAGCTCTCGCGCTCCGCCTCGGCGCCCTGCTCGCACTCGCAGGGCTCGCCGCTGCATGCGGCTCGGCCCGGCCGGCGGCGGCGCCGCCTGCGCATCCGCTGCGACCCGAGCAGCCCTCCGCCGGCGCGCCGCACCGCGGCGTCACGTTGCTCGTCACCGTCCTCGACGGCGACCGCCGCGTCCGCGTCCCCGGCGCCGTCGTCCACCTCTGGGGGCGGAAGGGCACGGCGAACCGGCACGGGCTCGCCCGCGTTCTCGTGCCGCACCTGCGGCCGCTGCGCGTGACCGTGACCGCGCCCGGCTTCTCGACCCGAACCGTGCTCGTCCCGTTCGCGCACAAGCGGGACGTCACCCTCCGGATCTACCGGCCCGACCTGCAGTGGCCGGTCTACGGCGTCACCGCCTCGCGCGACCAGGCGCAGGCGCACATCCGACTGCGGCCGCCGTTCAAGACCGTCTGGAGCATCGCGCTCGGCGGCCTGATCGAGTTCCCGGCGGTCGTCGCCGACGGCGTCGCCTACATCGCGAACGCGCGAGGCAGCGTCCGCGCGATCTCGATGCGCTTCGGCAAGCAGGTCTGGCGGCACGACACTCCGGGCAGCCCGCGGATGGCGTCCTCGGCAGCCGTCGACGGGCGGGTGCTCGTCTACCACACGATGGACGGCCACGTGATCGCCCTCGACCGCGCGAACGGGCACGTGCGCTGGACGTGGGACGCGGGCTCGCCGATCGAGTCCTCCCCGGTCGTGCGGGACGGCGTCGACTACTTCGGCGCCTGGAACGGCCGCGTCTACGCGCTCGACCTGCGCACGCGGTCACTGCGCTGGACGCGGGACCTCGGTGCGAAGATCACCTCGAGCGCATCTCTCGCGGGCGGCTCGCTCTACATCGGCGACTACGCCGGGCGGCTGTGGTCGCTCGCCGTCGGGGACGGCACGGTCCGGTGGACGGCCACCGTCGACGGGCGCATCTACGGCACGCCTGCGGTCTCGGGAGGACGCGTCTTCGTGCCGTCGTCGACCGGGCAGTCGCTGACCGCCTTCTCGACCTCCGGCAGCGAGCTGTGGCGCGTCGGCACCGGCGGCTACGTCTACTCGTCGCCTGCGGTCTGGCACGGGCGCGTCTTCTTCGGCTCGTACGACGGCTCGCTCTACGGCGTCTCGGCCGCGGGCGGAAGCGTCGTCTGGCGCGTCTCGGCGGGCGG
>Ga0075270_1000051_pt1 | contig 11216 bp, 10 predicted proteins | sample SF_Rice_5C_0N_20_FD_69774 | JGI IMG/M metagenome (GOLD analysis project Ga0075270, IMG submission 69774) | Rice paddy soil microbial communities from Twitchell Island, California, USA - SF_Rice_5C_0N_203 | ecosystem: Environmental > Terrestrial > Soil > Paddy field/soil | place: USA: Twitchell... | reverse complement strand
TCCATCCCGTGGACGACCGCGGTCGCCTTCGCGACGTGACCGGTACGCCGGCCGAGATCGCGGATCTCCTCGTACGCCTGGGCGAGGTCGTCCGCGGCCGGCTCGTCGACGACCTGGATGCCGAGCCTCTCGAGCTGCGAGACGAACGGCCCGCCGTAGGAGATGACGACGAGATCCGGGTGGTACGCGGCGATCGCCTCCACGTTCGGGGTCAGGCCGGAGAGGGCCGTGCGCGGGGCCCGCGCCGGATAGTCGGACTGGTCGTCGACGGCGACGACCTGCTTGCCGGCGCCGATCGCGAACAGATCCTCGGTCATCGTCGGCGAGAGCGAGACGATCCGGGACGGGACGAGGTGCGCGTTCTGCGGGCCGCGCCGGGCGGCCGACAGCGACACTGCGACGAGGGCCACCGCGAGAGCGGCGACGCCGACGAGGGAACGACGAAGCAACGAATCCTCCCTTCCGCGAGGGGTTCGATCTGACGGCGGGCGACAGGTCTTCTGACTCGGGGCTCCCTCCCCCGCCGCCTTCCCGGGCCTGCGGCCCAGTGGCGTCGTGGCGGAGAAGCGTCTCCCCTTACAGCGGCGGGACCGTCCCGGACTCTCACCGGAGTTCCCTCACCGCTCGCCGATGTGTGGCGGGACACTAGCATCGCGGGCATGCGTGCACTGGCCGTCGACCTGGACGCGGTCCTCGCCGACACGCGGCCGCTCTGGCGCGACTGGCTCGAGGACGCGGCCCGGCGGGCGCGGGTCGACCTCGACGTCCCGGACGATCGCACCGAGGCCGCCGCGGTGCTCGACGAGCGGCTCGGCGACTGGCGGCCGCTGCTGGAACGATTCGCCGCGGACCGCGCGCCCGTCTACTTCCGGCCGCGCGCGGACACGAGCGCGCAGCTCCGGCGCCTGCACGCGGCCGGGGTGCGGATCGGCGTCTTCACCGACGCGCCGCGGGAGCTCGCCGAGGTGTCGCTCGCCCACGTGGGCGCCGCGCGGCGTGTCGAGGCGCTCGGCACGCTCGCCGAGGTCCGTGCCGCCCTCGGGGACGACGTGCTGGTGATCGGCTCGCGCGAGGAGCTCGCCTCCCTAAGATGAGGTGATGGAGCGCGACCTCTCCGACCGCCGCTTCGACACGTTGCTCGAGCGGCTCGACCGGCTCGGCGACGAGTTGGAGACGATCAACCGTCGACTCGACAACGACGAGCACTTCGTCCGTCTGACCCGGGAGCTGGCGACGCTGAACGAGTCGCTGCAGGCCTTGGCCTACGCAGCCCTCGGCCAGCAGGCCCCGCACGTCCGCCGGCGCCGTTCGGCGTAGCGGCTCGTGACACGAGACGTCACGACTTCGTAGAGGCGCCGGACATGCCCGCCGCCGACGAGCGACCGCTCAACCATGCGGTGCACTTGCCCGCGGCGGCCATGCCCGGGTGTCAGACACAAATACGACGGTGTGTCGGGCTCGTGCTGCGGCTAGCGCCAGATGTCGAGCAGGCCGCTCGTCGCGTGGTCGTTCGCGTTGCCCTCGGGGAGGGCGACGCGACCGTCGACGACGATCGGGCTGTTCCAGTGGCCGCTCCCTGCGTCGAGCGTGGCGAGCAGCCTGCCGGTCCCGGGCGTGTAGACGCGGAGGCCGCCGTCCGGGCCGTAGATCCAGAGCAGCCCGCCCGCGATCACGGGGCTCGTCCCGCCCGTGCCGTTGCGCCACACCTGGCGCAGCCGCCCGCCGCGGAGGATCCACGCCGCGGTGCCGCCGTTGTCGGCCGCGAACATCCAGACGTGCGTCCCCGTCCGCCACACCGCCGGCGCCGTGAACAGGTCGGTCCCCGACGGCGTCGAGACGACCTGCAGCTCGTGGTCGCGATGCGCGGCCGTCCCGCGGACGCGCGCCGGCGAGAGAAGCCGGATCTTCCCGTCCTTCCCGCCCTGGGCGATCAGCGCCGGGGTCAGGTAGACCGGCGAGGTGGAGCCGAGGTCGGCGTCCGAGCTGTTCAGCTCCTCGGTGTTCGACGGCGTGTAGTTGCCGATCAGCCGCGACGCGCCCGGCGGCAGCAGGATGGTCGCGTCGCCCCAGTCGGTGCTGCCGTTCCAGGGCCCGTTGCCGGTCGCGACGAGCAGGTCGCCGCTGCCCGGGACGACGACGGCGCCCGCGCGGCCCCAGATCGCCGAGTCGCTCGACGGGCAGGTCGACGGCCGGATCAGATGGTGACGATCCGAGCAGAGCGAGTTCCAGATCCGCACGACGTGCCCGTTCGTCGCGTCCAGGACGGCGACGTGGCCCTGGTACGGCGGCGCGTCGCCGATATAGCCGCCCGTGGTCGCGATCACGTGCCCGCGGTCGAAGTTCAGCGACGCGGCGATCTTCTCCCGCGAGGGAAGCAGCGTGATCCGGCGCCGCCAGAGGACGTGGCCCGTCGCGACCGACAGCTTCTGGATCCGGCCGTCCGGCGAGGCCGCGTAGATCGCCGCGCGGCCCGGGTCGGCGACCGGCGTCGCGGTCGTGATCCGGGCCGAGCCCGCCCACGACGAGTACCCGGGCGGCGTCCAGCGCCAGAGGATCCTCCCGTTCGCGGCATCCACGGCCAGGGTGATCCCGTACGTCGTCGTCAGGAAGAGCACGTCGTGCCGGGAGCCCCTCACCGTGATGTCGTGCAGGTAGATCGGTGACGAGTCGACGGTCCCCGGGAGCTGCACCTGCTGCCGGCTCAGGCCCGCGAGGTCGCCCGCGGCGATCCCCGTGTCGACGTCGGCGTCGTTGCTGCGGCGCGCGTCCCAGCCGAAGCGCGTCCAGTCGCCGCCCGTAGCCACCGTCTTGCTCGCGCCGCGGACGCCGGAGGTCGTGGCGGCCCCGCTGCCTGCGCACGCGGCGAGCGCGAGCCCGGCGAGGGCGATCGCGAGCAGCCTCATGCGCTGCCGGTGCCCCGTCAGCTGCGAAGCAACACCCGGCGCAGCTCGTCCTCCTTGCCGGGCTCGAGGATCGCGAGCACCTGGTCGCCGGCCTCGAGAGTGGTCGCCCCGACGGCGATCTCCGCCTTGCCGTTCCGCATCACCGAGATCAGGCGCGAACCCTCCGGCAGCGACAGCCCCTCGACCCGCTTGCCGGCGGACGGCGAGTCGCGGTCGATCTGCACCTCGACGATCTCGAGGTTCTCGCGCCGCAGCTCGAGCAGGTGGATGAGGTCGTGCTCGGGCACCTCGTGCTCGACGAGGGCCATGATCCGCGCGGTCGCGCAGACCGTCGGCGAGATGCCGAGCAGGTCGAAGTGCGCCTGGTTGCGCGGGTCGTTGACGCGCGCGATCACCTTCGGGACCGCGTACTTCTCCTTCGCGATCTGGCAGATGACCATGTTGTCCTCGTCGTCGCCGGTGAGCGCGAGCAGGATGTCGGGCGGCCGGGCGATCCCGGCGCGCTCGAGCACGTACAGCTCGGTCGCGTCGCCCCGCTTCACCTGGTGCTCGAACTCGTCCTCGAGCCGCTCGAAGGTGTCCCGGCGCTGCTCGATCAGCGTCAGCTCGTGGCCGAGGCGAAGCAGCGAGCGGGCGACGTTCGCGCCCACCTTGCCGCCGCCGGCGACGAGGACGTACATCTAGCCTGCCGCCTTCGCGGCCGGGATCTCGCAGGCGCGCACGGCGTCCATCAGCGTCTCGATCGCGACACTCGTCGGGCAGACGGTGCGCAGCCCGCGCTCGCGGAAGAAGCGGGCGCGCGCCGGGTCGAGCACGCGGACGACGACGCACTGGACGTCGAAGCGCTTCTGCGCCACCTGGCCGATGACGATGTTCGTGTTGTCGCCGTCGGTTGCGACGACGACCGCGTCCGCGTCTTCGATGCCGGCGTCGCGGAGCAGGTCGGCGTCCATGCCGTGTCCGACGAGGAAGCTGCCGGGCCAGTGGTCGCCGAGCCGCGAGAGCGCGTCCTCGCTCTCGTCGACGACGACGACGTCCCAGCCCTCGCCGTCGAGCTGGAGCGCGATCGAGGAGCCCACCCGGCCGCAGCCGATCACCAGTGCCTTCATCGCGTTCGCAGCGTAGCGCGGGGCGCTAGGCCGGCGTCTCCTCGAGCACGCCCTGCGGGAAGGCGACGATCAGCACCTCGGCGTTCGACTTTCGCAGGACGTAGTCGACCGTCGGCGAGAAGAAGCGGGACTGGCGACGCCAGCGCGGCGAGGAGCCGAGCACGATCAGGTCGGCGCCCGCGTCCTCGGCGGCCTCGACGATCGCCTCGCCGATCGCGCGTGCCCGGACGGTGCGGCCGTCGACGGCGACGCCGTTGTCGGCCCCGAGCGCGATCGCCTCGGCGAGCGACGCCGCGGCCTGCTCCTCCTGGTCGAAGAGCTCCGCGTCGAGCGGCTGGTCGAGCGGCACGAGGATCACGTGCAGTGCCTCGACGCTCGCGCTCCGCTCCTGGGCGAGCTTGACCGCGGTCGCGATCATCTCCTCGCCGATCTCGCCGAGCTTCATCGGCACGAGGATCCTCGAGAACTCGGTTGCCGGCAGCTCCTCCTCGCTCGCCGGCTCGACGTGCTCGAGCAGGCCGGCACCGCTGTCGCGGCGGACGAGCAGGTAGACGACGACCCCGCATGCGAGCCAGGCGGGGCCGCCGTAGCGGGCGCCGATGTGCGTGACCATCGCGGCGAGGAAGACGAGCGTCGTGCACACCCCGCCGACGAGCGTCGGCACCGGGATCAGGGCGCCGCGCACGCGGATCCCGAGCGGGACGCGGAAGGGCCGTTCGAGGTCCGGCTTCGAGACGCGCAGGCGGATGACCGCGAGCTGCGCGGCGGTGAACGCGAGCAGGACGCCGAAGCTGAAGAGGCTCGCGAGGAACGAGACGGGCTCGGTCAGGCTCGCGGTCGTGACGAGCAGCGCGATCGAGATCGCGACGGCGGCGATGACCGACTGCGGCGAGACGAGCGTCCGCCGGTGCAGGCGCCCGAAGCTCTTCGGCAGCTGGCCGTGCTCGCCGAGCGAGTGCGCGAGCCGCCCGAACCCCGAGATCGACGTCGTCGCCGCGGCGAACAGCACGAGCGCGCCGGTGAGGCCGACGTAGACGCGCAGCGCGTCGGCGAAGCCGGCGGGCATGTGCCCGCGCAGCGCCGAGACGATCCCCATCAGCGGGGCGCGCTCCCAGTCGCGCCCGAGCGCCGTCGTCCCGTGCGGGGCCGGATAGGCGGAGAGCGCGACGAGCGCGATCAGGACCGTGATCAGCACGACGCCGCCGATCGCGGTGAACAGGCTGCGCGGCAGGTCGCGGCCCGGCTGCCGCGTCTCCTCGGCGAGGTTCGCGACGGTCTCGAGGCCGGTGTACGCGAGCATCGAGAGCGGCAGCGCGAACGCGAGCTCGTGCCACGAGGGCTGGCTCCCGAGGTGGAGGCCTCGCGTCAGCGCCGGGCCCGAGAAGAGCACCGCGAAGCCGAGGACGACGAGCAGCAGCTGCGTGACGAGGTCGAGCATCGGCACGGCCACCCCGAAGGTGTAGAGACGCGTCCGCCGCACGAGCCGCGACGCCCCGATCAGGGCGATCACGACACAGCCCGCGATCACGTCGCCCGGGTGGTGCGCGATCGACTTCACCCCGAGCGCGAGACCGAGGTAGTGCGGCAGGAACAGCGCCGAGAGCGCGATCACGATCAGGTAGTCGAGGAAGAGGGCCCAGCCGGTGAGGAAGCCGAAGAAGTCGTTGAACGCGACCCGGACGAACGTGGCGGCGCCGCCCGCCTCGCCGATCGACGTCGTCCCCTCCGCGTACGAGAGCGTCACGACGACGAACAGGAGCCCGACGGCGCCGAGCACGACCGGCGTCATCCCGAGCGCGTGCAGCGCGACGATCCCGAGCGCGAAGTAGATCGAGGAGGCGATCTCGCCGTAGGCGACCGAGGCGAGCGCGGGCGCGTCGAGGACTCGTTGCAGCCGCGGGAGCTTGCGGGCCATCGCCGGCGGAGCCTACCGGCGGCGCAGCAGGTACAGCCGCCCGATCCCGAGCGCGAGGAAGAGCACGCCGAACAGGTAGCCGACCGAGCCGCCGCCCGCGCGGACCGTCTCGGCGAGGATCGCGAGTCCGAGCACGATCGCGAGCAGGCCGAACACCCAGGTGGAGCGCCGGTGGAACGCGTTCACGCGACGGCCTCGGTGGCGGCCGCGACCATCACCCGGCACGGCGCATGCCGGAGCACGAAGTCGACGGTGTCCCCGAAGATCCGCCGCTTGCCCGCACGGAGCCGGATCCGGCGCGGGCCGCCCATGACGATGATCTCGGAGCCGCGCCGCGTCGCCTCGTCCACGACCGCCCGCCCCGCGTTGCGGGTACGCGAGATGCGGCCGATCACGCGGACGCCGTACGCCTCGCCGATCGCGCGCGCCTCGTCGAGCTGCCGGTTCGCCTCGGCCGCCTCCTCCGGCAGGTACGAGTCGAGCGGCAGCTCGAGCGGGACGACGATCGCGGTCAGCGCGACGATCGCGGCGCGCCGCTCGGTCGCGAGCCGGCAGGCGAGGTCCATCGCCTCGTCGGACGGGTAGCCGGGCGCGACCGGGACGAGGATGTTGCGGTACTCGAGCGCGGCGGCCGGCCCGATCACGACCGGGGCGCGCGTCGTCTCGCGGAGCGGCAGCTTGACGACGCGCTTGCGATAGCCGACGTAGACGGCGAAGCCGATCGCGAGCCAGCCGAGCCCGGCATACCGGGTGCCCGGGCTCTGGATGACGACGACGAGCCAGGCCAGGGCCGTCGCGATCCCGCCGAAGAAGGCGAACAGCGGCCAGCTGACGCCGCGGAAGAAGACGTTCGGCCGCGCCTTGTACGCAAGCTCCTGGTCGGGATAGCGCCGTCGCAGCTGGATCACCGAGACGTGCGCGACCGTGAACGAGAGCATCGCGCCGAAGGAGTACATCGTCCCGAGGAAGGCCGTCTGCCCGGGCAGCAGCACGATGATCGACACCAGGCCCGCGAAGACGATCAGCGACAGCCACGGCGTCTTGAAGCGCGGGTGGAGGCGGCGGAACATCTCCGGCAGCTGCCGGTACGACGCCATCGAGTACGTGATCCGGGACGCGCCGATGATCCCCGCGTTCGTCGCGATGAAGAGGATCGTCGCGGCGAGGATGCCGACGTAGACCTTCAGGGCCGAGAGCAGCGCGCCGGAGATGCCGAGGTTCTCGACGACGCCCAGCACGGGGTCGTTCTGGAAGCCGCCGTCCTCCGGGGTCAGCGCGAGGAGCGTCGTCTGGTGACCCCCGATCAGGTGCACCGGCAGCGCCGAGAGCGCGATCATCGGCAGCGTGAAGTAGATCGCGAAGACCGCCACCGCGACGTACGAGATCGAACGGGGGATGCTGCGCACGGGGTCGCGTGCCTCCTCCGCGAGGTTGGAGACGGTCTCGATCCCCGTGTAGGCGATCATCCCGACCGGGATCGCGAGGAAGAACTGGCCCCACGTCGGCGCCGAGCCGAGGTGGACGTTGTGGACGAGCGTCGACGGGCTGAAGATGAGGAAGAAGCCGAGCAGGACGAGCAAGAGCTGCGTCGCGAAGTCGATCAGCGCGAGGACGATGTTCAGCTTCGCCGACTCCTGGATGCCGACGACGTTGAGCGCGACGAGGACGACGATCACGGCCGCGCCGCCGATGATGTCCCACGGGTTCTGCTTCAGCGGCTCCCAGAAGATCGAGAGGTAGTGCGGCACGAAGAACGCCGAGATGGCGATCGTGATGATGTAGTTGAGCATCTGCGCCCAGGCCGCCCCGAACGAGACGAGCTCGTTGAAGGCGTGGCGGGCGAAGCTCGACGAGCCGCCCGCCTCCGGGTAGCGGACGGTGCCCTCGGCGTAGGTGGCGGCCGTCGCCGCGAAGAAGATGCCGGCGATCACGAAGACGAGCGGCGTCAGCCCGAGCGCGTAGACCGCGGTGACGCCGAGCGCGTAGTAGATCGAGGAGCCGACGTTGCCGTACGCGGTGGCGAAGAGCGCGTTCGCGCCGAGGACGCGTTCGAGCTCCTGTTGCTGCCTTCGCCGCCGGGCCATGACGAGGGGACTGTAGTGGCGTGCCGTCAGCGAAGCAGCTGGTACGGGACGCTCGCGAGGATGACGTGCGGCTCGAACAGGAGCAGCCGCTTCACGTAGAGCGCGCGCTGATTGTGGAGCGCCCGGGCCCAGCCGCGTACGACGAGCTCCGGGAGGACGGCCAGCACCTCCAGGCCGCCCGGGCCGGTCAGCTCGCGCAGGTAGCCCAGGAGCGGCTCGCCGAGGTCGCGGTAGGGCGCCTCGTCGACCTCCAGCCGCATGCGCGGCCCCTCCGCCCGCCACTCGCGCCGGATCTCCGCGGCGTCGTCGTGACCGAAAGCGAAGTTGACGGCGCAGGCGTCGGCGATGCCGAGGGACTGCACCCAGTTGACCGCCCGCATCGAGGCGGCGTTCGCGCCCGAGACGAAGACCCGGGCGGCAAGCGGACGGCGCTCGTCACCGCGGCCGACGCTCGGCACGCCGGCCACGACGACACCGGGCTCGCCGAGCAGGCGCAGCTTGAGCGCGAGCTCGAAGGGATGGCGTGCCTGCTCGACGAGGGACGCGTCGCGGAACTGCTCCGGCACGACGACGGTCACGAAGTCGGACTCGCCGCGAGGCAGGCGCCAGACCTGCTCGAGCAGGGCGTCGACGCTGCCGCGTTCGGCACCGAGCGACTCGAGCACGCGGCCGCCGCTCCGGCGGAACCAACGCGGCGCGATTCCCGGGTCGGTGCCGCGGCGCGGCACGTGGACCGCACGCAGGTCGTCGCGGGCGATCGTCTCTGCGAAACGGAGCGCACGCTCCGCCGCAGGCTCGAGCGCCTGGACGAGGAGCAGCGTCCGGTTCCGCGCCTCGGGCGCCGAGGCGACCGCGGCGGCGCCCGCCCGGAGCCGCCGCGCCAGGCGCGCGTAGTGCCGTCGGATCCCGAGCATCGCGAGCACCACGAGCGGGATCGCCACGGTCACGAGCCACGCGCCTTCCGCGAACTTCGTCCAGACGACGACCGCGGTGACGAGGCCGGTCGCGGCCGCGCCGGCGGCGTTCACGGCCGCCTTCGCCTTCCAGCCGCGGACGCGCACCCGACGCCAGTGGCGCACCATCCCCGCCTGCGAGAGCGTGAACGCGGTGAACACGCCCACGACGTAGAGGTGGATCAGGCTGTTCGTGTCCGCGCCGTAGATCCAGAGGAGCGCCGCGGCGAGCCCGGCGAGCACGAGCATCCCGTTCGAGAGGACGAGGCGGTCACCGAGGTTCGAGAACTGGCGCGGCGCGAAGCGGTCGCGGGCGAGCAGGGCGGCCAGCCGCGGAAACCCCTGGAACGACGTGTTCGCGGCGAGGATCAGGATCAGCAGCGTCGTCGCCTGGACGGCGTAGAAGGCGGGACCGAGCACAGAGCCCGGCCGGAAGACGGCGCGGCCGATCTGCGAGACCACCGATGCCGTCGCGCTCGGCGCCGCGTGCACGCGGACGGCGAGATACGAGATGCCGAGGAAGAGGGAGATCGTGATCACTCCGAGCGCGGCGAGCGTCGCGGCGGCGTTCCGGCCCTGTGGATGCCGGAATGCGTTGACGCCGTTCGCGATCGCCTCGACGCCCGTGAGCGCGGTCGAGCCGGACGAGAACGCCCGGAGGAGCACGAACGTCGTGATCGCCCCCGTCCCCGCCGGCAACGCGTTCGGGACCGCGGCGTGCTGGAGGTCGCCGCGCGCGAGCTCGACGAGGCCCGTGCCGATGAGCGCGACGATCGCCGCGAGGAACGCGTAGGTCGGCAGCGCGAAGAGCAACCCGGACTCGCGGACGCCGCGCAGGTTCGCGAGCACGATCACGACGAGGCAGGCGAGCGAGAGCCCGACCTTGTGCGCGCCGAGCGAGGGCGCGAACGACGTGATCGCGAAGATCCCGGCCGAGATCGAGACCGCGACCGTGAGCACGTAGTCGATCAGCAGCGCGGCGGCGCCGACGAGGCTCGGCAGGGTGCCGAGATTCTCGCGGGCGACGACGTAGGCGCCGCCGGCGGAGTCGTAGACGCGGACCGTCTGACGATAGGAGAGGATCACGATCCCGAGCAGCACCGCGATCGCGATCGCGAGCGGGAAGACGAAGTGCGCGGCTGCGGCCGAGACCGCGACGATCACGACGAGCGCCTCCTCGGTCGCGTACGCGTTCGAGGAGAGCGGGTCGGACGCGAAGATCGGCAGCGCCAGCCACTTCGGCAACAGCGTCTCCTCGAGCTGACCGGTGCGCATCGGCCGCCCGACGAGGACGCGCCGCAGGCGTCGCGGCTCGAGCTCCTCCGCCTCCGCCTCCCGCAGGCCGATCACGGCTCGAGGGCCCCGAGCACGCGGATGAGCGTCCGGGCGAGGGCGTCGTCGCTCCCCACGCGGTAGAACGGGCTCTCCGCGCCGTCGACGAGCCCCTGGACGAGCAGGACGCCGCGTGCGGTGACCGGCTCCTCCCCGTCGAGCCGGGCGGCGATCGCGCGCAGGAGGTCCTCGTGGCGACGCAAGGCACCCCGCCGCAACGGCGACGCCGACGGCAGGCGAGTCGGATCGAGACGCGCCACCGTCCGCTCGAGGCCGCGGGCGAGACGATGCCGCTCGGCCGGGTCGAGGAGCTCGCGCGCCCGCCACTGGACGAGGTCGGAGACCTCGCCGCCGCGCGGATCCCGGAGGATGAGACGGTCGACGGCGCGGCGGACGCCCGACAGCTCGTGCCGCACCCGCAGTCCGCGGATGACGGCCGCGAGGGCGAAGCAGCCCGCTGCCGCGAGGCCGGCGAGGCGGAGGCCGCGGTCGGCCTCGAGGGTGAGCGCGACGAGCGCAAGCGCGAGCAACGGTGCAGCCGCTCTGCCGGGACGGGGCAGATCGATCGTTCCGAAGCGCGGCGCACGAGCGGCCATGCATCGACCGTAGGGCGTACCGCCTCAGCCCCGGCTCAGGGTTCCGCGCCGTCGGCTCAGGAAGTTCTCAAGAGCGCTCGGCGTCGTGGAGGCGATAGCCGGCGCCGGGCTCGGTGAGGATGTAGCGCGGCCGCGCCGGGTCGGGCTCGAGCTTCCGCCGCAGCTGCGAGACGTAGACGTGCAGGTAATGCGACTCGCCGTCGTAGCCGCGACCCCAGACCTCGCGCAGGAGCATCGCGTGGGTGAGCAGCTTCCCTCGATTGCGAGCGAGCACGCGGAGAAGCCCGAACTCGTGCGGGGTCAGCTGCACCGGCCGGCCGGCCA
>Ga0075270_1000050_pt1 | contig 11260 bp, 14 predicted proteins | sample SF_Rice_5C_0N_20_FD_69774 | JGI IMG/M metagenome (GOLD analysis project Ga0075270, IMG submission 69774) | Rice paddy soil microbial communities from Twitchell Island, California, USA - SF_Rice_5C_0N_203 | ecosystem: Environmental > Terrestrial > Soil > Paddy field/soil | place: USA: Twitchell... | reverse complement strand
CTTGCGCTGTTCGCATCCGAGAGCGGCGCGCACCTCGTCCGGCCGCCCCAGAGCGCGCGCTGGCGGAGCCACCTCGGCCGCTTCGACGCACGCGCACAGCTCGACCGTCTCGCGGCGGCCGGCATCCGCTTCCTCGGGCGCTCGGCTCCCGGCTTCCCGCCGCTTCTGCGCTCGATCCACGACCCGCCGCCGGGTCTGTTCCTCCGCGGTGAGGCCGACCCCGAGCTGCTCGCGCGGCCCGCGGTGGCGATCGTCGGTGCGCGCGCGTGCTCCGGCTACGGGGCGAGCGTGGCGCGGACGCTCGGACGCGAGCTCGCAGCGGCAGGGCTCGTCGTCGTGAGCGGTCTCGCCCGTGGCGTCGACGCCGAGGTGCACCGCGGTGCGCTCGAGGTCGACGGCCTCACCGTCGCGGTGCTGGGTTGCGGCGTCGACCGCGACTACCCGGCCGCGCACGCGGAGCTCGCACGCCGGATCGCCGCGACCGGCCTCGTGGTCGCCGAGTACGCGCCCGGCGTCGAGCCCGCGCCGTGGCGCTTCCCGGCGCGCAACCGGATCGTCGCGGGGCTCTGCGCGGCCACCGTCGTCGTCGAGGCACGCGAGCGGAGCGGCGCGCTCATCACCGCGGACCTGGCGCTCGAGGAAGGGCGGGAGGTCTTCGCCGTCCCCGGCGAGATCACGTCGTCCCTGTCGGGCGGTACGAATGCGCTGCTCAGGCTCGGCGCCACGCCGCTCACCGCCGCGGCCGACGTCCTCGCCTCTCTCGGGGTCGAGCCCGCGACGCCGCCTGTTCCCCAGGTGGCCGGGGTCGCCGCGGAGGTGCTCGACCTCCTGCGCCGGGAGACCGCCGGCGCGGACGACCTCGCCCGGCGGACGGGCCTCGCTGCCGAGGTCGTGGCGCGGGCGCTCGTGGAGCTGGAGCTGGCGGGTCTCGTCCGGGCCGCCGACGGCGTCTACCGGCCCGCGGGTGGCTGAGCGCTCGGGCGGAATCTCCGCCGACCGGTGTGAAAGGATCGGCTCATGCCGTCGGTGGAGGAGCGCCTCGCCCGGAACGAGGTCATGTTCCGGGCGATCAACGAACGCATCCGCGAGCTCGCGCGCCGCTTCGACGTGGAGAGCGACCCGGTCTCGTTCATCTGCGAGTGCTCCGACGAGACCTGTGTCGAGAAGGTCGCGCTCACCGTCGACCAGTACGACGAGATGCGCGCGCTCCCCGCCCGCTTCGCCGTCATGCCCGGCCACGAGGCGACGCCGCTCGTCGAGCGCGTCGTCTTCCGCAGTCCCGGCTTCGTGCTCGTCCGCAAGATCGGCGTCGCCGCCGACGCGGTCCTCGAGCAGTGGCTGCAGGACGCCCAGTAGCATCGCGGCCGGCATGGGCAATCCCTACTGGCTCGAGGACGAGGCTCCGCCGCGCGCCGGTGTGCGACGCGACGGGCACGTCGACGTCGCCGTCGTCGGCGGCGGCGTAACCGGCTGCGCTGCCGCGCTCCGGCTCGCCGAGGGCGGGCTGAGCGTCCGCCTCCACGAGCAGCGCGCGATCGCGGAGGGGGCGAGCGGCCGCAACGGCGGCTTCGCGCTGCGGGGCGGAGCGACACGCTACGACGTTGCCCGCGAGACGTACGGGCACGAGCGGGCCGCGGCGTACTGGCGCTGGACGGAGGACGCCCTCGAGCGCCTCGAGACGCTCGCCGGCGACGCACTGCGCAGGCCGGGGAGCTACCGGCTCGCCGCCGACGAGGAGGAGCGCGAGGCGATCCGCTCGGAGTACGAGGCGCTGCGCGAGGACGGGATCGCCGCCGAGTGGCTCGACGAGGTCCCGGGCGGCGCGGCCGGGCGCTTCCACGGCGCCATCTCGCACCCGGGCGACGGCTCGATCCAGCCCGCGCGCTTCGTCCGCCGGCTCGCGGCTCGCGCCGCCGAGGCAGGGGCGGACCTCCGCGAGCACGACCGCGTCGCCGACGTCGAGGCGCTCGACGCCGACCACGTCGTCGTGGCGACCGACGGCTACGGGCACGGCCTCGTCGCCGAGCTCGCCGACCTGATCTGGCCGACCCGCGGCCAGGTGATCGTGAGCGAGCCGCTCGACCGCGTCCTCTACGATCGCCCGCACTACGCGCGCCAGGGGTTCGACTACTGGCAGCAGCTTCCCGATCGGCGCGTCGTCCTCGGCGGCTTCCGCGACGTCTCGATCATGGACGAGCTGACCGACGTCGAGGAGACGACGGAAACGATCCAGACGGCGCTCGAGTCGTTCCTCGGCGAGCTCGTCGGCGGAACGCCGCACGTGACCCATCGCTGGGCCGGGATCTTCGGGCTGACGCAGGACATGCTGCCGCTCGTCGGCCGGGTGCCCGGCCGCGACCGGCTGTGGGTCGCCGCGGGCTACTCGGGGCACGGAAACGTGCTCGGCTTCGCCTGCGGGGAGCTCGTCGCCGACGCCATCCTCGGCCGCGGCTCGCCGCAGCTCGAGCTGCTCGACCCCGCGCGCTTCCTCTAGTCCCGGTCGCGGCGGCCGACGAGGCCGATCCGCAGGAAGACCCAGAGGACGAGCCCCGCGCCGGCTGCGAGGAAGACGACCAGCGCGATCCAGGCGATCACAGCGGCACCTGCGGCAGCTCGAACGCGTCCGCCTGCTCGAGCGCCGCGAGCGCGACCGCGAGATCCTGGAGCGCGAGGCCGGTCGAGTCGAAGGCGGTGACGTCCTCCGGAGCCTCGCGTCCCGGCGCGCTCCCGGCGAGCACGTCGCCCAGCTGCGCGACCTGCTCCCGGGCGATCACGCCGCGCTCCACGCCGGCGGCGAGCTCGCCGCCGTGGGACGCCTGCTCCCAGTCGTCGCAGAAGAGGCGGACGCGCTCCAGCTCCTCCACCGCGATCTCCGCCTTGCCCGGGCCGTCGGCGCCCATGAGGCTCACGTGCTGGCCCGGCCGAAGCGAGCCCGCCGGCAGCAGGACGTCGCGGCCCGGTGTCACCGTCACGAGCAGGTCGGCAGCGAGCGCCTCCTCCCGCGTCGCCACGCGGCCGCCGGCGCGCTCCGCGACCGCAGCTGCCCGGGCCTCGTCGAGGTCCCACACGAGCGGCGCGCGGCCCCGGGCCGCGAACGTCAGCGCCGCAGCCTCGCCGTTCACGCCCGCTCCGACGACCGCGGCCGTCTCCGCGTCCGGCCGGCCGAGCGTCTCGGCTGCCAGCACCGCCGCGGCTCCCGTCCGCACGGCGGTGACGGCGCCGGCGTCGAGCAGCGCGACGAGGCTCCCGTCTGCGGCCGACGAGACGAGAACCAGGCCGGCGACGGTCGGCAGCCCTCGCGCCGGGTTGCCGGGAAACGACGTGACCCACTTCAGGAGCGCGTAGCCGCCGCCGAGCGCGGGCATGGCGCGGAAGTCGCCCGCCGGGTAGGCGGTGACGTAGACCTTCGGCGGCATCGTCCACTCGCCGCGCGCGTACGCGAGGAAGGCCTCGCGCGCCGCGTCGACGGCGCGGCCGGGCGGGACGGCTGCTCGAACGTGCTCGGCGGTGAACAGCGGAACCACGGATGCGAAGCCTAGACGCGCCGGTAGGGTCGGGACGATGGGCATGTCCGACTACGTCCGCGGCCTGCGCGAGAAGGTCGGCAACGGCCTGCTCTTCATGCCCTCGACGCACTGCGTGATCCGGGACGCGGCGGGGCGCCTGCTCCTCGTCCGTCACGTCGAGGGGCGCTGGATGCTTCCGGGCGGCGCGATCGAGCCGGGAGAGACGCCGGCCGACGCCGCGCGTCGCGAGTGCTGGGAGGAGGCGAGCGTGCTCGTCGAGCCCGAGCGGATCCTCGGCGTCTACGGCGGGCCCGAGTACGAGGTGACGTACGCGAACGGCGACCACGCGCGCTGGGTCGTCACGATCTTCTCGGCGCGGATCGTCTCCGGCGAGCCGCGGCCGGGGGACGACGAGACGCAGGACGTCGGCTGGTTCCTCCCGGAGGAGCTCGACGCGCTCGAGCTCTCGCCGGCGTCGCGGCAGACGATCGCGTGCGTGCTCGAGGGCGTTCCGTTTCGGGAGGCGGAGTGGCAGCCGGACTGAGCGGGCCGGCGGTGCGGGTCGACCGGCTCGCGGTGGTCCGCGGCGGCAAGGTCGTTCTCTCCGAGTTGAGCTGCGAGGTTGCGCCCGGCACCGTCACCGGCCTGCTCGGGCCGAGCGGGAGCGGCAAGTCGACGCTGATCCGCTCGATCGTCGGTGTGCAGCAGGTCGCCGGCGGCCGGGTCGAGGTGCTGGGGCACCCGGCGGGCTCGCGCGCGCTGAGAGCGCGGGTCGGCTACATGACCCAGGCACCCTCCGTCTACGGCGACCTGACCGCCCGCGAGAACCTCCGCTTCTTCGCCCGCGTCCTCGGTCGGCGCGGCGATGCCGTCGACCGCGCCCTCGCCGCCGTCTCGCTCGACGACCACGCCGACAGGGTCGTCGATCGCCTCTCCGGCGGGCAGCGGGCGCGGGTCTCGCTCGCGACCGCCCTCCTCGGCGAGCCCGACCTCCTCGTTCTCGACGAGCCCACCGTCGGGCTCGACCCCGTGCTGCGCCGGGACCTCTGGGAGCTCTTCCACGTGCTGGCGGGGGAGGGCCGGACCCTCCTCGTCTCGAGTCACGTGATGGACGAGGCGGATCGCTGCGACGCGCTCCTCCTGCTGCGCGAGGGCCGCCTCCTCGCCGCGGCGACCCCGGCCGAGCTGCGCGCCCGCACAGGGGCGGAGCAGCTCGACGAGGTGTTCCTGCGACTCGTCGACGCGGCGGCGGCGTGAGCGCGCGTGTCACCGCTGCCGTCGCCGCGCGGGTGCTCGCGCAGCTGCGCCGCGACCCGCGCACGCTCGCGCTGATCGTCGGCGTCCCCTGCCTGCTCGAGACGCTGCTCGAGCAGCTGTTCGCAGGCCGGTCGCCCGTCTTCCAGCACGTCGGCGCGCCGCTGCTGGGACTGTTCCCGTTCGTGACGATGTTCCTCGTCACCTCGATCACGATGCTTCGCGAGCGCATCTCGGGGACCTTGGAGCGGCTGATGACGCTGCCGCTCGGGAAGCTCGACCTGCTCGTCGGCTACGGGATCGCGTTCGGGGCGGTCGCGGTCGTGCAGGCGGCGGTCGTCTCGGCGCTCTCGTTCGGGCCCCTCGGGCTCACCGTGGCCGGGCCGCGGCCGCTCGTGGTGGCCCTCGCGGTGGCGAATGCGGTGCTGGGGACGGCGCTCGGCTTGTTCGTGAGCGCGTTCGCGCAGACGGAGTTCCAAGCGGTGCAGTTCATGCCCGCGATCGTCTTCCCGCAGATCCTGCTCTGCGGCCTCTTCGTCGAGCGCGGCGCGATGGCCGGCTGGCTGCGCGGGCTCTCGGATGCGTTGCCGCTGACCTACGCCTACGACGCGCTCGCCCACACGGCGACGGACACGCTCGGCCCCCGCTTCGCCGCCGACGTCGCCGTCGTGTGCGGCTGCATCCTGCTCGCGCTCGCCCTCGGCGCTGCGACGCTCCGCAGGCGCACTCCCTGACCGGGGCGGAGCCAAACCGGCCGTGACCGCTCCGGCCGGCCCCATACCCCCACCCAAGGGCGGGGCCGTGGTCCCTCCGCCCTCGCCGTCGAGCGTACCGGCGAACCCGTGGCGGGGAGCCGGCGGGAGGGTCACGGATCGCGCGCAGTCCGCCCACAGGCCGGCGCGACGCAGAGCGCGCCGGCGCGCGTGACGCGGGCTAGCGAGCTGCGGCCGCCTCGGATGGTGCGCGGCCGCGCACGCCGGCGCAGCGCAGCACGTCTTCGGTCCAGGCGCGGGCGTGCTCGATCTCGCCGTCGCGGAGCGGGCCGACCGTGCCGTCGACGACGAAGCTCGCGGGCGGGGACACGAGCCACGCTCCGCGGCGGCGGAGCAGGCGGCCCAGCCGCACCGCCGCCGAGCCGGTCACCAGCCGCATGCCGTGCAGCCTCGTGTCGAAGGTCGCGGCACGGACGTCGTCGAGCGCGCGTGGATCGAGCGCCGTGAGCACCGCTTCGAGCGGGTCGCTGATGCCGTGCCGGTGGGTCGGGCCGCCGACGAGCAGCAGGTCGAGGTCTCGCAGCAGCTCGCCGTCCTCGGCCGCCTCCTCGACGGTGGCGAGCCGCGTCGGCATCGCCAGCTGCACCACGAGCGCCACCGTCTCGGCGATCCGCTCGGTGTTCCCGTAGCGCGAGTCGTAGAGGACGAGCGCGTTCACGCCGCGAGCCTCGTGCCGCTGGCCCATCCGGGCATCGGTGGAACCCCGGAGCCGGCCGCCGGCGCCGCTACAGGACCTTGACGTCCTGGATCAGCTTGGTGATCGACTCCTTGGCGTCGCCGAAGAGCATCACCGTCTTGGGGTTGTAGAAGAGCGGGTTCTCGATTCCGGCGAACCCCGGGTTCATCGACCGCTTCAGCACGACCACCGCCTGGGAGTCGTCCACGTTCAGGATCGGCATCCCGTAGATCGGGCTGCCCTGGTTGTTCCGTGCGTCCGGGTTGACGACGTCGTTCGCGCCCACGACGACGGCGACGTCGGTGCGCCCGAACTCAGGGTTCGCGTCGTCCATCTCCTTCAGCTGTGGGTACGGGACGTTCGCCTCCGCGAGCAGCACGTTCATGTGGCCGGGCATGCGCCCCGCGACCGGGTGGATCGCGTAGGTCACCTCGACGCCCTTCGCTTCGAGCAGGTCCGCGAGCTGGCGTACGTCGTGCTGCGCCTGGGCGACTGCGAGGCCGTAGCCGGGCACGAAGACGACCTTGTGCGCGTACGCGAGCATCACCGCCACGTCCTCGGCGCTCGCGCTCCGCACCGATCCGCCCGCCGCCGCTCCGTCCACCCCCGGGACGGCGGCGACGACCTGCCCGAACGCGCCGAAGAGGACGTTCGCGATCGAGCGGTTCATCGCCTTGCCCATCATCAGCGTCAGCAGGGTTCCGGACGCGCCGACGAGCATGCCGCTCACGATCAGGACGTTGTTCTCGAGCTCGAAGCCGCCGACGGCGACGGCGAGGCCGGTGAACGCGTTGAGGAGCGAGATCACGACCGGCATGTCCGCGCCGCCGATCGGCAGCACGAACAGGACGCCGAAGATCGCGGCGCCGCCGACGATGATCCAGAGCAGCCACTCGTCCTGGACACCGGCGACGAGGACGACCGCGACCGCGACGAGGCCCGCGAGGAGCGCGAGGTTGACGATCTTCTGGCCGTGATACGTGATCGGTCGGCCGCTGACGAGCTCCTGGAGCTTCGCGAACGCGATCATCGAGCCGGAGAACGAGACGGCGCCGATCAGGCCGGAGAGCGCGATCGCCGTGGAGATGTCGAGTTGCGGCCTCCCCGCCTCGGGCAGGATCCGGTGCAGCTCCGCGAGGGCGATCAGGGCCGCCGCACCGCCGCCGACGCCGTTGAACAGCGCCACCATCTGCGGCATCGCGGTCATCTTCACCTTGCGCGCCGCGACGGCGCCGAAGCCGCCGCCGATCAGCATCCCGAGCGCGAGCGCCCACCAGCTCGTCCCGCCGGTCTTGATCCACGTGACGACGATCGCGACGAGCATGCCGACCGCGCCGATCTGGTTGCCGCGCCGCGCGTGGGCCGGGTTGGAGAGGTAGCGCAGCGCGAGGATGAACGTGACGATCGTGATCAGGTAGAGCAGGTTCGAGACGTTGTAGGTCACGCCCCCTCGCCGCCCTTGCCGTTCTGCGACGCGTCGACCTTCTTCGCCGGCTCGCGGCTCTTGAACATCTCGAGCATCCGGTCGGTGACGACGAAGCCTCCGACGACGTTCGCCGAGCCGAGCACGACTGCGAGGAAGCCCACCACCCAGGTGAACGGGCCCTTGTGGCCGAGCCCCAGCACGAGCATCGCCCCCACGACCACGATCCCGTGGATCGCGTTCGTGCCGGACATCAGGGGAGTGTGCAGCAGCGTCGGCACCTTCGAGATCACCTCGAAGCCGAGGAAGATCGCGATCACGAGGATCGTCACCTCGAACACCAGCAGGGTTCCATGGCTCATGCCGCAACCTCCTGCTTGCCGGCGACGCACGTGCCGGCGGTGATCTCGTCCGCCCAGTCGAGCGCGAGCGCTCCCTCCGGCGCGAGATGCAGCAGCAGCGCCTGGACGTTGCGCGAGTAGAGCGTCGACGCGTGGTAGGGCATCGTCCCCGCCAGGTTCGTGATCCCGACGAGCGCCACGCCGGAGCGCTCGACGACCTCGCCGGGCTCGGTCAGCTCGCAGTTGCCGCCGGTCTCCGCGGCCAGGTCGACGATCACCGAGCCGGGACGCATCGCCTCGACCGCCGAAGCCGGGATGATCTTCGGCGCGGGCCGGCCGGGGACGGCGGCGGTGGTGATCACGACGTCGAAGTCGGAGATCCGCGCCTCGAGCGCCTCCTGCTGGGCCTTCATCTCGTCGGGCGTCAGCTCGCGCGCGTAGCCGCCCTCGGCCTCCGCGCCGCCGACGCCGAGGTCGAGCCAGTTCGCGCCGAGGCTCTGGATCTGCTCGCGCACGGCGGGGCGCACGTCGAAGCCGGTGACGACGGCGCCGAGGCGTCGCGCGGTCGCGATCGCCTGCAGGCCGGCGACGCCTGCGCCGATCACGAGCACCTTCGCGGGCGGCACGGTGCCGGCCGCGGTCATCAGCATCGGGAAGAAGCGGGGGAGACGGTCGGCTGCGATCAGGGCGGCCTTGTAGCCGCCCACGGTCGCCTGCGAGGAGAGCGCGTCCATCGGCTGCGCGCGCGTGATCCGCGGGATCGACTCCATCGCGAACGCGACCACGCCGGCGGAGGCCAGCGCCTCGACGCCCTCGCGGTCGGCGAGCGGGTCGAGGAAGCCGATCAGCAGCTGGCCCTCGCGCAGCTTCGCGCGCTCCTCGGCGGACGGCTTGCGTACCTTGACGACCGCGTCGGCGCCCCAGGGGTCGCCGATCGTCGCGCCGGCCGCCGTGTAGGCCGCATCCGGGAACGAGGCGGCCGTTCCCGCGCCGGGCTCGACGACGACCTCGAAGCCGGCGGCGGCGAGCTTCCCCGCGGTCTCGGGCACGAGTGCCACCCGGCGCTCGCCCTGCGTCGTCTCGCCCGCGACTCCGATCCTCATCGCCCGCAACTCTACGCACACCGATCGGCGGGCCCGTGCGTGATCTTCCGCATTCCCGATGCCGGGATGCGCGGAGGCATCCGTACACTCGACACGCGTGGTGCATTTCATCACCACTCACGGCCTGCCGATCCTCTTCCTCGTGATCATGCTCGAGTCGTTCGGGCTGCCCCTGCCCGGCGAGACCGCGCTGATCGCGTTCGGCGTGCTCGCGGCCGAGGGCCACTACTCGATCGCCTGGGTCATCGCCCTCGCCGCGGCGGCCGCGATCCTCGGCGACAACCTCGGCTACTGGCTGCTCGGGCGACTCGGTGGGCGTGCGCTCTTCCAGCGCTGGCGCTGGCTGCGTCGCTACTCGGAGCGCGTGCTGCCCTCGGCGGAGCGCCTGATGCGACGGCACGGCGGCAAGACCGTCTTCTTCGGACGGTTCGTCACCGTGCTCCGCTACACCGCCGCGTGGGTCGCCGGGCTCGGGCGGATGCCGTGGTGGCGGTTCCTGCTCTGGAACGCGCTCGGGGGCGCCGCCTGGGCGACGCTCGTCGGCCTGCTCGCCTACTACGCCGGTCAGACCGCCGCCGATGCGGTCAAGCGGTACGGGCTCTACGCCGGGCTCGGGATCGCGGCGGTCGTCGTGCTCGGCGCTCTCGCGGTCCACGTCGGCCGCCGGAGGCTCGAGGAGCGGATCTAGAGGCGTGAGGCGCGTGCTCCTCGCGACCGCCGTCGTCCTGCTCGCGGCGGCATGCGGCGCCGGCGCCTCCGTGCCGGCCACCATCTCGCGGCCGCCGTCGGCCCGCGTCCCGGACTTCACCCACGTGCTCGTCGTCGTCTTCGAGAACCGTGAGGCGAACGACGTCGTCGGCAGTCCCGACGCCACGACCTTCCGTGCCCTCGGCAGCCGCTACGCGACCCTGACGCGCTACACCGCGGTCACCCACCCCAGCCTGCCGAACTACCTCGCGCTCGTCTCCGGCTCGACACAGGGGATCACGAGCGACTGCACCGACTGCGTCGTGCGCGGCCGCAGCCTCGCAGACACCCTCGCCGCCGCCGGCAAGACCTGGAAGACGTACGCGGAGGACCTCCCGTACCCGGGCTACGCCGGAGCCTCCGCCGGCCTGTACGCGAAGAAGCACGACCCGTTCCTCTACTTCCACGACGTCGCGAGCTCCGCCGCCCGGCGCCGCAACGTCGTCCCGTTCGCGCAGCTCGCCCGAGACGTCGCGCGGCGGCGCCTGCCCGACTACGCCCTCGTCGTCCCGAACCTCTGCAACGACATGCACGACTGCCCCGTCGCGACCGGCGATGCCTGGCTCCGCAGGCACGTGCAGCCGCTGCTCGCCTCGCCCGCGCTCGAGGGTGGGGTCGTCTTCGTCGTCTTCGACGAGGGCACCTCCGGCGCGAGCGGCGGCGGTGCCGTCGAGGCGCTCGCGCTCGGGCCCACCGTGCGGCGCAGCACCGTCTTCTCCGCGCCGACCGGTCACGAGGGGCTGCTCCGCACGATCGAGGACGCCTGGCACCTGCCCCGCCTCGGAGGCTCCGCGACCGCGACGCCGATCGGTGGGATCTGGAAGTAGGAGTCCGGCCGCGGGCGAGGAAAATCGTCCGGGCATGCTGGCCTCGATCTCCCGCGCGCTCGAGCAACGCGACCAGACCTACGGGCACGGGGCCCGCGTCGGCGCGCTCGCCGAGCCGGTCGCCGTACGGCTCGGCTGGGATCGTGAGCGGATCCGGTCGCTCCGCTACGCGGCGCCGCTGCACGACATCGGCAAGGTCAAGGTGCGGCCGGAGGTTCTCGGCAAGCCCGGCCCGCTGACCCTCGACGAGGTCGCCGAGATCCGCCTCCACCCGCGCGCGGGCGCCGCCCTCGTCCGCCCCCTGCGCAGCGCCCGGCACGCGCTTCCGTACGTCCTCTTCCATCACGAGTGCTGGGACGGCAGCGGCTACCCGGCGGGCCTCCGCGGCCGCTCGATCCCGCTCGAGGCGCGGATCCTCTCCGTCGCCGACGCCTTCGACGCGATGATCTCGCCGCGGCCCTACCGGCGCGCCCTCACCCACCGGCACGCGATCGGCGAGATCGAGCGCTGCGCCGGCACCCAGTTCGACCCGGTCCTCGCCGAGATCTTCGTCGAGGTCTGGGCGCACGGCTGGGACACCTGGGCGGTCGCGTAGCCCGGCGCGCGCGAA
>Ga0075270_1000049_pt1 | contig 11379 bp, 9 predicted proteins | sample SF_Rice_5C_0N_20_FD_69774 | JGI IMG/M metagenome (GOLD analysis project Ga0075270, IMG submission 69774) | Rice paddy soil microbial communities from Twitchell Island, California, USA - SF_Rice_5C_0N_203 | ecosystem: Environmental > Terrestrial > Soil > Paddy field/soil | place: USA: Twitchell... | reverse complement strand
TCCGCCGCGGCGAGACCGTCCTGCTCTGCTGGCGGCTCGGCGAGGACGAGATCCGCTACTGGCACGGCCTCGAGGACGGCGTCGCCGGCCGGCAGCCGCTCCCGCTCGACGACGGCTCCTGAGGATTTCGCGCCCTCGGCGCGAAATCGACTGCTGGAGATGACCTTCTGGCACCGCCTGATCGTCGCAGCGGCGATCTTCGTCGTCGTGTCCGTGCTCGCGCGGCTCGTCGACCGGCTGCTCGCGCGCCGGCCGCTACCCCCCGAGGTCGCCACTCGCTACCGCGTCTTCCGGCGCAGTGTCAGCGTGGCGATCGTCGTCGTCGGCTTCCTCTCCGCCGCGCTCGTCATCCCGCAGGTGCGCGCCGTCGCGGGCGGGCTGCTGGCCTCCTCGGCGCTGCTCGGGATCATCGTCGGCTTCGCGTCGCAGCGCACCCTGGGCAACTTCGTCGCCGGGCTCCTGATCGCGATCGCGCAGCCGGTGCGAATCGGCGACCGGGTCGAGTACGCCGGCGCCGAAGGCGTGATCGAGGAGATCGGGCTCACCTACACGTTCATCCGTACGCCCGACCAGAGGCGGGTGGTCGTCCCGAACGAGAAGCTGGCCTCGGATACCATCACGAACGCCTCGATCCGCAATCGAGAGACGTTTGCCGAGATAACCGTGTCGGTCCCGCTTGCAGCAGATCTCGGCGCCGCGGTCGACGGGCTCCGCGAGGAGCTCGCCGCCGAGCGCGACGCCTACGTGTTCGTGAGCGCGCTCGAGGGCGCCGCCACCGTGACGCTGCGGGCGGCCGCCGGCGCCGAGGACGCCGCCGAGCAGCTCGAGAGCGAGCTGCGCCTGCGCGCGCACCGGCGGCTGCGCGCGCTGGGCGTCTGGGGATGAGCCCGCCGTCGTCCGGACGGAGGCGGCCGAGCTCGCGCAGCGGCGGCTCCTCGCGCACCCGCCGCAAGCGCCGCGCCGAGCGGCGGCGTGCGAGCCGCCGCCTGCTGATCGTGTCGCTCGTCGCGGCGCCGTTCGTGATCCTGCTCCTCACCGCGGTGGGCGGGACGGCGGTCTTCGGCGCGAGCTGCGACCTCAACTCGCTCCAGCCCGTGACCGCCGGGGCGAACTCGTTCGTGTACGCATGGGACGGCAGCCTTCTCGGCGCCATCCCGGCGGAGCGCAACCGCACTCCCGTCGGGCGCTCCGCGATCAGCCCGTGGATGGGGCGCGCGACCGTCGCGATCGAGGATCGGCGCTTCTACCAGCACGGCGGCATCGACCCGGTCGGGATCATGCGCGCCGTCGTCGCCGACGCCCGCGCCGGCAAGATCGTCCAGGGCGGCTCGACCATCACGCAGGAGCTCGTCCGCAACCTCTACCTCTCGCGCGCGCAGACGCTGCACCGCAAGCTCGTCGAAGCCTGTCTCGCGATCAAGCTCTCGCGCGCCTGGTCGAAGGACCGGATCCTCACCGCGTATATGAACGAGGTCTACTACGGCAACCACGCATACGGGATCGAGGCGGCCGCGGAGACGTACTTCTCGGTCGGCGCCCGCGACCTGAACCTCCCGCAGGCGGCGCTCCTCGCCGGGCTGCCGCAGGCGCCGTCGCTCTACGACCCCTTCCACAGCCCGACCGCCGCCCTCGCGCGGCGCGGCGAGGTCCTGAAGGCGATGCTCGCGGGCGGCGACATCACCGCGGCGCAGTACGCCTCCGCGTCGCACGACCGCAGCCTGCACCTGAGGCCTGGCAACGCGTACACGCGCATCCGGGAGCCGTACTTCTTCAACTACGTCGAGGACCAGCTGCAGCAGGAGTACGGCGCGAACACGGTCCGCTCGGGTGGGCTCAAGGTCTACACGACGATCAATCCGCACCTGCAGCGCGCGGCTCATGCCGCGATCACCCATGTTCTGACGGAGAAGACCGACCCGGCCGCGTCGATCGTGTCGATCGACCCGCGCACCGGTGCGATCCGGGCGATGACGGCGGTCAGCCCGGGGAACGCCGGCAACCAGTTCAACTTCGCCACGAGCGCGCTTCGGCAACCGGGATCGACGTTCAAGGCGATCGTCCTCACGGCCGCCGTCGCACGCGGCATGGACCCGTTCCACACGTACTACCTCTCGGCGCCGTTCTACTACGCGCCGGACGATTGGACGGTGCAGACGTACGAGCACACGTACGCCGGCGTCGAGTCGGTCGCGAGCGCCACCGTGCAGTCCGACAACACCGTCTTCGCCCGTCTGGCCGTCGACGTCGGCCCGCAGAACATCGTGGACATGGCGGAGAAGCTCGGGATCCGCAGCCCGCTGAAGGCGGTACCGTCGCTCACGCTCGGCTCGATCGGCGTGACGCCGCTCGACATGGCCTCGGCCTACGCCACCATCGCCGCCGGCGGCGTCTACTCGAAGCCGATGGCGATCACGAAGGTCGTGCTCCCGAACGGCAGGGTCGACGAGGCGGCCGGCTGGGGCAAGCCGCAGCGGGAGCGGGTGATCCCGGATTGGGTCGCCTCGACCGTCACGCAGGTGCTCGAGCAGAACATGCTGTACGGCACCGGCACGGGCGCGCATCTCTCCGGCCGTACCGACGCCGGCAAGACGGGAACGACCGACAAGTACGCGGACGCCTGGTTCTGCGGCTACTACCCGTTCCTCGAGGCGACCGTCTGGATCGGCTATCCCAAGGGCGAGATCCCGATGTTGAACGTGCACGGGATCGCCGTCTCCGGCCCCAGCTTCCCGGCCTCGATCTGGCACCTCTTCATGGAGTCGGCCGTCGGCAACCGCAAGGACGTGCCCTTCCGGGAGCCTGCCTCCACCCCGGAGTGGACGACGTGGCGCGGGCAGTACCAGTACTACGGCGGCTACGCGTCGAGCGCGTCCTCGACCGCCGCGACGACGGCGGAGACGACCACCGCCGCGAGGACGACGACGTCGCCGCCGACCACCGCGGCTCCCCCTCCGCCGACCGAGCCGCCGCCGGGCACGACCGCCCCGCCTCCGACCGCGACGACGGCGACCGTCGCGACGACCGCGCCGACTCCCTAGGAGCTCGCCGTCGCGCGGGTGGCGGTGGTTCCCGTCGCGGCCGTGGTCGTCGTGGCCGAGGTGGTGGTCGTCGTCGAGGTGGTCGGCGAGGTCGTCGTGGGTGCCGTGGTGGTCGTCGGCGCCGTGGTCGTGGCCTGCGCCGTCGTGGTCGGCGGCGATGTCGTCGCGGTCGGCGGGGCCGTGGTGGTCGTGCGGTGCGTCGCGGTGGTCGTGCGCTGCGTCGTGGTCTGCGCCGTCGGCGCCTGCGTGGTCGTCTGCTTCGAGGGGACGGTGGCGACAGCCCCGGTCGACCGCTGCGTCGTCGTGCGCTGGCGCGGGAACGTCGCACCCAGGACCGTGCCCGTCGTCGCGGCGGTCGCGGTGTCGGGGCTCGAGGTGGCAGGAACGCGGGCCATCGCCCAGGCGAGCCCGGCGCCCGCGGCGGCGAGCGCGAGGAGCGCCGCGGCGACGAGGACCGTTCGCCCGCGACCCGGTCCCGCGGCTGCCGCCGCCCCGGGGACGACCCGGGTCTCGCCGGTGACGGGAAGGACGCGGGTGGCATCGGCCTCCGCGCTCGCGCCGGCGAGCACGGTGACCAGCTCGCCTCCGTCTCGTGGGCGTGCCGCCGGATCCTTGGCGAGGGCGGCGAGCGTTGCGGCCGCGAGCGCCGGCGGCGCGCCCGCCGGGAGCGAGTCCGGCTCGGGCCGCGGCGCGTCGCGGTGCATCAGGGCGAGCTCCATCGGATCGTCCGACTCGTAGGGAAGGCGGCCGGTCAGCATCCGGAAGAGCACGACGCCGAACGAGTACACGTCGCTCGCCGGCCCGGCGGGCATGCCCGAGGCCTGCTCCGGCGAGATGTACGCTGCCGTCCCGAGGACGGTCCCCGCCTCGGTCAGCGTCCCCTCGCCCGTGCCGAGGCGCGCGATCCCGAAGTCCGCGATCTTCGGGCGGCCCTCCGGGTCGAAGAGGATGTTCGCCGGCTTGAGGTCGCGATGGACGACGCCGTGCTCGTGCGCGTGCGCGAGGCCGGCCGCGATGCCCGCCGCGATCCGGGCCGCGGCAGCAGCCGGAAGGGCGCCCTTCGCGCGCAGGCGATCCTCGAGCGCGCCCCCGGGGAGATACTCGAGCACGATGTACGGCCGGCCGCCGTCCTCGCCGTAGGCGAAGACCCGGGTCACGTTCTCGTGGCTGAGCGACGCGGCTGCCCGGGCCTCGCGGCGGAAGCGCTCGACCTCGGCCGTCGGGGCGAGCAGCTTCACGGCGACCGCCCGGTCGAGGTCGAGGTCGCGCGCCGCCCACACCTCCGACATCGAGCCGCTGCCGAGGAGATGGTCGAGCCGGTACCGCCCGCCGATCTCGGTGCCGGGACTGCTCACGGTTACGGTATGCGCCGAACGTGGAAGCGCTACTCACCCTCGAGCAGGCGCAGGCCGAGGTGCTCGCGCGAGCACGGCCGCTCGAAGCCGAGCGCGTGCTCGTCGCAGGCGCTGCCGGCCGGGTAGTCGCGGAGAGCGCGGCCGCGCTCGTCGACCTGCCGCCGTTCGCAGCCTCCGCGATGGACGGGTTCGCTGTGCGAAGCGACGACGTGCCCGGCACTCTCGCGATCGTGGGGGAGTCGGCGGCGGGCCGCCCGGCCGAGAGCGGCCCCGGCGCCGGGGAGGCGGTCGCGATCTCGACGGGCGCCGTCGTCCCCCGGGGCGCGGACGCGGTCGTCCCAGTCGAGGATGTTGTCCAGATCGACAACACGATTCGAGTGGACACCTCGGTCACGCCCGGGAGGAACGTTCGCCGGCGAGGCGGCGACATCGCCGCCGGCGACGTGGTCGTCGCCGCCGGGTCACGCGTCGCGGCCGCGCAGGTGGGCGCGCTCGCCGCCGCCGGGGTGGCCGAGCTCGCGTGCGCGCGTCGGCCGCGCGTCGTGGTGGTCGCCACGGGCAGCGAGCTCGTCCCGCCGGGCTCTGAGCTTCGTCCGGGGCAGATCTACGAGGCGAACGGCGTGATGCTCGCCGCCGCGCTCGCCGTGACGGGCGCCGTCGTCGAGGTCGCGCCCACAGTCGCCGACGACGAGGCCGCCCACCGGGAGGCGCTGGCGGCCGGCCTCGCCGCCGACGTGCTCGTCACCTCCGGTGGGGTGTCGGTCGGAACCCACGATCTCGTGCGGCGCGTCGAGCGCGAGCTCGAGGTCGAGGAGATCTTCTGGCGCGTCGCGATCAAGCCGGGAAAGCCCGTGTCGTTCGGCGTCCGCGGCGGCACGCTCGTCTTCGGCCTGCCGGGCAACCCGGTCTCGGCCCTCGTGGGCTGCGAGCTCTTCGTCAAGCCCGCGCTGCGAGCGCTGCAGGGCCTGGTCGACCCGGCGCCGAGGTTCGAGCCGGGGAAGCTCATGTCGCCGCTGCAGCGAAACGAGGCCCGCGACGACTTCGTACGCGCCCGCTCCCGCACCGGCACGGATGAGGTCCTGCTCGAGCCGTTGGGCGGGCAGGAGTCGCACATGATCGCGCGCGCCGCCGCCGCGGACGCGCTCGTGCACGTGCCGCGGGGACGCGGCGAGCTGGGGGCGGGAGCCGCGGTGGCGTGGCTGCCCCTGGACACCCCCTAGCGTGCCCGGCGCGTCGTCTCAGCCGTTCAGCGCGCGCCGCCGCGGCTCGGATACGCGGCTTCGGCGGCGCTGGGCGAGCACGAGCCGGCGGATCGTCTCGCGGATCGGCCCGCGTGGAGGCCGTTCGCTCGCCGCGGGGTACGGCGCGTAACGGCCGGCCGACAGCGCGGCGAGCTGTCCCGCGGCGGCGAGCCAGCCGAGGGCGATCGCGAGCAACGGCACCGGTGCGTAGCCGACCGCGAACAGGTCGACGACGTACCACGGGGCGTCCCAGCCGAGCCCGTAGCGGCTCGCGAACGACCAGAGGACGAGACCGGGACCGAGGAAGCCGGCGAGGAGCACCGCGAGGCGTGCCCAGCGGCCGCGGCTGTGCACCTGTGGCAGCCAGAGCCAGATGTGGAGCGACGGCAGCAGGAAGATGAGCGCGAAGGGGTCGGTCGCGACGACGAGCAACCCCACGACGGCGAGCGCGAGCAGCGCGGCCGTGTGGCCGGCGAGCTCTTCCTCGGGGCTGGGGGGCCGGCGCGGCAGCAGGCGGTCGCGCGCGACCAGCCAGCCGAGGCCCGCGAGCAGGAGCAGGGCGACGAGCGCGCCCGAGGGCCAGCGCACGTGCTCGAGCGACGGGGGGCGGCCGTTCGCGTGCCCCCAGAGGCCGAGCGCCGCGAACGCGGCGAAGATGATGCCGACCCAGACCCAGAAGGAGAGCCGGCTCCGGTAGGAGCGCAGCGCCGGGGAGACCCGAATCCGCCGCCGCCGACAGCGCGCGAACAGGTCGACGGCGGCGGCGAGGAACGGCAGCAGCCCGGCTACCAACACGATCTCGATTGCCCAGCCGCGGACGAGACGCTCGCCGAGGAAGACGTAGGTCGACGGGCCCTGCGCGAGAGCCGCGCCCTGTTCCATCGCGGCGAGGGCCGTCTGGGTGGCCCGTCCGATCTGGCCGAGCCGCGTGACGTCGAGCCGTTCGCGGGTCGGCCCGAGGCCTCCCGGCGGCCGGTCGCCGGCTGTCGTGATCGTCACCGCCGGGATGCCGGCGCTCACGAACGGCGCCTGCCCGTAGGGGCCGAACGGGAAGCCGAGGTCGATCAGCTGGCGCAGTCCGCTCGCCCGGTCGGGGTCGGCGCCGATCTCGGCGGCGAGCGAGGCCCGCACCGTCTCGACGAGCCCGGCTGCGGGGGAGCGCGCCGTGTCGCCCGAGATCACCAGCCTCGGTCGACCGTGTCCGGCGATCGCGTCGAGGTCGATCACCGCCAGGACGTTGCGCCGGGTCGCCGGGTCGGCGGCGAAGTGTGCCGCGCCCAGCGCGCCGTCGGCGGCACCGTCGGTGGAGAGGAAGACGAGCGAGTACGGCAGTTTCGCGACGGGGGCGCCGGTCGTCGGCGCATACGCCCGCGCGAGCTCGATCAGCGCCGCGGTGCCCGAGGCGTTGTCGTCGAGACCGGAGCCGACACCGGTGTCGTCGCGGTGCGCCATCACGACGATTCGGCGCTGCGACAGTCCCGGCTTCTCGACCGTCAGATTGACGAGGCGCGTGTGACCGCTTCCCGGCACGTCGGCGGTGAAGGCGGCACGGTGCACGGCGAACCCGTACGGCGCCAGCTGTCTCCGGAACCAGGCCGCCGCCGCCGCCGATCCTGCCGGCCGGTCCGGAAGACGGAAGGCGAGGTCGTTCGCGAGCTGGGCCGCCGCCGCACGGTCGAAGGCGGGCGGCACGCTCGGCGCTTGGAGGGCCGGGGGGCGGGCGACGCTGAAGGCCAGGAGCAGTAGAGGCAGTCCGACCAGCAGCCAGGTGCCGCGGTAGAGGCGGCCGTTGACGGGCCGCTCGATCGAACCCGGCCGCGGCCGGCGCCGCTCGGGTGAGGGCGACAGGGCCGTCACGGCTGCCAAGTGTAGGACGCGGACGGGCCGCTCGTTTTCACGGGAAAACGACAGCGCTCGTGACGAATGCCACAAAACGAGGCGAGCGTTATGACTGGACGGTTGGTGGGAAGGAGGCAGTGATGGGCGCACGTCGTGTCCCGTTGGTGTAGAAATCGGCGGGTTTGAACGGGCGAATCTACGGAAACGAACGGGGCTGCCGGGATGAGCGAGGCGACGATGGTCGAGACGAGGGACGAGGAGCGTGACGGCATGCGCACCGTGCGGCTCCGCATTCCCGCGCGGGCCGAGTACATCGCGCTGTCGCGACTCGCGCTGAGCGGTCTCGCCGAGCTGACCGACGTTCCGGAGCCGATGCTGGCAGACCTGAAGCTCGCTCTGACCGAGGCCGTCTCGAACTCGATCCGGCACGCGTACGACGGTCGCGACGGGTACGTCGAGATCTGCTACGAGCTCACCGGTACGACGCTCGGGATCGAGGTCGTCGACGACGGCGCCGGGTTCGACCCGGAGCGGCCGCCGGCGCTCGAGGGCGAGGAGCTGACCGAGGGCGGCCTCGGCATCGCGATCATCCGGACGATCGCCGACGAGCTCGAGATCGAGTCCCGGCCGGGCTCCAGCGGGTCGCGGCTTCGGTTCGTGAAGCGCCTGCGCGCCGAGTAGCGCCGTTGTCCGAACCGGCAACGCCGCGGCGGAAGATCCTCGTCGTCGCCAACCGTGGGCCCGTTGCGTATGCGAGGTCGGAGGAGGGGGAGCGGACGGCGTCGCGCGGCGGCGGCGGTCTCGTGACCGCGCTCGGCGGGCTGCTCGCGCACCACGACGTGACGTGGGTGGCGAGCGCGATGACCGAGGAGGACGCCGCCGTCGCCCGCGAGCATGCGGGGTCGTTCCCCGAGACGACGCGCGACGGTGCGCCCTACCGGTTACGCCTCGTGGCGCACGAGCCGGAGGTCTACGACCGCTTCTACAACGTGTTCGCGAACCCGACGCTCTGGTTCCTCCAGCACTACCTGTGGGGCCTCGGCAGCGCGCCGGATCTCGGGCCGGAGGTGCACGCTGCCTGGGAGCACGGGTACGTGCCGGTCAACGAGGCGTTGGCGGCGGCGGCTCTCGAGGAGCTCGCGCGGGAGCCGGAGGCGGTCGTGTTCTTCCACGACTACCACCTGTATCTCGCGCCTCGGCTCGTCCGGGTACGGGATCCGGACGTCGTGACGACCCACTTCCTCCACACCCCGTGGCCGCAGCCCGACTACTGGCACGCCCTGCCGGAGCCGCTTCGCCGCGCGGTGCACGAGGGGCTGCTGGCGAACGACGTCGTCGGCTTCCACACGGACCGCTGGCGGCGCGCCTTCCTCGAGTGCTGCGCGACGCTGCTCGGGGCCGAGGTCGACGAGGAGCACGCGACGGTCGAGCACCAGGGCCGGCTGACGGAGGTGACCGCACATCCGATCGGGATCGACGCGGAGGAGTTCGACCGGCTCCGCGACGACCCCGCCGTCCTCGCGCGCGAGGAGGAGCTCGTGGCGCGGCGGCCCGAGCGGCTCGTGCTCCGCGTCGACCGCACCGATCCGTCCAAGAACGTCGTCCGCGGCTTCCGTGCCTTCGAGCTCCTGCTCGAGCAGCATCCGGAGCTGCACGAGCGGGTCGGGATGCTTGCGCTGCTCGCTCCGTCTCGACAGGACATCCCCGAGTACGCGCAGTACGTCGCCGCGGTGGAGACGGCGGTGCGCGAGGTGAACGAGCGCTTCGGGAACGAGCGTTGGCTGCCCGTCGAGCTCGACGTCGCCGACGACTTCGCCCGCTCGGTCGCGGGCTACAAGCAGTTCGACGTCCTGCTCGTGAACCCGGTCTTCGACGGTCTCAACCTCGTCTCGAAGGAGGCGCCGCTCGTCAACGACCGCGGCGGCGTCGTCGTCCTCTCCGAGAACGCCGGCTCCCACGAGGAGCTCGCAGAGTGGGTGCTGACGGTCAACCCGTTCGATCTCGTCGGCCAGGCGCGGGCGCTCCACGAGGCGCTCGAGCTCGACCCGGAGGAGCGGCGCCGGCGGCTCGACGGGATCGAGAAGCACGTCCGACGTCACGACATCCGCGCCTGGGTCGACGTGCAGCTCGACGATCTCGACCGGGCCGCGGCGCGCCTGAGCGTCTAGGTGCGGCAGTACGATTCCGGGGTGGCGACCCTCGAACCCGTCGGGCGATGACCGACCTCTCCCATGTGGACGAGTCGGGCGAGGTGCGGATGGTCGACGTCGGCGCCAAGCCGCTCTCGCGCCGCCGGGCGGTGGCGCGCGCCGAGGTGCGGATGGCCGCGGCGACGGCGCGCCGGCTGCGCGAGTTGCCCAAGGGCGACGCGCTCACGACGGCGCAGCTCGCCGGCATCATGGCGGCGAAGCGGACGAGCGAGCTGATCCCCCTCTGCCACCCGCTGCCGCTCTCCCACGTCGAGGTCACGCTCGCGGTCGGGGAGGACTCGGTCGAGATCCTCGCGTCGGCCGAGACGACGGCGCAGACCGGCGTCGAGATGGAGGCGCTCACGGCGGCCTCCGTCGCCGCGCTCACCGTCTACGACATGGCGAAGGCGATCGACAAGGAGATGCGGATCAGCGAGGTCGCCCTTGTCGAGAAGACGAAGGAGTCGGTCGCGTGAGGGCGGCGGTGCTGACGGTCTCGGACGGAGTCGTCGCCGGCACCCGCGAGGATCGCAGCGGCGACACGCTCGCCGAGCTGCTCGCGGGAGACGGGTTCGAGGTCGAGCGGCGCGTCGTGCCCGACGAGCGGGACGAGATCGCAGCGGCGATCCGCGAGCTCGCGGCGGCGGCCGGCCTCGTCCTCACGACCGGCGGCACCGGGCTTGCGCCGCGCGACGTCACGCCGGAGGCGACGCGCGAGGTGCTCGACCGCGAGGCGCCCGGGATCGCGCAGGCACTTCGAGCCGACTCGATCGCCAAGACGCCGCACGGCCTGCTCTCGCGGGGGACGGCCGGCGTGGTCGGCTCGACGCTCGTCGTCAATCTCCCCGGCTCTCCCGGCGGCTGCCGGGACGGCTTCGACGTGCTTCGTCCGGCGCTTCGCCACGCGCTCGAGCTGCTCGCCGGCGAGCGCGACGTGTCGCACCGCCAGACCTGACCGCGCGTATCCTGCCGCCCGTGACCGCCGAGGCCTCGACCCTCGCACCGCTGCCTGCCCGATTCGCGCGGCTCGTGAAGATCGAGCACACCGTCTTCGCGCTGCCGTTCGCCTATGTCGGGGCGTTCCTCGCGGTGAGCGCGACGCCGAGCGCGCACGACCTGCTCTGGATCACGCTCGCGATGGTCGGTGCCCGCTCGCTCGCGATGGCGCTCAACCGCCTGATCGACGCGGGGCTCGACGCACGCAACCCGCGCACCGCCGGACGCGAGCTGCCGAGCGGCCAGCTCTCGGTCGCGCAGGTGCTGCTCTTCTGCGCGGCCTCGCTCGCGCTCTTCCTCGTCGCGGTCTGGCAGCTCGACCCCCTCGTCCGCTGGCTCTGGCCGATCCCGGTCGCCGGCTTCGTCGTCTACCCGTATCTGAAGCGGTTCACGTGGCTCTGCCACTTCTGGCTCGGAGCGGTCGACGGGCTCGCTCCGGTCGGAGCCTGGGTCGCGATCACCGGCAGGCTGCCGTGGCAGGCGTGGATACTCGGTGCCGCGGTCGCCTTCTGGGTCGCCGGGTTCGATCTCTTCTACGCGCTCTTCGACGTGGAGGTCGACCGTCGTGAGGGGCTCCACTCCGTCGTCACGCGGTTCGGCGTCCGCGGTGCGTTCCTCGGCGCGCGCATCTCGCACGCGGCCGTCGTGGCGTGCCTCGTCGCGGCCGGACTCGGCCTGCCGGTCGGGGCGCTCTACTGGGTCGGCGTCGCGTTGACGGCAG
>Ga0075270_1000048_pt1 | contig 11393 bp, 11 predicted proteins | sample SF_Rice_5C_0N_20_FD_69774 | JGI IMG/M metagenome (GOLD analysis project Ga0075270, IMG submission 69774) | Rice paddy soil microbial communities from Twitchell Island, California, USA - SF_Rice_5C_0N_203 | ecosystem: Environmental > Terrestrial > Soil > Paddy field/soil | place: USA: Twitchell... | reverse complement strand
GCTGATCGAGATCACCGACCGGGTGCGCGAAGCGCTCGGCGACGCCGACGGCGCGGCCGCGCTCGTGTACGTGCCGCACACCACGGCAGGCGTCGCGATCAACGAGCGGATCGACCCCGAGCTCGTCGACGACCTCGAGAACGCGTTCCAGCGCGTCGTCGGCGACGACTGGGAGTGGAAGCACGAGGACGAGGACGGGCCGAACGCGCCGTCGCACGCGCGCGCCTCGCTCGCGTCGAGCCCGCAGGTGCTGATCCCGCTGCGGGAGGGCACGCTGGCGCTCGGCACCTACCAGGGCGTCTTCTTCTGCGAGTTCGACGGGCCTCGAGACCGCAAGGTCTACGTCGCGACGCTCGCCTAGCCGGGTCATCCGTTCGGCCGGTACGGGATCGACCCCGCGATCGTCCGGCGGGAGGATCCCGACCCGGGGCGGAGGCGGGTAGACAGGGAGCAGTCAGGCGCGGCTGCCCGAAACTCCCCTCTGCGGCAGCCGCGCCGTGACCGCCGTTCCCTTGCCGGGCGCCGAGACGATCTCGAGCCGGCCGCCGCACGACTCGAGCCGCTCGCGCTGCGAGAGCAGGCCGATGTGCGCGTCCGCGACGAAGCGGTCGATCCCGGCCGGGTCGAAGCCGACGCCGTCGTCGGCCACCGTGAGCACGATCGCGTCGCCGTCCTCCGCCAGCATCACGGTCACCTTCGAGGCGCGCGCGTGCCGGCCCGCGTTCGCGAGAAACTCCCGTGCCGCGCCGAGCAGCACCGCCTCGTCGGGATGCCGGTGCGGGTAGTGGACGTAGAGGTCGACGTCGAAGCCGCCGCGCCGGCTCGAGCGCTCTGCGACCGCCTTCAACGCCGGTTCGAGTCCCGCCTGCTGCAGGACGTGCGGGTGGAGCTCGAAGATCGCCGAGCGCAGATCGGAGACGCTCTCGGTGAGCGCGGCACGAGCCCGCTCGAGCACCTCGTCGGGATGCGCCGCGAGCGACTCGTCCACGTCCTGCCGCGCCGCGAGCAGGCTCTGGATCGCACCGTCGTGGAGCGCCTCGGCGAGTTCCCGGCGCTCCCGCTCCTCGGCGCCCATCACCTCCGCGAGCAGCCGCCGCCGCCCTGCGGCGAGCTGGATCAGCCGTTGCGTCCGCGTCGCGAGCAGGCCGGAGAAGAGCGTCGCGGCGATCCCGATCCAGGCGAGATAGCCGCTCTGGACGGCGAGGAACGCGAGCGCATGCTTGACGTGGCGCGCGGGGTGCGTCGCCGCCTGCAGGTCGTAGGCGACGACGACGAGCCCGGTCACGAGCAGGGTGATCCGCCAGCCGAAGCGGAAGGCGACCGAGATCGGGATCAGGAAGTAGGCGAGGCGCGCGTCGGAGAACGCCCCGCCCGAGAGATACGCGAGGACGGTGATCGAGAGCACGTCCGCGACGGTCGTCCCGAGCGCGAAGGTGCGGTCGAGCGGGCCGCGGTAGGCGAAGGCGAGCGCGGCGACCGCGTAGGCGAGCACGAGCACGGCGGCGACGGCGAACGTCGGCTCGTTCGGGTTCGGGTGCGGCAGGCGCTCCGCCGCCACGATCAGGCCGACCGCCGCGAGCCGCAGCCACGCGACGCGGCGCTCGCTCGCTGCGAGGACCTCCGCCTCCGACACCGCGCCGACGCTACTCGATCAGACGGCGGCGCATCGCCTCCGCAACCGCTGCCGCGCGGTCGGAGACGCCGAGCTTGTCGTAGACGTGCTGCGCGTGCGTCTTCACCGTCGTCACGCCGATGAAGAGCGCCGACGCGATCTCGGAGAACGACTTGCCGTCGGCGATCAGGCGGAGGATCTCTCGCTCGCGCTCCGTCAGTACGGGAGTGTCCGAGGGCGAGCGAAGCCGGATCTCGCCGACGAGGCCCGCGGCGACCTCGGACGGGAGCACCGATTCGCCGCGGGCGACCGCGAAGACGGCCGCGACGATCTCGTCCCGGCTCGCCTCCTTGAGGAGGTAGCCGGCCGCACCCGCCTGGAGCGCATCGAAGACGACGCTGCTCTCGTCGTGCGCCGAGAGCATCAGCACGCGCGTCGGCAGCCCGTCGCGGACCACCGCCCGGACGATCTCGATCCCGTCGAGGCCGGGCAGCCTGTAGTCGAGGAGCGCGACGTCGGGCCGCTCCGACGCGATCGCCTCGAGCGCGGCGCGCCCCTCTCCGGCCTCGGCGACCACCTCTACCAGCGGGTTCGCGGCGAGCGCGCGCACCATCCCCTCGCGGAAGACCGGGTGGTCGTCTGCGACGAGAACGCGAACGGTCTGCGCTGCGTCGGGGATCTTCCGGATCCTATGCAGCGTGCTCGTCGGGCGGTCGTCGCTGCCTGCGTCGCGCATGCTCGCCGCATTGTCCAGCCGTTCGGGGCGGGTGTGGGGAGGATCGCCGGGATGAGGTCGCCGTCCTCCGGACGGGCGGCCGGGCCCGGCCCGCGGATCGTGCGACTATCCGATGGCCGGCGCTCACTGCGGCCGGTACACCTGAGAAGCGTGAAGCGGGTCGTGCTCACGGGCGCTGCGGCAGCCTGCCTGCTCGCGGCTTTCCTCGCCTCGGCGGACCTGCCGGGACGGCCCGGCGCGCGCGCCGCCGGTGCCGTCGCGGGGATTCACAAGATCCGCCACGTCGTCGTGATCATGCAGGAGAACCGCTCGTTCGACTCCTACTTCGGCACCTATCCCGGGGCGGACGGGATCCCGATGAAGCACGGCGTCCCGACCGTCTGTTCCGTCGACCCGGCGACCGGCATCTGCGTCAAGCCGTATCACGACACCTCCGACCGGAACTCCGGCGGGCCGCACGACCACATCGACGCGGTCAGAGACGTCAACGGCGGCCGCATGAACGGCTTCGAGCGCCAGGCGCGCAACGGCCGCTACCTCGCATGCGCCGCGAACGTCGACGCACCCGGCTGCTCGCTCGCCTCGCACGCTCCCGACGTCATGGGCTATCACGACTGGCACGAGATCCCGAACTACTGGCGCTACGCGCACGACTTCGTGCTCCAGGACCACATGTTCCAGTCGGACGCGTCGTGGAGCATGCCCGAGCACCTCTACCTCGTCTCCGGCTGGTCTGCCCATTGCACCCGCGAGGGCGACCCGGCGAGCTGCAGGCCGGCGGTGCAGGCGCCGGGCTCGCCGCCCGGCGGGCCGCAGAACACCACCGGAGCCGTGCCCGACTACGCATGGACCGACCTGACCTACCTGCTGCACAAGGACCACGTCAGCTGGCGCTACTACGTCGCCAAGGGCGACCAGCCGGATTGCGCCGACAGCGCCATGTCCTGCGCCCCGGTGCCGCAAAGCGCGAAGACGCCGGGCATCTGGAACCCGCTGCCGTGGTTCGACACGGTGCGGCAGGACCATCAACTCGCGGATGTCGCGCCGCTGCAGTCGTTCTACCGCGCCGTGCGCACCGGCACACTCCCGGCCGTCTCGTGGATCACGCCCGCCCAGGCGGTCAGCGAGCATCCGCCCGGCCTCGTCTCCACGGGGCAGGCATACGTGACGGGCCTCGTCAACTCGATCATGCGCAGCCCCGACTGGAGCTCGACCGCGATCTTTCTCGCCTGGGACGACTGGGGCGGCTTCTACGACCACGTCAAGCCGCCGACCGTCGATGCCCAGGGGTACGGGCTGCGCGTGCCGGCGCTCGTGATCAGCCCGTACGCGCGCCGCGGCTACGTCGACCACCAGATCCTGAGCCAGGACGCCTATCTGAAGTTCATCGAGGACGACTTCCTCCATGGACGGCGGCTGAACCCGCGGACGGACGGACGGCCAGACCCGCGGCCCGACGTTCGCGAGAACGCGAAGATCCTCGGCAACCTCGTCCGCGACTTCAACTTCGCCCAGCGGCCGCGGCCGCCCGTGCTCCTGCCGCTCCACCCACCGTTCAGCTAGAGGCTTGATGTGAGATAGACGCCCGTTCGGGGCCGTTTCAGGCCGAGCGAGGGCGGCTTGGCGGTCGCAGCGCAGGCCGGTGGCCTGGGCAAGGCCGACGAGACGGCCTCGCGCCGTGCCTGGGGCGGCATCCGGGCGACCCGGCCATTTCACATCAAGCCTCTAGAGCGGCGCCGCTACGCTGGCCCGATGGCCGCGCCGGTGACCAAGGGAGAGGAGCTCGAGCTCGACGTCGAGTCGCTCGCCTACGGCGGCAACGGCGTCGCCCGGCTCGACGGCTTCGTCGTCTTCGTGCGGCGCGGGCTGCCCGGCGACCGCGTCCGCGCCCGCGTCACGAAGGTGAAGCGGAGTCACGCGGAGGCGCTCGCGACCGAGGTGGTCGTCCCCGGGCCGACCCGCGTGGATGCGCCCTGCGCCCACTACCCGGCCTGCGGCGGCTGCCGCTTCCAGGACCTCGCCTACGAGGCGCAGCTCGCGCAGAAGCAGATGCAGGTGCGCGACGCGCTGCAGCGCCTCGCCGGGATCCCCGAGCCGCCGCTCGAGGAGATCGTCCCGTGCGAGCCCGAGATCTTCCACTACCGCAACAAGCTCGAGTACTCGTTCACGTCGACGCCCTCCGGCCCGGCGCTCGGCTTCCACAAGGCGGGCCGCTGGGACGAGGTGCTCGAGGTCGAGCGCTGCTGGCTGACCGACGACGTCGGCAACCGGATTCGCGCCGCCGTCCGCGACTGGGCGCGCGAGGAGGGGCTCGAGGCGTACTCGCAAGCGGACGGAACCGGCTACCTCCGCCATCTCGTCGTCCGCCAGGGACGGAACACCGGGCAGGCGCTCGTGCAGCTCGTGACCGCGAAGGGCGAGCGCTTCGAGACCGGCTACCTCGTCGACGTGCTCCGCCGGGTCCCGGAGGTGCGCTCCGTCCACTGGGCCGTCAACGACACGCCCGCCGAGGTGACGAACCTGCCGACGCGCCTGCTCTGGGGCGAGGACTGGATCGAGGAGGAGCTCTGCGGACTGCGCTTCCGTGTCCGCCCGAACGCGTTCCTGCAGACGAACACGGCGATGGCGGAGCGGCTCTACGGCCTTGCTCGCGAGGCGGCACAGCTCTCAGGCGGGGAGACGGTCTGGGATCTCTACTGCGGCATCGGCACGATCGGCCTGTCGCTCGCCGCCGACGCGCTGACGGTCTGGGGGATCGAGGTCTCGGAGGAGTCGGTTGCCTGCGCGCTCGAGAACGCGGAGTTGAACGGCGTCACGAACGCCGCCTTCTTCGCCGGCAACGTCGGCCAGGTCGTGCAGGAGCTGCTCGAGCGCTCCGGGCCGCCCGACGTCGTCGTCGTCGACCCGCCGCGCGCGGGGCTCGCCGGCAAGGCGCTGCGCCGTCTCGGCGAGATCGCCGCGCCGCGGCTCGTCTACGTCTCCTGCAACCCGACCACACTCGCCGGCGACGCGAAGACCCTGCGCGAGGAATACGGCTACGGGCTCCTGCGCGTCACCCCGGTCGACATGTTCCCGCACACCCCGCACGTCGAGTGCGTCGCCCTCTTCGAGCAGTCCGCGGGGTGAAGTCGTTCGAGCGCGTCGAGACCGAGCGGCTTCTGCTCCGCCGCCCGGGCTCCGGCGACCTCCTCGACCACCACCGCATCCACGCGGACGAGCGCACCTGGCGGCACAAGCCCGACCTGCGACACACCGCGCTGGAGCAGAGCGAGCGCCAGCTCTTCCACTGGCTCGCGCACTGGGCGGAGCGTGGCTACGGCTACTGGGCGGTCGAACGCGAGCGGCACGTCGTCGGCTTCGGCGGCCTGATGCTCCTGCACGGCTGGCGCGACGGCGAGGACGTCCTCAACCTCTACTACCGCCTCGAGCCGGAGTCCTGGGGACACGGCTATGCGACGGAGACGTCGCGCGCCGCGCTCGAGCTCGCGGCTGCCGAGCTGCCACACCTGCTCGTGGTGGCGCGCATCCGGCCGGGCAACGTCGAGTCGACGCGCGTCGCCGAGCGGTCCGGGCTGACGCGGCGCGCCGACCTCGACGACCCCGAGTTCATCGTCTACGCGAGCGGCTAGCGGGAGACGAGCAGGAAGATCACGGCTCGGGCGCGGGCCGCGACCGCCGCAGCCGCCGCCAGAGCAGGTCGCCGTTCGCGACGAGGAAGCCGAACGAGAGGAACGGCAGCGCGGGCAGGCCGCCGAGCTCGGCCGCGTTCGCGACCACGATCGTCAGCGAGTACATCCCCGTCATCCCGACCCACGTCCACACGGGGCGGAGCCGCCAGCGGAGCGCCGCGGCGAGGAAGAGCGCGTAGAAGAGGATGTCGGGCGGGCCGAGGTACGCCGCGCCGCCCGCCGGAACGACGAAGGCGATCGCGACCGCCGTGTAGACCTCGAAGTGCTGCGAGGTGATCGCGTGCGTCGGGCCGCGCCAGACCGAGATCGCGTCGACGACGGGGATCACCAGGGCGACGAGCACCACCCAGGAGAGCTCCTCGAACAGGCGCAGGAACGCCCAGCCGGCGAACACGGCCGCCCACAGCTTCGCGAAGTTCGCCGCCAGGCCCCAGCCGGCCTCCGTGCACCCCCACGCGACGAGCGCGAGCGCCACCGCGACCGGGAAGAGCCCCCGCTGGGTCCACAACGGCAGGGCGACGAGGACGAGGAGGAGCGTCCCCGGCAGCACCGCGGCGGCGACGATCGCGACCGCCGGCCAGAGCCCGACGTGGGGGAGGTGCGGCGCGAGGACGAACCACGTCCCCACGGCAGCGCCGACCCCGGCGAAGGCCGCGGCACGCTTCCGGTCTAGTAGGGAGGCGTCGAGCTCCACCACTCGCCGAGCATCTTGAAGGCGTTCCAGAAGGCCGTCTTCGCGGGCTGCTCGTCGAGCGACTCGTCGATGTCGGGCGTCAGAAGCGCCTGGATCGTCGGCGTCAGCTCCTGCAGCTCGCCCTCCTCCGGTCCGACCTCGCGCGCCAGCGGGAAGCCGGTCGCGTTCAGGAACTCGCGCGCGGGGCCGCCCATGACGACGACGAGCTTCGGCTGCACGATGTGCAGCTCGCGGAGGAGAAAGGGTCTCGACTCCTCCTCGTCGCCGTCCGCGAACTTGAGGCAGTTCGTGCCGTAGATCGCCATCGGGTCGACGTGCAGCCGTTGCAGCGACTTGAGCAGCGCGTTGCCGGCACGGCCGTAGAACGCGACGCCCTCCTGCAGCTCCGACGCCTGCGGCGAGTGCTTGAGGAGGAACACGTCGGCGAGCGGGTGACCGGAGCCGACGACGGGCACGCGGGCGCCCGCACCCGACTGGGCGATCTCGTCCCCGAGAGCGTTGATCTCGGTGATCGCCTTCTGCAGGTACTTCTCGTAGATCTCGTCGGTCGTCACGGTCACGGGAGAGGTCGGCGGATCGGTGCGAAGGACGGCTCGACCATGCCGGACGTTCCTTCGACGCACCCCGGCGGGTGCCTTCCTGCCGGCCAGGCTAGCGCCGCCGCGAAAAAGCCGCCGCAAAGGGCGCGCAAAGGCGGGGCGGCTACAACCCGGGCGACCCGCGGCAGGCAAACCGGCCGGTGGGGTTCGTCCGTACCCAGCCCGACCGACGAGGAGGTGGAGAGGTGCCCGAGGACGATCTGGAGGGGGTGGAGCTGCTGCTCTCCGAGCCCGAGCTCGTCGCGTGGCTCGAGGGGCGCGACTGCCCGGACGAGGAGGACTGCTGATGCTTACGCGCGTGCTGGAGCTGCGGCACGGGCCGCAGCTCCTCGTCCGGCCGCTCCGGTTCGGGGGCTTCGAGACCGTCCGTGCGGTGTTCGCCCGGCTCGGCGAGCGCTCGCGCCTCGCGCGGTCGAACGCGCCGAAGCCGGAGCTCGGGGAGCAGGAGGCGCGCTAGCGCACCCGCTCGCGCGCCTGCGCGACCCACTTCAGGCCCTGCAGGTAGACGAGCGACTTCGGCCGCCGGAGCACCTCCGCGCTTCGGAGCGAGATCAGGAACTCCTCCGGGCCGTTGAAGCGGCGCAGCTTGACCGCGCCCGTGCCCACGCCGGCGAGCACGTGCGCGTCCGAGCCGGCGCCCGGCGTGAGGTTGTACTTGCGCGCGAAACGGAGCGCCTCCTCGTTGTAGCCCTCGAACAGGAGCCGCGCGTTGTAGACCTCGAAGACGTCGATCTCGGCGAGGTGCCGGTGCAGGGTCGCGGGCTCGGGGATCGCGTGCATCCGGTCGAACGGGTGCGGCACGTAGACGAGGCCGCCCTGCGCGCGGATCGCCGCGACAGTGTCCGCGAACGACAGGCCCCGCGGGATCTCCTCCTTGAGGAACAGCCCGATCACCTCGCCCTGCCCGTCGGTCTTCACCTCCTCGCCGGCGATGACGACCAGGCGCCGGCCCTTCGCCTTCTCGGCCGCCTCGAGCGCGCCGCCGAGGACGTTGTGGTCCGTGATCGCGATCGCGCCGAGCCCCTGCGCCTCGGCGTGGTCGAGCAACTCGTCGACCTCGATCGAGCAATCGTGCGACCAGCTCGTGTGCATGTGCAGGTCGGCGACGATCCAGGCGCGATCCTCCAGTGGGGCGGGGCGCGCGACGCCCGGACGCCGGCGGCGGCCGATCGAGGCGTAGACGGCCTCGACGCGGTCGGCGAGCGCCTCGAGGCTCTCCGCGCGCGCGTCGGCGAGACCCTCGGCGACGCGGCGCTCGCGGAACGCCTCGTCCTCGACGAGCCTGGCCGCCTCCGCCGCCGCAAGCTCGGGCTGGTGAACGCGGCCCGGCGGCGCCGCGACGGCGACGCCGGCGGCGCGCGCCTCGGCCGCGAGCCGCGGCAGCCCCTCGGCGGCCGGGACGAGGACGGCCGCGCTCCGAAGCAGCTCGGCGCGCGCCGGCGCGTCGAGCGCGGTGCGCACGTGCAGGCGGCCGCGCAGGCGGTGCGGCCGCGGCGGCCGCGCCGACGGAGTCCTCGTGCGCAGCAGGACGAGCTCCCAGTCCGGCTGCTCGGCGAGCTCGCGCGCGAGCGCCCGCAGGAGGGGCCGCTCGCTCTGTCTCCACTCGAGCACGAGCCGGCGCCGCTTGGTCGCCGGCGAGAACAGCTCGCGGTCGATCCCCTCCGGCACGATCTCGTACGTCCCCGGGAAGCGGCTCGCCGCGGCCGCCGCCGCGCCGTCGCTCGTCGCGAGCAGGGCGTCGATCCGCGCGAGCAGCCGCTCTCGCTGCGCCTTGCCGGGCGGATAGGAGAGCCGCTCGGGCGAGAAGAACGTGGCCACGGCGAACGCGTCGGCGTCGCGAAGGGCGAGGTACGAGAGGCTGGGCAGCCCCGGCTCGAAGCCGTGCACGACGTCGAAGCGGCCGCGGCCGAGGGCGAGCGCCAGGTTGGCCCGCACGCCGACCGGGACGCCCATCCGGCTCAGCCGGGAGATCGGCACGGCCGGTCCGAGCGCGACGAGCTCGTGCCGGCCTCCGTCGAGCAGGGCGCGTCGCCCGGCCGCGAGCTCGCGGGCGCTGTTCGAGGGCGCGAGGACGGTGACCGAGTGGCCGCGCCGGCGCAGCTCCCGCCCGAGGCCGTCCACGTGCTCGTTGACGTCGTGCGGCTGCGACCAGGCGAAGGGCGTGACGAGGGCGACGCGCAGTCCCATGCCTCCGCCGAGTGTAGTGGGGAGGCCTTGAATCCGCGGCGGCGCAGGCGTACTCTGCGCGTCGGCCTGCGGCGGGTCGAGGGCGAAGGAGGACACGATGGCGAGGACGACGGCACGGGTGGTTGGACGTGCGGCCGTCACGGCGGCGCGCTCGCTCCATCTCGCGAATCCGCTGCTGACCGGTCGAGACGTGAGCGCGCTGCAGAAGCTCCTGGAGCCGTATCACCCGGGCGAGGTCGACGGCGAGTACGGGCCGGTGACCGCGGCGGCCGTCGAGCGGGCGAAATGGGCGCTCGGCTATCCGGACGCCCGGTGCGACGGGAGCGCAGGGCCGTCGTTCGTCGGCTACCTGCAGGGAGCGCCGCCGCCCGCGGACTTCGTCGCGCGGCAGGCGGCGCGCAGGCACGACATGGCGAAGGCCCTCACGGTCCGCGAGCAGATCGTGGCGCACGCACGCTGGGGGATCGAGAACGAGTCGCAGATCCACTACGAGCAGCTCCGGCCGATCGACGGGATCGACACTGCGCGCCGGCTGCCGCTGCACACCGACTGCTCCGGCTTCGCGACGCTCTGCTACGCGTGGGCGGGGGCGCCCGACCCGAACGGGCTGGACTTCGGCGGCCAGGGCTACACCGGAACGATGCTCGGGCACATGCAGCGGATCCACGCCTCCGCGGTGCAGCCGGGCGACCTCGTCGTCTGGGGCCCCGCCCCCGGTCACCACGTCGCGCTCGTGCTCGAGCCCGGCTCCGACCCGCTCCTCTGCTCGCACGGTCAGGAGAAGGGGCCGCTCGAGATCCGCTTCTCCGTCGAGACGCAGTACCAGCCGCAGCCGGCGGTCTGGCTCAGCTGCCTCCCGTAGAGGCTCCGGAGACGCCGAGGGCCGGGTCGCCCCGGCCCTCGAACGCCAAGTCACACAGTGTTACTCGGCTGCGGTCTTCGCCTTCGCCTTCGCCGGCGCCTTGCGGCGGTTCTTCGCGATGAACTCCTCCGTCCGCTCGTACGCCTCGTCGTCGACGATCTGCTGCGGCGGCGACTTCATCAGGTACGAGCTCGGGCCGACCAGCGCGCCGGCGACGTCGTTGTTCAGCGCCAGCTTCGCCATGCGGACGGCGTCGATGACGATCCCGGCCGAGTTCGGCGAGTCCCAGACCTCCAGCTTGAACTCGATGTTGAGCGGCACGTCGCCGAACGCGGAGCCCTCCATGCGGATGTAGGCCCACTTGCGGTCGGTCAGCCACGGCACGTAGTCCGAGGGGCCGACGTGGACGTTCTTCGCGCCCATGTCGTAGTCGAGCATCGAGGTGACGGCGTTCGTCTTCGAGATCTTCTTCGACTCGAGCCGCTCGCGCTCGAGCATGTTGAGGAAGTCGGAGTTGCCGCCGACGTTCAGCTGCATCGTCTTGTCGAGGTGGACGCCGCGCTCGCGGAAGAGCGAGGTGAGCACGCGGTGCGTGATCGTGGCGCCGACCTGCGACTTGATGTCGTCGCCGATGATCGGCAGTCCCTTCTCCTCGAAGCGCTGCTGCCAGTACTTCTCGCGGGCGATGAAGACCGGCATGCAGTTCACCATCGCGCAGCCCGCCTCGAGGATCTGCTCGGCGTACCACTTCGTCGCCGCCTCTGAGCCGACCGGGAGGTAGTTGACGACGACGTCGGTGTTCGTCTCCCTGAGGATGCCGACGATGTCGTCGGTCTTCCCCGGCGCCTTCTCGACCACCTCGGAGAGATACTTGCCGAGCCCGTCGTGGGTCATGCCGCGCGAGACCTTGATGCCGGTCTTCTGGACGTCGGCGAACTTGATCGTGTCGTTCGGGTGCGCCCACATCGCGTCGGCGAGGTCCTCGCCGACCTTGCCCTTGACGACGTCGAACGC
>Ga0075270_1000047_pt1 | contig 11409 bp, 11 predicted proteins | sample SF_Rice_5C_0N_20_FD_69774 | JGI IMG/M metagenome (GOLD analysis project Ga0075270, IMG submission 69774) | Rice paddy soil microbial communities from Twitchell Island, California, USA - SF_Rice_5C_0N_203 | ecosystem: Environmental > Terrestrial > Soil > Paddy field/soil | place: USA: Twitchell... | reverse complement strand
TACTCGACCAGCACCGGCTCGGCGCCGGCGACGAAGCCGTCCTGCTGCTCGAGCCAGAGGATGCGGGCGTGGCCGTGACTCGGCTTGCCGCGCTGCTCTGCGGCGTCGAAGTGCGACCAGAGGGCCTGCGCGTCCGGCTCGGGGAGCCCGAGCGCGGCGAGCCGGCGGAGTCCCTCGTCAGCGTCCACGCCTGCGTGCGGCGGCGACCGCGGCGACGCCCGCGAGGAGCGGCAGCGCCAGCCCGGGCGAGGGCAGGCGGCGCCGGGCATGCGGGTAGGCGCGGTCGCTGAACTCGAGCACGGGCCAGCCGCGCGCGGCGGCGGCCCGGCGCAGCTCGCGGTCCGGGTTGACGGCGACCGCGCGGCCGACCGCCTCGAGGAAGGGGATGTCGGTATGGCTGTCCGAGTAGGCCGTGCAGGCGGCGAGGTCGAAGCCCTCGCGCGCGGCCACCTCCCGGACGCAGTCGGCCTTGTTCGCGGCGTGCAGGGCCCGCACCGCGCGACCGGTGTAGCGGCCGTCGCGCACCTCGCAGACGGTGCCGAGCGCGCCGTCGAAGCCGAGGTCGTCGGCGATCGCCTGCACGATCTCCTGCAGGGTCGCAGAGACGATGTAGACGCGATCGCCGCGGTCGCGGTGCTGCTCGACGAGACGGAGCGGCTCCGCGTACACGAGCGGCCGCAGGATCGGCTCGAGCGCCTCGACCACGAGCTCGCGAAGCTCCTCCGGCGTGTACCCGTCGAGAATGCGGAGACCGTCCTCGGCGGCCGCGCGCACCGCCTCGTGGCCCGCGCCGCGCGCCACGAAGAGGAGCTGCCACGCCGCCGCCTTCAGGAGCTGCGTGCGCGAGATCATTCCCCGGTCGCGGAAGGAGCCGGCGAGCGCGAGCGCCGACGAGCGGCGCAGGAGCGTCCGGTCGAGGTCGAAGAAGGCGGCCGCAGCCACGGACGCCTACGCCCGCAGCCCGGCGGCGGCGAGCGCCTCCTCGCGGCCGGGGTAGTCCTGCATGCTCACGATCATCCCGTTGCGCACGACGACGACCTGGAAGAGCCGCGGGAAGAAGCCGCGTCCGCCGAGCCGGCCGAGCCGGACGCCCTTGAGCTGGATCAGGACGCGGTCGCCGAGGTCGATCGTCTCGCCCGGCCGCATGCGGTTCGCGTGGGCGCGCCAGAGGAGCGTGCGCACGATCTGGTCGGCGTCGCGGCACGGGTTCCAGGCGCCCACCCTCGCCGGGTGCCAGGTGGCGTCGTCGACGATCCGCGTGCGGAGCTGCCGGTGGTCGCCCTTTCGCGCCAGCTCGTACGCCCGCAGCACCGCGTCGACGTTCGCGCTGTCGGCCATGGCTCAGCCGACGAGCGGCAGCGACTTGACGATCCCGCCGGGCTCGCGCCGGAGCGCCTCCACCGCCTGCGCGATCGCCACGATCGCCCGCGCCGAGTCCGCCTCCGGGCGGGCCACGACGACGGGCTCGCCCAAATCGCCCTGCTCCCGCAGCGCCGGGTCGAGCGGCACCGTGCCGAGCAGCGGCACGCCGAGCTCGGCCGCCAGCGTCTCGCCGCCGCCCGAGCCGAAGACGTCGCCGCTCATGTTCTCGACGACGCCGAGCAGGCGCATGTTCGTCTTGCGCGCCATCGACGCCGCCCGCGAGGCGACGTCCTGCGCGAGCTTCTGCGGCGTCGTCACGACGAGCACCTCGGCGCGAGGGAGCAGCTGGCCGAGCGAGATCGAGACGTCGCCGGTGCCGGGGGGCATGTCGACGACGAGCACGTCCAGGTCGCCCCAGTGGACGTCGGTCAGGAACTGCTCGAGGGCCCGGTGGAGCATCGGCCCGCGCCACATCACCGGCTCGTTGCCGTCGAGGAAGAAGCCGATCGACATCAGCTTCAGGTCGTCCTTCACCGGCGGCACGATCATCTGGTCGACCGCGACCGGCTTCTGGTGGATACCGAGGATGTGCGGGATCGAGTGCCCGTAGATGTCGGCGTCGAGGATGCCCACGCGGTGGCCGAGCCGAGAGAACGAGACGGCGAGGTTGGCGGCGAGCGACGACTTGCCGACGCCGCCCTTGCCCGAGGCGACCGCGATCACGCGACAGCCGGCGGGCAGGCGGATCACGCCGTCGCGCTCGGGAGCGCCGCCGCGGAGCTTCGTCGTCAGCGCCTGGCGCTCGTCCGGTGTCATCACGTCGAAGGAGAGCCCGACGCCGGTGATGCCCGGCACCTGCGCGAGCGCGGCCTCGACCTGCTCCTCGAACGAGTTGCGCAGCGGGCAGCCGGCGACGGTGAGCACGATCGTGAGCGAGGCGACACCGTCGTGGATCTCGACGTCGCGGACCATGTCGAGCTCGGTGACCGGGCGCCGCAACTCCGGGTCGATCACCTGCTCGAGCGCCTTCAAGACCTGCTCGCGTGTGGGCTCCACGGGTCGAGCCTAGCCGCTAGGAGCCCGCGTCGGGCGGGCCGTAGCGGTCGCGCCCGACCTGGCGCACACGGCCTTCGCGGACGGCCTGGCCGAGGGCCCGGCGGAAGCGTCCGGGCCCCCAGCGGCGGCCGCCGACGAGGCGCTCCAGTTCCCGCCGGTCGACGGTGCCGCCCTCGTCGACGGCGCGGCCGATCGACTCGATCTCGCGGTCGAGCGCGGTGTCGGAGGTCTCGCGCGTGCGCAGCGAGGTCCCGATCATCCCCGGCGAGTAGTAGGGATAGCCGCCGCGGCTCGGGCCCGGGCGATAGCGGCTCCGGCCGGCGCGGGAGCTCTCGCGGCGGCGCCGGATGCGTTCGCGGCGCTCCTCGTTCTCGCGCTCGCGCCTCTGCGCGTCTCGCTGCTCCGGCGAGCGCTCGCCGTCGTCGCCCTCGCCGTCGCCGTCCCTCTCGCCGCGCGCCGGGCCCTGCTCGGCGTCCTCCACCGTGAGGGGCTTGGCGATGTCCTCGAGCGACTGCTGCTCGGCCTTGACGCCGAAGAAGATCTCGACGATGCCGCCGACCGCCATCACGGCGGCGCCGATGAAGAAGGCGATCGCGACCTCGCCCCGGTTCTTCGAGCCGATCAGGTTGCCGAAGAGGAGCGGGCCGGCGATGCCGCCGATGCCGGTGCCGATCGCGTAGAAGAAGGCGATCGCGAGGGCGCGCGTCTCCATCGGGAAGATCTCGCTGACGGTCAGGTAGGCGGCGCTCGCGCCCGCGGAGGCGAGGAAGAACGTCCCGAAGATGAACGCCTCGAGCGCCCACGGCGAGCCGAGCGAGTTGCCCGTGAAGAGGACGGCCATGACCGCCGCGACCACCGCCGAGCCGATGTAGGTGCCGGCGATCATCGGCTTGCGCCCGATCGTGTCGAACAGGCGGCCGAGCAGGAGTGGCCCGAGGAAGTTGCCGACCGCGAAGACGATGATGAAGACCGGGACGAAGCTCGACGAGACCTTGAAGAAGGTCGTGTAGAGCGTGCCGAGGTTGAAGGTCACGCCGTTGTAGAGGAACGCCTGGCCGACGAAGAGCGCCAGGCCGAGGACGGCCCGCCTGGGATAGAGCTTGAAGGCGGTGCGCGCGATCTCGCGGAAGGGGATGTTGTCGCGCTGGCGCACCTCGAGGGTCTCGTCCGGCTCGTCGAGGTCGCCGCCCTCCTCCTCGACGTCCGACTCGATCCCGCGGACGATCTCCTCGGCCTCGTCCTCCCGGCCGTGGATGAACAACCAGCGCGGGCTCTCCGGCACGTTGCGACGGACGAAGAGGACGCCGAGACCGAGGATCGCGCCGAGCGCGAAGGAGATCCGCCAACCGATGTTGGCCGAGAGGAGCGCCTTGTCGAGCAACACGATCGCGATCGCGGAGCCGGCGGCGGAGCCGACCCAGTAGGAGCCGTTGATGATCAGGTCGACGCGGCCGCGCACGCGCGCCGGGATCAGCTCGTCGATCGCGGAGTTGATCGCGGCGTACTCGCCGCCGATGCCGGCGCCGGTGAAGAAGCGGCAGAGGAAGAAGTACCAGGCGGTCCACGAGGCGGCGGTGGCGAGCGTCGCGGCGATGTAGACGCCCAGCGTGATCAGGAAGAGCTTCTTCCGGCCGAAGCGGTCGGTCAGCTGGCCGAAGAAGAGCGCGCCGAGGCAGGCGCCGGCGACGTAGATCGCCGCGGCCGTGCCGATCTGGGCGGTGCTGATCGTGATCCCGCTGCCCTTCTCGGTCAGGCGGGAGGCGATCGAGCCGACGATCGTCACCTCGAGCCCGTCGAGGATCCAGACGGTGCCGAGGCCGACGACGACGAGCCAGTGGAAGCGGACCCACGGCAGCCGGTCGAGCCGCGCCGGAATGTTCGTCTCGATCCGGTCTCGCTCGGCGGTCGCCTCGCTCATGGCGCGGGGGATTCCCGCGTTCTCATGATTTATTCATCGCGGACACGGCTGCTAGCGTCGGCTCGTGCTCGCCTGCCGCGTCCTCGGCCATCGCTACCGCTTCGCCGCCGAAGGGACCACGATGTGCTGGAGGTGTGAGCGCGGTTGCGGCGCGGGCGGGGAGAAGACCTACGCGAGCGCGGGCGAAGCGGCCCGGTTCGCGCGCGCGTTCGACCGCGAGGACAGCGCAGACGTCGGCCGTCGGGCGCCGTTGCTCGGCATGTTCCCGCTGCGGATCTATCGCCTGCTGCGCCGTCGCGGCAGCGCGAGATGATGCACATGTGACCTGGCTCGGCCTCGTCCGGAAGAACCTGCTGCGGCGGCCCGTGCGGACGCTCCTCACCTCGTCCGGGGTCGCGATCGGGGTCGGCCTGATCGTGGCCCTGCTCTCGATCTCGGCCGGCGTCGAGCGCACCGCGGGCGACCTGATCCACTTCGGCCGCGCCGACTTCGGCCTCTTCCAGAGCGGCGTCTCGGACGCGACGCGCTCGCTCTTGCCCTCGGGGCTCGAGGCGAGGGTCGCCGCCGACCCGGGTGTCGCCTCGACGGCGCGGGTCTTCCTCTGGGTGACGACGGTCGACGGCCGGGAGTCCTCGCTCGTGTTCGGGCTCGCGCCGGACGAGTTCCCCGCGCTGCGCCTGACCCTCCTGCGCGGCGACCGCGGCGGGGCGCTCGTCGGCGACGCGGCGGCCGAGACCTTCGGCGTCGGGCCCGGCTCGGAGCTGCGCGTGGCGGGCAGCTCCTTCCGCGTCTCGGGCGTCTTCCACAGCGGCGACCACTTCGAGGACCAGGGCGTCGTGCTGCCGCTGCCGGCCGTGCAGCGGCTGGCCAAGCGCCCCGGCGAGGTGACGACGATCGCGGTCACGGCGAAGCTCGGCCGGCGCCCCGCCGACGTCGCGGCGCGGCTCGAGCACCGCTACGGGATCAGCGCGATCGTCGAGCCGGGGCAGGCGGTCAAGGTCGACACCTCGTCGCGGCTCGTGCTCGACGTCGGCTGGGTGATCTCGGTGCTCGCGCTGATCGTCGGCGGGATCGGCGTCACGAACACGATGGCGATGTCGGTCTTCGAGCGCGTCCGCGAGATCGGGATCCTGCGCGCGGTCGGGTGGCGCGGACGGCGGATCGCGGCGCTGATCCTCAGCGAGGCGCTCGGGATCTCGCTCGTCGCGCTCGCGCTCGGTCTCGCGCTGGGACTGCTCGCGGCGAGCCTGTTCACGACACGTACGGGTCTCTCGAGCCTCGTCTCGCCGCGCTTCACCGCCGGCGTCTTCGCCTGGGGGACGGCCTTCGCGCTCGGCGTCGGGATCGCGGGCGCCGCCTACCCGGTCTGGCGGGCGCTGCGGCTGAGCCCGATCGAGGCGCTGCGCCGCGAGTAGGAGGAGCGGGGCGCGCCGTGTCGAAGCCGCCCTGGATGTCTGACGCGACCGACTGGCCGCTCGGCGAGAGCGTGCGCCTGCCCGCCGCCGTCTCGGCGCGCGCCCCGGCGCGACGGCCGCTGCCCCGCGCGGTCTGGGCGATCGCGGCCGCCGCGTTCGTCGCCGGCGTGCTGGCGAGCGCCGCCGCGTTCTCGATCGGCTGGCGCCACCAGGCGCAGCGCGGGTCCGCGACCTCGGCGGCCCTGGTGGCGGCGACCGCGAAGACGCACTCGCTGCGCACCTCGCTCGCCGACGCCCGCCGGGAGACCGCGCGCGCGGAGACGCAGCTCGCGGCGGCGCGGACGGCGCGGGCGGAGGCGAGGGCAGCGGCGAAGTCGGTCTCGCAGGACGCGACGGCGCTGTCGAGGGCACTCCTCGGCACACGCCGCACCGCCGACTCGGTTGCAGCCGGGGCGGGCTCGGTGGGCGCCGGCGTCGACCGGGTCGCCGGTGAGCTGAAGACCCTCACCGCGTATCTCGCGACGACCCCGACGGCGCAGCTCGACCCGGGCTACGTCTCGACCCAGACGGCCTACCTCGCGAAGCAGCTCGACGAGCTCAAAGCCGCGCGCAGCGGCCTCGCCGCCGCGATCGGCCGCTTCGAGACCGGGACGAAGACGCTCTCGGACCGGGCCGCCGCCCTCGCCGGCACGGACTGAGCCGAAGCCACGTAACACCCGTGTCACTCGGGAGCGAGGCGTTCCCCGGCGAGGGCTCCGTCGCGGATCCGGAGCGTCCGGTCGGCCTGGGCCGCCACGGCGTCGTCGTTCGTGACGAGCAGGATCGTCGTGCCGTGCTCGTCGCGGAGGCCGCGGAGCAGATCGAGGATCTGCGCTCCCGTTCCGGTGTCGAGCGCGCCGGTCGGCTCGTCGGCGAGGAGCAGGCGCGGCTCGTTCGCGAGCGCACGCGCGATCGCCACGCGCTGGCGCTCGCCCCCCGAGAGCGTCGGCGGATACGCGGCGGCGCGCTGCTCGAGGCCGACCTCGGCGAGAAGCGAGGCGGCTCGGCGCTCGCGCTCACCGCGGCCCCGGCGGCCGAGCATCGGCACCTGGACGTTCTCGAGCGCACTCAGGGTCGTGATCAGGTTGTGGAACTGGAAGATGAAGCCGACCGTGCCCGCGCGGTAGCCGGCAGGATCGCGAAGCCGCGTGACATCCTCGCCGCCGACGCGAATCTCCCCGGTGTCGGGCCGGTCGAGCGCGCCGATCAGGTTGAGAAGCGTGCTCTTGCCGCACCCGGACGGGCCGGTGAGGGCGACGAGCTCGCCCGGCGCCAGACGCAACGAGACGTCTTCGAGCGCGCGAACCCGGCCGGCGTCGAAGCTCTTGCCGACGTGCTCGACGACGACGTCGGCGCCGCTCACTTCACGACTTGCACTTTCCAGCCCGCGCTCGCGGGCCGGTACCCCTTCGCGGTCACGGCGGCGTGGAGGACGAGCTTCTGCCCGACGGAGGCCGGCGGGAACGCGTCCTTGCCGGTCGCCGGAATCGTCTCCTTCCAGACGCCGCCCGCCACGGTGTGCGTGCCGACCTCGCCCACCGAGTAGCCGTTGAACCAGAACTGGAGGTGGATCGTGGCGCGCACCGGCGCACCGGTGGTCGCGTCGGTGACCTGTGCTCGGTACGTCCACGCACGTCCGAGCCGTGGCTGGTGGCTGTCGGCGTCGAGGACGACGTGGAGCGTCCGCTTCGCCGTGGGGGCCCGGACGGTCGTCGCAGGCGTGCTCGGGGACGGACTGCCGCCGCCGCAGGCCGCGACGGCAGCCGCGAGGAGCGGGAGGGCGAGCAGGCGCCGCACAGCGCGATCGTACGCCTCCCGGCCGTCAGCGGCGGCGGGCGAGCTCGAACGCCTGGCGCCCGGCGGCCGCGAACGACGCCACGACCAGCGGCAGGAGCCACAGGCCCCAGCGCCCGTGTGCGCGCTCCGCGAGCGCGAGCGAGCCGAGCAGGAGGTAGGCGCCGAGCGTGACGGCGACGATCGTCACGAGCACGGGCCGGACCGGGGCGGGCCGTTCGAGCGGCAGGTGGGACATGCCGGCCACGATCGCGGCGCGCGGGCTCCAGTCCATCGGCCGCTCCCCCGACGTCCCCTGCGGGAAGCTACGGAACGAGGCGGGCGAGCCGCTTCGCGGCGGCGCCGAGCGCGTGCGGCTCCTCGAGCACCGGCGCGTACAGGTCGCCGTGCAGGCGAACCCGCTCGAGCGCGACCTCCATCGGGAAGTCCCGCGGTCGCAGCCCCGGCCGCAGCTCGTCCCAGCGCAGCGGCGTCGAGACGGGCGCCCCGTGCTTCGGGCGGACGGAGTACGCGGACGCAATCGTCTTGCCCCAGCCGTTCTGCCGGTGGTCGAGCAGGACGCCCGCGCGTTTCCGCTTCAACCACTCGGTCGTGACGAGGCCCGGGTGCCGCCGCTCGAGCAGCCGCGAGGCGGCCTCGGCGAAGGCGTACGCGTCCTCGAAGGTCGCGTGCCGCTTGACCGGCGCGAGAACGTGGATCCCGTCCGCGCCGCTCGTCTTCACATGGCCGGGCAGCTCGACCTCCTCGAGCAGCTCGCGCACGTGCTGGGCGACCTCGATCGCCTGCTCGAATCCATCCGGCTCGCCGGGCGGGTCGAGATCGAAGACGACATAGTCGGGCCGGTCGGGCCGGTCGATGCGCGAGTACCACGCGTTCATGTCGACGCAGTTCATCTGCACCGCCCAGAGCACCGCCTCGGCCGAGTCGACGAGCGCGAAGTCGACCAGGCGCGCGCCGCCGCCGCGCGGATGGGTGGTGAACCGCCGCGTCCGGAGCCAGTCGGGCGACCCGCGCGGCACCTGCTTCTGGAAGTAGACCTCTCCCTCGATGCCGTGCGGGTAGCGCTTGAACGTGAACGGCCGGTCGCGCAGGTGCGGCACGAGCACGGGGGCCGCCCGCTCGTAGTAGGAGAAGAGGTCGCCCTTCGTGATCCCGTCCTCGGGGAAGAGGACACGGTCGGCGCTCGTCAGGCGGACCTCGCGACTCACGCGCGGCACGCTACGCGATCGCGCGGCGTGCCTCGGCGAGTGCCTGGTCGAGCGAGAGCGCCGTTCCCTCCTCGCTCAGCTCGCCCAGCCGGGCCTCGCCGAGACGGCCGCCGAGCTCCTCGAGCGCGCGCTCGCACCCGGCGAGCTCGTCACCGGCCCGCGCGACCCCGGTCGCGAGGAAGAGCGCGTCCGAGGCGGCGAGCAGCCGCACCGCGGGCTCGAGCCGCCCGGCCGCGAGCGCGAGCTCGGCGGCGGTGCCGAGCAGGTACGCGATCAGCTCCCGGAAGCCGAGCCGCTCACCGAGCTCGAGCGCCTCGGCGGCGTGCGTCCGAGCCCCCTCGACGTCCCCGAACGCGAGGCGCCAGCGCGAGAGGTTCTGGAGCGAGACGCCCATGCCCTCGCGGTCGCCGACGCGGCGCTGCAGCTCGAGCGCCCGCTCTCCCTCCGCGATCGCGGTCGTGAGGTCGCCCCGCTCGGCCGCCACGGCGGCGAGGTTGCTCAGCACCACGCCCTCGCGCGCAGGCCTGCCCTGCGCCGCGAACGCGGCGGCCGCCTCGCGCCAGAGCTCCTCGGCCCGGTCGAGGTCTCCCTCGGCCATCGCGACGGCGCCGAGCTCGCCGGTGCAGCGCGCCACCTCCTCCGCGTCGCCGAGCTCGCGGAAGAGCGCGAGCGCGGCCTCCCACTCCCGCAGCGCCGTCGCCGGGTCGCCGCGGCGGTACGCGAACATCGCGCCGTGGACGAGGGCCTGCGCGTGCAGGGCCGGGTCTGCGCCCGCGCTGTGGACGATCGCGAGCTCGAAGATGCGCCGCCCTTCGGCGAGGTGGCCGCGGAGGCCCCAGTAGGGACGCAGCGCGACCGCGAGGCGGACCTCGAGCTCGACGTCGCCGGCCTCCGCCGCCCACGCGAGCGCCGCGAGCACGTTCTCGTGCTCGTGCTCGATCTCGGCGGCGGCCTCCGGTGTCGGGGCATCGCGCAGGATCGCCCCCACGCGCTCCGCGAGGGCGAGGAAGTGCTCCGCATGCCGGCGGCGCAGCTCGTCCTCCTCGCCGGCGGCGCGGAGCCGTTCGAGCGCGTACCCCCGGATCGTCTCGAGCAGGACGAAGCGCGGACCGGCCGGGGCGTCGCGGCGTCGCAGCAGACTGTTCTCGACGAGTGCCGAGAGGCGGGCCAGGGCGGCCTCGTCGGCGAGCACCTCCTGGGCCGCCTCGACCGAGCAGCCGCCGCTGAAGACGGCGAGGCGCGCAAGCACCTGCTGCTCCTCGGGGCCGAGCAGGGCATGGCTCCACTCGAGCGTCGCGCGCAGCGTGCGCTGCCGCTCCGGCAGGTCGCGCGCTCCCTCGACGAGCAACTCGAGCGCACCGCCGAGCCGACGCTCGAGCTCGACGGGCGGCAGGACCCGGGCGCGGGCGGCCGCCAGCTCGAGCGCGAGCGGCAGCCCGTCGAGACGGCGGCAGATCGCCGCCACGGCGCCGACGTTGTGATCGTCGAGGACGAACTCGTGGTCGACGGCCTGGACGCGGGCGGCGAAGAGGCGGACGGCGTCGGTGGCGACGATCTCCTCGAACGGCGCACCCGCGAGCGGCGCCCGGAGCGGCGGCACGGGATACTCGTGCTCGCCGGAGAGCCGCAGCGGGGCGCGGCTGGTGGCGAGAACCCGGACGCCGGCGGCTCCGGAGAGGAGCCGGGCGACGAACGGGACGTCGGGCAGGAGCTGCTCGAGGTTGTCGAGCACGAGCAGCGCGGGCTCCGAGCGGAGCGCGTCCAACACCGCCGTCGCAGGATCGCCCGCCGCGGCGCCGACGTCGAGCGCCTGGGCGACCGCGGCCGCGACGAGGTCGGGCTCGGAGACGGAGGCCAGGTCGACGAAGAGCGCGCCGCCGGGCAGCTCCGACGCGAGCTCCGCGGCCGCGGCGATCGCCAGGCGCGTCTTCCCGGTCCCTCCCGGCCCGGTCAGCGTCACGAGGCGCACGTCGTCCCGCCGCAGCAGCGCGGCGACCGCAGCCGTCTCGAGGCGGCGCCCGACGAGCGGCGTCGGCGGCACCGGCAGCCGCGCCTGCGGCTCCGCCGGACGTGCGGGCGTTCCGAGGGAAGGGTCGTGCCGCAGCACGGACCGCTCCAGCTCCCGCAGCGCCGGTCCCGGCTCGACGCCGAGCTCCTCGGCGAGGATGCGACGCGTCTCCCGGTAGGCGTCGAGTGCCTCCTTCTGCCTGCCGGCGCGATAGAGGGCGACGATCTGCTGCTCGCGCAGGCGCTCGCGGAAGGGGTGCTCGGCGACGAGCCGCGCGAGCTCGTCGAGCAGGACGTCGTGGCGGCCGAGCGCCAGCTCGGCGTCGTTGCGGAGCTCGAGCGCGCGCAGCAGGCGCTCCTCGAGCTCGGCGGCCCGCGCGGCGACGGGCTGCTCCGCGAGGTCGGCGAGCGGCGGTCCGTTCCAGACGGCGAGCGCGGCGCGGAGCTGCTCCGCCGCCTGTGCCGGCCGCCCCGCCTCGAGCGCCGCGCGGCCGCGCTCGAGGCCCTGCTCGAAGCGCTCGAGGTCGAGCTCCTCCGGCTCGAGCGAGACCCGGTAGCCGTTGCCGCGCCTCTCGATCCGGTCGCCGCCGAGCGCCTTGCGCAGGCCGTG
>Ga0075270_1000046_pt1 | contig 11644 bp, 11 predicted proteins | sample SF_Rice_5C_0N_20_FD_69774 | JGI IMG/M metagenome (GOLD analysis project Ga0075270, IMG submission 69774) | Rice paddy soil microbial communities from Twitchell Island, California, USA - SF_Rice_5C_0N_203 | ecosystem: Environmental > Terrestrial > Soil > Paddy field/soil | place: USA: Twitchell... | reverse complement strand
CGATCGCACTGATTCCGATCGCCCCGAATGTCACCGTAGACGGCGTGACTACGCCGATCCAGATCACGGGCGTTTTGGATCCATCGGCCCCTCATGGATCCAGCGATATCAACGTCGGCCTGCTGATCATTCTTGGAATCACCTCCGTGGGCGTGTACGGAATCGCGCTGGCAGGATGGTCGTCCAACTCGAAGTATTCCCTGCTGGGTTCGCTGCGGGCGAGCGCACAGATGGTGAGCTACGAGGTGGCTCTGGGTCTCTCATTGATCGGGGTACTCATTTTGAGCCAGACCTTCAGCCTCCGCGGAATCGTGGAACAACAGCAAGGCTGGTTCTGGAATTGGAATTTCTTCAAGGGCGGACAGTTCATCGCATTCTTCATCTACCTGATGGCTGCCTTTGCTGAAACCAACCGCATCCCATTCGACCTTCCAGAAGCGGAGACGGAACTTGTCGCCGGATACCACACTGAATACAGCGCGATGAAGTTCGCCATGTTCTTCATGGCAGAGTACGCGAACATGGTCACAGTGGCGTGCCTCGCTTCGGTACTCTTCCTCGGAGGATGGAGCGGTCCGGTTTTTGGTCCGCCGATTCTCCATGGATTGTTGCCGGTATTCTGGTTCCTCTTGAGAGTTTTCTGCTTCCTGTTCCTCTACATCTGGGTTCGCGGCACGTTGCCTCGTTTCCGTTACGACCAGTTGATGGCGTTCAGTTGGAAGTTCCTTCTTCCGCTGGCCCTGGCCAACACGGTCATAACGGCGCTGATAGTTGCGCTTCGAGCCTAATTTTGCTGACCCCGGGCAAGTCCCGGCCGTTGCTTTGAAATTTCATGGTTGCCGGAAGCCGTAAGGCACCGGAAAAGAGAATCATGCTGCACCTGACCTTATTCCTGATATTCGCGGCGATTTGCGCGGCTGGCGCGGTGAATCTGCTTGTGCAGAAACACCCCATCAACAGCGCTCTCTCGTTGATCGTGGTGATGGCTTCGTTAGCGCTGCTTTATCTTCTGTTAGGCGCCGAATTCGTTGCTGTCGTGCAGATCATCATCTACGCCGGCGCCATTATGGTGCTGTTCGTCTTTACCATCATGCTGCTGAACGCAGGCGTCGAAGAACGGTCTCGCGGAAGTCGCGTGGCGCTGATGTTTGGCGTGCCCGGTCTACTCATCTTTGCCGCGATCATCGGTTGGGTGATGACCCGGCACAATTCCGTCAACAGCGAGCTCGCGATCGGGCAGATGTATGGTTCAGCCAAGGCAATCGGACGCCTGCTCTTCAAAGACTTCCTGCTGCCGTTCGAGGTCACTTCCGTGCTGGTGCTTATCGCCATCATGGGCGCCGTGGTTCTTGCAAGGAGGGGTGAATAGATGGTTCCCCTGTCGTACTACCTGGTGCTGAGTGCGTTTCTTTTCGCATGCGGCGTAGCCGGATTTCTCATCAAGCGAAACATCATCACCATCTTCATGTCGATCGAGTTGATGCTGAATGCCGTGAACCTTTCGTTCATCGCATTCGCCGCGCATTGGCACGTACTAAGCGGTCAGATATTCGTTTTCTTCGTCATGGTAGTCGCCGCCGCTGAAGCGGCCGTCGGCCTGGCAATCATCATCGCTGTTTTCCGCACGCGCGAGACGCTTAACGTGGACCGCGTGAACCTGTTGAAACTATGAACCAGGACCTCAATCTGCATCTCTGGTTGATTCCGCTGCTGCCGCTGCTAGGCGCTGCCATCAACGGTCTTCTCGGGCGCAACTTCCCCCGCAAGATGACGGCAACGGTCGCGCTGGCCTCCACAGCGGCCTCGCTTGCATGGGCGCTGAATGCGGCCGCACACTTTGCGAGCCTGCCAGCGAGCGCGATACCCCACATCGAGCACTACGCTACCTGGATCCGCTCGGGCAATTTCTCGGTGGAGTACGGTTTCCAGCTTGATCAGCTTTCCGTGATCATGATGCTGGTCGTTACCGGAGTGGGCTTCCTCATCCACATTTACTCAGTGGCATACATGGAGCACGAGGGCGGCTATTACCGGTTCTTCTCCTACATGAACCTGTTCATGTTCTTCATGCTCACGCTGGTTCTGGCCAACAACTATCTGCTGATGTTCGTGGGCTGGGAGGGTGTGGGACTTGCTTCGTATCTGCTGATCGGCTTCTTCTTTGTGAAGGATTCGGCGGCTAATGCCGGCAAGAAGGCGTTTATCGTGAACAGGGTTGGCGACTTCGGCTTCCTCATCGCGATGTTCCTGTTGATCAAGCATTTCGGTTCTCTGCGATATTCCGAGGTTTTCAGCGCTGTCTCACAGTTCCCTGCTGAAACGGCCGGAGCGGGCGTGCTCACGGCGATCGCCATCCTGATGCTGGTCGGCGCTTGTGGCAAGTCTGCGCAGATTCCCCTTTATGTCTGGCTACCGGACGCCATGGAAGGCCCAACACCTGTCTCCGCACTGATTCACGCAGCGACCATGGTGACGGCAGGCGTTTACATGGTTGCGCGCTCGAATCCCATCTTTAATCGCGCTCCGGAAGCTCTGCTGGTAGTCGCCATCATCGGCTGCCTCACTGCCTTTTATGCGGCGACCATCGGCACCGCCCAGAACGACATCAAGCGCGTACTCGCCTACTCCACCATCTCGCAACTCGGCTACATGTTCATGGCCTGCGGTGTGGCGGCTTACACAGCTGGCATCTTCCACCTGATGACACACGCTTTCTTCAAGGCCTTGCTCTTCCTCGGCGCAGGCGCGGTGATTCACGGCGTCGGCGGCGAACAGGACATGCGCCGTATGGGCGGACTGAAGAAGTACATGCCATGGACATACTGGACGATGGTGATGGCCACCTGCGCAATCGCCGGAATCCCCGGGTTTGCCGGATTCTTCTCGAAGGATGAGATTCTCTGGCAGTCGTTCAGCAGTCCACACGGACATTGGGCGTTCTGGGCTGTCGGCGTCATTACTGCGTTGATGACCAGCTTCTACATGTTCCGCCTCATCTTCATGACGTTCCACGGTGAGTATCGCGGAGCGACGGCGAACGCTCACGGCGCGCACAAGGCTGACGATCACGGACACCACGGCACTCCTCATGAGAGTCCGTGGGTCATGCTCGGGCCGCTTGTCATACTCGCCGTGCTTTCAGTCGTCGGCGGATGGGTCGGAATCAACAATCGCTTCGAGCACTTCCTCTCGCCGGTGATTCAGAAGGTTTCAACCGCGGAGATGCGGAGTGCAGAGCACAATCCTGCAGCAATTGCCTCCGAAGGTGCGACCGAAGAAACTACAGGCGAGCCGCACACGACGCCTATCAACGAGTCTGAAGAAGGCAGCGCACACGAAAAGGAGCTTGAGTGGACCCTGATGGGTATCTCGATCCTCGCGGCCTTTGGTGGATGGGGGCTGGCGTGGGTCTTCTATATCAAGCGACCCGACCTTCCCGACCGCGTCACTGCGACTCTGGGCGGCGTGTATACGACGGTTCTGAACAAATACTACGTGGACGAGATTTACCGGGCGGTAGTCGTGTCGCCGCTGGTAACGGGCTCAACGAAGGTGCTGTGGCGCGGCATTGACACCGGGGTGATCGACGCAACGGTGAACGAGGCCGGGCATGGCGCACAAGAGATCTCAGACGGTGTACGCAGGCAGCAGTCGGGCAATATCCGATCGTACGCCGGGTGGGTTGCGGCGGGAGCGGCCTTGGTCATCATTTATATGGTCTGGATGGGTACAAAATGAGCGGCGCAACACTGAATCCCATCATTCTTACCTTGGTCACGTTCCTGCCTGCGGCCGGAGCGGTCCTACTGGCATTCTTTCCACGACGCGATCGCGATATTCGCTGGTTCGCACTCGGCGTATCGATCATCACGCTGCTCATCTCGCTGCACCTGCCCTGGAATTTTGAGGGTGGCAGGGCGGGATTCCAGTTCGAACTCGACCGCCAGTGGGTCACGACACCTAACATTCATTACCACGTCGGCATCGACGGAATCTCGATGTGGCTCATCATCCTCACGACCTTCCTGGTGCCGCTTAGTATCTTGATCTCATGGAAGTCGATCCACGATCGCGTGAAGGAGTTCTTCATCCTTCTGCTCGTTCTGGAGACAGCGCTGATCGGCGTATTCCTATCGCTGGACCTATTCCTGTTCTACTTCTTCTGGGAAGCCACGCTGATTCCAATGGCTTTGCTCATCGGAATGTATGGGCACGGACGGCGCGTCTATGCGGCAGTGAAGTTCTTCCTGTACACGATGGTGGCTTCGGTATTCATGCTGGCGGCCATCCTGTGGTTGTACGCACATACCGGCAGCTTCGACTTCGTGACCATTCAGCGTGCGATCCAGTCCGGCCAGGTGGGCGGATTCGTAACGGCCGCGCGGTGGCTCTTCCTTGGCTTTTTCATCTCCTTCGCAGTGAAGGTTCCGCTCTTCCCCTTCCACACATGGCTGCCCGATGCGCACGTGGAGGCGCCTACGGCAGGTTCCGTCTTGCTTGCTGGTGTCCTGCTCAAGATGGGCACCTACGGCCTGCTTCGCTTCAACCTCGGCCTCTTTCCCGAGGAAGCGCGTCGTAACGCGCCCTGGATCATTACGCTGGCCATCATCGGCATCATCTATGGAGCGCTCGTCGCGATGGTGCAGCCGAATATGAAGAAGCTGATCGCCTACTCCTCCGTGAGCCACCTTGGCTTCGTGGTGCTGGGCATCTTCAGTTTCACGCAGGCAGGAATAGACGGCGCCGTCTACCAGATGCTGAATCACGGTATCTCGACGGGTGCGCTGTTCATGCTCGCCGGCATCCTCTACGAACGCCGACATACATATGAGATCACCGAGTTCGGCGGCCTCGCTACACCGATGCGCGTATACGCGACCTTCTTCCTCGTCATCACGCTTTCGTCCATCGGACTGCCGTTGATGAACGGATTTATTGGCGAATTCCTGATCCTCAGCGGTGCCTTCCAGGCGCGAATGATCTACGGCATTCTGGCAGCCAGCGGGGTTATCTGGAGCGCAGCTTACATGCTCTGGATGTATCAGCGCGTGTTCTACGGAACGGTCAAACATGAGGTGAACAACACTCTGCCCGACATGAATGGGCGTGAACGCCTGGCCTTGTGGCCGCTTGCGCTTGCGGCATTGCTGATGGGCGTAGCTCCTATGTTGTGGATGAACTCCATCGATCCGGCTGTCGCGCGAGTGGTAACCGACGTCAGTCAGAGGTCTGTACAGATTCAACGCCCGACGGTTGTTCCTGCCGCGGCGGCAATTGAAAGTGATACCCAGGTGACCGGCCAATGATTCCTGCTGACGCATACATTCGCATCCTGCCAGAGATTGTGCTATCGGTCTTTGGCATCATCGTGATGATGTTGGATCCACTTCTCGCCGATCACGACAATCGCAAATCGCTGGGAATCCTAGCCGCGTTTGGCTTTGTTGCCGCGCTCGCCGCCACCGTTTACCAGACCACTCTCGGTCCGGCAATCGATCCCGCCGGTCCTGCAACGTGGTGGCGAATGGTGCGGGTCGATAACTTCAGCATCTTCTTCCATGTTGTCGTGATCCTTGTCGGCTTGGCCGTGACACTGATGTCTTTCGAGTATCTCGAAACACAGCAGATCCGGCACGGCGAGTATTACGCACTCATGCTATTTGCGACTGTCGGCATGGGCCTCATGTCTTCGGCGATGGAACTGGTCCTGATCTTCGTGGCCCTTGAAATCTCGTCCATCTCTACGTACGTACTCGCCGGATTCCGACGGCGTGCGGCAGAAAGCGCCGAGTCCTCGCTGAAGTATTTTTTGCTTGGATCGTTCGCTACCGCATTTTTCCTTTATGGCATTGCCATGATGTTCGGCGCGACACGCTCCACCAACATCGTTGACATCGCCGCTGCGCTACACACTGGTGCCTCGCCACTTGTGTACCTTGCGATAGCATTGATGGTGGTCGGCCTCGGATTCAAAGTGGCTGCGGCCCCATTCCAGATATGGACGCCCGACGTTTACGAGGGCGCACCGGCGCCGGTTGTTGCAATGATGTCCACCGGACCGAAGGCGGCGGCATTCGCCGTGCTGCTTCGCGTTCTGTTTGGAACCGGAGCGCCTGGCTGGTTCTGGATCATCTGGGTTTCGGCCGCGCTTTCCATGACGCTGGGCAACCTCGGCGCGCTGGTGCAGCAGAACGTGAAGCGCATGCTCGCCTATTCGTCGATCGCTCACGCCGGATATCTGCTCGTTGCCTTTGCCGCCACTCGGGACATGAATCTTGGCATCTCCGCGGCAATGTTCTATGCCGCGTCCTATGCGGCGATGAACGTGGGCGCATTCGCCATTGTGAGCCATTTTGCAAACGCCGGTGAAAAGTATGTCCTGGTCGATGATTATGCGGGGCTGGGGCGACGCTCCCCGCTGCTTGCAGCGATGCTTACGCTCTTCTTGTTATCGCTCATCGGCATTCCAATGACGGGCGGATTCTTCGCCAAGTTTTATGTCTTCAGCGCCGCATTGAAATCAAACCTCATCGGACTGACGATCATCGGCGTGATCAATAGCGCAGTTGGGGCCTACTACTACCTGCGTCTTATCGTGCTGATGTACATGCGCGAGGAGCGTGTGGAAGTCGCGGTACAGCCGGTATCGTTCGGACTAGGTGCGGCGTTGGCACTCACCTCCGTGGCAACCATCTACCTCGGTGTTCTTCCCGGCCACGTGCTCAACTATGCATTGGCCTCTGCGGAGATGCTTCTTCCCTGGTAGCTTGAGTTTTGCAGAAAAGCTGGCGATTCGTCGCCGGCTTTTCTATTTTCCGTCGAATCAGTCCACGGTAACTGCGATGTCGCGCTGTGCAAACATCCACGAAGCGGCAGCCCAGAAGATCACTGTATGAATCACACACCAGATCAGCAACTGGTAGGGTGCCGGGGCGCTCTTTGTAGTCGTGATGTGCAGTAGAACATAGTAGACGGGAGATATCGCGCGGCCAAGATGCACATCCACGCGGCTGAACAATGCCGGCATCCCAAGGAATATTCCCGCGCTGACGGTGGCGAACATCGGATGCAGGAAAGTCGAGAAGAAAAGTGCCGTCGCCGCAACGGCCAGCATTCCAAGCGCGCTCGGGATAAGTATCGCGCTCAGTTCCCTGCCCGCATCTCTGCCGCCAGCCAGAGTGTAACTGGCGGCAACACTCGCGATGAACACAGCCATGGAACACCAAACACCCACGAGCAATCCCGCGATGTATTCACGCCGGCGCACGGCCTTGGAGATGATTGAGAGTATGCGGCGCGAACGACGGTCGTTATAGATCGCAGCTCCGGCAAAGAGCATGCCGAAGATAACCGCGAACGAGCCCTGTTGTTGCAGGAAGAATGCCAAAGTCTCCTGATCTGGCTCATGGCTGATACCACGCATCATCGCTGCCATGGCGGGTGCATAGAGCGCCAGCGAGATCACCGCCCAGCGCTGCTCGTGCAAGTAGTTGGTCGCGATGAGCAGAACGCGTCTCATCGGACCTCCCCATCCTGCTGGCGTGCCAACTCGAGAAACAGTTCCTCCAACGATCTCTTTGCTGGCGTCACGCTGACCACTTCTCCGCCTGCGGCCCACACGCTCTCAATGAACCTGCGCTGATCGGTTGCGGGCACTCTTACCTGCCGAGCACCATCGTTGCAGCTCGCGTGCGGTAGCGACATGCCGTCAGCTCCCCGAATCACGATTTCGCATGCGTTCCCAACATCGAGCAGGCTTGAAGTCGTACCAAGACGAACCACCCGTCCGCGGACGATGATGGCCACTCGGTCGCAAACGGCTTCGACTTCCGAGAGCAGGTGCGAGCTGAGGAAGATGGTTTTGCCCGCCGCACGAGCCGCCAGCAGCACCTCACGCACCATGGCGCGCGCCACTGGATCGAGAGCAGAGGTCGGTTCGTCGAGGATCAGCAGGTCGGGATCGTTTACCAGTGCCTGCGCCAGTCCAACGCGCTGTAACATGCCTCGCGAAAACTTCTTCACATTGCGCTTCGCCACTTCTGTCAGTCCTACCAGGTCCAGCATCTCGCGAGTACGGGCCGCAAGAGCAGGTTCGGGGATTCCGTTCAGAGCTCCGTAAAACTTAACGACATCGCTGGCAGGGCGGTGATATAGCGCGACATTTTCGGCCAGAAAGCCGACGCGTGCGCGAGTAGGTGCGTCTCCGAACGGGAGACCCAGCATCGTTCCATGGCCACTCGTTGCTCGCATGAATCCCAACGCAAGATGAATGGCCGTGGTTTTGCCGGCGCCATTCGGGCCCAGGAATCCGAAAATCTCTCCCGGTTGAATGGCCAGGGAGAATCCATCAAGCGCCTTAACCGGGCGTCCGCGAAAGCTGCGGTACTCCTTTGTTATCTCCTCGAATTGCAAGACTGGCGCGGTCATCCCCTTTTAGGATGCCAGCATTGCGTGCATTCTGTCGCCCAAAAAGAAAACCCCTGCCTGAGCAGGGGCGTTGAATCTCGATAAAGGCTACTTGGCCAGGAAGAGCAAACCAAGCCAGATGAAGAGTACCAGGGACTCGATGAACGCCAGGCCGAGGAACAGTGCAAGCTGGATTCCCGGGCGGGCCGCAGGATTGCGGGCAATACCTTCCGCGACGGCGGCGGCGACTTTGGACTGCCCATATGCGGCAGCGGCAACGGCAATGCCGAGGCCGATGGCGGAAAAGGACCAGTTGCTGGTTCCGGCTGGTGTTTGGGCGGCTGCGGGCAGCGCGATAAACGCGACGATCGCAAATAGAACGAATAACTTCTTCATTGTGTTGCTCCTGCTATGAGATACCGCCAGTGGGTGGTTGACGTCATCCTCTTGCAGACGCCCTCACGCTATGCGGCGAAAACCAAATTCGAACCTTGGATCCGGTTAGTGCGCGGGTTCATGCTCATCGTGTATTGCTGCAGCTTCCGAGAGGTACACGGCCGCAAGCAGCACGAAGATGTACGTCTGGATGAGCGAAACGCCCAAGTGGAGCAGCAGAAACACGATGGGAACGCCGATCGGGATCAGCGAAAAGAACGCCAGGATGAGCATGTCGCCGGCGAAGATGTTCGCAAAAAGACGAACCGTAAGAGACATGATGCGTGCAAGGTGGCTGATCAATTCGATCGGGAAAAGAAGCCATGAGAGACCAAGCACCGGTCCCATGAAATGCTTTAGATATCCCAAGCCATTCTGGCGGAAGCCCTGTGTGTGATAGTAGAACCAAGCCACCAGGGCGCAACCGAGCGGCACGGAAGGTACGGCCGTCGGCGACTCAAAACTCGGAATCATCCCGATCAGATTCGCGCTCAGGATGAAGAGACCGAGGGCCGTCAGGAACGAATCGAAACGCTCGTGGCCGCGGCCAACGATCTCGCTCGACATGTCGGAGATGAAGCCGTAGAGTCCCTCCATCGCATGCTGCAATCCGCTTGGATTCTCAACCGAAAGGTTCGCACGCACGATCGCGAAAACCATCACGAGCAAGCCGACCACGAGTATCTGCATCGCAACGAAGTCAGGAATGGGGGCGGCAGGATTGTGCGGATGGAGACCAAGCGCGTGCAGCAAGGCCGTAACAGGCCCGGCAAATATCCGGTTCAGCAGGGTTGTAAAAGGCAGCGTCGAATGCATTTATCTACTTGTCTGAGATAGAGATTTGGCCGGTTACAAGCCGCGGCGTACCGCAACCCAAGCCTCGTAAAGAGCCTCGGCGAACATGGCTAACATACTGATTCCAAGGCCGCCAACGTATCCATACAAGCTCTCAACCGAATGTCTGAATATAACATATCCAACTCCGGTCACCAATGCGAGTCGTAGGACCGTTCCGAAAGCCATGGAGGCACCCGTGAGGCGCGCCCCACTACCTGTCAGGCTTGTGTCAGTCAACCCCGAGACAGCCCGCTGCGAAGTCCTGTGCAGCCAACGGAGATTGAAAAACGCCACTGCGGCTCCCGCCACGAACCCCATGGCCGCCGACCCGGAAAATGCAAGGAGCGCCAGACAGATGGGAATCGCAAGCAGCGGCATCCACAGCGACAGGCGCCGCTCCGCGTCCCCAAAGAAGCGCTGCGCCTCAGCGTCGCGAGGCGATGGACTGGTTGCCTGTTCTGATCGATCAGAGTCGGTCATGATGCTCATTGCTCGCGGGAAGCGGCCATTGCCATCCGAATCATCTGAACGAATCCGGCAATGATGCCTACGACCACTCCGGCTATGTAGATCCAGTGCGTACCCAGCCAGTAGTCGACAAGCTTGCCGAGAAGCAGTCCCACGAATGCGCCGGCAGGGATGATAAAACCCATCTCGGAATAACGGGCAGCCTGCACCAACAGGTTCTTATCTTTACGATCAGGATTGGGTTCGGTGGACATAGAGAGAGGCTAGCACGACAGAAGCTGCTGAGCTACTGAAGCAACTGGAGCTGCTGAGCTTGTGAACGCACTAGCAACCCGAATATTACTATGAGCTGACAAAACTCAAGGGGCCGAATCACCGGCCCCTTTTATCTGCTTAGCAGCTTAGTAGCTCGGTAGCACTACTCACTTCACAATTTGCGCTATCGGAGCGACGGATGGCGCCACTGTCAGCGACCAGTTCACCGCCTCGATGAAAATGTTGGGGAATACACCGATGAAAACCGTCATCACGCCGGTGACCGCCAACGCCAGAGCCATGCCGGGAGTGGGACGTATCGGCTCTTCATCAATGGCTTCCCGCATGAACATCGCATTAGCGATGCGGAGGTAATAGTAAAGGCTGATGACCGAGTACCCAACGCCGAGCACGGCGAGCGCATAGTGGCCTGTTTCGACCAGGCTCAGGAAGATGAAGTACTTGCCCCAGAACCCGGCCAGAGGTGGAATACCCGCCAGCGATAGCAGGAAAACCAGCATCAGGACGGCTTCAGCTGGCGCCTTGTGGAAGAGTCCGGCGATGTCGTCAATGTCGTCACCGATGATGCTGCGGCGGCGGAGCGAAGTAATAACGGCGAACGCGCCCAGGTTCATGAACGTGTACACCAGCAGGTAGATCAGGATTCCCTTGATGCCGGAGGAGTTCGTGCGCCAGTCGCTAGCGACTAAGCCGAGGATCATGTAACCGACGTGCGCGATGGAAGAATACGCAAGCAGTCGCTTGAGGTTCGACTGCGTGATCGCCGCCAGGTTGCCGATCGTCATGGTAGCGATGGCCACAAAGATCAGAAGCGGAACGTAAATAGGCCGCAGCGGATAAAGGCCGAAGAGGAAAATGCGCAGCAGCAGAGCCCATCCCGCCGACTTGACGGCTACGGACATGAATCCGGTGACGCTGGTTGGCGCGCCTTCATAGGCATCTGGCGCCCATTGGTGGAACGGTACTGCGGCGATCTTGAAGAGCAGTCCGACGGACGTCGTCAGCAGAGCGATGATGATGACCGGATCTTTCGGGTTGGCGGCGAAGCGCTGCTCGAGGACATGACCGATTTCGGTGAGATTGGTTGACCCAGTAACCCCGTAGAACAGCGAAAGGCCATAGGCGAAGATGCCAGAGGAGAATGCGCCCAATAGCAGATACTTCAACGCGGCTTCGTTCGACCGCTTATCGCTGCGCAGGAATCCGACGAGAACGTACGTCG
>Ga0075270_1000045_pt1 | contig 11675 bp, 11 predicted proteins | sample SF_Rice_5C_0N_20_FD_69774 | JGI IMG/M metagenome (GOLD analysis project Ga0075270, IMG submission 69774) | Rice paddy soil microbial communities from Twitchell Island, California, USA - SF_Rice_5C_0N_203 | ecosystem: Environmental > Terrestrial > Soil > Paddy field/soil | place: USA: Twitchell... | reverse complement strand
GTGCGGGCGGACAGCTCGAGGGCGCGCGCCTCCGGCGTCGTCGCGTCGGTCGGAAAGAAGACCGGGCCGACCCGCCGCCACCAGCGGTCGCGCGCGTTCCCGCGCTCCGGATCCTCCTCGATCACGCCCGCCTCGGCGAGCACGCGCAGGTGATAGCTCGTCGAGCCGCTCGACTCGCCGAGGCGCACCGCGAGGCGCGTCGCGGTCGAGGGGCCGTCGGTGCGGAGCGCGTCCATGATCCGCATGCGAATCGGATGCACCATCGCCCGCATCTGCTCGGGCGTCGCCCGCGCGTGCGGCCCGGGCTCCTCGCGATCCGGCCCGTTTGCAAACTTATTTTGCGTTTCGTCGTCCATGCCTGTCGTGAAGTATCACGCGTCGTCCGCCGGGGCTCCGCCGGTGCCGTTTCCGGCCCGGACGCCGTGGCCGGGCGTCGAGCTTCGCCATCTCGTCGCGCTCCAGGCGGTCGTCGCCGCCGGCTCCTTCAACGCCGCCGCCGCGCGCCTCGGCTACACACAGTCGGCGGTGAGTGCGCAGATCCGGTCGCTCGAGCGTCGGACCGGGGTCCGAGTGCTCGACCGCTCGCGCGGCGCCCGCTCCCTCTCGCTGACGCGCGAAGGCGCGATCCTCCTCCGCTACGCGACCGAGATCGTCGCCCGCCTCGAGGCCGCCGCCGCGCACCTCGCCGGCGGCCCGGCGGCAGAACTGCGGGTCGGCACGTTCCGGAGTGCGAGCGTCGCGCTCGCCGCGCCGGCGCTGGCGCGACTCCGGAGGGCGCACCCCGACATCGGCGTCGCGCTCGTCGAGCCGGCCTCGGAGGACGCGCTGCCCGAGCTGCTGCTGTCCGGCGAGCTCGACCTCGCGTTCGCCGTGGCGCCGGTGCCGCCGCCGCTCGGCAGCACGCTGCTGCGGCACGAGCGCTGGGTCGCGCTCGTCGCCGCCGACGACGAGCTCGCCGCGCGGCGGACGCTCGAGCTCCGCGACCTCGCCGGCCGGAGGATCCTCGTGGACGAGACGGCGCAGGGGACGCTGCTCGCGCGCGCCGCGGTCGCGCACGGGGCGACGGCGGCGACGGCGATCGACGACACGAGCCTCGCCGGCGTGCTCGGCGCGGCGGGCGTCGGTGTCGCACTCCTGCCCGAGCTCGCGTACGTACCGGGCCCCGGCGCGGTCGCCGTCCCGCTGCGGGGCGACCTGCCGCCGCGCGCGATCGTGCTCGCGTGGCACGAGGACCGCCTGCGGACGGTCGCCGGGCAGCAGTACCTGCGCGCCGTCGCCGCCGTGGTGGCCGGGCTCGGCGCGCCGGAGGCGGCGACCGCGTAGATTCGCCGCATGCGCGCGTCGCGCGTCATCAGCGTGGTCGGCTGCCATGCCGGCGGCGAGATCGGGAACGTCGTCGTCGGCGGCGTGCTGCCGCCGCCCGGCGAGACCGTCTTCGAGAAGATGCTCGCGCTCCGCGCCGACGACTCGCTGCGGCGACTGCTCCTCCGCGAGCCGCGCGGATCGGTCGCCGTCCACGCGAACCTGATCGTGCCCTCCGCGCGCGAGGACTGCGCCGCCGGCTATGTGATCATGGAGCCGACCGAGTATCCGGCCATGTCGGGCTCGAACACGATCTGCGTCGCCACCGTCCTGCTCGAGACGGGGATGGTGCCGATGGCCGAGCCGGAGACGACGCTGCGGCTCGAGGCGCCCGCCGGCGTCGTCGAGGTGACGGCTCGCTGCCGCGACGGGCGCTGCGAGTCGGTCGAGCTGACGAACGTCCCCTGCTTCGCAGACCGGCTCGACGCGCCGCTCGAGGTCGAGGGGCTCGGCACGCTGACCGTCGACGTCGCGTTCGGCGGCATGTGGTACGCGATCGCCGACGCGGCCGCGCTCGGGTTCGCGCTCGAGCCGCACGAGGCGCGCGACCTCTCGCTCGCGGGCGAGCGGATCCGCGCGGCCGCGCGCGAGCAGCTGCCGTGCGCGCATCCCGAGAACCCCGAGATCGCGGGCGTCTCGATCGTCCAGATCGCCGGGCCGTGGCGCGGGGTCGGCGAGACGACGAGGAACGCCGTCGTCGTCGCGCCGGGCCGGCTCGACCGCTCCGCCACGGGCACCGGGCTCTCCGCGCGGCTGGCGGTCCTCCACCGCCGCGGCCTGATGCGCGTCGGCGAGGCGATGGCGCACGCCTCGGTCATCGGCTCCACCTTCGAGGGGCGGATCGTCGCGGAGACCGCGGTCGGCGGCGCGCCCGCGATCGTGCCTGCGATCCGCGGCAGCGCCTGGATCACCGGGATCACGCAGCTCTTCGTCGATCCCGACGACCCGTTCCCGGAGGGCTATCTGCTCAGCGACACCTGGCCGGGTGACGACGTCCAGCGCTGACGGCGTCGCCGCCGTGCTCGCGCCTGTCTACCGGGACGAGGAGGGGCGGCTGCGGCTCGTCCTGATCGTGCGCGTCGACCGCGGCCACCACGGCGGCCAGCTCGCGTTCCCCGGCGGGCGCGTCGACGAGGGGGAGACGCCGCTCGCGGCGGCACTGCGCGAGGCGGAGGAGGAGGTCGGGCTCGAGCCGGCCTCGGTGCGCGTCGTCGCGGAGCTGCCGGCTGTGCGGAGCGGCCCGACGAACCTCGACGTCCACCCGTTCCTCGGCCGCATCCCGGCGGGCGTCGCGTGGCGGCCGAACCCGAGCGAGGTCGCGGACGTGCTCGAGCCCGCCGTCGCGGAGCTGTGGGACCCGGCGATCCGGCGTGAGCTGCTGTTCGCGAACGCGCGCCGGCCGGAGGGACTGCTCGTGGACGGGATCCCGGTCGGCGACCGCGTCCTCTGGGGGATGACGCTGCGGATCCTCGACGACCTCGTGCCGCGTCTGCTCGCCGGCGCGTGGGACGAGGAGCTGCGCTAGCCGGAGCCTCGCGGCGGCGGGCGCACGGCATCGTCGGCGTGGCCGGCAGACCGCCGGCGTGAGCACCTTCGCCGATCTCGTGTCGATCGGCGTTCTGTTCGCCGCGAGCGCGGCGACAATGGGGGCGGGAGGATTCGAACCTCCGTAGGCTGAGCCGACGGGTTTACAGCCCGTTCCCTTTGGCCGCTCGGGCACACCCCCTGGGGCGGCCGCCATTGTAGCTTTGTGCCGGTGGAGACCTTCGACGTTGCCGTCGTCGGCGCCGGGCCCGCGGGCTCGACCGCGGCGTACCGTCTGGCCACGGCGGGCGTTCGCGTCCTCGTCGCCGACAGGGCCGTCTTTCCGCGCGACAAGCCCTGCGGCGGGGGCGTCACCGGACGGGCCGCCCGGCTCCTGCCGTTCTCGATCGAACCGGTCGTCGAAGACGTCGTCGACCGGATGGACTGCGGCCTCCGCTACCGCTCCCGCTTCTCGCGCCGCGCGCGCGGGCCCCTCGCCTACATGACCCGGCGCAGGCGACTCGACCACTTCCTCCTGCAGCAGGCCGAGGCTGCGGGCGCCGACGTGCGCGAGGGCGTGCGGGTCGCCGACGTGCGCGAAGGCGGGCTGACCGTCGACGGGGAGGAGGTCGCGGCGCGGATCGTGATCGGCGCGGACGGCTGCAACGGGACGAGCGCGAGGCAGCTCGGGCTCGCGGCGGAGATCGTGCACGGCGTCGCGCTCGAGGCGAACTACCCGCACGACGAGCGGTTCGCACACGCGATGCTGCTCGAGATCGCCGTGATCCGCGGTGGCTACGGCTGGATCTTCCCGAAGGCCGACCACGTCAACGTCGGCGTCGGCGGCAACGAGAGCGAGGGGCCGCGGCTTCGCGCCGAGCTGCGACGCATGTGCGAGGAGTACGGCGTCGATCCGGACGCGGCGACCGACGCGCGCGGCTACCGGCTGCCGATGCGCCGCCCGGGCACGCGGCTCGCGCGCGGTGCGACCGCGGTGATCGGCGACGCCGCCGGGCTCGTCGACCCGTTCTCCGGCGACGGCATGTACGAGGCGTTCCTGTCGTCGCTGCTCGTCACGGAGGCGGCGCTCGACCTGCTCGCGGGCCGCGCCGGGTCGCTCGAGCCGTACGAGCGCGCCGTCGAGCGGCGGATCGCGCCGCTGGCCCGCGCCGGTTGGGGCGCCAAGGGCGCGTTCGAGCGCTTCCCCCGGACGACCTACGCGCTCGCGCGGATGCCGGTCACCTTCCGGGTGCTCGAGAAGCTCCTCCGCGGCGAGCTCGCCGAGCCCGGCAAGGCCCGCGGCGCCGAGAAGGTCGCGATCCGGGCGATCTACGCGGTCGCGCGCCGCGCCGCCTGAGCCCGCGCTAAAGGGAGCCCGCCCGAACGCCGATTCCCCTGGGAGCGGCATGGATCTCAACGCCCTCCTCATGCGCGCCGTCGAGCACGGCGCCAGCGACGTCCACCTCAAGGCCGGCCGGCCGCCGCTGATGCGGCGCGACGGCGAGCTGAACGAGATGGAGGGCTTCGAGGCCCTGACCTTTCCCGACCTCGACGAGGCGCTCACGACCGTCTGCGCAGCCTCGCCGGAGAAGGTGCTCGTCTTCCGGGAGACCGGCGACCTCGACCTCGCCTACCAGGCCGAGGGGCTGCCCCGCTTCCGCGTCAACGTCTTCCGGCAGCGCGGCATGGTCGCGTTCGCCTTCCGGGTCATCCCGGCGAAGGTGCCCCGCTTCGACGAGCTCGGCCTGCCGCCCGGCGTGCAGCGGCTCGCCTCCGAGCACCGCGGGCTCGTCCTCGTCACCGGCGCCACCGGCTCGGGCAAGACGACGACGCTCGCCGCGATCATCGACCACATCAACTCGACGCGCCGGCAGCACGTTATCTCGATCGAGGACCCGATCGAGATCCTGCACGCCGACAAGAACTGCATCGTCAACCAGCGCGAGGTGGGCCACGACACCGCCTCGTTCGGCGAGGCGCTGCGCCGGGCGCTCCGGCAGGACCCCGACGTGATCCTGATCGGCGAGCTCCGCGACGCGGAGACCGCGCAAACCGCGCTCCAGGCGGCCGAGTCCGGGCACCTCGTGCTCTCGACGCTGCACACGATCGACGCGGCCGAGACCGTCGGGCGCATGGTCGAGTTCTTCCCGCCGGAGAAGCAGAACGTGATCCGGGCGATCATGGCGGGCGTCCTCCGCGGCGTCGTCAGCCAGCGGCTCCTGCCGCGGGAGGGCGGCGGGCGCGCGATCGCGGTCGAGGTCATGGTCACGAACACGCGCATCGCCGACCTGATCCGCGAGGGCAACGCGGACGAGATCCCGGACGCCGTCGCCGACGGCGAGTTCTTCCAGATGCAGACCTTCAGCCAGGCGCTGATCGAGCTCGTCCTCTCCGGGACGGTCGACCGCGAGGTCGCCGCCAACGCCGCCACGAACCGGCACGATTTCCTCGTCGCGCTCGAACGCGGCGAGAAGCAGCGCCAGGCCGACCTGGCGCTGGCCGCCGCCGCGCCGCCCCCGCCCGAGCCCGGCGCCCAGCCGCTCGCGGCGGCCCCTGCTCAGCAGCTCGAGTCCTCGTCGGGGCTCAGGCTCGTCCCCGTGGAGTGACGCCGTGCGCAGGCTCGCGCCGCTCGTCCTGACGCTCGCCCTCGCGGCTGCCGCCGCCGGCACCGTCCGCGCCGACACGTTCACGGTGCTCGCGCAGGCGCCGGTCGCGGGCCTCGGGCTGCCGAGCTCGGCGCTCCCGAACCTCCCCGGCTCCGTCGCCGTGCCGCAGAACCTCTCGACGCCCCCTGCGGCGCCCCAGGTGCTCTCCCAGACGGAGCTCCTCGGGATCTGGCAGGCCGCCGGCGCCGCGTACGGGATCCCGTGGCAGGTGCTCGGCGCGATCGACAAGATCGAGTCCAACTTCGGCCGCAACATGGGGCCGAGCTCCGCGGGCGCGATCGGCTGGATGCAGTTCATGCCCTCGACGTGGCTCGAGTGGGGCGTCGACGCGAACGGCGACGGCGTCGCCGACCCGTGGAACGCGCAGGACGCCATCTACTCGGCGGCGCGCTACCTCGCCGCCGCCGGCGGCGCGTCCGACGTGCGGCGAGCCGTGTTCGCGTACAACCACGCCGACTGGTACGTCAACGAGGTGCTCGGGCTCGCGAACCTCTACGGGCAGGGCACCGGCGTCGCCTTCACCCTCGACCGGCTCCAGGTCAGCCTGGACGCCGCGCGCGCCGCGGTCGCCGACGCGAGCAGCCGTCTCGCCGCGGCCCGGGTGACGGTGCGCTCGCTCAGCCGCGTCGTCACGCGGTGGCAGCGCACCGCCGACACGGCGGCGCTGCTCTCGACGCGGCTCGACCTCGAGCAGCGGGCGGGCTCCGCCAGGGAGCGGCTGATCGCCGCACAGACCGTGGTCGAGCGGCGGCAGGCGACGCTCGCGCAGGCACGGACGCTGCTGGGACGCGCCCGCCGGGCGGCCGCCGGCCCCTCGTTCTCGGCCGGCACGTCGCCGCTGCTCGCCTCGCCCACCTACTCGTCCGGCTGGGTCTTCCCGGTCGGCGGCGGCCCGTCGCTCGTCTCGGTCTCGCACACCCACCACGACTACCCGGCCGCCGACATCGCCGCGCCCGCCGGCTCGCCCGTCTACGCCCTCGCCCAGAGCGTCGTGCTCCGCTCGTGGGCGGTGCCCGATCCGAAGTGCGGCATCGGCCTGACGCTGCAGTCCGCCGACGGGCAGACGTGGACGTACTGCCACCTCTCCTATCTCGAGCCTTCGGTCGTGGCCGGAGCCTCGCTCGCCGCCGGCGCGCCGGTCGGCCTCGTCGGGTCGACCGGGGACGCGACCGGCCCGCACCTGCACCTCCAGCTCGACCCCTCGACCCGCTATCCGCAGGAGGAGTCCTGGTTCGCCTCCTTCGCCGGCACCGCGTTCAGCTGGCAGGACGGCACCCCCGCGGAGCCGACCCAGACGACGACGCTCCGTTTCCTCGCGGTCGCGACGCCGAGCACCCCGCCGGGAACGGGGCCGGTGTTCGCGGTCGTGGCCCAGCCGAAGGCGCCCGCAGGCCCGACACTCGTCCTGTTCACGAAGCCTTGAGTTCGAACCCGTTCCTGCCGACAAAGAGACCGTGGATCTCAACCGCACCGCACTGACCGCGGTCCGCATCGGCGCCCTGGCGCTCGCCGGCATCGCGGCGACCGCGGGCGTCTCCTGGGCGGCCTCGCACGGCGTCCCGACGACCGGGACGACGCCGACGGTGACCCGGGTCGCGCCTCCCGCGCCGCTCGTCGTCCCGGACGTGCGCAAGCTCGCCTTCGTGTTCGCGAAGGGCGAGCTCGAGGACGCCGGCTTCGCCTGGACCGTGGCCGGCTCCGTGCACGGCTACGCCGCGAACACCGTCGTCTCGCAGACGCCGGCGCCCGGGACGAAGGTCGTCGACACCGGCGCGCCGCTCGTGACCGTGACGCTGCGGCGCGCCGCCGGCTACCCGCAGACGGGCGAGGCGGCGGACAGCTCCCCGTATCCGTCCACCGCGCTCCAGCTGGCGGCCACCGGCACCCGGTGATGCGCGCGCGGGCCGGCGACGAGGGTGGGTTCACGCTGGTCGAGATGATCGGCGTGTGCGTGATTCTCGGCATCGTCATGGCCGGGCTCACGACCGTCTTCGTCGGCGGCACCCACTCCCAGATCCGGCTCGACCGGCGACTGCAGGCGCAGCAGACCGCCCGCGTGGCGCTGCAGGCCATCCGCAGCGACGTGCACTCGGCGTGCGCGGCGAACGTCGCCGGCAGCGGCACCACGCTCACGGTCGCACTCGTCCCCGACGCCGGCCCGACCGCCTGCGGGGCCAGCTCGTCCTACTCGAAGGTGACCTGGTGCACCGTCGCCGACTCGACGAGCGGCTGGTCGCTCTACCGGAGCGAGGACCAGATCCCGTGCAACGCGCAGCAGGGGACGCTCGAAGGCGAGCACCTGACCTCGAGCACGCCCTTCTCGACGGGGTCGACGATCGCGACCGAGCGCTTCCAGACCGTGGCGATCAACCTGCCGGTGCGCCTGCCCGGCGGCACCGGCGACGGCTATACGCTCGGGCAGACGCTCGCCGTCGGCAACGGCGTCTACCAGGCCGGCGGCTCGACGACCGTGTGCTCGACGACGGACACGACGATCTGCCAGGCGGCACCCTGCCCGCTCGCCACCGTCTGCTATCCGGCGAACATCCAGTGAGCACTCCAGCCGCCGCGACCCACTGCCGATAGGGGAGCCATGGATCTCGCCCTCGCAGCCTTCGCGCTCGCACCCGGCCTCGCGCTCGGCAGCTTCCTCAACGTCGTCGCCGCGCGCGTGCCGCTGCGGCGCTCCATCGTCAGTCCCGGCTCCGCCTGCATGAGCTGCGGCCACGAGATCGCGTGGCACGACAACGTGCCGCTCGTCTCCTGGCTCGTCCTGCGCGGCCGCTGCCGTTCCTGCGGCGGCTCGATCCCGGCGCGCTATCCGGCCGTCGAGCTCGTCACCGCGCTGCTCGTCGCCGGTTGCGTCTGGAAGTTCGGCCTCTCGGGCGAGGCGCTCGTGGCCGCGTTCTTCTGCCTCGCGCTCGTCGCGGTGTCGGCGACCGACGTCGAGCACCGGATCATTCCGAACCGGATCGTGCTCCCCGCCGCCGCAGCCGTGCTCGTCGTGCAGACCGCGCTGCGCCCGAGCCCGGAGTGGGCGATCGGCGCGTTCGGCGCGTCGGGCTTCCTGCTCGCCGCCGCGCTCGCCTACCCGCGCGGGATGGGGATGGGCGACGTCAAGCTCGCGCTGCTGATGGGCGCGATGCTCGGCAAGACGGTCACGGTCGCGCTGATGTTCGGCATGCTCGCCGCCGTCGTGCCCGGGATCTACCTGATCCTGCGTCACGGCCAGGCGGGCCGGAAGACGGCGATCCCGTTCGGGCCCTTCCTCGCGCTCGGCTCCGTGATCGCGCTGTTCGCGGGCGCACCGCTGCTGCACGCGTACTGGTCGCTTTCGGGCTAACGCCCGAGGCTCCGGATGCCGATACCTCGTTCGAGGGATCGAACGTGACGGCAGCCACCACCACACCCGCGCGATGAGCGAGCGCGAAAGCGAGTTCCCGCAGCTTCGCACCGGCAGCGCGCCCGCGACGGGCGGCAGCCTCGGCGGCGACGCCTCGTTCGGCGTGAGCGAGTCGGTCGAGCTGCTCGTCGACCTGCTCGCCGCGACCCGGCTGATCCCGGAGGACAAGCTCGCGCTCGCCCGTGGTCGCGCCAGGCAGAGCGGCTCGCTCGCGTCCGCGCTCGTCGAGGAGGGCATCGCGTCGAGCGAGGGCATCGCGCGCATGTACGCGGCACGCCACCGGCTGCCGCTCGCCGACCTCGCGCTGGTCGGCGTCGACCACGAGGCCGCCAAGCTCGTGCCGCTGCACGTGCTCGAGCGCGTCGTCGCGATCCCGTACGCGCTCGAGGGCGACGTCGTCCGGATCGCGGTCGCCGACCCGTCGAACCTGCACGGCATGGACGAGCTGCGGCTCGCGACCCGCCATCCGGTCGAGCTCGCGGTCGCGGCGCGCGAGGACATCCTCCTCGAGATCCGCCGCCTCGTCCGGGCCTCCGAGGCTTTCGGGTCGCGGGCGTCGGTCACCGAGCTCGAGGAGCAGGAGCGTGAGGCGGAGGCCGCCGAGGCCGCCGAGGCCCTCACCGACCTCGAGGCCGACGACGGCGTCTCCGACGCACCGCTCGTCCGCCTCGTCAACTCCGTGATCTTCCAGGCGGCCGAGGACGGAGCCTCCGACGTCCACTTCGAGCCGCAGGAGGACACCCTGCTCGTGCGCTTCCGGATCGACGGCGTCCTCCACGAGGTGCAGCGGATCCCGAAGCGGCTCGCCCCCGGTGTCACGACCCGCCTCAAGGTGCTCGCGAAGCTCGACATCGCCGAGCGGCGCAAGCCGCAGGACGGCCGCATCTCGCTGAACGCCGCCGCCGCGGGCCGCATGCTCGACGTCCGTGTCGCGACGCTCCCGACGGTCGAGGGCGAGTCGATCGTGATGCGCCTCCTCGACAAGTCGAAGCGGCCGCCGACGCTGCAGGAGCTCGGCCTCTCCGACGAGATGCGTGCGACGCTCACCGAGATCGTGACCCGCCCGACGGGGGCGCTCCTCGTCACCGGCCCGACCGGCTCCGGTAAGTCGACGACCCTGTTCGCCGCGCTCAACCAGATCAGCCGCCCGGAGATCAACGTCATCACCGTCGAGGACCCGGTCGAGTACCGGCTGCCCGGGATCAACCAGGTGCAGATCAACGCGCGCGCCGGCCTCACGTTCGCCGCCGCGCTGCGCTCGATCCTCCGCTCCGACCCGGACGTGGTGATGGTGGGCGAGATCCGGGACGGCGAGACCGCGAAGATCTCGGTCGAGGCCGCCCTCACCGGCCACCTCGTGCTCTCGACGCTGCACACGAACGACGCCCCGAGCGCGCTGACGCGCCTGAACGAGATGGGCGTCGAGCCGTTCCTCACGGGGGCCGCGGTCACCGGCGTGCTGGCGCAGCGGCTCGGGCGCAAGCTCTGCTCGCACTGCTGCGAGATGTACACGCCGTCGGTGGACGAGCTGCTGGCCGCGCGGGTCTCCCCGGACGTGGCCGCAGCGAGCGACGGGATGGTGCTCTACCGCAAGCGCGGCTGCCCGCGCTGCAACCAGACCGGCTACAAGGGGCGGATCGGCATCTTCCAGCTGCTCGCGATGACCGAGGATCTGGCCGGTCTCGCCGCCGCGAAGGCCTCGCGCGAGGAGATCGAGCGAGCCGCCCTCGGCACCGGCATGCGCACCCTCTGGGACGACGGCATCGCCAAGGTCGCAGCCGGCCTCACGAGCGTCGAAGAGCTCGCCCGCGTCACCGTCTGAGCCGCGGGCCGCTCGGAGTGGCTGCGAGCCCCGAACCTGCCCCGGCGGCGGGGTGGCGGCAGCCGTAGGCGACGCTACTCGGCGTACACGTCGCAGCCGAGGTACATGAGCGACTCGACCGCCTCGGTGACGAAGCCGGTGGCGTGGGCGGCGTCGGCGAAGGTGTAGGGACCGGGTCGAGAAGACTCGGCCGAGCCGTTGGGGAAGACCTCGGCCTCGACGACGCAGGAGTTGCCGTAGTCGATCGCGCGGAGGACGGCGACCGAGCGGCCGTCTCGCTTGGCGTGCCGGACGAAGAGCTCGCGGCCGGTGGCGTCGGTCACGGGGTCGTGGTCGTCGGCGCCGCCGCCGAGAGCGTCGGGTCGGCCACGGTCGCGTCGACCTGGCCGGCCTTCGCGTTCGCTGCGGCCTGGGCGACGCCGGCGCGGTCGAGGAAGCCGTCGAAGCGGTAGACGAGCGTGCCGGGCGCGCGGTAGACCAGGATGCCGGGGTTCGGGAGCAGGCCGCCGCCGGGGAGGAGGGCGGTGAGCGGGCCGGCGACCTTGTTGTCGAGGACGTTGACGAGCAGGAAGCCGACGCCCGCGTCGGAGGCGCCGGCATGCGCCTCGGCGACCGAGATCGCGTCGACGTCCGCCTGCGGGTTGTAGAGGGCGACGACGACGAGACGGTGCTGTGAGAGCTGCCACTGCAGCGGGGCGGGGAGGCGGGCGTCGACGAGGTTGCCGTGCCGTGCGGGCGTCGTCGCCTTGTGCGTGGCGGCTGCGCCGGGCTTCGTCCTGGCCGAGGTCGAGGCGGCGTGCTTCGACGCCCCGGCGGTCTTCGTCGCGCCAGCCGCGCTTGCCGTGGTGTGCTTGGTCGTGGCGTGCTTTGGCCTCGAGGCCGCGGTCGTCGGCGTCTG
>Ga0075270_1000044_pt1 | contig 11824 bp, 13 predicted proteins | sample SF_Rice_5C_0N_20_FD_69774 | JGI IMG/M metagenome (GOLD analysis project Ga0075270, IMG submission 69774) | Rice paddy soil microbial communities from Twitchell Island, California, USA - SF_Rice_5C_0N_203 | ecosystem: Environmental > Terrestrial > Soil > Paddy field/soil | place: USA: Twitchell... | reverse complement strand
ACCTCTCCTGGGACGAGTTCGTCGCGCTCGGGAAGGTGAAGCCGGAGGAGACGCGCTTCGGCCTGACCCCGTTCGCGCTGCGGACGGCGGCGTATCCGAACGGCGTGTCGAAGCTCCACGCCGCCGTGTCGCGCGAGCTGTGGCGCGAGATCTGGCCCGACCGCCCGGTCGACGAGGTGCCGATCCAGGCGATCACGAACGGCGTCCACCGGCGCACGTGGATCTCCGACGAGCTCGAGGATCTGCTCGGCTACACCGCCCCGGACTTCGAGAAGGCGCGCTCGTTCCCCGACGAGGTGCTCTGGGAGGCACACCACGGCGCGAAGGCGCGCATGCTCGGCTTCCTGCGCCGGACACGCGGCGTCGAAGGGCTCGACCCGGAGGCGCTGACGATCGGATTCGCGCGCCGGTTCGCGACGTACAAGCGCGCCGGGCTGCTGCTCAGCCGCCCGGAGCAGCTGGCGCGACTCCTCGGCGACGCCGACCGGCCGCTGCAGGTGCTCGTCGCGGGCAAGGCGCACCCGGCCGACGAGGGCGGCAAGGAGCTGATCCAGCGCGTCGCCGACTTCGCCCGCGACGCGGCGGCCGGCGGCCGGGTCGTGTTCCTCGAGGACTACGAGATGACACTCGCCCGCCGGCTCGTCCAGGGCGTCGACATCTGGCTGAACACGCCGCGCCGGCCGATGGAGGCCTCGGGCACCTCGGGGATGAAGGCGGCACTGAACGGCGTCCTCAACTGCTCGATCCTCGACGGCTGGTGGGCCGAGGGCTACGCGCCCGACCGCGGCTTCGCGATCGGCGACGACTCGGTCGCCGCGAGCGACGAGGACCAGGACGCCGCCGACGCCGAGGCGCTCTTCGCCGTCCTCGAGCAGCAGGTGATCCCGACCTTCTGGGACCGCGACGCCGACGGCCTGCCGCGCCGCTGGATCGAGATGATGCGCCACTCGATCACCGAGCTCGGCACCGAGTTCGGCACCAACCGCATGGTCTGCGAGTACGTCGAGCGGCTCTATCTGCCCGCGCACTCCGGGCAGAGAAGCGTCGCTTCTCTGCCCGACTGAACGAGGAAACCTCGCATCCCGGGCTGCGCAGTCCCGTCAGACCGTTCCCGAGGCGAAGCTTCGCGAACGGCGCCTTAGTCGCGTCCCGCGACTGACAACTGGTTCTGGGCGTGGCGGATGCGCTGCTCGAGCTGCCAGCGGTCGGCGGTCGAGTCGCCGGCCTCGACGCGCTCGAGCTCGGCCTGGGCGTCCTCGAGCTGGCGGCGCGCCCGCTCGTCGTCGATCTCTCCGGCCGGCACGGCGTCGTCGACGAGCGCGATCGCCCGGTCCTCGAGCACCTGGAAGAAGCCGGGGCCGGTCGCGAACTCGTGCACCTCGCCGTCGCCGAGATGCACCCGGGTCGAGCCCGCGCGGAGCATCGCGACGAGCGGCGCGTGCCGGGCGAGGACGCCGATCTCGCCGGCGGCGCCGGGGACGATCAGCATCTCCGCCTCGCCGTCGAACGCCGGCCCTCCCGGGGTGACGACGGAGACCGAGAAGAGCGGGTGGTCGGCCATGCCTAGGCGGGAGCGCCCGCGGTCTCCTCGGCCGCCTCGGCCTGCTCGTCGGTCTCGCGTGCGGCCGCGTCATCCGGTCCCTCCCCGCCGAGCTGCTTCGCCCGCTCGACCGCCTGCTCGATCACTCCGACCATGTAGAAGGCCTGCTCGGGCAGGTCGTCGTGCTTGCCGTCGAGGATCTCGTTGAAGCCGCGGATCGTGTCCTCGAGCTTCACGTACTCGCCGGGCGTGCCGGTGAACTGCTCGGCGACGAAGTTCGGCTGCGAGAGGTAGCGCTCGATCTTGCGGGCGCGGGCGACGACGAGCTTGTCCTCGTCGGAGAGCTCGTCGATGCCGAGGATCGCGATGATGTCCTGCAGGTCGCGGTAGCGCTGCAGCACCTCCTGGACGCGCGTCGCCGTGCGGTAGTGCTCGTCCGAGACGATCCCGGGCTGGAGCGCCCGGGAGGTCGAGTCGAGCGGGTCGACCGCCGGGTAGATGCCCTTCTCGACGATCGCCCGCGAGAGCACGGTCGTCGAGTCGAGGTGCGCGAACGTGTTCGCCGGCGCCGGATCGGTGAGGTCGTCCGCCGGCACGTAGATCGCCTGCACCGAGGTGACCGAGCCGGTGCGGGTCGAGGTGATCCGCTCCTGCAGCTGCCCCATCTCGGTGGCGAGCGTCGGCTGGTAGCCGACGGCGCTCGGCATGCGGCCGAGAAGCGCCGACACCTCGGAGCCGGCCTGGACGAACCGGAAGATGTTGTCGATGAAGAGGAGGACGTCCTGGCCCTTGTCGCGGAAGTACTCCGCCATCGTCAGGCCGGAGAGGCCGACGCGCAGGCGCGCGCCCGGCGGCTCGTTCATCTGGCCGTAGACCATCGCGACCTTGTCGATCACGCCGGACTCCTCCATCTCCAGCATCAGGTCGTTGCCCTCACGGGTGCGCTCCCCGACGCCGGTGAAGACGGAGACGCCGCCGTGCTGCAGCGCGACGTTGTGGATCAGCTCCTGGATCAGCACCGTCTTGCCGACGCCGGCGCCGCCGAAGAGGCCGATCTTGCCGCCGCGGACGTAGGGCGCGATCAGGTCGATCACCTTGATGCCGGTCTCGAAGATCTCCACCGTCGGCGACAGCTCGCCGAACGACGGCGGGTCGCGGTGGATCGGCCAGCGCTCGCCCTTGCCGGGCTCCTTGCCGTCGACCGGGTCGCCGATCACGTTCCAGATGCGGCCGAGCGTCTCGTCGCCGACCGGCACGGAGATCGCCTCGCCGGTGTCGACCGCGTCGGCGCCGCGCGCCAGGCCGTCGGTCGTGTCCATCGCGACGGCGCGGACGCGGTCGTCGCCGAGGTGCTGCTGCACCTCCGCGATCAGCTCGCGCGTGCCGCCGTCCTCGAGCGGCACCTGGATCGCGAGGGCGTGGTAGATCTGGGGAAGCGTGTCGGGGAAGACGGCGTCGAGCACGACGCCCTTGATCTCGACGACCTTTCCGATGTTCTTGCTGCCGTTGGCTTTCGTGTCGGCCATGAGTCTCCTGGTGGATCGAGGTTATCCGGCGAGGGCGTCCGCGCCGGCCACGACCTCGAGGATCTCCTGCGTGATCTCGGCCTGGCGGGCGCGGTTGAGCTGAAGCGTGTAGCGGTCGATCAGCTCGCCCGCATTCTTCGAGGCGTTGCGCATCGCGGTCATCTGCGAGGCGAGGAACGAGGCGGCGGACTCGAGCAGCGCACGGTAGATCTCGGTCTCGAGGTAGACGGGCAGGAGCCGCTGCAGGATCTCCTCGGGCTCCGGCTCGTAGATGAAGTCGGCGGTCCGCTCCGGCCTCTCCTCCTCCGAGGAGTCCTCCCCGCGCCCGAGGACGTCCTCGGGGATCGGGAGCAGGTCGCTCGTGCTGACGCGCTGGACGAGCGCCGAGACGTAGCGGTTGTAGACGAGGACGACGCGGTCGACCTCCTCCTCGGTGTAGAGCTCGGCGAGCCGGTGCGCGATCGCCTGCGCGTCCGCATACTCGGGGCGGTCGCTGAAGCCCGACCACTGCCCGGCGAGCTCGTAGCGGCGGAAGCGGAGCGTCGAGGCGCCCTTGCGCCCGACCACGAGCCACGCCACCTCCTGGCCGGCGCCGCGGATCTCGCGCTCGAGCTCGAACGCGCGGCGGAGCACCTGGCCGTTGAACGGGCCGGCGAGGCCGCGGTCGCCGCCGACGACGACGATCGCCGTGCGGCGCGTCTCCTCGCGCCGCTGCATCAGCGCGAGGTTCCGGAACGAGGAGGCCGCGCGCGCGGTGCCGACCATCAGCTCCTGCATGCGGTCGGCGTACGGGCGCATCTCCTCGATCCGCGTCTGGGCGCGGCGCAGGCGGGCGCCGGCGACGAGCTCCATCGCCTTCGTGATCTTGCGCGTGTTCCGGACCGAGGTGATCCGGCGGCGGATGTCCTGGAGCGAGGCCACGCGCTAGACGACCGAGGTCTCTTCCTGGACGTTGAAGCTGTGCTTGAACTTCTCGATCTCGCCGTTCAGCTTCTCGGCGAGGTCGTCCGGCAGCTCGCCCGTCTCGCGGATCTGCTTGTAGATGTCGCCCTCGGCGCGGAGATGCTCGCGCAGCTCGTCCTGGAAGCGCGGCACCTGCGGCGTCGGGATGTCGTCGAGGAAGCCGTTCACGCCGGAGTAGATCGCGACGACCTGCTCCTCCATCGGCCACGGCTGGTACTGCGGCTGGTTGAGCGAGGCGACCATCTTCTCGCCGCGCGTCAGCGCCTGCTGGGTGGCGCGGTCGAGGTCGGAGCCGAACTGGGCGAACGCCTCCAGCTCGCGGTACTGCGCCAGCTCGAGGCGCAGGCGGCCCGCGACGCGCTTCATCGCCTTCGTCTGGGCGGCCGAGCCGACGCGCGACACCGAGATGCCGACGTTGACGGCCGGGCGGACGCCGGAGAAGAAGAGGTCGGACTGGAGGAAGATCTGGCCGTCGGTGATCGAGATCACGTTCGTCGGGATGTACGCCGACACGTCGCCGGCCTGCGTCTCGATCACCGGCAGCGCGGTCAGCGAGCCGCCGCCCTCCTCCTCGTTCAGCTTGCACGCGCGCTCGAGCAGCCGCGAGTGCAGGTAGAAGACGTCGCCGGGGAACGCCTCGCGGCCGGGCGGGCGGCGCAGCAGCAGCGACAGCTGGCGGTACGCGTCGGCGTGCTTCGAGAGGTCGTCGAACATCACGAGCGCGTGCTTGCCCTCGAAGAGGAAGTGCTCGCCCATCGCGGTGCCCGCGAACGGCGCCATCCACTTGATCGGGGCGGCCTCGCTCGCGCCGGCGGCGACGATCGTCGTGTACTCCATCGCGCCCGCCTCGCGCAGCCGCTCGTAGATGCCCGCCACCGTCGACGCCTTCTGGCCGATCGCGACGTAGATGCAGTGGACGTCCGTGTCCTTCTGGTTGAGGATCGTGTCGATCAGGATCGCCGTCTTGCCGGTGGAGCGGTCGCCGATGATCAGCTCGCGCTGGCCGCGGCCGACGTTCGTCATCGAGTCGATCGCCTTGATCCCGGTCTGCAGCGGCTCCTTCACCGGCTGGCGCGCGACGACGCCCGGCGCCTTGAACTCGAGCGGGCGCGTGTGCTCCGACTCGATCGGGCCGCGCCCGTCGAGCGGGTTGCCGAGCGGGTCGACGACGCGCCCGAGCAGGGCCTCGCCGACGGGGACGCTCGCGACCTTGCCGGTGCGGCGCACGGGCTCGCCCTCGCTCACCTTCTCCCACTCGCCGAAGAGCGCGGCGCCGACGGCGTCCTCCTCGAGGTTGAAGGCGAGGCCGACGACGCCGTGCTCGAACTCGAGCATCTCCATCGCGACCGCGCTCTCGAGGCCGTAGACCTGGGCGATGCCGTCGCCGACCGCGAGCACGCTGCCGACCTCGGCCAGCTCGGTCTCGACGTCGTAGTGCTCGATCCTCTCGCGGAGGATCGACGTGATCTCTTCGGGGCGCAGCTTCAAGGCGTCTCGTCTCCTTAGCTCTTCACCAGGTCGGTTCTCAGTCGTTCCAGGCGTCCGCGGACACTCGCGTCCAGGCGCAGCGAGCCGGCCTGGATGACGATGCCGCCGACGAGGCTCGGGTCGACGCTCCGGGTCGCCTCCACGCTGCGGCCGGCGGCCTCCTCGATCTGGCCCATGATCGCCGCCGCCTCGTCGTCGCTCAACTCGCGCGCCGTGGTCAGCTCGACGGTCAGGCGCCGCTCCTCGCGCGCCATCAGGCGCTCGAACTCGCGCGCGATCTCCTCGAGCTCGCCGGCGCGGCCCTTCTCCGCGACGAGCTGGAGGAAGTTGCCGAAGACCGGCTCCTCGTCGCCGACGAGGTCGCGCAGGATCGCCGCCTTGGCGGTCGACTCGAGCTGCGGGTTGCGCAGCACCTGGCGCAGCTCCGGCGACTCGCCGACGGCGGCGGCGAAGTCGGTCAGCGCCTCGTTCACCTCGGCGAGCCTGCCTCCGTCCTTGGCCGCCCCGAAGAGCGCCTCGGCGTAGATGCGGTGCGCGACGGCTATGCCGATCCCTCCAGGCGCGAGAAGTCGAGGGAGCCGATTGCCTCCTCGATCAGGGCCCGGTCGCGCTCCGCGTCGAGCGTCTTGCCGACGACCCGCGACGCGGCCTCGAGCGTCAGCTCGGCGACCTCGGAGCGGATCTGCTGCAGTGCCCGCGACGTCTCCGCCTCGATCTCCTTGCGCGTCTCCTCGAGCCGGCGCTGGCGCTCCGCCTCGGTCTCCTCGCGCATCCGCTGCTCCATCGACTCGCGCGTCTTGCGCGCCTCGGCGAGGATCTGCTCCGCCTCGCCGCGGGCCTGGCCGATCAGCTGCCGGTGCTCGTCGAGGAGCTTCCGCGCCTCGTCGCGCGCCTCGTCTGCCGCCTCGAGCGCGTTGCGGATCGACTCGCGGCGCTCGTCGATCATCTTCTGGATCGGCCCGAACGCGAACCGCTTCAGGAACCAGAGCGTGATCAGGAAGCAGACGATCGTCCAGATCATCAGCCCCGGAGTGACGGAGATGAGTGGGTTGGCCGCGAGCACGTGCGTCCTTCCTCCCTAGACGAGGACGTAGGCGAGGATCGACCCGAGCAGGCCGTAGAACACGACCGCCTCGGTGAGGGCGAAGCCGAGCCACTGGATGCCCTGCAGCTCGCCGCGCAGCTCCGGCTGGCGGGCGACCGACTGGATCATCGAGGCGAAGATGGTGCCGATGCCGACGCCGGCGCCGAGCGCGCCGAGGCCGACGCCGAGCGCGAGTCCGATGGCCTTGCCGGCCTTCGTCACGTCGCCCGTCGTGGCGGCGAGTACGTGAAGCATTGGGTGTGTTCCCTCCTAGTGTTCCGGCTCGATCGCCGAGCCGATGTAGATGGCGGACAGGGCAGCGAAGATGAACGCCTGGATCGTGACGACGATCCCGACCTCGAAGACGTAGAAGATGCCGGCGATCGGGATCACGAACACCGCGAGCACGACCGACTCGAGGATGAACATCAGGCCGATGAAGGTGAGGATCAGGATGTGGCCCGCGAGCATGTTCGCGAAGAGCCTGACGCTGAGCGAGATGAGGCGCATGAACTGGCCGAGGATCTCGAGCGGCACGATCAGGGCGAGCAGGGCCTTCGGCGCCTCCGGCACCCAGCTCTTGAAGTAGCGCACCGGCCCGTTCCAGCGGATCCCCTCGACGTGCGTGAAGACGAAGGTGAGAAGCGCGAGCGCAAGGGTGACCGAGAGCGACGAGGTGGCCGCGTAGATCCCCCAGGTCGGGACGCCGTGCCAGCGCTCGCCGGTGAGCGGCAGCGGCAGGAAGCTGATCAGGTTGAGGATCCAGATGAAGAGCATCAGCGTCGCGACGTACGGGAACCAGAGCCCGATCGCCTTCGAGGGCAGGCCCTGCTCCGCCACCTGTGTCTGCGCGATCTCGTAGAGCGCCTCGCCGACCGTCTGGCGGCGGCCGGGGAGGCGGGCCAGCCGGCTGCGCATGGTGAAGACGCCGAGCAGGATCGTCAGCACGGCGCCGAGCATCAGGTAGACGACGGCCTTCGTGATCGAGAGGTTGAGCGGGCCGAGGTGGATCGGGATCCACTCGTTCTGCTCGAACTCCGTCGTCGGGTCGAACGAGCCGCGTGCGAACGCCGCCTGGGGCGCTGCGAGCGCAAGTGTCCCGAGGACGAACAGGGTGCGGAGCCTCACGGCCGCTCCGTCCCGAAGTACGAGATCAGCGACAGGCCGAGCTCGAAGGTGTAGGCGAGCGCGTACGTCACGACCGCGCCGAGCGCGAGCGAGCGGTCGGCCGCGAGCGCGGCGAGCAGCACCGCGAGCAGCCCGATCGACTTGAAGAAGAGCGCGAAGGCCTGGACACCGGAAGCGGCGAGCGTAACCGTCTGCGCGCGGGCGCGTGCGACGAACAGGTCGAGCACGTGCACGGCCGCCCAGAGCGCGGCCGCGAGCCCCCACGCGCCGACGTTCCAGCCGGCGACGAGGAAGACGGGCAACGCGAGCGCGAGCACGACGGCGCCGCCGACGACGGGCAGGACGTGGCTCGGCTCCGGCCGCGGCGTCGAGAAGAGCGCGCTCGGCATCAGAACGCCCCCCGGTAGCGGCGGTAGACGGCGAGGATCCCGCCGACGATGCCGACGACCGCCCCGCCGAGGGCGCCGATCGCAGCCGCGCCGGCCGCCCAGCCGACGAGCAGCCCGGCGGCGATGCCGAGCACGAGCACCGCGAGCAGGAGTCCGCCTGCCCCGGCCGGGTTGAGTGACGTCGGAGAGGCCGCCTGCATGCGTCGGGCGAGAATATCAGCGAACCGCAGCAGGTCTTGAGGTTGTCGGTCAGACTTTGTGACAGGTGAAACCCCGATGAGCAAACGATCTCGCCTGCTGCTCGTTCACGGCAGCATCGTCAATGCCGGGGTGACCTGGGCGGCCCAGCGGCCGCTGTTCGAGCGCTTCGACGTCGTCGCGCCGGACCGTCCCGGCTTCCCTCCCGGCCCGCCCCTCGACGCCGTCGGCTTCGCGGACGAGCTCGCCTGGATCGAGCCGCTGCTCGAGCCGGGAACGCACGTCGCCGGTCACTCCTACGGCGGCGTCGTCGCGCTGCTGGCGGCGGCGCGCTGGCCGGAGCGGATCCGCTCGCTGACCGTCGTCGAGCCGCCCGCGTTCGCGCTCGGCGCCGGCCGCCCCGGGGTGGACGACTACCTCGCGCGGGCGCAGCGCCTCTGGGCGGAGGGGCCGGAGGACGCGGAGGAGTTCCTGCGCGCGTTCCTGCGCTGGGTGGGCGCAGCCGGGCCGGCGGGGCGTCCGACCGCGGCGCTCCTCCAGGGCGCGCGACGGCTGCGCGTCGAGCGGCCGCCGTGGGAGGCGCAGATCCCGCTCGACGTCCTCGCCGCGGCCGCGTTCCCGATCCTCGCGGTCTCGGGCGCGCACGAGCCGGCCTTCGAGGCGATCTGCGACGCGCTCGCCGAGGAAGCCGGCGCCGAGCGCGCGGTCCTGCCCGGCGCGGGCCACTCGGTGCAGCGGCTCGGCGAGCCGTTCAACGAGCTGCTCGCCGCGTTCGTCGAGCGCGCAGAGATCTAGGCGCTCTTGCGCAGCGGGTCGCCGGCCCCCCGCCGCCGCGTGATCGGGTTGCCGGTCTTCACGATCTCGAGCACGTAGACGACGTAGACGGAGAAGGCGATCGCGACGACGCCGATCCCGGCGGCGAGCAGCGTCGGCCAGAGGTGCCAGACGCCGTGGGCGCGGAACGGGACGAAGCGCGTGGCGAGTGCGGCGGCCGCGAGCGAGAGGCACCAGCCCCAGATCGTCAGCGCGGCCCGCGGCTGGGAGAACCCGCGCCGCAGGAAGCGGTGGTGCAGGTGCGCCTGGTCGCCGACGAAGACGTGCTCGCCGTGCCGCAGTCGCCGCGCGACGACGAAGGTCGTGTCGAGGATCGGCACCGCGAGGACGAGCAGCGGGAAGAGCAGGGCGACGGTCGCGGCGGTCTTCAGGAGGCCCTGGACGGCGACGGTTGCGAGCACGTAGCCGAGCAGGAGCGCGCCCGAGTCGCCCATGAAGATCCGGGCGGGATAGAAGTTGTGACGGAGGAAGCCGACGCAGGCGCCGAAGACGATCGCGGAGAGCACCGCCGCGTCCGGCTTGCCGAGGGAGAGCGCGATCACGCCGAAGGTGAGCCCCGCGATCCCGGCGACGCCGGCGGCGAGCCCGTCCATCCCGTCGAGGAAGTTGACCATGTTCATGATCGCGACGATCCAGAGGACGGTGAGCGGGATCCCGGCCCAGCCGGGCAGGCCGTGGATGCCGACGAACGGGAGGGTGAAGCGGTTCACCCAGACGCCGAACGCGGTCGGCACCGCGGCCGCCGCGAGCTGACCGGCGAGCTTCTCGAACCAGCGCAGGCCGCGGAAGTCGTCGACGACGCCGACGGTGACGGCGACCGCGGCGCCGAGGAGGAGGCCGCGGTTCTCGCGCCCGATCTGGAGGAACGCGAGCGAGGGGACGAAGATGCCGAGGAAGAGCGCGACCCCGCCGAGCCGCGGCACCGGCAGCCGGTTGAGCCGCCGCCCGCCGGGGGCGTCGACGACGCCGAGCAGCCGGGCCATGCCGCCGACGGCCGGCGTCAGCAGCACGACGACCGCGAAGGCCGCCAGCGCCCCCCAGACGACCGCGAGGTTGTCGCCGAGCGTCTGGAGGATGTCGTGGTGGCCGCCGCCGGCGTCGCGGATCAGCGCCACTCCGGTCATGCGTGCAGGGTACTTCGTTGCCGCGGCGAGCTCGCCTGCCCGTCGGGAGCGGCTACGTCCCGGGACCGGCGGGAACGGCCACGTCCCGGGACCAGGTCCCGAGCCGTGTCCGTCCCGGACACGGCTCGCGGCGCCAGAGGCGCCGCTCAACCATGCGGGGGGCACCGTCCAGCGCGGCCACGTCTCGGGACCACGTCGCGGGACGTGGCGCCTGAAGACCCGTGCCGCCGGGACGGGGCGCTACTTCGTGCCGTAGAGCCGGTCGCCCGCGTCGCCGAGGCCCGGGACGATGAAGCCGCGCTCGTCGAGGCCGCGGTCGACGGCGGCGCAGACGACGTGGACGTCCGGATGGAGGCGGTGCACCTCCTCGATCCCGCGCGGAGCGGCGACGATGCAGACGAGCGTCACCGAATGGGCGCCCGCCTCCTTGACGACGTCGATCGCGGCGCAGCTCGAGTGCCCGGTCGCGAGCATCGGGTCGAGGACGATCGCGTCCCGCTCGCTCAGGTCGACCGGCAGCTTGACGAAGTACTGCACCGCCTCGAGCGTCTCCTCGTCGCGGTAGAGCCCGATGAACCCGACACGCGCGCTCGACACGAGCGAGAGGACGCCGTCGAGCATCCCCATCCCGGCACGGAGCACCGGGCAGACGGCGACCTTCTTGCCGTGGATCCGCTGGGCCGTCGTCCGCTCGAGCGGCGTCTCGATCTCCCACGGCTCGGTCTCCATGTCCTTCGTCGCCTCGTAGGTGAGGAGCAGCGTGATCTCGTTCGCGAGCTTGCGGAAGTGAACGGTCGGCGTCTCCTTGTCCCGCAGGTAGCCGAGCTTGTGCCGGACGAGCGGGTGCTCGACGACGGTGAGGCGTCTCTCGCTCACCGATAGCTCGTGAAGCCGCGGAAGCCGGGATAGAGCGGCCGCTTCGCGCAGAGCGCGTCGACTCGCCCGCGCAGTCCGTCGAGATCGGGCGCGTCGCCGAGCGCGTCGCAGATGATCCGGCCGATCTCGCGGAAGTCGTCCTCGTCGAAGCCGCGCATCGTCATCGCCGGGCTGCCGAGCCGCACGCCGGACGCCACCGTCGGCGGCCGCTCGTCGAACGGCACGGTGTTCCGGTTGGTCGTGATCCCCACCTCGTGCAGCCGCTCCTCGGCGTCCTTGCCGGTCCACTCGGAGGCGCGGAGGTCGAGCAGCATCACGTGCGTGTCGGTGCCGCCGGTGAGGATGTCCAGGCCGCCGTCCTGCAGCGTCTCCGCGAGCGCGTCGGCGTTGCGGCGGATCCGGGCCTGGTACTCGCGGAACGCAGCGGTGCCCGCGACCCTGAAGCACGTCGCCTTCGCCGCGATCGTGTGCTCGAGCGGGCCGCCCTGCATCCCGGGGAAGACGGCGCGGTCGACGGCCTGCGCGTGCTGCTCGCGGCAGAGGACGAACCCGGCACGCGGCCCGGCGAGCGTCTTGTGCGTCGTCGAGGTCACGAAGTCGCAGTGCTCGACCGGGTTCGGATGGAGGCCGGCCGCGACGAGCCCGGCGAAGTGCGCCATGTCGCAGAGCAGCAG
>Ga0075270_1000043_pt1 | contig 11829 bp, 11 predicted proteins | sample SF_Rice_5C_0N_20_FD_69774 | JGI IMG/M metagenome (GOLD analysis project Ga0075270, IMG submission 69774) | Rice paddy soil microbial communities from Twitchell Island, California, USA - SF_Rice_5C_0N_203 | ecosystem: Environmental > Terrestrial > Soil > Paddy field/soil | place: USA: Twitchell... | reverse complement strand
GCTGAACGGCGCGATCCCGGCCGAGCTGAAGCAGGGCCTGCTCGAGGCGGAGCAGGACGACGAGGCGGGCATCGCCGCGCAGCGCGAGCGCGTCGTCGAGCTGAAGCAGCGTCTCGCCGGGCTCGACGACCCGCAGGCAGCGCGGCTCGCCACGCTGGCCGACGCGCTCGTGCGCAAGTCCGTCTGGATCGTCGGCGGCGACGGCTGGGCCTACGACATCGGCTTCGGCGGCCTCGACCACGTCCTCGCCTCCGGGCGCGACGTCAACGTCCTCGTCCTCGACACCGAGGTCTACTCGAACACGGGCGGCCAGGCCTCGAAATCGACGCCGCGGAGCGCGGTCGCGAAGTTCGCGGCCGGCGGCAAGCACACGGCGAAGAAGGATCTCGGCCTGATCGCGGCCGCGTACGGCGACGTGTACGTCGCCCAGGTCGCGCTCGGCGCCGATAACCCCCAGACCGTGAAGGCGTTCGCCGAGGCGGAGGCGTACCGCGGCCCGTCGCTGATCATCGCGTACAGCCACTGCATCGCCCACGGGATCGAGATGGCGACGGCGATGGCCCACCAGAAGGAGGCGGCGGACTCCGGCTACTGGCCGCTCTACCGCCACGATCCGCGCCGCGCGCAGCCCTTCCAGCTCGACTCGCGCCCGCCCAAGCTCCCGCTCGCCGAGTTCACGGCGAAGGAGAACCGCTTCGCGAGCATCGTCCGTGCCAACCCGGCCGAGGCGGAGGAGCTCGCCGCGGAGGAGCAGCACGACGTCGACGAGCGCTGGCGCCTCTACGAGCGGCTCGCCACCGCCGAGCACGACCCGGTCGACCCCGGCGCCCCTCCCGCCGAGTAACACCGTGTCACTTGGCTAGAGGTTGCGGCGCCAGAGGAGGAACGCGAGCGGCACGGCGCCCGCGAGGACGAACCACGGGGCGAGGGCGACGCGGGCGTACTGGACGACGGTCGTGTGCGCGCTCGCCGAGCCCGCGGCGGCGTGGATGGCAGCGGCGAGCGAGCCGAGCCGGCGTTCGTCGAAGACGCGCCCGTGCGTCAGGTTCGCGAACGTCTGCAGCGAGGTCGCGCTGCCCGCATCGGGCCGGTAGCGGCGGTCCGGGCGCCCGTGAACGTAGACGTGCTCGTTCGCGGCCCACACGTGGACGAGGAACGGGGTCACCACCGGGCTCGTGCTGCCCCCGACCGCGTAGTTCGGCGGCAGCTTGGCCGACTCGCCGTCGGTGAAGACGACGAGGATCCGGTGCGTCACGCCTGTCGCGTAGAAGTGCGAGTTGCCGATCGGGAGGAGCGCCTGGAAGGTCGTCGCCCGGCCGGAGTACTGCTGGCTCGGCGGCGGCCGGTCGATGCCGACCGACTGGGTCAGCGTGCGCTCGATCAGTCCCAGGTCGGTCGTCGGCAGGAGGTTCGGCAGCGTGCGGTCGGTCATCGACGCGAGCCCGACCGGCAGGTCGCCCAGCGTGGGTACGAGGCGCAGCGCGTCGCGCTTCGCGCGCGCGAGCCGCGACGGCGCGTGCCGGCCGGCGCGGGCCGACATCGAGAGCGACGTGTCGAAGACGAAGTACGCCTGCGCGTCGGCCCGCTGGGAGAGCCGCTGCTGGTGGACGACGACCGGCTGCATCGCGGCGACGCCGAGCAGGGCGGGGAGGAGGACGAGTGCCGCGACGACGGGCGCCAGAGCGCGGCCGTGCGGCGCCGCGAGCGCGAGCGCGCGGCGAACCTCCGCCGCGCGGCGACGCGCCAGCACGAGCGCCGCGAGCGGCACCGCTGCGGCAAGCGCGAAGAGGACGTCGAGCGGCGTCAGAAACGTGACGCCCATCAGAAGCCCGTGCCGACGACCTCGGCGCCCCGGCCCTTGCCGAAGCCGAAGCCGCCGCGGGCGTCCTTGTTGAAGCCGCTCTTGCCGGGCCGGCGCAGACGGAGCACGAGCTCGAGGTTCAGCTTCGCGTCGACGTTGCCGGGATCCTCGGCGATCGCCTGCTGGAAGTAGCCGGCCGCGCGGACGAGTGTCTGCGTCTGGGTCTCGCTGTCCGCCGCCGGCGTCGTCACCGTCAGCACGCCGAGCAGGTTGGCCGCGGTCGAGCGCTCCTGCGGGTCGCGGCCGCTCGCGATCAGCCCCGCGAGCGCGTTCTGCGCCTCGACCCGGATCGTAGGCAGATCCTGGCGGCTCTCCGGGTCGGAGCCGACGCGGCTGTACCAGAAGAGCTGCAGCGCCCGCCGATAGCCGATCGGCTCGCCGAGGCCGAGCAGCGACTGCGTCGGATCCCCGGGCAGGAGCGCGGGCGAGCGCCAGAGGCCGACGTGGGAGTGGAGCGCGCGGAAGCGCAGGTCGTCGTGCGTGAGCGCCCGCGGCCAGGCGCGGGCGTCGAGTGCGAACAGCAACAGGAGCGCGGCGGCGCCGAAGCACGCGAGCGCGACGAGCGGGGCGCGGAGCCGGCGGACGAGGCTCACGACGTCACCGGCTCCAGGTCGAGGCGCGCGTTCAGGCGCTCGTTCGCGGCGAGCAGCAGCACGACCAGGGCGGCGAGCCCGAGGAATGCCCACGCCGGTGCCGCCGCGACGTTCTGCACGCGGTGCCCGGCGCGGTGTGTGAACGCGCTCGGGTCCACGAACGCGTCTTCGCCGAAGAGCGACGCGAAGATCTGGCGGTTTCCCGGATCGGCGAAGAGCGGCACGATCCGCACCGGGATGTGCGCGTGCCGCAGCGCCAGCGCCTCGGCGACGAGCGGCTCCGCGTCCGCGTTCGAGTCGTCGAGGTCGCTGACGAGCAGGATCGAGCCGTGCGTCACGTGCGCACGGCGGAGCGCCGAGGCGGCCGCCTTCAGCCCGGTGGAGACGCGGGTGCCGCCGCTGAACTGATCCCAGGGGCTCTGGCCGAAGACCGGGGTGCCGCTGACCACCCGCACCGGGTCGAAGAAGGGCAGGAACTGGAGCATCGCGCCGGGCGGCGACCCGGGCGGCAGGAGCTCGTAGGCGACGTCCGAGAACATCACGAGCCCGATCGACTGGTTCGCGGCGACGATGCCCTGCAGGGTGGTCGCGACCCGGCGGTAGACGGGCCCCGCGATGCTCGCGGAGAGGTCGAGCGCGACGACGCCCGTGGTGGCGCCGCGTGGCAGGACGGCGGCGCGGCCGCTGCCGGCGGAGCGGGCCGAGAGCGCCGCGAGCGCGAGCACGGCGGCGAGGGCGAGAGCGAGCGCGATCCGCAACGCGGTCGTGCGCCGCGCGGCGCCCGCGATCCGCCTGAGCTCGGCGAGCTCGGTCGCGCCGCCGCGGTGGAGGGTCACCGTCCTCACGAGGAGCCTCGGTGGGCCTGGTCGGAGATCGCGCGGACGTCCTCGTCCTCCGGGCTCTCCGGCGACCAGGCGAGCGCGCGCGCCGCCTCGGAGAGATCGGCGCCGCCCGGCCCGAGCTCGTCGGCGACGCGCTCGAGGGCCTTGCGCTGCAGGGTCTCGTCGCCGCGCTCGCGCGCCCAGAAGAACACGGCGAGTGCCCGGTCGAGCGCCGTCGCCGCGGCGTTCGCCGGAACGCGACGCCGGCGGAACGAGAGCGCCCAGCGGCCGGACACGAGCAGGCCGGCGGCGGCGAGCAGCGCGGCCAGCGAGAGCGAGACCCACGAGAGCAGCGACGGCGAGACGCGGTACGCGGGGGAGGCGACCGGCGCGAGTCGGTACTGCCAGTTGAGCGCGTTGTGCCGGAGCAGGAAGTCGACGACGCCGGGGCTCACCTGCGAGAGCACCTCGACGCGCGGGAAGTTCGCCCGGATCCCGTACGCCCGCGTGCCGGTGCGCGTCAGGTAGTCGATGCGGGCCGCGTGGAAGGCGAAGACGCGGTACTTGTCGCTCGGGGGCACCACCGGCACGCACGGCGAGGAGAGGCAGCGGAGCGTCCACGTCCACGTGATCTGGAGGAAGCGGCCGCTGCCCGTGCGCAGCACCGTCGGCGTGCGCACCGGCTGGTAGGGCGTGAAGTCGGCCGTCACCCGCAGCCGTCCGGGGTCGACCCACTTCGTGTCCGCCACCACGGCGACCCGGGCGGTGAGCGCGTCCCCGAAGAGGTGCACGGGCGGTGTCACCGAGGCGTACGCCTTGAGCGGCACGCCGTCGCCGACCGACGAGCCCGGGACCGGCTTCAGCTCCGCCGAGGCCGGTCCGGCGAGCGCGAGCGCGGCGAGGGCCCCGAGGAGCGCCGCGCGCCTCACGCGACCGCTCCGCGCGCCATCAGCCGCAGGTCGGCCCAGCGGAGGAAGGCGTCGAGCACGTCGCCGGGATCGTGCGACTCGACCGGCACCGCCTCGATGCCGAGCGACCGGAAGGTCTGCGTCAGCCGGTCGGCGCGCGACTCGTTCTCGGAGCGCAGGCGGCGGGTCTCGCGCCGGCTCAGGTGGACCGGGACGATCGCGCCGCTCGCCGGGTCGGCGAAGGGCACGGTGATGCCGCCGACGTCCGGGAAGGACGCCTCCCAGATCGGATCGCGGACGACGACGGGCACGAGCTCCCAGCGGTGCTCGAGCGCCTGCTCCCAGACCTCCTCCTGCGGCGCGACCGAGAAGTCGGAGACGACGAAGACGAACGCCTGGGTCGGCAGGTCGCGCCGGTGCCGGCCGAGGTGCTCGAGCCCGAGCGAGACGGTCTCCTCCGGTGCGCGGAAGGGACGGTCGAAGGTGCCCCGCTCCGCGTAGCGCTCGGTGCGAGGCGGGCGCCAGTACGCCTCGCCGTCGGCGTGGTCGAGGTAGCCCGTCAGGCTGCGCCCGACGCGTGCGCTCTCGCCGATCAGGTCGAGGATCGCGAGCAGCGCGCGGGGCTTGTCGAGCGGCCGCAACGATGAGGCGGCGATTCCCATCGAGGGCCTGCGGTCGGCGAGCACGACGACGCGCGGGGCCTCGTCGGCGTAGAGCTCGCGGACGACGAACTCGTCGTCGGCGCGGGCGGCCGAGAGGCGGGCCGAGGCGGCCCAGTCGATCCAGGCGACGTCGTCGCCCGGTCGGTACTCGCGCGAGCCGGCGACGTCCGAGCCGCTGCCACGGCGCACGCTGCGCACGCCGCCGAACGCGAGGCCGATCACGCGCCGGCGGGGGACGAGCGGGAACGTGCCCGCGGCCACCGGCTACCGGACCGCCGCTGCCGGGACGTCGAGGTCGATGTCGAAGCCCGGCTTCGGCGCGAGCGCCAGACAGCGGGCGCGGACGTCGAGCGCCGCCGCCGCCCACCCGCGGTCGCGGATCTCCGCGAGGTAGCTCGGCCGGAAGAGAAGACGGTGCATGAGCACGGGCACGAAGAGCCCCTCGACGTCGTCCGGGGTGACGTAGCGGCGCCCGTGCAGGACCGCCCACGCCCGGGCGGCGCGGTTGAGCGCGAGCGAGCCGCGGACAGAGCTGCCGATCGCGACGATGTCGAGCGCGCGCGTCGCGCGGACGAGCTCGACGATCCAGGCGCCGACGGCCTCGTGGACGAAGGCCTGCGGCACCGCGGCCCGCAGTGCCGCCACGTCGTCCAGGTCGATCGCGGGCCGGAGGCGGCTCAACGGGTGCGAGACGAGCTGCTCGTCGACGATGCGCGCCTCGTCCTCGGCCTCGGGGTACCCGAGGGTCGTGCGGACGAAGAAGCGGTCGAGCTGCGCCTCGGGCAGCGGGAAGGTGCCCTCGTACTCGATCGGGTTCTGGGTCGCGAGCACGAGGAAGGGCTCCGCGAGCTTGCGCGTCGCGCCGTCGACGGTGACCTGCTGCTCGGCCATCGCCTCGAGCAGAGCCGACTGCGTCTTCGGCATCGCGCGGTTGATCTCGTCCACGAGCAGGACGTTGGCGAACACCGGGCCGGGCCGGAACTCGAAGTCGCGCTCGCGCTGGTTGAAGATCGAGAGGCCGGTGACGTCGGTCGGCTGCAGATCGGGCGTGCACTGGATCCGGGAGGCGACGGCGCCTTCGATCGACTGCGCGATCGCCCGCGCGAGCACGGTCTTGGCGGTGCCGGGAACGTCCTCGAGCAGGACGTGACCGCCGCACATCAGCGCCGCCGCGATCAGCGTCACCTGCTCTCGCTTGCCGTGGACGACGGTCTCGATGTTGTCGAGGAACCGTCCGGCCGTCTCGTGGGCGGTGTCCAGCTCGTGGGTGCTCAAGCGAACCTCCGGGGGGAAGAGGAGAGCGCCGGTGCGTGCTCGTCGAGGGGTTAGACGACGCGCACCGGATTGAGTTGTGCGAAAGCGAACGAATTCGCCCGGCAGCGCGTCGCGTCAGTCGATCTTGATCGCGACGTGCTTGATCTGGGTGTACTCCTCCATCGAGTAGATCGACATGTCCTTGCCGTAGCCCGACTGCTTGTAGCCGCCGTGCGGCATCTCCGAGGTGATCGGAAGCAGGTGGTCGTTGACCCACACCGTCCCGAACTGGAGCTTGCGTGCCGCATTCATCGCCCGGCCGACGTCACGCGTCCACACGGAGGCGGCGAGGCCGTAGCGGACGTCGTTCGCCCACCGGATCGCCTCGTCGTCGTCGGCGAAACGCTGGACGGTCACGACCGGCCCGAACACCTCCCGCTGGACGATCTCGTCCTCCTGCTTCACGTCGGTGACGACCGTCGGCTGGACGAAGAAGCCCTTGTCGCCGTTCGTGCCGCCGCCGGTGAGGACCGTCGCGGTCTTCGCCCGCTCGAGGAACCCGAGGATCCGCTCCTGCTGTGCCTTCGAGATCACGGAGCCCATCTCGACCTCGTCGCTCGACAGCGGGTCGCCGACCTTGAGCGACTCGACCTGCGGCACGAGCGCCTCGAGCAGCGCGTCGTAGATCTTCGGCCCGGCGATCACGCGCGAGCCCGCCGTGCAGTCCTGGCCGGAGTTCCAGAAGCCGGCGAGGCGGATACCCTCGGCGACCGCCTCCGGGTCGGCGTCGTCGAAGATCACCATCGGCGCCTTGCCGCCCAGCTCGAGGTGGACGCGCTTGACCGAGTCGGCCGCGGTGCGGGCGATCGTCTTGCCGGTCTCGACGTCCCCGGTGAGCGAGACCATGCGCACGTCGGGATGCTCGACGAGCCGCTGGCCTGCCGGGACGCCGTCGCCGGTGATCACCTGCAGCACCCCGGCCGGGATCACCTCCTGGGCGAGCTGGGCGAAGCGGAGGAGCGAGAGCGGCGTCTGCTCGGACGGCTTCAGGATCTGGAGGTTGCCGGCCGCGAGTGCGGGGCCCATCTTCCAGACCGCCATCATCAGCGGGTAGTTCCACGGGCAGATGCCGCCGACGATCCCGAGCGGCTCGCGCCGGATCATCGACGTGTAGCCCTCGATGTACTCGCCGGCCGACTTCCCCTCGAGGTTTCGCGCCGCACCGGCGAAGAAGCGGAGGTTGTCCGCCGCGAAGGGCATCTCGTCGCGCGAGGCCATCAGCGGCTTGCCGACGTTCGCCGACTCGAGCTGCGCGAGCTCCTCGGCGTGCTCGTCGATCACGTCGGCCAGCGCGTGCAGGAGCTCGGAGCGGTCTTTCGGCGTCTTGTCGAGCCACGCCGGGAGCGCCTTCTTCGCGGCCTCCACGGCCCGGTCGACGTCCTCCGCGCCGCAGCGCGGCACCTCGGCGATCGTCTCGCCCGTGGCCGGTGCGATCACCTCCATCGTCTCGCCGGAGGCGGCGTCCTTCCACTCGCCCCCGATCAGAGTCTGGTAGCTCGTCGTCGTGGTGCTCATCGCTTCCCCTCCCGTTTCGTCAGACCGCAGGAATCTGCGAGGACTCGACCGCCTCGGTCACCGCAGACGCGCCTCGGCGGAGAACGCCGGTGTCGCGCATCAGGCGCTGCGCCAGCGCAACCGGAATCACCGTCAGCACGATCATCGCAAAGGCGATCGCGTTCACGACGGGCAGCTGCTGGCCGAGACGGATGTAGCCGAAGATCAGCAGCGGGAGCGTGTTCTGGGCCCCCGCGGTGAAGTAGGTGACGACGACCTCGTCGAAGGAGAGCGCGAATGCGAGCAGGCCGCCCGCGACGAGGGCCGTCGAGAGAACCGGCCAGACGACGAAGCGGAACGTCTGCCAGCCGTCCGCGCCGAGGTCTGCCGACGCCTCGAGCAGCGACGGCGAGGAGCGCCGCAGCCGCGCGAGGACGTTGTTGTAGACGATCACCACGCAGAAGGTCGCGTGGCCGATCACGATCGTCCAGAGGCTGAGGTCCAGGTGACCGAAGACGAAGAAGGCGTTCAAGGCCATGCCGGTGATGATCCCCGGCAGCGCGATCGGCAGGACGAGCAGGAACGACACCGACTCGCGCCCGAAGAAGCGGAAGCGCGCGATCGCGAAAGCAGCCGCCGAGCCGAGGACGAGCGCCGCTCCGGTTGCCGCCAGCGCCGCCCGCACCGACAGCCAGATCGCGTCCCGCACCTCCTGCGCATCCCAGGCGATCCGGAACCACTTCGTCGTGAAGCCCTGGATCGGCCAGCTCTGGATGTTCGACGTGTTGAAGGCGTAGACGAGGATCAGCAGCAGGGGGATCCACAGGAACGCGGTCACGAGGACGGCCCAGGCCGCGAGAGCGAGACGGGTTCCACGCCCCTCCATCACGGCCTCCTCGCCTGTCGGCCCCGGCACATGTGTGCCCATGTGACTGTGCCTGTGTACACCTACATCGCCTCGAACGCGCCGAGCCGGCGCGCGAGCAGGAGGTACACGGCCATGACGAGCAGCGGGACCGAGGCGAACGCGGCCGCGAACGGCACGTTGTTCGAGATCCCGACGGACTCGTAGACGACGTTGCCGATGAACTGCGACGAGGCGCCCCCGGCGAGAAGCGGAGTGACGTAGTCGCCGAGCGTCAGCGAGAACGTGAAGATCGAGCCTGCGACGACCCCGGGCAGCGCGAGAGGCAGCACGACGCGCCGGAACGTGAGAAAGCCGCGCGCGCCGAGGTCGCGCGACGCCTCGAGCAGCGAGTCCGGGATCCGCTCGAGTGCGCCGTAGACCGGCAGGATCATGAACGGCAGCCAGACGTACGAGAAGACGATCCAGACCGCCCAGTTCGTGTAGGCGAGGTGCACCGGGCCGAGGCCGAGCTTTGCGAGCGTCCAGTTGAGGACGCCGTCCTGGTTGAGGATCAGCCGCCAGATGTAGACGCGGATGAGGTAGCTCGACCAGAGCGGCAGCAGCACCGCGACGAAGAGGAGGGCGCGCGTCCGCGGCCGGGCGAGCCGGGCCATGAAGTAGGCCAGCGGGAAGGCGAGAATCGCGTCGGCGACCGTCACGGCGGCCGCGATCCCGATCGTCCGCAGCGCGATCGTCCGGTAGGCGCTCGAGGAGAGGATCGTGTGGAAGTTCCCCGTCGTCCAGTGATGCTCGATCTCGGTGGTGAACGGGTTGACCGTCCAGAACGACGAGACGAAGAGCGCGACGAGCGAGGCGAGGTAGACGAGCCCGAAGGCGAGCAGGGGCGGGGAGAGGAGCAGGAGCGCCTTCGCCCAGCGGTGGCGCCAGAAGGCGCCGGTGAGCCGCAGCCGGGCCGCCCGCAGGGGGCGGCCCGGCTCGCTCAGGTCAACGGCTCGGACGGCCAGGGCCTACCCCTTCAGCTGCGTCCACGCCTGCTGCCACTGCGTGTAGTCCAGGCAGTCGTTCTTGCCGTTCCCGCACGCGGCGACCGGCGTCTTCCAGAACTTGATCGAGTCGAAGTACGCCTTCGAGGCGCCGCAGTGGTACTGCCCGGCCGAGCCCTTCGAGAGCTTGTCCATCACCGCGCACGCCTTGGTGTTCGCCGGCGTCTCGCCGAAGTAGATCGCCTGCTGGGCCTGCACCTTCGGCGTCGAGACCCACGCCATCCACTTGTAGGCGCAGTTCGGGTGCTTCGCGTGCGCCGACAGCATCCACGTGTCGGCCCAGCCGGTCGCGCCCTCCTTCGGGATCAGGTCGGCGACGGGCACCTTGTCCGCGATCAGCGTGTTCGTCTGGTACGGCCACGACGCGCCCACGACGGCGTCGCCGCTCTTGAACAGGTCGATCTCGTCGGACGCGAGCGCCCAGTACTTCTTGATCAGCGGCTTCTGCCGCTTCAGCAGGTTGACCGCCGCGTCGAACTGCTTCTGGTTCAGCTCGTACGGGTCGGTGATCCCGAGGGATCGCTGCGTCTTCGAGAGGAAGAGGGCGGCGTCCGCGATCTGGATCGGGTTGTCCGGCACCGTCACGCGACCCTTGTACTTCGAGCCGTAGATGACCGACCAGCTCGTCGGCTTCGGCTTCACCTTCTTCGTGTTGTAGAGCAGCGTGTTCGGGCCCCACTGCAGGGAGATGCCGTAGTGCACACCCTTGATCGTGTTGTGCGGCGGGGACTTCAGCGCCGGGATGAAGTTCTTGAAGTCCGGGATCAGCTTCGGGTTCACCGGCTGCACGTCGTGCCCGTAGATCAGCCGCAGGCTCGCGTCACCCGAGGCGGACACCATGTCGTACTGGCTGCCCCCGCCCTGCCGCATCAGGGTCACCATCTCGTCCGAGGAGCCGGCGTACTTCGCGTTCACCGTGCACCCGGTCTTCTGCTCGAACGGCTTCACCCACTGCTTCTGGGTGTAGCCCTCCCACGCGATCAGGTTGAGCTGTCCTTCGCCCTTCCCGATCTTCGTGGGCAGCCCGCTGCCGGCGGCGATGCCGGAGGCGGGGACGCACAACGCCGCGGCGAGCGCGGCCACCAGCACGTGCGACCTGCGGATCCTGCTCATGTGCCCTCCTTGACGATCTCGTACGTGTGCTCCGGCCGCCACGAGAGGCGGACGCGCCTGCCCTGCTCCTCGAGCGCCTGCTGCGAGGACGTCTCCAGGTTCTGGCGGACGACGACCAGCTCGCCGCCTCCGTCCAGCTCGACCAGGTAGCGGGTGACCATCCCGACGTAGACGACCTCGCGGACGGTGCCCGGCTCGCCGACGCCGGAGTCGCCGCTCTCGCCCATCCGGATCTTCTCGGGGCGGATGGTGAAGCGCCTGCCGCCGCGGTCGAGCACGTTCGAGACGCCGACGAAGCCGGCGACGAACTCCGTCTGCGGGTGCTCGTAGACCTCCGCGGGCGGGCCGACCTGCTCGATCGCGCCCTGGTTGAACACGGCGAGGCGGTCGCTCATCGTCAGCGCCTCGTCCTGGTCGTGCGTGACGTAGACGAAGGTGATGCCGAGCTCGCGCTGCAGCTCCTTGAGGAAGGTCTGCATCTCCTGGCGCAGCTTCAGGTCGAGCGCCCCGAGCGGCTCGTCCAGCAGGAGCACCGGCGGCCCGTTGACGATCGCGCGCGCGAGCGCGACGCGCTGACGCTGCCCCCCGGAGAGGTGCAGCGGCCGGCGCGAGCCGAGCCCCGGGAGGCGCACGCGCTCGAGCACCTCGTCGGCGCGGGCGCGGCGCTCCCTGCGGGTGACTCCCTTGACGCGCAGCCCGTACTCGACGTTCTCGCGCACGGTCATGTGCGGGAAGAGCGCGTAGTCCTGGAAGACGGTGTTGACCGGACGCTCCGACGGGGCGGTGCGCGTGACGTCGGCGCCGTGGAGCTCGACGGTGCCCGCCTCGGGCCGCTCGAAGCCGGCGATCACGCGCAGGGTCGTCGTCTTGCCCGAGCCGGAGGGGCCGAGGAGCGTGAAGAACTCGCCGTCGGCGATGTCGAGGTCGAGGCCGGCGATCGCGACCACCTCGCCGTACGTTCGCCGGATGCCGCGCAGGCGCACCGCCGGGGCGGTCGCCGGCGCCGTCGGCTCAGGCCGCTCCGGTGCCTGCGTCGCCAAGCGCCTCCTCCAGGAGCGCGAGCCCGCGGCCGAGCTCCTCGTCGGTCGCCGTCAGCGGCGGCAGCAGCCGGATGACGTTGCCGTAGAGGCCGCACGAGAGGAGGAGCAAGCC
>Ga0075270_1000042_pt1 | contig 11882 bp, 14 predicted proteins | sample SF_Rice_5C_0N_20_FD_69774 | JGI IMG/M metagenome (GOLD analysis project Ga0075270, IMG submission 69774) | Rice paddy soil microbial communities from Twitchell Island, California, USA - SF_Rice_5C_0N_203 | ecosystem: Environmental > Terrestrial > Soil > Paddy field/soil | place: USA: Twitchell... | reverse complement strand
GCATGAGCCGGTGGCGGTGTGGGCGTCGCCGTTGTAGGTGACGTGGTAGCCGTCTACCGAGCAGACGGCGTCTGCCTTGGCGATCGAGAACGTCCGCGGCACCGGAGTCGCGGCGCTGTAGTCGCTGTTGCCGCTCTGCGTGGCCGTGACGGTGCAGCTGCCGGCGCCCGTGATGTGCACGGTCGATCCGGCGATCGTGCAGTTGTCACCCGAGCCCACGGCGAAGAGAACGTCGAGCCCGGACGACGCGGTGGCTGAGACCGTGAAGTCGCCGTTGCCGTAGGTCTTGTCCGCCAGGGCGTCGAAGGTGATGGATTGGCTCGCCTGGCCGATGCCGAACGACTGGGTCGCCCGCGGCGCGGCGTTGTAGTTCGCGTTGCCGGCCTGATCGGCCGTCACCGTGCACGTCCCGGCATGCTCCAGGAGAACCTTCGTGCCGTCGTACGTGCAGGTGAGCGGCGTGCTCGTGCCCAGCGTGACAGGGTTGCCCGAGCCGCCGCCGGTCGCCGTCGGCGTATACGTGCCGCCGACGATCGCACCCGAGGGAGCCGGCGAGGCGAACGTGACCGTCTGATCGGCGGGGTTCACCGTCAAGCTCGCGGTGCCGCTGCTGGCCGCGTAGCCGCTGTCCCCGGCGAAGGAGGCGGCAATGCCGGTTGCATATGTCCCCGCTCCGATGCCGCTCAGGCTCGCGTTGCTCAAGGTCGCGACGCCCGATCCGTTCGTGGTGGCCGAGCCGGCCGGGCTGCCGTTCAGCGTGAAGCTGATGCTCTCGCCGCTGACGCCGCCGCCGGACGTGAGCGTCGCAGAGAGGCTCACGGTGCCGCCGTACGTGCCGCCGGCCGCCGAAACTGCCAGCGATGTGCTCGCCTGCGCATTCACGGTCTGCGTGATCGAGGCGCTGCCGCTGTTTTGCGTTCCGAAGGAGCCGCCCGTGCCGTGGTAGCGCGCGCAGATGCTGTGGGCTCCCGCCGTCAGCGTCGTCGTCGTGAAGGTCGCCTTGCCGCTCGACGCGAGCGCGAGGCCCGTAGCAAGAGTGGTTCCGCCGTTGCAGGCACTGTTTCCACCCTCGACGAAGTCGATGGAGCCGGCCGCGCCGACCGACGCGCCCCCGGTCGCGAACGTGACGGTCGCTGTGAACGTGACCGACTGATTCAACGCAGACGGGTTCGGACTCGACGTGACGACCGTGGTTGTGGCGTCGGAGTCCGTGAAGCTCGTCGTGGCCGTCTCGCCGGCCGAGCCGGTCGCGACGACCTCGTAGGTGGCGACGAACCAGTTCGGCAGGTCGAACGTGTACGAGAAGCCGCCGCCGAGGTCGGCCGTCGTGTCGCCGTTCAGCTGCCACGTCTGGCCGGCGCTGTCGTTGATGTAGAGGTGCACGCCCTCGGCCGGCCCCCAGCCGGAGCCGGTCAGCGTGACCTGCGAGCCGGGAGCGTAGTCGGCCATGTCGCTCGAGATGCCGGGGGTCAGCGAGACCGCAGGCGCCGAGTCGCCGTCCACCGGCGCGGCCGACGCGTCGGTCGTCGTCGCGCTCGTATCGGCAGGCGCCGTCGTGTCGGCGGCCGCGGTCGTGTCCGTCGCGGTCGCCGTGGAGTCCGACCCGCCGGATGCCAGCGTCTGGCCGGCAGCACCGGTCGCGACCAGCAGCCCGGCCGTGAAGAGGACGGCGAGGCCGATGCCGAAGATCGCCGCCCTGCGGCGAGTTGCGCGGCCGCTCCTCCGCGAGCCGGCCCGGTTCGTGCCGTCGTCGTTCGAGTCGTTGCGTCCCATCGTCTCTCCTCTGGTCACGACCGCGCGAGCCTCACTCGACCGCGAACACACCGGAACCGGGGTGTGCCCCCGGCGGTCGGGTCAAGCTCGAAAAGGTCAGTTGTCCGCAGAATCCCGCTCCCCTTACCGCACCCGGATCGCCGTGGCAGCGGCGTCCATTACCGGCTCACCGTGCCGCAGGAACCGCGGCGTGGGAAGATCTCCGTTGACTATTGGGTGTTCAGATGTCTGAGCGCGGCCCGCCCCTGCAGCTCGGCGAGCACCCGGCCGAGCAGGCGGCGCGGGTACGCGCTCTCGCCGGCGAGGACCGCGGCGACGACCTTCCGCAGCCGGTCCGGGGCGATCTGCTTGCTCAGGTATCCGTCCGCCCCGGCGCGCGCGGCCGCGAGCGCCCCCTCGGCGTTCGTCTCCGCCGTGATGAGCAGTACCTTCGTCCGGGGCAGTGCGCGCTTGATCTGTGCCGAGGCGGCGAACCCGTCGCCTCCCGGCATGTGGACGTCGAGCAGGCAGAGATCCGGCTCCTCGCTGACGGCCGCGGCCAGCGCGTCGACGCCGTTCGCCGCTTCCGCGCACACGGTGAAGCCACCCTGCTCGAGGTCGTCCCTCAGGGAGAGCCGCAGCGGGGAATGGTCGTCGGCGAGGAGGATCCGGTATCGCGCGACCCCGGTTGCGCCCATGCCGCAGACCATGGCGATCGTGCGCCTGCGCGGCAAGCGCGCGGCTGCTCAGATCTCTGAGCGGCCCCGGAAGACCTCGACGGCGGCGGCCCTGCTCGCGGCCCCGAGCTTGCGAACGACGGCGGCGATGTGGACGCGGACCGCGCTGCGCGACAGGGAGAGCCTCTGGGCGATCTCCGCGGTCGAGAGCTCCTCCGCCAGCAGCTCCAGCACTTCCCACTCCCGGCTGGTCAGCCGCTCCGCGAGCGTGCCCGGCGCAGCCAGCCGACGCCGGCGCGGGTCGGTGCCGTGAAAGCGCTCGACCATCCGGGTGACGAGCGCCCGCTGGATCGGCGCCTCCCCGTTGACGACACCGCGGAGCGCGTGGGGGAGCCGCTCCAGGTTCATCGTCTTCACGAGGTATCCCGCCGCGCCCGCGTGGAGGGCGGCGAAGAGGTCGGCGTCCTCGTCCGACACGGTCAGCATCACGATCTTCGTCTCCGGGAGCCGCGCCCGGATCTCCCAGGTCGCCGCGAGCCCGCTGCCGGGCATGCGCACGTCGAGGAGGCAGATGTCCGGGCGCTCGCGAATCGCCGCCTCGACCGCCCCGGCTGCGTCGGCCGCCTCGGCGCAGACGGCGAAGCCGGGGGCATCCGCGAGGGCGCGCCGCACGTCGTCCCGCGTCGGCGCGTGGTCGTCGGCGATCAGCACCCGCAGCGGCCGCTCCGTGCTCACAGCGCGACCTCGACCGTCGTGCCGCGGCCCGGGGCAGAGTCGATTCGCAGCAGTCCTCCGACGGATCGTGCGCGCTCACGCATCGAGACGAGCCCGAACCCGTCGGTCGGCCCGGCGGGGTCGAAGCCGCGCCCGCCGTCGGCGATGCGCAGCCTCACGCCGGCGCCGACTCGCTCGAGATCGAGCGCGATCCGCCGCTCGCCGCTGTGGCGCGCCGCGTTGCCGACGGCCTCGCAGGCGATCCTCAGCAGGCACTCGGTCCGCGCGGGCGAGACGTGGACCCCGGAAGCGAGGTCGAGGTCGAGGTCGGCGCCGAAGCGGTCTGCGACCTCCTCCACGGCCCGCGCGAGCACGACCTCGAGCGGCTCCCCCGGCGGCGTCGAGAGCACGCCGACGGCGCGACGCGACTCGAGCTCCGCCCGGTCGGCGGCTCGGCGCAGCCGCTCGAGCCGGTCGCCTTCGAGCGGGCCGGCCGCACGCAGGTTGCGTCCGAGGTAGGCGATCTCCTGGGCGAGCCCGTCGTGGAGGTCGCGGGCGATGCGCCGACGCTCCTCGAGGACGGCCAGCTCGCTCATCGACCGCCAGTAGGAGCTGATCTCGCTCATTCCGCCGAGCAGCAGGACGAGGTAGAAGGCCAGCCGGAAGCCGTCGCCGACATACACCCAGTCGGTGTAGCGCGTGGGGTAGAGGGCGTAGTTGATCCTCGAGAAGGCGGCCAGCGTCGCGCCCAGGGCGAGCCAGGTGAAGAAGGGGTCGCCCTGTCGCGCCGAGCGACGCATGAACCCGAGTGCGGCGACGGCCCCGGCCACCGCCGCGATCACGTGGAGTGGCAGCACCGCTGCGGGCGCGTGGAAGTCGGGGAACGCCGTCGAGCGGGGGGTGACGGTGACCGTCGCCGACAGGGGGGTGCTCGACAGCAGCGCAGAGAGCCCGGCCAGGGCGGCGAGAACGGCGATCCCGAGAGTCGTGAGCGCGCCGAGATGCCGGCGGGGCTGGAAAGGACGCCTTGGTGCGACCGCCGCCGCGGCGAGCAGGACGAGAGCGAGCATGCTGCCGATTCCCGCGCCCCAGTCCCCTCCCTGCTGCAGGCTCGAGCGCGGGAAGGCCGCCAGAAGCGCGAACAACACGCTCGACAGCGTCAGGAGCACGAAGGCGGCCGCCAGCACGAGCTCGTTCAGCCGTGCGCGGCGGCGAAGCCGGCCGAAGACGAGGAACGTGGCGAGCAGCGCGATCAGAGAGGCGGCCGTCTCCAGGGCGACATGGAGGGCCGGTGCCCGGTAGGCGAAGTGCAGGACCGGCAGCGTGGCGACGAGGACGGTCACGAGGGTGGACGCCGCTACCGCCGCCGCGAAGGTACGGGGCCGCATGGGCGAAAGGTAGATCCTCCGGGACGAAGCCACCACCCGCCGCTCCGGTGTCGAACCGGTGAAGTACTTGCGCTCGACCCGGTCAATACACCAAGATCTACTTGTGCGTCGACTGCCCGTCGCCTGCCGCACCCCCGTCGCCGGGTCGTCGCTCGCCGACGCGGATGCGATCGAGCTCGAGCGGCTGCTGCGCTCGATCGCGGACCGGCACCGGTTGAGGATCCTCAACATGCTCGTCCGCGCAGGCGGCTCGCCCATCTGCGTCTGCGAGTTCACGGCCGCCTTCGACCTGCCCCAGCAGAACGTCAGCTACCACCTGAAGCAACTCGTCGACGCCGGCGTGATCGCGCGCGAGCGCCGCGGCCGCTACTCCTACTACTCGCTCGTCGACGGCGCGCTCAGCCACATCGCGGCGCTCGTCTCGGGGATGCCGGAGGCCGTCGCCGCGTGAGCCGGGACCTGCAGCGTGCGCTCGTCGCCGAGGCGATCGGCACGTTCGCGCTCGTGTTCGGAGGATGCGGAGCGATCATGGTCGACGCGAAGACCCACCAGCTCGGGCACGTCGGGGTCGCGATCGCGTTCGGGCTCGTGATCATGTTCGGGATCTATGCGGTCGGTCACAGCAGCGGCGCCCACTTCAACGCCGCGGTGACGTTCGCGTTCGCCCTCACGCGGCACTTCCCGTTGCCGCGCGCGGTCGCCTACTGGTGCGCCCAGCTCGCCGGCGCGCTGGCCGCTGCGGCGGTGCTGCGCGGCTCGCTGGGCGGCATCGCCCACGTCGGGGCGACGCTGCCGTCCGGATCGCCCGGCCAGGCATTCCTCTGGGAGCTCGCGATGAGCTTCTTCCTCATGTTCGTGATCCTCGCCGTGGCCACCGACACGCGCGCGGTGGGAGAGGCGGCTGCGATCGCGATCGGCGGCACGATCGGTCTCGACGCGATGTTCGGCGGCCCGGTCACCGGCGCCTCCATGAACCCGATGCGCTCGCTCGGGCCGGCGCTCGTTCCCGGCGACCTGCACGCGCGCTGGCTCTACCTGCTCGCGCCGATCGCCGGCGCCTCGGCCGGCGGGCTCGCCTACCAGTTCGTCCGGGGCGAGCAGATCCACGCCGGCGAGCCGACGGACGCGGCTCCCGTGGACGGACCGGCATGAACGTCCTCTTCGTCTGCACCGCCAACGGCGGCCGCAGCGTCATGGCCGAGCGGCTGCTCCGCCGCGAGGCCGGCGAGCGCCACGCCGCCCGCTCCGCCGGCTCGATGCCGGGGACCGAGGCGCACCCGGTCGTGGTCGAGGCGCTCCGCGAGCTCGGCATCGACGCCTCCGGCCACGTCCCGCACAGGCTCGACGACGAGGCGATCGCGTGGGCGGACGTGGTCGTCGCGACGTGCGACGACGCCTGCCCGGTCGTCCCGGGCAAGCGCTACGTCGCCTGGCAGCTCCCCGACCCCAAGCACGAGGCGATCGGGCGCGTCCGCGAGATCCGCGACGACATCGACCGGCGCGTCCGCGCGCTCGTCGACGAGCTCGACCGGGGTGTGGCACAGGAGGCCGACGCACACTAGGCCGGGGCCGGCAGCCGTTCGGCCAGCGCCCGTCTGAGCGCGGCGGGCGCCGGGATGCGGCCGGCGAGCACCACCTCGCCGTCGACGACGAGCGCCGGGGTGGTCATCACGCCGTGGGCGGCGATCTCCGCGTAGTCCGTGACGTGCTCGACCGTCTCGGTGCGGCCGAGGTCGGCGAGCGCCTCCTCGGTCAGCTTCTCCAGCCGCCGGCAGTTCGCGCAGCCGCTCCCGAGCACCTTGACCGACGACATCTGCAGCTCCTTTCAGAGGATCGCGTTGAAGAGGAAGCCGGTGGCCACGATTCCTCCGGCGACGACGGCGACGAAGCAGGCGAGGAGCTGCGGCCGCAAGACGCGCCGGAGCAGGATCATCTCCGGCAGCGAGAGCGCGACGACGCTCATCATGAAGGCGAGCAGGGTCCCCATCGCGAGGCCCTTCGCGTGCAGGGCCTCGACGAGCGGCAGCACGCCGGCGGCGTTCGAGTAGAGCGGGACGCCGAGCACGACGGCGAACGGCACGGCGAGCGGGTTCCCGCGTCCGGCGTAGCGCGCGAAGAAGTCGGACGGCACCCAGCCGTGGATGACGGCGCCGAGCGCGATCCCGGCGAGCAGGTACGGCCAGATGCGGCCGAGGATCGAACGCACCTCCTCGCGGCCGAGCTCGAACCGCTCCGACCAGCTCGGCCTCGCCTCGACCGAGCCGGCCGCGCCTGCGTTCGCGGCCGCCTCGAGGACGAAGGGCTCGATGTAGCGCTCGAGGCGGAGCCGGCCGAGGAACGCGCCCGCGACGATCGCGATCAGCAGGCCCGAGGCGACGTAGAGGGCGGCGATCTCGAAGCCGAAGAGACCGTAGAGGAGCACGACCGCGACCTCGTTCACCATCGGGCTCGCGATCAGGAAGGAGAGCGTCACCCCGAGCGGCACCCCCGCGGCGACGAAGCCGATGAAGGCGGGCACGGCGCTGCACGAGCAGAACGGCGTCGCGACTCCGAGCCCGGCGGCGGCGACGTTCCCGAGGCCCTCGCGGCGGCCGCCGAGCAGAGCGCGCGTCCGCTCGACCGAGAGGAAGCTGCGCAGGACGCGGACGATGAAGACGATCCCGACGAGCAGCGCGAGGATCTTGGTCGTGTCGAAGCAGAAGAAGTGGATCGCATCCGCGTAGCGGGCGTCGCGCGGAAGCCCCGCCAGCCGGAAGAGCGTCCACTCCCAGAACGGCCCGAGCGCGAAGTAGAGCCCGACTGCCGCGGCGAGGGCGGCGGCGGCCGTGAGGGGGACCCGCGTCCGGACGCGCGGCGGTGCCGCGACCGCGCTCATCCCGTCTGCTCCACGAGCGAGCCCGCGAGGGCGGCGAGCGCGGCGCGGTCGAGCTCCACCTCCAGGCGCCGCCCCGACTTGCGGGTGCGGACGAGCCCCGCTTCCCGCAGGACTCGCAGGTGGTGCGAGATCAGCGGCGCCGAGAGGTCGAGCCGCTCACGCAGCTCGCAGGCGCAGGCAGCTCCGCCGGCCAGCTCGTCGACCAGTGCGAGCCGGGCCGGCTCGGCCAGCGCACGCAGGCCGGCGAGGCGGTCGGCGTGCTCGGCGATCGGTGCGGCAGAGGATGGCGGCGTCATCACAGACGGAGTCCCTTCAACCGCCATTGAAGGGTCGCGGGCGCGTCGCGGCGTCGGGGGCCCCCGTGACGCGAACTGGGGAGAAACCACGGATTCGCCGGAGGCACGGCGACGCCGGCCGCGTCGGGCCGGCCTTGCACTCGCGCGTCGTCCGCGCGGCGGGCTAGCTGAGGCGGTAGACGATGCGGCCGCGGTCGAGGTCGTACGGCGACAGCTCGATCTTCACGCGGTCACCCGCGAGCATGCGGATGCGGTGACGCTTCATGCGGCCGGACGTGTAGCCCAGCGTCTCGTGCCCGTTGTCGAGACGGATCCGGAACATCCGGTTCCTGAGGGCCTCGATGATCTCGCCCTCGAACTCGATCTTCTCTTCCTTCTCGGCTATGACGTCCTCCTTTCCCCGGTCGAGGCGTGTGGCCCGTGACCGCACGTGCGGTCACGGGCCAGTCGTGCGGATTCCTCAGGCGACCGGAGCGACGTTGGTCGCCTCCGGCCCCTTGGTACCCTCGCGCTCCTCGTACTGAACGCGGGCACCCTCGGCGAGCGACTTGTAGCCGTCGCCGGCGATGCTGCTGTGGTGGACGAAGAGATCCTTCGAACCCTCATCGGGGGTGATGAATCCGTACCCCTTCGCATCGTTGAACCACTTGACGGTCCCGTTGGCCATATAAAACACCTCCCTTACTCATTTCTCGATCGAGTAGGAAGGCGCATGGCGCAGACCGAAACTCGCTCTTGATTGCGGGTCAGACTAGCAGCAGACGGGCGGAAGAACGCGTTCGGTCTCAGCTCGCGGCCGCGACGGGCTCCTCCGTCGCGATCAACTGCGTCGAATCATCGGTCCGCGCCGGGACGCGGGCCGCGAGCGCGGAGGCGCCGAGCGACCCCGCGACGCCGGCGCCGAGGGCGGCCAGCGCGACCGTCGTCCCGCGCCGCTCGATCCCGAGGGCCGCGTCGAGCGAGAGCGGTCCGGGGCCGGTCTCGGCGAGCGCCGCGAGGGCCGTGAGGATGATCGCGTTCAGCTCCCAGCCGCCGTTCGCGGCCCAGGGACCGTTGCGGAGGTGTACGTGGCGGATCGCGCTCGCCATCACCGCCGAGAGCGTCGAGACCGCTGCCGGAGTCGCGAGCCCGAGCGCCAGCAGCGTCCCGCCTCCGACCTCGGCGGCGCCGGCCGCGAGCGCCTGCTCTCGGCCCGGGCGCAGGCCGATCGACTCGAAGAACCGGCCCGTCCCCTCGGGGCCGTGGCCGCCGAACCAGCCCGCCAGCTTCTGCAGCCCGTGGCCGGCGAAGAGGCCGCCGATCGTCGCGCGGACGAGGAGTCTGCCGAATCCCATCGCCCCACGGCTACCCGTGCTCCAGGACGGGAAACGCGGTCGGCGCCGCCTCGTCCTCGGCGCGCTAGATTGCGGCGCGTGGCGGGGTTCAGCCTGCAGGAGCTCCTGAGCGCCAGGCGCGGCGAGGACCTCGACCTGTGGGCGCGCACCATCAACCCGCAGTTCGTGCGCGTCCTGCGCACGATCGGCTTCGACCGCACCTGGGCGCGCGCCGAGGGCCCGTACCTCTTCGACGAGAAGGGCAACCGCTTCCTCGACATGCTCGGCGGCTTCGGCATGTACAACGTCGGCCGCAACAACCCGCGGATCCGGGCCGCGCTCGTCGAGGCGCTCGAGCTCGAGACGCCCGGGATGCTCGCCATGGGCACGACGCTCCTGCCCGGCCTGCTCGCGGAGGCGCTGCTCGCGCGCACGCCCGCCCGGCTCGAGCGCTGCCTGTTCACGAGCAGCGGCACCGAGGCGGTCGAGGCGGCGCTCAAGCTCGGCCGTGCCGCCACGAGGCGCAGTCGGGTCATCTCGACCGACCACGCCTTCCACGGCCTGACGCTCGGTTCGCTCTCCGCGAACGGCAACCCGGAGTTCACCGACCGCTTCGGGCCGCTGCTCCCCGGCTTCGAGCGCGTCCCCTTCGGCGACCTCGAGGCGCTCGAGGCGCAGCTGCGCCGAGAGGACGTCGCCGTCTTCCTCGTCGAGCCGATCCAGGGGAAGGGCGTCAACCTGCCGCCCGCCGGCTACCTCGAGGGCGCCCAGGAGCTCTGCCGCCGCTACGGCACGCTCTTCTGCGTCGACGAGGTGCAGACCGGCTTCGGCCGCACCGGACGGATGTTCGCCTTCGAGCACTGGGGGCTCGAGCCGGATCTCGTGCCGGTCGCGAAGTCGCTCTCCGGCGGCTACGTGCCGGTCGGGGCGCTGCTCATGTCGCGCGCGGTGCACGAGGCGGTCTACGACTCGATGGAGAACGCCGTCGCGCACGGATCGACGTTCGCGCCGAACGAGCTCGCGATGGCGGCCGGGCTGGCGACCCTCCACGAGCTCGACGAGCAGGGGCTCGTCGAACGGAGCGCCCGGCTCGGCGAACGCCTGCTCGAGCTGACCCGCCCGCTCGCCGACGAGCTCGACGTCGTCCGCGAGGTGCGCGGACTCGGCCTGATGTGGGCGATCGAGTTCGGCGAGCCGAGAGCCGGCCGGCTGTCGTGGCGGATGATCGAGCGCGTCCAGCCGGGCCTGTTCGCGCAGCTCGTCGTCCACCCGCTCTTCTCGCAGCACCGCATCCTCACGCAGGTCGCCGGCCACAAGCTCGCGGTCGTCAAGGTGCTGCCGCCGCTCGTCGTCGAGGACGGCGACGTCGAGGAGTTCGCCGCCGCGCTGCGGGTGACCGCGAAGCGCGCCTCCCGCATGCCGAGCTCGCTGACGAAGTTCGCGCTGACGGCCGCCGGGATCCGCTGACGGGACGTGCGACTACGGCGCCGCTTCGTCCGCGCAGGCGGCGGCGAAGAGCTCGAGCGCGCGGTCGACCTGCGCGTCGGTGACGACGAGCGGCGGCGAGAGGCGGATCGCGGCGTCGCCGGCCCCGAGGACGAGCAGGCCGCGGCGGAAGCACTCCTGCTCGACCGCGGCCGCCGTGTCGTGGTCGGCGAGCTCGACGCCGACCATCAGGCCGCGACCGCGCACGTCGCGGATCGCCTCCCTCCGCGACGCGAGCTCCCGGAGCCCGGCGAGCAGCCGCTCGCCCGTTCGCTCGGCTCCGGCGGCGAGGCCGTCCTCGACGAGGCGGAGCGTCGCGAGCGCGGCCGCGCACGCGACCGGGTTGCCGCCGTAGGTGGAGCCGTGCGTCCCGGGCGTCCAGGTCGCCACTTCCTCGCGGGCGAGCATCGCGCCGAGCGGCATCCCGCTCGCGATCCCCTTGCCGGCGACGACGACGTCGGGCTCGACGCCCTCGTGCTCGACCGCCCACATCCGGCCGGTGCGGCCGATCCCGCTCTGTACCTCGTCCGCGACGAGCAGGATCCCGTGGCGGTCGCAGAGCTCCCGCAGCGCCGCCAGCCAGCCGGGCGGCGGGACGACGTACCCGCCCTCCCCCTGGATCGGCTCGACGACGATCGCCGCCACCTCGGCGGGATCGACGAGCCGTTCGAAGAGCACGCCCTCGAGATACGACGCGGTCGGGAAGTCCCAGTCCGACGCGCCGAGGTTCGGCCGGAACGAGTCGGCGTAGGGCGCGTGCAGGACGCCCGGCAGCAGTGGCCCGAAGCGGGCGCGGTACCTGGCCTTGCTCGCCGTCAGCGAGGCACTGCCGTAGCTGCGTCCGTGGAAGGAGCCGAAGAACGCGATCACGTACTGCCGGCCGGTGTGCCAGCGCGCGAGCTTGACCGCCGCCTCCACCGCCTCGGTGCCGGAGTTCGTGAGGAAGACGCGCGCCGGGCCCGGCCCGGGGAACAGGGCCGCCAGCCGCTCGCACAGCTCCACGTAGACCGGCAGGTAGAAGTCCGACGCCGAGAAGTGGAGGAGCTCGCCCGCCTGGCGGCGAATCGCCTCGACCACCTCGGGGTGGGCGTGGCCGGTCGAGGTCACCGCGATGCCGGCGTTGAAGTCGAGCAGGAGGTTGCCGTCGACGTCCTCGACGACGCAGCCCGCCGCCCGCGCCGGCACGAGCGGATAGGCCCGGGGAAGCGACGGGCTCGTCACGCGCGCGTCCCGCTCGACGAGCGCACGCGCCTTCGGCCCGGGCAGCTCGGTGAGGAGGCGCGGCGCGTCCGCCCGGGCGAGCTCTCCGGCCGAGAGAGCGGTCGTGCTCACGAGACGACCGTCCGGCTCTGCTCGCGCATGAACTGCTGCACGTAGTACGG
>Ga0075270_1000041_pt1 | contig 12059 bp, 6 predicted proteins | sample SF_Rice_5C_0N_20_FD_69774 | JGI IMG/M metagenome (GOLD analysis project Ga0075270, IMG submission 69774) | Rice paddy soil microbial communities from Twitchell Island, California, USA - SF_Rice_5C_0N_203 | ecosystem: Environmental > Terrestrial > Soil > Paddy field/soil | place: USA: Twitchell... | reverse complement strand
GACCTCGAGCTTCGCCTCGTGCGCCGCCGCGGCGAACGACCGCGTCTCGCCCGTCAGCTCGGCGTAGAGCTCGCTCAACGGCCCCTCGCCGGCGGGGTCGACGAAGAGGGCGGTGACGTCGTTTGCGAACTCGTAGCCGGTCGTCCCCTCGACCGGCCAGTCGCGCAGCCGCTCGTCCGGTTCGAGGATCTTCTCCACCCAGACATGTCGCACACCCCGCTCGCGCAGCCGCTCGAGGTACGCGCGCGGGTTCGCGAGCCCGTCGGGATGATCGATGCGGAGCCCGTCGACGAGCCCGTCCGCCACCAGCTCGAGCGCCTTCGCGTGCGTCGTCTCGAAGACCTCCGGATCCTCGACGCGCACGCCGCCGAGCCCGCCGATGTCGAAGAAGCGTCTGTACCAGCCGCTCGCCGGGTCCCAGTCGAAGAACCGCTCGCGCAGCTCCGGGTCGCGCCAGTACGGGTTCTCCTCCTCCGAGGTCGCCATGTGGTTCGGGACGAGATCGACGATCACGCCGAGGCCGGCGTCGCGGGCGGCGGTGCAGAGCGCGCGGAGCTCCGCCTCGCCGCCGAGGTCGCCGGAGATGCGCGTCGGGTCGACGACGTCGTAGCCGTGCGTCGAGCCGCGCCGCGCCTGCAGGACGGGCGAGAGGTAGAGATGGGAGACGCCGAGCTCGCGCGCGTACGGCAGCGCGACCTCCCGCGCCGCGCGAAAGCCGAACTCCTCCGTCAGCTGGAGCCGGTAGGTGCAGCGAAGCTCCTCCACGACCGCGGTGACCGTTCCCCCGCCCGGCCGCGGCGAATCAGACGCGGCGCAGCAGCGTCAACGAGTGCGGCTCGACCGCCACGAGTGCCCGCGCGCCGAGCGGGCCGTCGGGCGCCTCAGCGGTCGCGAGCTCGATCTGCCAGCGCGTGCCGAAGCGGCGGGTCGGCAGCGTGAAGACGACGGCCTCGTAGTGGGCGTTGAAGAGGAGCAGGAACGAGTCGTCCTCGATCGGCTCCCCGTGCTCGGTGCGCGAGCGGATCTCCTCGCCGTTGAGGAACACGCCGAGCGTCTTCGTGTCCGGGCTCTGCCACTCGCGCTGCGTCATCCGCCGCCCGTCCGGCCGAAACCACCAGACGTCCGGCAGTCCCGAGCCGCGGGGGGAGCTCCCCGTGAGGAACGACGCGCGCCGGAAGACGGGGTGCTCGCGGCGCAGGCCGATCACGCGGCGCGCGAACGCGAGCAGCTCCTCGTCGGCGCTCGACCAGTCGAACCAGGAGATCTCGTTGTCCTGGCACCAGGCGTTGTTGTTGCCGCCCTGGCTGCGGCCGAGCTCGTCGCCGCCGAGCAGCATCGGCACGCCCTGGGAGAGGAACAGCGTCGTCAGGAAGTTGCGCTGCTGCCGGGCCCGCAGCTCGAGGATCGCGGCGTCGTCGGTGTCGCCCTCGGCGCCGTGGTTCCACGAGCGGTTGTCGTCGGTGCCGTCCTTGCCGTCCTCCCCGTTCGCGTCGTTGTGCTTGCCGTTGTACGAGACGAGGTCGTTGAGGGTGAAGCCGTCGTGGGCGGTGACGAAGTTGATCGACGCGAACGGGTCGCGGCCGTTCGACTGGTAGAGGTCGGCCGAGCCGGTGAAGCGCTGCGCGAACTCGCCGACCGAGGCCCGACCGCGCCAGAAGTCGCGGACGGCGTCGCGGTACTTGCCGTTCCACTCGGCCCAGAGCACCGGGAAGTTCCCGACCTGGTAGCCGCCCGGCCCGACGTCCCACGGCTCGGCGATCAGCTTCACCTGCGAGATCACCGGGTCCTGGTGGATCGTGTCGAAGAAGGCGGAGAGCCGGTCGACGTCGTAGAACTCGCGCGCGAGCGCCGAGGCGAGGTCGAAGCGGAAGCCGTCGACGTGGCACTCGAGCACGAAGTAGCGGAGCGAGTCCATGATCAGCCGCAGCACCGACGGGTGCACGGGGTTGAGCGAGTTGCCCGTGCCCGTGAAGTCCATGTAGAAGCGCGGATCGTCCTGGACGAGCCGGTAGTAGCTCGCGTTGTCGACGCCGCGGAAGGCGAGCATCGGCCCGAGATGGTTGCCCTCGGCGGTGTGGTTGTAGACGACGTCGAGGATCACCTCGATGCCGTGGCGGTGGAGCGCCTTGACCATCCCCTTGAACTCGCGCACCTGCTGCCCGTGGCGGCCGGTCGCCGCGTAGAGCGCGTGCGGGGCGAGATAGCCGATCGACGAGTAGCCCCAGTAGTTGGTCAGGCCGCGGTCGTGGAGGAAGCCCTCGTCGGCGATGTGGTGGATGGGCAGCAGCTCGACCGCGGTCACGCCGAGCTCCTTCAGGTATGCGATCGCCGGCTCGGAGGCGAGCGCCGCGTACGTGCCGCGCAGGTCGCCGCGCACGGCGGGATGCCGCTGCGTGAAGCCCTTCACGTGCACCTCGTAGATCACGGTGTCGTCCCACGGGGTGTCCGGCGGACGGTCGTCCTCCCACTCGAAGCCCGGGTCGACGACCACGCACTTCGGGATCGCCTCGGCGTCGTCCTCGTCGTCCGGCTCGAGATCGGCGTCGTCGTCGAGGCTCGGCACGTACGGGAGGGTGTTCGCGCGCTCCCACTCGACCGGCCCCTCGATCGCCTTCGCGTACGGGTCGATCAGGAGCTTGTGCGGGTTGAAGCGGTGCCCGGCCGCGGGCTCGTAGGGACCGTGCACCCGGTAGGCGTACCGCTGCCCGGGGCCGAGGCCGCGCACGTAGCAGTGCCAGTTGTGCGCCGTCACGTCGTGGAGCTCGATCCGCGTCTCGTGGTCGGCGCCGTCGAAGAGGCAGAGCTCGACCCGCTCCGCGTTCTCGGAGAAGAGCGCGAAGTTGACACCGTCCCCGTCCCAGGTGGCGCCGAGCGGAAAGGGCTTCCCCGGCCAGACGTCCATCAGCGGATCAGCTCCACCGTGCGGTTGGCGAAATCGGCAACGAGGGCAACGCTACCGCGCCGCAGTCGCAGCAGCCGCGCCTCCTCGTCCGCCTCCACCTCGAGCTCGCGCGGCAGCTCGCGACGGAGCGCGAGCAGCTCGCGGTACAGCGAGTCGGGCTCGCGCGGCTCGAGCTTCGAGCGGAGAAAGGTCTCGAGCGCCTGCGGATCGGGCACCTCGTCGCCTGCGAATGCGGTGAACGCCTCGAACTCGCGCTTGCGCCCCGCCCGCGTCGCCTCGGCGATCTCCGGGTCGACGTGGTCGGTGAAGAACTGGAACGGGCGCGTCTCGAGGTACTCCTCGCCCATGAAGAGGAGCGGCGTGCACGGCGAGAAGAGCGTCACGGCGGCGGCGACGCGGAGCGCCTCGGGCGGCAGCCGGTCGCCGAGGGCGCGGTTTCCGACCTGATCGTGGTTCTGGGCGCAGACGACGAGCCGGCGCGGGTCGTGGCCGCGGCCGCGGAGGTCGTCGGCGAGCGAGGAGAGCGAGCCCTCGTAGTCGGCGTAGTAGCCCTCGCGCTCGCCGGTGAGCAGGACGTGCAGCTCGTGGTGGGAGCGGTCGGCCCACTGCGCGTCGTGGCCCCACTCCTCGATCGGCCGCCAGTCGTCGGTCTCCATCTCGGAGATCACGAGCGCGCCGCCGACGCGTTGCTTCAGCTCGGCGCAGACGTGGAGCGGCGAGTCGTCGAAGATCGCGTGCACCGCATCGAGGCGGAGCCCGTCGACGTGGTAGTCCCGGATCCACAGCTCCGCGTTCTGGAGCGCCCACTCGCGCACGCCGCGCCGCTCGTAGTCGATCGCGTCGCCCCAGAAGGTCTCGTGCCGGTCGGTGAAGTAGGGGCCGAACGCACGCAGAGCCTCGTTCCCGGGACCGACGTGGTTGTAGACGACGTCGAGGATGACGCCGAGGCCTTCCGCGTGGGCCGCGCCGACGAGGCGCGCGAGGCCCTGAGGGCCGCCGTAGGCCGGGTGCGGCGCGTAGGTGTAGAGGCCGTCGTAGCCCCAGCCCCGCTCGCCGGGGAAGGTGCCGACGGGCATCAGCTCGATCGCGGTCGTCCCGAGCTCGCGCAGGCCGGCGAGGCGCGGGATCGCCGCCTCGAAGGTGCCCTCGGGCGTGAAGGTGCCGACGTGGAGCTCGTAGAGGACGAGGTCGTCGAGCGCGAGGCCGGGCCGGGCGGCGTCCGGCCGGGCGAAGGTGCCGGTGTCGACGACGCGGGAGGGGCCGCGGACGCCCTCGGGCTGGTGGCGCGAGCAGGGATCGGGCCACGCCTCGCCGTCGGCGAGGAGCAGGTAGTCGTCGCCCGTGAAGGAGCCGTGCCAGTGCTCGCCGTCGCGCTCGAGCGGCGTCTCCGTCCCGTTCGCGCGGACGGCGACGCGTCCGGGGGTCGGCGCCCAGACACACAGCTCGTTCGTCCCGTCCCCGCGCGGGAACGCCCCCAGTCTCGTCTCGCCCGGCGACAACGCGAACGAGCCTACCCGCGCCGGGCGCGAGCCAATCAGGCGATCTCCCCTCGGGCCACGTCCCCGGCCTCTAGCGCCCGGCGGCGTAGCCCTGCATGCCGCGCGGGTTGGCGGCCGCCTCGAGCACGCCGTCACGCCGGCGCGCGACGGCGCTGACCCGGCCGAGCGACCAGTCGCCCGTCGCCTCGACGTCGTGCCCGCGCGCGCGGAGGCCCGCGAGGGTCGCCTCGCCGGCGCGCTCCTCGACCGCGACGTGACGGGGCCGCAGGCCGCGCGGGTAGAAGCTCGACGGGAACGCCTCCGTGTGATGGTTCGGCGCGTCGATCGCCGCCTGCAGGCCGAGCCCGAAATGGACATGGCCGAGGAAGACGTGGAGCGTCCACTGATCCTGCTGGTCGCCGCCCGGTGTGCCGAAGGCGAGATACGGCTCTCCGTCGCGCGAGGCGATGCTCGGGGTGAGCGTCGTGCGCGGCCGCTTGCCCGGCTCGAGCGAGTTCGGGAGCCCTTCCTCGAGCCAGAACATCTGCGCGCGTGTGCCGAGGCAGAAGCCGAGCGACGGGATCGCCGGCGCGCCCCACAGCCAGCCGCCGCTCGGCGTCGCCGACACCATGTTGCCCCAGCGGTCGACGACGTCGAGGTGCACGGTGTCGCCGCGCGTCGGCTCGCCGACACCCGGTGCCACCGGCGCCTCGTCGACGGGCCGGGGCAGCCGCGGCTCCCGCCCGCCGGGCGAGCCGGGACGCAGCTCGGGCGACGACTCGTCGCCGACGAGCCGTCGCCGCTCTTCGGCGTACTCCCGCGAGAGCAGCGTCGCGAGCGGAACGTCGGCGAAGTCGGGGTCGCCGTACCACGCCTCGCGGTCGGCGAACGCGAGCTTCGCGCACTCCGTGACCGTGTGCACGTACTCGGCGCTCGCGTGTCCCATCGCCGCGAGGTCGAAGCCCTCGAGCAGGCGCAGCTGCTGCAGGAAGACCGGCGACTGCGCCCACGGCCCCGCCTTGAACACCTCGTGGCCGTGGTAGTCGGCCGAGAGCGGCTCCTCCCAGGCCGGCCGCCAGTCGCGCAGGTCGTCCTCGGCCAGGAGCCCCGCGTGCCGCTCGCCGGAGCTGTCCAGCCACGCGCGCTCCTGGAAGCGGACGATCTCCTCGGCGACGAAGCCGCGGTACCAGCAGTCGTGCGCCGCCTCGATCTGCGCGTCGCGGTCGCTCGAGCCCGCCTCCGCCTCCTCGAGGATCCGCCGGTAGGTCGCCGCGAGCACGCCGTTGCGGTGCAGCGTCCCGGTCTCGGGCACCGGCAGGTACAGCTCGGCGGAGGACGTCCAGTCGTCGCGGAAGAGTCGCTCGACGTTGCGGATCGCGCCGCCGATCTGAGCCACCACCGGATAGCCCTCCTCGGCGTACCCGATCGCGAACCGGATCACGTCGCGCAGACGCAGCGTCCCGTGCTCGCGCAGCAGCGCCAGCCAGCCGCCGAACGCACCGGGCACGACCGCGGCGAGCGGGCCGGTGCCGGGAACGAGCGGGAGCCCGAGCGCGTCGCGGTAGCGCTCGATCGTCGCCGCGCGCGGGGCGCCGCCCTGGGCGCAGAGGACGAGCGGCCGCTCGCGCCCCGCGGGCCAGACGAGCGCGGGCAGGTCGCCGCCGGGGCCGTTCAGATGCGGCTCGACGACCTGCAGCGTCAGCCCGGTCGCGACCGCGGCGTCGAACGCGTTGCCGCCCTGCTCGAGCACGGCCATGCCGGCGGCGGAGGCGAGCCAGTGCGTCGACGCGACCATGCCGAACGTGCCGCGCAGCTCCGGACGCGTCGTGAACATCGCGCCAAGGCTATGCGCTCGGGCCGCCGCCGGGCGCCGCTACTCGGAGAGGCTGTTCAGGGCGAAGTCGACGAGGTTCCCGCCGCGCGGCGGGGTGACCGCGACCCGGGCTCCGAAGTCCCGGAGCTCGACGGTCAGCGTGAAGCGCGACTTCCGGTCGGGCGTGCGGCCGGTCACGAGCAGAAGCCGGACGTAGCCGTTCGCCGCCACCCACGCGGTCAGCCGCAGGTCCCGGTACTCGCGGCCGCCCTCGAGGCTCGCGAGCGCGGCGCGCACGGCCGGCGCGTCGTAGGCGAGCCGGGCGTGGAAGACGCCGCCCGGGCCGCCGCCCGCGCGGACTGCGCGCGCGCCGGAGGCCGTGCGGAGCAGGGCGACGGGCACCACGGCGCGTAGCGTCCGCAGCTCGGAAGCCCCCTGTCCGAGCGCCGCCAGACGCTCCCGGATCCAGAGCGGCCCGAAGCTCGCACGCGTCACGGTGGTGCGCAGGTAGACGAACTGTCCGTCGACCTTCTCGTCCGCCGAAGGCCCGGCGAGGGTCGAGCCGTCCGGGGCGGTCATGTCCGCCACCTTGATGTGGACGTGCTCCGCCGCCGGGCCCGTCGCGCCCTGGACGTGGAGCGTCTGCGCGGGCGTCCCCGCCTGCTCGAGCCGCACCGTGAGCCGGAAGCGGAGCGGGGTCGCCGAGGTGCGGGCCGCGGCGCGCGAGAGCGTCGTGTGCCGGACCGGGGTGCCGCCACGGGCGGCGAAGGCGACGACGGCCGCGACGACGAGCGCGGCTCCGAGGACGACGAGGGGCGCCACCTTCCGCATGCGGTGGCAACGTGCCGCCGCGCCGGGCGGATACGGCTACTCGGGGACGAGCCAGACCGCGCCGAGCGGCGGCAGCGTCAGGGAGGCCGAGAAGGGCTGATCGTGCCAGGGCGTCGCCTCCGCCTCGACCGCGCCGAGGTTGCCGACGCCGCTGCCCCCGTACACGGCCGCATCCGTGTTCAGCACCTCGCGCCAGCGGCAGCAGACCGGCATGCCGACCCGGTACTCGTAGCGCGGCACCGGCGAGAGGTTGAGGACGCACACGAGCGGCGGCGAGTCCTCCTCGCCGAGCCGCGCGAACGCGAGCACGTTGTTCGCGGCGTCGTTCGCCTCGAGCCAGCGGAACCCCGACGAGTCGAAGTCGACCTCCCAGAGCGCGGCCGTGTCGCGGTAGACGCGGTTGATGTCGCGCACGAGCGACTGGACGCCCTGGTGCTCCGCGTACTCGAGCAGGTTCCAGTGCAGCGAGCCCTCGGCGTTCCACTCCTCCCACTCGCCGAGCTCGCCGCCCATGAAGAGCAGCTTCTTGCCGGGATGCGCCCACATGTAGGCGTAGAGCGAGCGCAGGTTCGCGAACTTCTGCCAGCGGTCGCCCGGCATCTTGTCGAGCAGCGACCGCTTCCCGTGCACGACCTCGTCGTGCGAGAGCGGCAGCACGAAGTTCTCGCTGAACGCGTACATGAGCGAGAACGTCAGCGTGTGGTGGTGGAAGCGGCGGTAGACGGGGTCCTTCTGGAAGTAGGAGAGCGTGTCGTGCATCCAGCCCATGTTCCACTTCATCCCGAAGCCGAGCCCGCCGAGATAGGTGGGCCGCGACACGCCCGGCCACGCCGTCGACTCCTCCGCCGCCGAGACGATGCCCGGCTCGCGCCCGTAGATGGTCTCGTTCATCTCCTTGAGGAAGGCGACGGAATCGAGATCCTCGTTGCCCCCGAACATGTTCGGCACCCACTCGCCCGCCTTGCGCGAGTAGTCGAGGTAGAGCATCGAGGCGACGGCGTCGACGCGGATCCCGTCCGCGTGGTGCTCGCGCAGCCAGTAGAGCGCGTTCGAGAGCAGGAAGTTCCGGACCTCGGTGCGACCGAGGTTGAAGACGAGCGTGCCCCAGTCGGGATGCGCACCGCGCCGCGGGTCGGCGTGCTCGTACAGGTGCGTGCCGTCGAAGGTGGCGAGCGCCCAGTCGTCGCGCGGGAAGTGCGCGGGCACCCAGTCGAGGATGACGCCGATGCCGCGCTCGTGCATGCGGTCGACGAACTCGCGGAAGTCGTCGGGCGAGCCGAAGCGCGAGGTCGGGGCGTAGTACCCCGTCACCTGGTAGCCCCACGAGCCCGAGAACGGATGCTCCATCACCGGCAGCAGCTCGACGTGCGTGAAGCCGAGGTCCTCGACGTAGTCGCCGAGCTCGTCGGCGAGCTCCCGGTAGCCGAGCGGCCGGTTGTCCTCGAGCGGGTTCCGCCGCCACGAGCCGAGGTGCACCTCGTAGATCGACATCGGCCCCTGCTGCGGGTCGCGCTCGCCGCGACGCTCGAGCCAGTCCGCGTCGCGCCACTCGTGGTGGGAGCGGAAGACGACCGACGCGTTCGCCGGCGGCACCTCGGTGTGGAACGCGAGCGGGTCGCTCTTCAGGCGCAGCCGCCCCTCCTGGGTGCGGATCTCGAACTTGTACGTCGTCCCCTCGCCGACGCCCGGGACGAACAGCTCCCAGATCCCCGAGGAGCCGAGCGTGCGCATCGGGTGCAGCCGGCCGTCCCACGAGTTGAACTCGCCGACGACCGCGACCGACCGCGCGTTCGGCGCCCAGACAGCGAACGCGGTGCCGGTGACGCCGTCGATCTCCCGCTCGTGCGCCCCGAGCCGCTCGTACAGATGCTCGTGGCGCCCCTCCATCGCGAGGTGCAGGTCGAGCTCGCCGAGCGTCGGCAGGAACGAGTACGGGTCCCGCAGCGTGAAGGTGTTCCCGTCGGCGTACTCGACCTCGAGCTCGTACGCGAGGGGTAGCGTCGCCTGCGGCAGCAGCGCCTCCCAGAGCCCGGCGGAGTCGGTGAGCTCGGCCTCGACCGGCTTCGCCTTGCCGCCGCCGGTCTGGACGCGGACGGCCTGCGCCTCCGGCCGGAAGGCGCGCACGACGACGCCCCCGTCGTCGGCCTCGTGGGCGCCGAGGACTTCGTGGGGGTTCGCGCCGAGCTCGATCACGCGATCTCCGCTGCCGTCTCGATGAGTCTCTGTATCCCGGCGACGGGGATGCGAACCCAGTCGGGGCGGTTGTCGAGCTCGTAGCGCAGCTCGTAGACGGCCTTCTCGAGCTCGAAGACGGCGAGCATGCGCTCGACCGCGGTCTGGCCGGGCGGCAGGAGCGTCGGGTCGGCGGTCTCGAAGTAGCCGGCGAGGAAGCGCTCGCGCGCCCGGTCCTCCCAGTCCTCCGGCGGCTCGATCCCGCGCGCCAGCGCGGAGGCGGTGGCGGCGTACGCGAACGAGCGCAGCATCCCGGCGACGTCGCGCAACGGCGAGCGCTTGCGGCGGCGCTCGACGAGCGGTCGGGCCGGCTCGCCCTCGAAGTCGAGGATCACCCAGTCGTTGCCCGCCCAGAGCGTCTGCCCGAGGTGGTAGTCGCCGTGGGTGCGGATGATGCGCCCGGTCGAGCCGGCCTGGGCGAGCAGGCGCAGCTGCTCGCGAACCTCCTCGCCGCGACCGAGGATCGGCGCGAGCACCTCGTCCTCCTCGGGCAGGGAGAAGAAGACGCGGGCGATCTCCTCGTCGACCGTGGCGGTGAGCAGGCCGAGCGACTCGACGCTCGGCCCCTCCGGCGCGAAGGCGGGGTCGCTCGGGTCGGAGCCGAGCAGCGTGTGCATCTGGCCGGTCACCTCGCCGAGCCGCCGCAGCCGGTCGAGGAAGCGCTCCGGAGCCGTCGCGATCTCGTCGAGGGCGAGCTCCCAGCCGTCGATCCCCGAGGAGACGTACTCCTGGAGGATGCCGAGCGTTGCGCCGAGCGGCCCGCCGGTGTAGCCGTACCAGCCGCCGAGCGGCGCGATGTTCTCGAAGCCGCGCTCGCCGAGGAAGCGGAGCATCTCCAGCTCCGGGTTGATCCCCGGCTCGAGCCGGCGGAAGAGCTTGAGGATGAGCGACTCGTCGAAGACGATCGACGAGTTCGACTGCTCCGCTCCGACGAGCCGCGCCGAGCCGAGCTCGCGGCTGAGGGCGGAGAAGTCCTCGGCCGGCCGGAACTCGACGATGCCCTCGCCGCCCTGCAGCGTCAGCCCGCCGCGCATCGCGCTCACGAGCTCGCGCGCGAGGCCGGGATCCTCGGCGAGGCCGTCGATGCGGACGTCGCCCTCGTGGCTGGCGTAGAGCAGCTGGTAGATGTCGTGGGCCCCGGTCTCGTAGCGCATCTCGACGAGCGAGAGCGCGAACTCGGGCTCGGCGCTACGGATGACGACGGTGTCGAGCACCTCGGAGGCCGACACGGCGCGCGTCTTCGCGCCGTACCAGCGCTGCTGGGTCACGTACCGGATGAGCTCGGGCGCGTCGAGCGTGGTCACTCCCCCTCTCTGAGCTGGAACCAGAAGAATCCCCGCGGGGCGAGCGTGAGGAGGTACGGCAGCTCCCCGATCGGCGGGAAGGCCGTCTGGCCCAGCATCTCGACGGGGACCATACCGGCGAACTCCGCGAGGTCGAGCTGCACCGCCTGGGCCGAGCGGGCGAGGTTGTGGACGCAGAGGACGACGTCCTCCTCCCAGCGCCGGATGTGGGCGAAGATCCGGGTGTTCTCGGCGCGCAGCGGCTGGTAGGTGCCGAGCCCGAAGACCGGATGCTCCTTGCGCAGCGCGACGAAGCGCTGCAGCCAGCGCAGGAGCGAGGTCGGCGTCCGCAGCTGCGCCTCGACGTTCACGGCCTGGAAGCCGTAGACCGGATCCATCAGCGGCTGCAGGTAGAGCTGCGCCCAGTCGGCGCGCGAGAAGCCCGCGTTGCGGTCGCCCGACCACTGCATCGGCGTGCGCACGCCGTCGCGGTCGCCGATGTAGACGTTGTCGCCCATCCCGATCTCGTCCCCGTAATAGAGGACGGGCGAACCCGGGAGCGAGAAGAGGATCGCGTGCAGCAGCTCGGCCTCGTCGCGGCCGTTGTCGAGCAGCGGCCCGAGCCGGCGGCGGATCCCGAGGTTCAGCTTCATCCGCGGGTCCTTCGCGTACTCCTCGTACATGTAGTCGCGCTCGTCGTCGGTGACCATCTCGAGCGTCAGCTCGTCGTGGTTGCGGAGGAACAATCCCCACTGCGCGTTGCGCGGAATCTGGGGGGTGCGCTCGAGGATCTCGTAGATCGGCGTCGCGTCCTCGCGGCGGAGCGCCATGAACATGCGCGGCATCACGGGGAAGTGGAAGGCCATGTGGCACTCGTCGCCGTCGCCGTCGCCGAAGTACTCGACGACGTCCTCCGGCCACTGGTTCGCCTCCGCGAGCAGCACCCGGTCCGGGTAGCGGGAGTCGACCTCGGCGCGCACGCGCTTCAGGTACTCGTGCGTCTCGGGCAGGTTCTCGCCGCTCGTCCCCTCCCGCTCGAAGAGGTAGGGCACCGCGTCGAGGCGGAAGCCGTCGAGGCCGAGGTCGAGCCAGAAGCGCAGCACCTCGAGCATCGCCTCCTGCACCTCGGGGTTGTCGAAGTTGAGGTCGGGCTGGTGGTGGAAGAAGCGGTGCCAGTAGTACTGCCCGCGCTGCTGGTCGAACGTCCAGTTGGACGGCTCGCTGTCGATGAAGATGATGCGCGCGTCCTGGTAGCGCTCGTCGCTGTCCGACCAGACGTACCAGTCGCTCTTCGGCCCGGTCGGGTCGGCGCGCGACTCCTGGAACCACGGGTGGTCGGCCGAGGTGTGGTTCATGACGAGGTCGGCGATCACGCGCATGCCGCGCTGATGCGCCTGCTCGACGAACTCGCGGAAGTCCTCGACCGTGCCGTAGTCGGGATGGATCGCGAAGAAGTTGGCGATGTCGTAGCCGCCGTCGCGGAGGGGCGACTCGTACATCGGCAGCAGCCACAGGCAGTC
>Ga0075270_1000040_pt1 | contig 12110 bp, 16 predicted proteins | sample SF_Rice_5C_0N_20_FD_69774 | JGI IMG/M metagenome (GOLD analysis project Ga0075270, IMG submission 69774) | Rice paddy soil microbial communities from Twitchell Island, California, USA - SF_Rice_5C_0N_203 | ecosystem: Environmental > Terrestrial > Soil > Paddy field/soil | place: USA: Twitchell... | reverse complement strand
ACGAGGCGCTGCAGCCGCTCGTCGCCGTCCGGGCACTCGGCGCGGAAGGCGTCCCAGTCGCGGTGACGCCACGGCACGCAGCTCGAGAGCAGCATCGACCCGCCGGGGCGTGTCCCCTTGTCGAGCACGCGCGGCCGGTGCCCGAGCTCGCGCAGCCGCGCGGCGGCGACGAGCCCCGCCATCCCCGCCCCTGCGACAGTCACGCACGTGTCCCTACAGCCCATGTCCGGTAACTGATACCGGACATGGGCCAATCGGTCGTGTCCCCAAGAGCGTCTTGCCGGGAGCGACCCGGGGGCGCGACGCTGTCTCGACGTGCCCTCTCCACCGCGCAACCGCACGCCCGGCATCCACCACGCCTGGGTGAACGCGACCGGCAACTGGCCGTACTTCGCCGACGACGTCGACCGGATGGCGTGGATCGGGCTGCTCGTCAGGACGCTCGACCGCTTCGACTGGACCTGCATCGCCTTCTGCCAGATGACAACGCACGTCCACATGCTGGTGCTCGTGGCCGACCTGTCTCTCCCGGAGGGCATGCGCTACCTCAACCGCGAGTACAGCAAGGACTTCAACGCGCGCCACGGCCGCGCCGGCCAGTTCGTTCGACAGCGATATGGGAGCCGGCGGATCGAGAACGGCCCCGATCTCCTCGGCGCGTACGCCTATGTCGTGCTCAACCCGGTGACGGCGGGTCTCTGTCCGCGAGCAGAAGACTGGCGCTGGAGCAGCCTCGCTACGACGCTCGGACTCACTCGTGATTTCCCCTTCGCGGACGCATCGCTCGTCCTCGGAGAGCTCGGCGGCGCCACGGACGAGCTTCGCGACCTCGTCGCCGCGAGGCAGGACGCTCTGACCGTCCCAACCGGCCATGTCCGGTAACTGATACCGGACATGGCGCCATTGGCCACGTCCCGCCGCTCTCGCGGGGTCTAGGTGAGCGAGAAGGTCGGCTTGTGCTCGACGTATTCGACGCGCACGGCCTCGGGGCCGCGGAGGAACACCGCGAGCGTGTTCGGCGCGTCGACGACGTCGTCGATCTCGATGCCGAGGTCGCGGGCCGCTGCGATGTGCTCCTCGGCCGAGTCGACGAGGACGGCGACGTGGTTGAGCAGCGGTGCCTGCGGCGCGCCGGGCTCGCCCGGCTGGAACTCGACCCACGCCCCTCCGACCTCGACGCGCGGGCAGCCGGACCGCCCGGGCGCAGCCGCCGAGAACCCGAGCGAGCCGTACTCCGAGGCCGTCGCCTGCGGATCGGCGGAGCGAAGCGCCACGTGGTCGAGGTCGTAGTCGAGGTCCGTCTCCGCCTCGACGAGCCCGAGCGCCACGCCCTCGCCGAGCTCGAAGTACGCCTCACCGTCGCGCCTCCGCTCGACCTCGAGCCCGTCCGGGAGCGCCGCGAGCGCCGCCTCGAGATCGGAGACGCGGAGCGCGACGTGCTCGAGCGCTCCCCGCTCGCGCGGCCCCGGCGCCGCGAACAGCGTCAGCTTGCCGCGGCGGGCGTCCGCGCCGACGAGCGTGAACGCGTCCGTCCGGTCGATCACGTGCATCCCGAGATGCGCGACGGCGAACTCCGCCGCCGCGTCCCGGTCGGCCAGCCAGTAGGCGACGTGGTCCAGGGTCTTGGGCCTCACGGGCAGGAGCCTACCCAGGGGGCTGCGACCTACGCGCCGCTATTCGATCGGCTCGTTGTGGACGTCGTTCTCGTCCGCGTAGGTCTGCGTGAGCTGGTTCACCGTGTCCATGCCCTTGCCGTACGCGTAGTTGATCTCGACGAACGCGTTCCACTTGTCGGGGAGCGCGTCCTCCGGGAAGATCGCCTCGACCGGGCACTCGGGTTCGCACGCGCCGCAGTCGATGCACTCCTCCGGGTCGATGACGAGGATCCGATCCGCCTCGTGGATGCAGTCCACGGGGCAGACGTCGACGCAGGAGCGATCTTTGATGTCGATGCAGGGTTCGGCGATGATGTAGGTCATTGGCGCCTACTCTACCGTCGGCGCCAGATCCCGAACGACGCCATCGATGCGCTCCACGAGCGCCGATTTCGCGAGCACCTGGTCGAAGCCGGCGGCGTTCGCGGCGCGCAACCCTGCCGTGTCCGTGTGGTTCGTGAAGCCGACGATCGGGATGTCCGGATACGCGTCCGCGACCTCCTCCGGATCGATCCGGGAGATGTCCGCGAGCACGAGCTCGGGGTCCTCGGTGTGGTCGACCGTGATCAGCTTGTGCCCGGGGAGGAGCCCCTCGAGCTTCCCTCGCATGAACAGGTCGACCCCACAGAGCAGGATCGTTGCCACGTGGGAAGGTTAGAACGCGGTGGCCGACTCGTTCAAGCTCGGACTCGAGCATCTTCGCGCCGGGCGCTTCTTCGAGGCGCACGAGGAGCTCGAGCTCGCGTGGCGGGCAGCGCCCGCCGGGGAGCGCGACTTCTACCAGGGGCTCGTCCACGCCGCCGTCGCCTGGTATCAGGCAGGCCGCGGCAGGCCGGTCGCGACCGAGAGCCAGCTGCGGAAGGCGCTGCGCCGGCTCGAGGCGTACGAGCCCGAGTACCGGGGGGTCGACGTCGCCGGGCTGCGCGAGCGCCTGCTCGAGGCGTACGCGACGGTGCTCGGCGGCTCGCTCGAGCTCGGGCCGCCGCCGCTCTAGGGCTTCGCGAGCCCGACGTCCTCGAGGGCGCGGTTCAGCCCGACGTGGAGCCACCAGTCACGATGGAAGAAGAGCAGGAGCCCGAGCGCGACGAGGGTCACTCCGCTCGCGACCTGGATCAGCGTGTACCGGTCGCGCAGCCACCGGAACGTGCCCATCGCGCGCGCGAACGCGATCCCGGCGAGCAGGAACGCGAAGCCGAGGCCGAGCGCGTACGCGGCGAGCAGCACGGCGCCCTTGAGCACCGTTCCCGTGTCGCTCGCGAGCACGAGCACCGCGGCGAGGACGGTGCCGATGCACGGCGCGGCGCAGACCGCGAAGGCGCCGCCGAGGAGCGCGCCGGAGCCGCGGCGGCGCGCGCCCTGCAGCAGCCCGGGCGCCAGCACCCGCTCCGGCACCGGCAGCAGCCCGACGAAGGCGAGGCCGATGACGACGAGGACGAAGCCGGCGACGTCGGTCTGCGCCTGGCCCGACAGGACGCCTCCGATCGCCGCCGCGCCGGCCCCGAGGACGACGAAGACGAGCGTGAAGCCGAGGATGAACGGGACGCTCGAGACGAGGACGCGGCGCGTGTTCCCGCGCTCGGCGAGCCGGCCCGCGTCGACGCTCGAGAGCGCCGACAGGTAGCCCGGCACGAGCGGCAGCACGCACGGCGTGATCACGGACGCGAAGCCCGCGGCGAACGAGACGGCGAGACGGGCGCCCATCAGTCGAGCCGCGCGAGCAGGTCGTCGAGCCGCCGCTCCTCGTCGGGATCGAGCCCCGGCTCCGGAGGCGTCGCGTCCCCCTCGCGCGTACGGCTCCAGCGCCAGACGCCGACGCCGAGGAGCGCCGCACCGCCGAGCACGCCGGCGATCGGCAGCCACCACGCGAGCAGGTCGAAGCCCTTGCGCGGCGGGGCGGCGAGGATGCCGGCGCCGAAGTTCGCGACGAGCTCCGACCTGATCTCGTCCGCCGTCGCGCACTGGTCGATCCGCTGCTGGATGAAGCGCTCGATGCGCAGGGCCGCCGGCGCGTCCGACTGGTCGAGGGTCGTGTGGCAGGTCGGGCACATCACCTGCCCCTCGAGATACGTGAGCGACGTCTTCGGGTGCGCGCACGCGGCGGCCGCGGGGCCTGCGAACGCGAGCGCGACCGCGGCGACCGCGAGCAGCCGCACGCTCACGACCGCACCGCTCGTCGCAGCCCCTGCCGGAACTCCGACGCGAATGCCGGGTCGGTGATCGGGCCGGCGAGGTGCAGCAGGACGTTCCCGCGCCGGTCGAGCACGTAGGTCTCGGGCACCTGCGTGATCCCGTAGCTGCCCGTGACGTCGCCGGATCCGTCCTGCACCATCGGGAAGGTGAGCGCGTGCGAGGCCACGAACCGCTTCGCGTCGCCGGTGACGTCGTGGAAGTCGACACCGAGGAAGGCGACGCCCTTCCCCTTGTACTCCGTCCACGCCTGCTCGAGGGCCTTCGACTCGGTCTTGCACGGAATGCACCAGGACGCCCAGAAATTCAGCACCACCGGCTTTCCGCGCAGCGCGGCGAGCGAGACGGTGCCGCCGCCGTCGAGGCGCCGCAAAGTGAACGCGGGGGCCGTCGCCCCGACCTTCGGCGCATGCTGCTGGTGGGTCAGCCGCCAGACGAGGAGGCTGAGGAGGCCCGCGACGCAGGCGAGCGCGACGAGCTGGCCGGCGAGCTTGAGGCGCGCGGTCACGACGTCCCCAGCGCCGCCTGGAAGTTGCGGTGGAAGGTGTCGGAGTAGCCCTTGTCGCTGATCGGCCCGAGCACGCCGCCGCCGACGATCCTGCCCCGCCTGTCGATCACGTAGGTGACCGGGAAGCCGGGCAGCCCGTAGCTGTTGGCGGCGACGAGCTCGTTCGGATCGGTGACGATCGGATACGTGATCTCGTGTGCGCTCAGGAAGCGCCGTGCGTCGCTCGCGGCGTCGCCGCTGTCGACGCCGAGCACGACCACGCCCTTCCCTCGGTAGTCCCGCCAGAGCTGCTCGAGCGCGGGCGCCTCGCGCTTGCACGGGCCGCACCACGAGGCCCAGAAGTTGAGCACCACCGTCTTCCCCCGCAGCGAGGCGAGCGAGATCGAGCCGTCGCCGTCGAGCCGGTGCAGGGAGAAGCCGGGCGCCGCCGCTCCGACCTTCGGCGGAGGCGTCCGGTGGGTCAGCCGCCAGACGAGGATGGTGAGCAGCGCCGCGACACCTGCGAGCGCGAGCGCCTGCGCCCCCAGCTTCAGCTGCGCCGGCACAGCGACCACCCTACCGCTAGGCAGCCACGATGAAGACGGGCGTTCCGACGGTCACGTGGTCGAACAGCCACTCCGCCGACGGCACCTGCATGCGGATGCAGCCGTGCGAGAGCGAGTAGCCGATCGAGGCCGGCTCGTCGGTGCCGTGGATGCCGACGCCGGGCGAGCTGATCCCCATCCAGCGCGTGCCGAGGGGGTTGTTCGGGCCGGGCGGCACCGGCTTCAGGCCCTTCGCCCATGCGTCCTGCGTCGGCGGGTACCAGGTCGGGTTCTTCCACTTGACGACGATCTGGAAGCGGCCGAGCGGCGTGGGATAGGCGGACTGCCCCGTCGCCACCGGGAACGCTCGCACGAGCCGGGCGTGGTCGTAGAGCGTGAGGCGGTTGGAACCGCGGCGGATGACGATCACCGGGCCGTCCGAGCCCGGCTCGAAGCCCGGCTTCACCGGCGACGTCGGGACGACGACCGTGCCCCGCAGGCCGCTGCGGAGCGCGTCCCGGATCAGCATCCGCGCCGGCAGCTGCCTGACCGCGAGCCCGGGCCGGCCCTTCGTGAAGACGGGCTGCAGCCGACGGAGCAGCAGCCGCTGCGGCACGGGCGCGCGTGAGCGGTGCTCGGCGAGCCAGGCGACGTAGGAGGCGAGCTTCTTGGGATCGATCGAGGCGCGCAAGGGGACAGCGGTTCCGGCGGGCGCCGCGAGCGCGGCCTGGACGGCGTCGGCGACCGGTGCCTTGATCCGGAAGCGGCGCGGCGAGACCGTCACGCGCTTGCCGCCGACGCTGAGCACGAGCGGGCTCAGATACGCCTGCAGCACTGCGCCGGTCGCCTGCTCGAGCGTCATCCCGCCGACCGCGACCGGGCCGATCTGGACGGCGTCGGCGATCGTCGCGGGAGCCACCGGCGGCGCCTCGTCGGCGCGCGCGGAGCCGGCACCGGCGCCGACGGCGCAGACGAGGGCGAGGCAGAGGATGAAGCCGGGGCGTCTCAACGGTCGATCGGGCCGTACGTCGCCGCCGATGATAGCGACGGGCACCGCTCGTGAGCAGGGTTTTCCTGCTCGGGGAGGATCACGGCGCGGTGGGCAGCAGCGCCTCGTTCCGCGTGTCGCCCTTCACCTCGAAGTCGAGGATCATGCGGTCGGTCACCCATTCGACCGGCGCGCGGTCGTCCGTCCACGGCGTCGCGCTCGCGGCGACGGGGCGCGCGTGCGCGGCGAGGAGTCGCGTCAGCGAGCGGACCCGGGCCGGCGTGCGCGGGACGGCGGCGTGAAGCGCGGCGGCGGAGCGCGGCCGGTCGATGCCGAGGACGAGCTGGTTGAGCTGCAGCGCCTGCCAGGCGAGCACCTGCGGGAACACGGTTCGCAGGGTGCCGGCGACGTCGTCGGCCAGCCGGTGGTCGCCGGGCACCGTCGCGACGTTGAGCGCGAGGATCCCGCCCGGCCGCAGCCGCGAGCGCGCCAGCCGGAAGAACTCCTGCGTCGCGAGATAGAACGGCACGTACGGCTGCCGGTACGCGTCGACGACGATCAGGTCGTAGCGATGCGTCGTCCGGCGCAGGAACGGGCGGGCATCGGCCGTGACGACGTGCAGGCCGGGGATCGAGCCGAGCCCCATGAACCGGCGCGCCGCCTCCGTCACCGCCGGGTCGAGCTCGACGCCGTCGATCCGGGCGCCGGGATAGAGGCGGGCGAGCGAGCGAGCGGTCGTGCCTCCGGCGTTGCCGAGGATCGCGACGCGCCCCAGCGGGCGCCCGAGCAGGGGCGGCACCGCGAGGAACATGTCCCACTCGTCGCCGGTGAGCACCGTGTGGGGCCGCCACACCGAGTGCTTGACGATCCCCTCGTTCAGGTAGAGGTCGCGCTCGGATCCGTTCTGGACGACCTGGACGTACTGGTAGGGCGACTCGGCCTCGTACAGCAGCCCCGGCGTCGCCTTGACGACTCCGGTCGGGACGGCGAGCACGGCCGCGAGCGCCGCCGGCGCGAGCAGCCAGCGCGAGCGCAGCTGGAGCGCACCCCCGAGCGCGACGACCGCCCCCGTGCCGACCAGCGTCCGTTGCGTCCCGACGAGCGGGATCGCGACGAGCGCGGGCACGAACACGCCGGCGATGCTCCCGAGCGTCGACAGCGCGTAGAGTCGGCCGGCGACCGCGCCCGCTCCGGCGACGTCGGCGACGCCGAGCCGCACGGCGAACGGCGCGGCCATCCCGAGCAGGACGACGGGCGGCGCGAACAGGAGGAGCGACGCGAGGAACGAGCCGACGACGGCGCCCGCCGAGATCCGGTCGAGGCCGTGCACGGTCACGTCGAGCAGCGGCTGGGCCGCGAAGGGCACGATCGCGACGAGCGCGCCCGCCCCGACGACGACGACCCCGAGCAGACGCGGCCGCGGCCGCCGGTCGGCGAGCCGGCCGCCGAGCCAGTACCCGAGCGAGAGCGCCGCGAGAACGAGCCCGATCACGTTCGCCCACACGACGGTGGACGAGCCGAAGTACGGGGCGAGCAGCCGCGAGGCGCCGATCTCGGTCGCGGTCGAGCCTGCGCCCGCCGCGAGCACGAGCCCCTCGAGCGCGCCCCGCCGAGCCTCGATCAGCCGGTCCTTCGGATCACGACGACCGCGAGGTCGTCCGAGAGCTCCCCGCCCGCGAACTCGCGCGCGTCCTCGGTGACGGCGTTGGCGAGCGCCCGTGCGGAGAGGCCGCTCCACTGCTGGATGAGCGCGTCGAGCCGCTCCGTCCCGTACAGCTCGCGGCTGCGCCGCGCCTCGACGACGCCGTCCGTGTAGAGCACGAGCGACGAGCCGACCGGCAGCTCGGCGCGCACCTCCGTGTACTCCTGACCGGTGTCGATCCCGAGCACGAGCCCCTGCGCCTCGAGCCCGTGCACGGTGCCGTCCGGCAGGAGGAGCCGCGGCGCCGGATGGCCGGCGCTCGCGCACGCGACTTCGCCCTTCTCGCCGTCGAGGACGACGTACGCCATCGTGATGAACTTGCCGACCGCGATCTCGCCGCAGACGACGTCGTTCGCCGAGGCGAGGAAGTCGCCCGGCTCCGGATGCTCGCGCGCGAGGGAGCGGAACACGAACTTCGCCATCGCCATGTCCGCCGTCGCCTCGACGCCGTGGCCGGTGACGTCCCCGAGCACGACCGCGAGGCGGCCGTCGTCGAGCGTGAGGAAGTCGTAGACGTCGCCGCCGACGTCGACGCGGGAGGCGGACTCGTACACCTCGCCGACCTCGAGACCCCCGACCGACGGCCGCTGGCGCGGCAACAGCGATCGCTGCATCGTGTCCGCGAACTGCTTCTGCTGCTGATAGAGGCGTGCGTTGTCGATCGCGAGGGCGGCCTGCGCGGCGATCGTCACGGCCGCGTCCACCGTCTCGTCCGAGATCGGATCGCCCGGCCGAAAGGAGAGGATGCTGAGCGAGGCGAGCACCTCGTTCGGGAGCGCGACGGGCACGACGGCGACCGTCCAGCCCATCTCGAGGAACGGTGCGAGCGCCTGCATCCCGCCTCCGGTCGCGGCGTCCGCGGCGGAGACCCGGTAGGAGCGCGCGCCGCGGAAGAGCCGCTGCACGGCCCGGTTCCCGAACGGCTGCGCGCGAAAGAGGATCGCGCGCATCGACGCCTCGAGCGCCGGGTCGCTGACGTGGAGCGCGTGCGGGACGAGCTGCTCGCGCCGCTCGTCGGGCATCCGGATCAGCGCCGCGTCGACGTCCAGCACGTCGACCACGGTGCGGGCGAGCGCCTTCAAGGTCTCGTCGAGCGAGAGGCTCTGCGCGAACGACCGCGACACCTCGTAGAGCGCACGCAGCCGGCGCGCCGCGCTGCGCTCCGACTCGAGCGCCGCCTCCCGCTCGTCGTTGAGCCGCGTCGCCTGCTCGTGCAGCTGCGCGTTCTGGACGGCGACGGCGAGCTGCCCGGCGAGTGCCGCGAGCAGCGCCGTCTCGTGCTCGCTCGTCGTGCGCCGCCCCACCGGGTAGACGGCGAGGACTCCGATCACGTCGTCGTGTACGAGCAGGGGCACCGCGAGGACGGCGCCGATCCCGGCGGCGCGCGCCGCGGCGGCGGCGTCCGCCATGCGTCCGTCCGAGGCGGCGTCGGCGACCTCCACGACCGCTCGGCCCCGCGCGGGCCCCAGCGCGAGGTCGAGCAGCCGCTCCGCGAGGCGGGCGTGCGGGCCGGCGAGGCCCCGCTCGGCGGCGGGCTCGAGTCCGCCGTCGGCGGAGCGGAGATAGACGGCGACGCGGTCGACGGCGAGCAGGTCGGCGACGCGGTCGACGGCGGTCTGGAGCGTGTGCGCGACGGAGAGCTCCGCTGTCGCCTGCCCGATCACGGCCACGAGCGCGCGCGTCCGTTCCAGCTCGAGCGCGAGCACGCGCGTGCGCTCGCCCGCGCGCAGGGCGTGCGCGGCGCGAACGCCGAACGTGGCGAGCCGCGTCAGCTGGTCGGGATCCGGCCCGCTCCCGGGCGGATGGAGCAGCTGCAGCACGCCCGCGGGCGGCCGGCCGAGTGCAACCGTCGTCGAGACGCCGCAGCCGTCGGGCAGCTGTTCGGCCGGGAGCGCCCGCACCGGCCCCGGCTCTGCCAGCGTCCGCGCCGCGAGCTCCCGCGCCGGCTCGAGGTCGCTCTCGGAGCCGAGGCCGTGGACGCCGCCGAGCACGAGCCGGCCGTCCTCCGTGCGCTCCCAGACGATCCCCGCCGAGGCGCCGGCGACACCGGCGGCGACGCGGGCGATCCCGGCCGCCGCGTTGACGTCGTCGAGCGCGGCGGCGAGCGCTTCGCCGGCGAGCTCGAGCGCAGGGCGGGCGAGCGACGAGACGGAGTCGGCCGGCCTGTCCTCGAAGGCGCGGAGCACGAGCGCGAGCTCGGCCCCGGCGAGCTCGGCAGCGAGGAGGTCCCCGGCCGAGAATGCCCCCTCGAGGCGCAGCAGCTCGAGCGTCGCAGCGACGCTCCCCACGCGCACCGGCAGCAGCACGAGCGCCTCGGCGCCTGCGCGCTCGGCCGCGCGCCGCACCGCCTCGGGCGCCTCCGCGAGAGAGCCGAGCGCCGCTTCCGGGAGGTCGCCGGCGGGCAGCTGCGCCCCCTCGAGCTCGGCCGCGAGCGTCGCCGGGCCTGCGACCGCGACCACCTCGAGCCCCTCGCACGCGGGATCCAGCAGACGAATCAGCGCGACGTCGGCGCCCGTGAGAGCGCGGAACGGCTCGGCGAGGTCGCGCAGCGCCTCGCGAACCGTCTCCCGCCCCGCCGCGTCGCCGACGCCGCGGGCGAGCGCAGCCAGCGCCTCCGAGGAGACGCCGCGCGGCCCGCGCCGGGCGGGATCGAGCTGCGCGAGAGTGCTCACCTCGCCTCAAGTATCGCGGTCGCGGCGCATCGCCGCCCGGGGCGGTCTACCATCCCGGCATGGCCCTGCCGGCATACCGCGTCCCCGCGGACGACGACGCCGAGCCGCCGATCGACCCCTCGTCGATCGAGCTGCGCTACCGCTACCACCGCGCCCGCCGGCAACAACGTGTGCGGCAGCGCGAGGAGAGCCGGCTCGCGCACTACCGCTTCTACATCGTGCTCGCCGTCCTGATCGCCCTCGCGGTCGTGTTCGTCGTCGGCAGCTGGCACGAGATCCAGCACCTCTTCGGCGTCTAGACCGACTACTGCAGCGGCTCGCCGGGAGGGAGCCGCAAGCGGCCCCAGCGGGACTGCTCCCAGACCGTGCCGCCGCACATCGGGCACTGCGGCAGCTCGTGGTGGACGACCGCGCCGTATCCGCACTCCGCACAGCGGAAGTCGCCGTCGCCGGGAGCGCCCGCAGCCGCGAACTCGACGAAGCTCGCGTCCGCCAGCGCGTCGTCGACCGGATGCGCAGCCGGGCCTCCAGGGTCCACGATCGTCCTCTCCTCCACCCCGTTCGTCCTCACGTCGCGCCGACGTTTTCCCCATACTGGAAGCCGTGCAAACGCCCGAGCCCCTGCCGCCCTTCCGCTCCGACCCCGAGCTGCGCCGGCCGCAGCCCGCTCCCCGCGCCCCGATGCCCGCGGACTGGGGTGAGCGGATCGCGTGGGTCTCCGGCCTCGTGCTCGCCGTCTCCGCGTTCACCGACTGGTACGCGGGCACGCAGGCCGACGGGCTGACGCTCTCCGTCACCGGCTGGCACACCGGGCCTCTCGGCAAGCTCGTCTTCTTCATCGGACTCGCGACGCTGATCCTCGAAGCGCTGCGCGAAGCCGGGATCGCGCTACCCGCCACCGTGCCGGAACGGCTCGTCCTGATCGCGTTCGGCGCCCTCGCCACGATCTTCGTCCTCATCCGCCTGCTCTCCGTCCCGGACACGTACTTCGCGGCCACGAGCCGCGGCATCGGCGTCTACGTCAGCCTCGCCGCCGCGATCGCGCTCATCGCCGCCGGGCTGCTGCGCGACGAGTGATCCTCGCGCGCGAAGCGTCGCTTCGCGCAGTCCGTCGAGAGCCGTGACGAGCGGAGCTCCTCACGGCCGGCTAGACCGGGGCGACGGCCTTCGTCTGATCGATGAGCTGCTGGAGGTCGAAGGGCTTGCCGACGAAGCCGGTCGCGCCGCTCGAGGCGGCCTGGCGCTGGGCATCCTCGTCGGCCTTGCCGCTGAACATGACCACCGGGATCGCACCGGCGCCGTGGCGCTCCTGGATGCGGCGCAGCATCTCCCAGCCGTCGACGTGGGGCATCATCACGTCGAGGAGGACGAGGTCGGGCCTTCGCTCCTCGATCGCGTTCATCCCCTCCTCGGCGCCCGCAGCTTCCTGCACGGTGTAGCCCTCGAGCTCGAGCGTGACCCGGACGAGCTCGCGGACGCGGTCGTCGTCGTCGACGAGCAGGACGAGCGGGCCCTTCTGCGTCCGGCCGGGGCCGGAGCGGGCGAGGAACGTCTCGAGGTCGCCGCGCCGGTAGCGGCGATGGCCGCCCGGCGTGTAGAAGGCCGGCACGCGGCCCTGGTCCGACCACTTGCGAATCGTGCTCTGGGCCACGCCGAGGAACCGTGCGGCCTGCCCGAGCGTGAGCCACTCCGGATCTCTGCGGCCGGTGTCCTCGCGGTAGCCCATCGGGGGGAACTTGGCCAAACTTGACGCTTTTTACACCACCGAACCTGGGCGAACGTCGGCAGAGCGTCGGGGCGATCTAGGGGCCGACCGTCGTGACGCTGGTCGTCGTCACGCCCGGGACCGGGTTGTCGTGGAGCGCCTCGCCGAG
>Ga0075270_1000039_pt1 | contig 12158 bp, 9 predicted proteins | sample SF_Rice_5C_0N_20_FD_69774 | JGI IMG/M metagenome (GOLD analysis project Ga0075270, IMG submission 69774) | Rice paddy soil microbial communities from Twitchell Island, California, USA - SF_Rice_5C_0N_203 | ecosystem: Environmental > Terrestrial > Soil > Paddy field/soil | place: USA: Twitchell... | reverse complement strand
CTCCGCCGAGCACGAGCTGCCCGTCGAGCCGCTGCCGACCGGCGCCGCCGTCGAGCTGTTCACGACCCGCGCAGCCGCGGCCGGCCGCCGAGTCGAGGCGGACGCGACCGTGGCGGAGGTCTGCCGCCGCCTCGACAACCTCCCGCTCGCGCTCGAGCTCGCCGCCGCCAGGGCGAAGCTTCTCTCCCCCGCCGCCCTCCTGCAGCGCCTCGATGCCGCACTGCCTCTGCTCACCGGCGGCGCCAGTGACCGGCCCGAACGGCAGCGGACGCTCCGCGCGACGATCGAATGGAGTCACGGCCTCCTCGACCCCGACGCGCAGACCGCTTTCCGGCGGCTGTCGGTCTTCCGTGGCTCCTTCACCCTCGAGGCGGCCGAGGCGGTCGCCGGCGCCGACCTCGACCAGGTGGCCGCCCTGCTCGACCAGAGCCTTCTCAAGCCGCTCGGAGACGAGCGCTTCTTCCTCCTCGAGACGCTGCGCGAATACGCCCGCGAGCGGCTCGACGAGGCGGGCGAGACGGACGAGTACGCGCTTCGGCATGCCCGCTGGTATCTCGCCCGGCTCGAGCAGAACCATCCGGAGGTGAGGGGGCGGCGTCACGGCGAGCTCGTATCCTGGTTCGTCGCCGAGGAGGACAACCTCCGCGCGATGCTCGACCGCCTCAGCGAGAACGCCGTCGTGGAGGCCGCGCAGGCCGCGGCTCTGCTGCACCGATGGTGGGTGTCGGAGAACGCGTACACCGAGCCGCTCAGGCGATTCGCCGAGTTGCTCGCGCGCGACGACATCCCGGATCAGCCGCGTGCCAGACTGCTTGTCTGCCGCGGCGCCGTCCAGTCGCGGGCCGGATCCCCTCACGCGATGGAGGACGCCGCACGCGAGATCCTCGGGCTCGCCGAGCCCGGCAGCCTCAACCGGGCGTGGGCGCTCAACATGCTGGCCGGCGCCGCGATGGAACGGGGCGAGATCGACCAGGCCCTCGAGCGCGGCCTGCAAGCTCTGGAAGCCGCGAAGCCGCTCCCTGCGCTGGAGCAGGCCCACGTCCGCAGCGACGTCGGCGAGGTCCTCGCGGAGAGCGGGCGAACCGAGGAAGCGCGCGCGATCGCACGCGAGACCCGCAGGGTGTTCCTCCAGAACCAGGACGAGGTGCTTGCCGCCGTCAGCGAATTCGTCCTCGGGCGCTACGACCTCTACGAACAGAAGTATGCGGACGCGCGCACGACGCTCGTGGCGGCGTTGGACACGCTGCGCCTTCTCGGTCACCGCGCCTACGAGGGCGAGACGCTCGGATATCTGGGCCTCGCGGATCTCGGTCTCGGGCACCGGGCCGAGGCATACGTGTGCTTCGAAGAGGCACTCGACATCGCGGTGCGCGAAGGCCCGAATCCGACCACCGAGCTCCTCGCTGCTCTCGGTGGGCTGGCGCTTGCGGCTCGCCTCGAGCAGCGCGAACGCGCTGCCCGCGTCCGGGGTGCGGTCGCCGGCCTGCGGCGGACCGTCGGCGTCTCGCAACTTCCCAGACTCGCCGCTCTCGAACGCGGCTTCGAGCAGCGCCTGATCGACGCGCTCGGCCCCGAGGCGTGGGAACGGGAACACGCGGCCGGTGCGTTGCTGACGCTCGAGCAGACGATCGAGCTCGCGCGCTCGCTCGCCGCCTACGACGAGGCCGCGTCGCCGACCGGCTGAAGCCGCGCCCGTACGGCCGCGCCGAGCTCCGCCGTCGTCGCGGTGCCGCCGAGGTCCGGCGTCGGTGCGAGGGCGAGCCCCTCGTCGACCGCGCGCGCCAGCGCCTGCGCCTCGCCGATCCGGCCGAGCCCGTGCTCGAGCAGGAGCGCCGTCGAGCGGAGCATCGCCGCCGGGTTCGCGATCCCCTTGCCGGCGATGTCGGGAGCCGAGCCGTGCACCGGCTCGAAGATGCCGGGGCCGGAGTCCGACAGCGAGGCCGAGGGCGCGAGCCCGAGCCCCCCGGTGACCGCGGCGGCGAGGTCGCTGAGGATGTCGCCGAACATGTTCTCGGTCACGAGCACGTCGAAGCGCTCGGGGCTCGTGGCGAGCTGCATGGCGCAGTTGTCGACGAGCATGTGCTCGACCGCGACGTCCGGATACTCGGGCGCGAGCTCGTTCACGATCCGCCGCCAGAGGCGCGACGTGTCGAGGACGTTCGCCTTGTCGACGGAGAGGAGCCGGCCGCTGCGGGAGCGCGCGAGCTCGAAGCCGCGGCGCGCGATCCGCTCGACCTGGCGCGGGTGGTACTCGCACGTGTCGAAGACGGTGCCGTCGTCGCGCACGCCGCGCGCACCGAAGTAGAGGCCGCCGACGAGCTCGCGCACGATCAGCAGGTCGACGTCGCCCTGGACGGCGGGGCGCAGGTTCGCGTAGGCGTCCAGCTCGGCGCGCAGGCGCAGCATGCCCTGCTCCGGGCGGACGTCGGCCGCGTCGAACTCGGGGTCGCCGATCGGCGCCTTCAGGACCGCGGCCGCGCCGCGGCACGCCTCGAGCGTCTCGTCGGGAAGCGGGTTGCCGGTGGCTCGGATCGCGGCGGCGCCGAGCAGCCGCTCCTCGACCGCGACGTCGGGCGCGAGCAGCCCGAGGACGAGCCTCGCCTCGGCTGCGACCTCTGGCCCGACGCCGTCGCCGGGCAGGAGGATGACGGTTGTCGCGGGCACTTACGCGGCCGCCTCCTCGGTCAGCGAGCGCCGCGGGCGGCCGCGCGGGCGCGGGTCGAAACCGGCGGCGACCATCGCCTGGTTCCAGCTGCCGAACACGCGGGCCACGGTCTGACGGGACGGATGGTTCTCGCCTGCCTGATCCCACTCGCTCGTGAACGGGGGCCTGCTGTGCTTGCGCGTCCAGAGCGTGATCGCGTAGACGATCGTCTCCGGAGTCCAGCGGAAGCCCGTCCGCGGGCCGGTTCTCATGTCGCACCTCCCTGGTTCGTGGTGTGGTCAGACCTGGACACCGAGCAGCTCCAGGATCGAGTCGGCGTCCGGCTCGACGCGGATCGGGTCGAGCCGGTCGGCCACGAGCCCCGGCGTCTTCAGCCCGTCGCCGGTGACGAGCAGGACGACGCGGTCGGTCTCGCCGACCTCGCCGCGACGCACCGCCTCGCGCAGCGCGCCGAGCGTGACGCCGGGCGCGGTCTCACCGAAGACGCCTGCGGTCTCCGCGAGGAGCGCGACGTTGTCGGCGATCTCGTCCTCGGGCACGGCGTGGATCGCGCCGCCCGACTCCCGCGCGGTCGCGAGGGCGAGCTCACCGTCGGCGGGGCTGCCGATCGCGAGCGAGCGCGCGATCGTCGCGGGCCGCACCGGCCGGACGCGGCCGCCGTCGTGGAACGCGGTCGCGACGGGCGAGCAGCCCTCCGCCTGCCCGCCGACGAGCCGCGGCGCGGCACCGTCGACGAGCCCGAGCTCCCGCAGCTCCGCGAAGCCCTGGTGCACCTTCGAGAACATCGCGCCCGACGCGATCGGGGCGGCGACGACGTCGGGCTGCTCCCAGCCGAGCTGCTCTGCGACCTCGAAGGCGAGCGTCTTCGAGCCCTCGGCGTAGTAGGAGCGGAGGCCGACGTTGACGAACGCCCAGTCGAGCTCGAACGAGAGCTCGACGCTGAGGCGCGAGCAGTCGTCGTAGCTTCCGTCGACGGCAATGATCCGCGCGCCGTGGACGGCGGTGGCGACGAGCTTCTCCGGCTCGAGGTCGGCCGGGCAGAGCACGACCGCCTCGAGGCCCTCGGCGGCGGCGCGCGCGGCGACCGCGTTCGCGAGGTTCCCCGTCGAGGAGCAGGCGAGCGTCGTCCGCCCCAGCTCGACCGCCTTCGCGGCGGCGACGGCGACGACCCGGTCCTTGAACGAGTGCGTCGGGTTGGCGGTGTCGAGCTTCAGCCAGAGCTCGCCCACACCGAGCTCCCCGGCGAGCCGCGGCGCCGCGGCGAGCGGTGTGAGCCCGGGCGCGAGGCGCGGCTCCGCGGGCGCGTCGACCGGCAGCAGCGCCGCGTAGCGCCAGATCGAGGGTGGGCCGGCGGCGATCGACTCGCGGCTGACCGTGCGCCGCTGCTCGTCCCGGTCGTACACCGGGTCGAGCGGCCCGAAGCAGCGCGCGCAGACGCCGACGGGATCCAGCGGGAACCGCGTCTCGCAGACGCGGCAGCGAAGTGCGGTGGCGGGCATTACACGAACTCCTTTCGTCCAGCGCTCGGCATCCGACCGGGATTGGCACCACGCGCGGATCGCGCAGGTTGCCGAGGCGTCACAGGGCCGGTTCCCTCAGCCTCTCTCGATGCGGAGCGGGACGAGCCCGCGTCCGTGGTGCTGCCACTATACAAATCGAAGTCGCTCAAACCGGACATTCCAGGACGGCCCCCTCGGAGGCGGACGAGACGAGCGCCGCGTAGCGGGCGAGGACGCCGGTCGTGTAGCGGGGCTGCGGGTGGACGACCTCGGCGAGCCGCGCCGCGAGCTCCTCGTCGGAGAGCAGGACGCGCAGCTCGCGCGCCTCGACGTCGAGCTCGACCTCGTCCCCGTCGCGCAGCGCCGCGATCGGGCCACCCCGCGCCGCCTCCGGCGCGATGTGGCCGACCATCAGGCCGTGCGTCGCCCCCGAGAAGCGCCCGTCGGTGATCAGCGCCACGTCGTCGCCGAGCCCCTCGCCGACGAGCGCCGCCGTGACGTGGAGCATCTCGCGCATGCCCGGCCCCCCGGCGGGGCCCTCGTAGCGGATGACGACGACGTCGCCGGGCAGGATCGCCTTCGCCTTGACCGCGGCGAAGCACTCCTCCTCGGAATCGAAGACGCGCGCCGGGCCGCGGTGGAAGAGGCGCTCGTGGCCGGCGAGCTTGACGACGCAGCCCTCGGGGGCGAGATTGCCGCGCAGGATCGCGAGGCCGCCCGTCTCCTTCAGCGGCGCCTCGATCGGGACGACGACCTCCTGGCCCGGGGTCTCGACGACGGCGTTCGCGACCTCGGCGAGGGTGCGGCCGTCGACCGTCGGCGCGTCGCCGTGGACGAGCCCGGCCTTCAGCAGCTCCCGCGCGACGAGGGCGACGCCGCCGGCGGCGTGGAGGTCGGTCGCGACGAAGCGGCCACCGGGCTTGATGTCGGCGATGACCGGTGTGCGCGAGGCGATCTCGTCGAACTCGTCGATCGTCAGCGGGATGTCGAGCTCGCGCGCGATCGCGAGCAGGTGGAGGACGCCGTTCGTGGAGCCGCCGGTCGCGGCGACGGCGGCGACGGCGTTCTCGAGCGCCCGGCGGGTGATCAGCTGCGAGGGGCGCACGTCGTCGCGGACGAGCCGCATCGCGATCGTGCCGGCTTCGTAGGCGGCGTCCTTCTTCGCCGGGTCGCTTGCCGGAACGTCGTTGAGCCCGGCGGGGCTGATCCCGAGGAACTCGAGCACGGTCGCCATCGTGTTGGCCGTGAACTGGCCGCCGCAGGCCCCCGCGCCCGGGCAGGCGACGCCCTCGAGCTCGTGCACGTCGGCGGGGCTCATCGTGCCGGCCGCGGCCGCGCCGACCGCCTCGAACACGTCCTGGATCGTCACGTCGCGGCCGTGGAAGCGCCCCGGCGCGATCGAGCCGTTGTAGAGGACGAGCCCGGGCACGTCGAGGCGCGCGAGCGCCATCACCGCGGCCGGGATCGTCTTGTCGCAGCCGACGAGGCAGACGAGCCCGTCGAGCAGGTGGCCGCGGACGACGAGCTCGATCGAGTCGGCGATCGTCTCCCGCGAGACGAGCGAGGCGCGCATCCCCTCGGTGCCCATCGAGACGCCGTCGGAGATCGCGATCGTGTTGAACTCGACCGGGGTTCCGCCCGCCTCGAGGATGCCGCGGCGCACGTGGCGCGCCAGCTCGCGCTGGTTCCAGTTGCACGGCATCGTCTCGATCCAGGTCGTCGCGATGCCGACGAGCGGCCGGGCGAGCGCGTCGTCGTCGAGCCCGATCGCCTTCAGCATGGCGCGGGCGGGCGCGCGGTCGACGCCGTCGGTGAGGGCGGCGCTGCGGCGCTTGGCGGGGTCGGTCGGGCGGGAGTACGGGTCGGTCATACGGGGCCGGCTCCTGAGGTCGCGACGGGCAGATGGAGGATCTCGTGGTCGGGGAAGCGCTCGGCGAGCTCGACCGCGACCTCGCCCGCGCGTCCCCTGTCGGCCCAGACGAGGACGGTCGGTCCGGAGCCGGAGAGGGTCGCGCCGAGCGCGCCGGCGGGCAGGTCGTCGCGGATCGCGGCCAGGTGCGGCGCACGCTCCGCGCGGTAGGGCTCGTGCAGGAGGTCGCCCGCGCTCGCGGCGAGGAGCGCCGCGTCGTTGCCGGCGAGCGCCGCGCCGAGCAGCGTCGCCCGGCCGGCGCTGTACGCGGCGTCGGCGTGACTCAGGGTGAGCGGCAGGGCGGCGCGCGAGGCGGTCGTGTTGACGCGCTCCTGTGGCACGACGGCGATCGCGGCCGCGGGCAGGTCGTCGGCAACCCGGGCGATCCGGCCCTCCCAGGTGAGGCAGACGCCGCCCGCGAGCGCCGCGGCGAGGTTGTCCGCGTGCCCTTCGAGTTCGAGCCCCTCCGCCAGCAGGTCGTCGGCGCTCGGCTCCTGTCCCGCCACGAGCGCGCCTGCGACGAGGCCGAGGGCGACGACGGCGGCGCTCGAGCCGAGCCCGCGCTCACGCGGGATGCGGTCGGCGAACCGGAACGTCCACTGCTCGGGGTCGGCGTAACGAGAGAAGGCACGCACCGCGAGGTGCTCCGGGTCGGGAGGCGAGCCGCCGCTCTCGACGACCTCGAGCTCGTTCCAGAGCTCGAACGCGACAGCAGCGACGTCGAAGCCTGCGCCGAGGTTGGCGCCCGTCGCGGGCGCGCGGACGTGGACGCTCACGAGCCGGGCCTCCGCAGCGCGTCCGTGTCCTTGAGCCCGTGGCCGGTGACGACGCAGACGACGCGCTCGCCCGGCCGGACGACGCCGTGGTCGAGCGCGGCCGCGCCGGCCGCCGAGGCCGGCTCGCAGAAGACGCCCTCCTCCCTGCCGAGCCGCCGCCACGCCGCCGCGAGCTCGTCCTCGCCGAGCGTGACGACTGCGCCGCCGGAGCGGGAGACGGCGTCCTCGACCTCGGCCCGGTGCACGGGCTCGACGATCCGGATCGCGGACGCGAACGTGTCACGGCGCTCCTGCGCCTGGGCCGGATGGAGCCGCGGCAGCCGGCCGGCGGCCTCCTCGAAGCCGCGCGCGTACGCCTTCGTGTTGCCGCCGCCGCCGTAGGGGAGCAGCAGCGCGTCGGGGCAGGCGCCGAGCTGCTCGAGGATCTCGAAGGCGGCGGTCTTCTGGCCCTCGATGCGGTCGTCGTTGATCGAGTTGACGACGACGAAGCCCTCCTTCTCGCCGAGCGCGATCGAGGCCTCGTAGGCGTCGCCGAACGTGCCGGGCACCTCGACGACCCGGGCGCCGACCGCGACGGCCTGGGCGAGCTTCGGCCCGGCGACCGCGCCCTCGGCCACGACGATCGCGGCCTCGATGCCGGCGCGCGCCGCGTAGGCCGCCGCGGATGCCGCCGTGTTGCCGGTGGACGCGCAGACGACGCCGCGGGCACCGCGCTCGACCGCTCGGGCGACGGCGAGAGCCATGCCGCGGTCCTTGAAGGAGCCGGTCGGGTTCGCACCCTCCCACTTCAACCAGATCTCGACCCCGAGCCGCGCCGACATGCGCTCGGCGGCGAGCAGCGGCGTGCGTCCCTCTCCGAGCGTGAGGGTCACAGCGACCGCTCCGTGATCACCGGCGCGAGAAAAGGGCGGCGCAGCACCTCGGGGAAGCTCGCCATCTCGGCGGCGACGGCGGCCGCCTCGCCGTACGCGGTCTCGTGCACGACGACGTCGAGCGTCGCCTGGCCGTCGCGCAGGTGCTGGACGAGCTGCGCGACGGAGATGCCGTGGGCGGCGAGCCGGCTCGTCACGTGCGCGAGGACGCCGGGCCGGTCGGCCACCTCGAGGTGGAGGTAGAACGGGGAGCGCCAGGCGCCGGGGTCGAGGCGCGGCAGCTCGCGCCAGCAGGCGTCGTTCTGGAGGAAGCCGGTGCCGGCGGTGCCGACGACGCTGACGAGGTCGGCGACGACGGCGGACGCGGTCTCGACACCGCCCGCGCCTGGGCCCTCGAGCGTGATCTCGCGGATCGCGTCGCCGTTGAGCATCACCGCGTTGAAGGCGCCGTCGACGGCGGCGAGCGTGTGCGAGCGGTCGACGAACGCGGGCTGGACGCGGACGTCGACGGCGCCGCCGGCGAGCGTCGCGATCCCGACGAGGCGGACGACCATCCCGAGCTCGGCCGCGGCGGCGACGTGCGCCTGCTCGATCTCCTCGATCCCGTGCCGGTCGACGTCGTCGAGGGCGACGCGCGACCCGAACGCGACCGTCGCGAGGATCGCCATCTTCGCGGCGGCGTCGGCGCCGTTCACGTCGTCCGTGGGATCGGCCTCCGCGTAGCCGAGCTCCTGCGCCTCCGCGAGCGCCTCGGCGTAGGTGCCGCCGGCCTCCATCCGGGAGAGCACGAAGTTCGTCGTCCCGTTGACGATCCCGAGCACGCGGTGGACGCTCGAGACGACGAGCGACTCGCGCAGCACCTTGACGACCGGGATCGCGGCACAGACGGACGCCTCGAAGCGGAGCTGGACGCCCGCGCGGGAGGCGGTCGCGAACAAGTCGGCCCCCTCGCGCGCGACGAGCTGCTTGTTCGCGGAGACGACCGGCTTGCCGGCGCGCAGCAGCTCGCGGACGTAGCCGCCCGCCGGCTCGAGCCCGCCCATCACCTCGGCGACGACGGTCACGTCCGGGTCGTCGCGGAGCGCGGCGAAGTCGGTGGTCAGGACGCCGTCTCCCGCCGCGTACCCTCGCTGCTTCTCGGGGTCGCGGACGAGCGCGCGCACGATCCGCAGCCGGTGCCCGGTCGCACGCTCGATCTCGTCGCCGCTCTCGACGAGCAGGCGGTGGACGGCAGACCCCACGGTGCCGTAGCCCAGCAGGGCGACGCCGACGTCAACCGACGCCATGCGCCCCCGACTGCGACGCCTCGGCGCCGAGGAGCCCCTCGATCCCGGCGAGCTCCCGCAGCTCCTTCCCGACCCGCTCGATCTCCTGCGCGCGCTCCGCACCCTGCCGCCGCAGCTCGGCGAACCCGGGCCGCCCGGCGTCGTCGTCGGCGAACAGCTCCTGCGCGAACGCGCCGCTGCGGATCTCCTCGAGGATCGCGCGCATCCGCTCCTTCGTGCCGGCGTCGACGACGCGCGGACCGCGGGAGAGGTCGCCGTACTCGGCGACGTCGCTGACCGAGTAGCGCATGTACTCGTAGCCGCCCTGGTAGAGCAGGTCGACGATCAGCTTCAGCTCGTTCAGGCACTCGTAGTAGGCGATCTCCGGCTGGTAGCCGGCTTCGACGAGCGTGTCGAACCCCGCCTGGACGAGCGCCGGGACGCCGCCGCAGAGGACGGCCTGCTCGCCGAAGAGGTCGCTCTCGGTCTCCTCTGCGAAGGTCGTCTCGAGCAGGCCCACGCGGCCGCAGCCGATGCCGACGCCGTACGCGAGCGCGAGCTGCAGCGCGCGGCCGCTCGCGTCGCGGTGGACGGCCACGAGCCCGGGGGTGCCGGCGCCCGAGACGTACAGCTCGCGGACGCGGTGGCCGGGGGCCTTCGGCGCGACCATGATCACGTCGTGGTCCCCGGGCGGGTCGATGCGGCCGAAGTGGACGTTGAGCCCGTGGGCGAAGAGGACGGCCGCGCCCGGCGCGAGATTCGCGACGACCTCGGCGTCCCAGACGCCCTTCTGGACGTGGTCGGGGACGAGCAGCGCGACGAGCTGGGCGCCGCGGACGGCCTCGGCGACCGGCCGCACGTCGAGCCCCGCCTCCTCGGCGGCGGCACGGGAGCCGCTGCCGTCGCGCAGGCCGACGACGACGTCGACGCCGGAGTCGTGCAGGTTCAGCGCGTGCGCGTGTCCCTGGCTGCCGAAGCCGACGACGGCAACGGTGCCGTCGAGAAGGGAGAGATCGCCGTCGCGGTGGATCGTCGCCATGGATTCAGGGCTCCTTTGCTCTCAGACGAGGACGTGAGGACGGGAACGGGTGCCGCCGCGGGTGGCGCGGCCGAGGCCGATGCGGCCGGTGCGGACGAGCTCCTGCAGGCCGTGCGGGCGGACGAGCTCCTCGAACGAGTCGACGTCCTCGGGCGAGCCGGTCAGCTCGAAGACGATCGAGTCGGGCCCGAGGTCGGCGACGCGTGCGTGGAAGACCTCGCCGAGCGCCATCAGCTCGGCGCGGGCGCTCGGCGGCGCGGCCACCTTGAGCAGCGCGAGCTCGCGCTCGATCGACTCGCCCGGCGGCAGCTCGATCACGCGGAGCACGTTCACGAGCTTGTGCATCTGCTTCTCGATCTGCTCGAGCGAGTGGTGCTCGGCGTCGACACGAAGCGTGATCCGCGAGACGTCGTGCCGCTCGGTCGGGCCGACCGCGAGGCTCTCGATGTTGTACCCCCGCCGGGCGAACATGCTCGTGATCCGCGTCAGGGCCCCGGGCTTGTTCTCGAGGAGGACGGCGATCGTGTGCTTCACAGCCGACCTCCTACCTGCGCGATGCACGTCCGCGTCGCAGACACGTCAGCCGCTCGTGACGGGTGGCGAGGCGTCGCCACCCCTGACCATGCGGCTTTGCGGCCCGAAGTGACGTGGTGTGGCCGGGCCGCGTGGCGTGGCGTCGCCACGCTCATAGCGCGAGAGCCTCCGCGTCGTTCTCGGGATCCCACTCGACCACGTCGACGGCGGCGTTGCCGGCCGGGATCATCGGGAAGCAGTGCTCGCGCGGGTCGACGCGGCAGTCGACGACGGCCGTGCGGCCGGACGCGAGCGCCTCTGCGAGTGCGTCCTCGAGCTGGTCCTCCGACTCGACGGTGTAGCCGAGCGCGCCGTAGGCGCGGGCGAGCGTCGCGTAGTCCGGGACGGCGTGCGTCAGGTGGATCTGCGAGAACCGCTCCTCGAAGAACATGTCCTGCCACTGCCGGACCATGCCGAGGTAGCCGTTGTTGACGAGCACGACGACGATCGGCAGCTCCTCGAGGACGGCCGTCGCGAGCTCCTGGCAGGTCATCTGGAAGCAGCCGTCGCCGTCGACGCAGACGACGGTGGCGTCCGGGCGGGCGGCTTTCGCGCCGACCGCGGCCGGGATGCCGTAGCCCATCGTCCCGAGCCCGCCCGAGGTGACGAACGTCCGCGGCCGGTCGCAGCCGAGGTACTGCATCGCCCACATCTGGTGCTGGCCGACCCCGGTCGTCCACACGACGTCGTCGCGCCCGGCGGTCAGGTCGCGGAGCGCCTCCAGCACCCGCTGCGGCTTCAGCACGTCGCCGCCGTTGCCGTAGCGCAGCGGGAAGCGCTCGCGCCACTCGGCGATCTGCGCGAGCCAGGCGTCGGTGCGGCCCGGCTTCGCCGTCTCCCCCACCTCGCGCGCGAGCTGCGCGAGGACCGGCTTCAACGGGCCGACCACCGGCACGTCGGCCCGGCGGATCTTCGAGATCTCGGCGGCGTCGATGTCGAGGTGCACGACCGACGCCCCCGGCGCGAACGCCGAGAGCTTGCCGGTGACGCGGTCGTCGAACCGGGCCCCGCACGCGACGATCAGGTCTGCCTTGTTGAGCGCCCAGTTCGACCACTTCGGGCCGTGCATCCCGGGCCAGCCGGCGTGCAGCTCGTGCGACTCCGGGAAGGCGCCCTTCGCCATCAACGTCGTCACGACGGGGATCCGTGCGCCCTCGGCGAGGGCGCGCAGCTCCTCGGTCGCGTCCGCGTTCAGCACTCCGCCCCCGACGTAGAGGATGGGCCGCTCCGCCGCGGCGACGGCCTGAGCAGCGGCCGTTATCTGGCGTGGATGACCGCGGCGGGGCGGTTTCCATCCCGGGAGGGACACGTCGTCGGGGTAGGAGAAGTCGAGCTCGGCCTCCTGGACGTCGCGCGGCACGTCGACGAGGACGGGGCCGCAGCGGCCGGTGCGGGCGACGTGGAAGGCGGCCTTCAGCACGGCGGGCAGCTCCGTCACGTCCTGCACGAGCCAGGAGTGCTTGACGATCGGGATGGTGATCCCCGTGATGTCGCACTCCTGGAAGGCGTCGGTGCCGATGAGGTTCGAGCGCACCTGGCCGGTGATGCAGACGAGCGGCG